>Ga0129306_1002964_pt1 | contig 13817 bp, 13 predicted proteins | sample P827metagenome_FD_94438 | JGI IMG/M metagenome (GOLD analysis project Ga0129306, IMG submission 94438) | Capybara group fecal microbial communities from Wisconsin, USA - P827 metagenome | ecosystem: Host-associated > Mammals > Digestive system > Large intestine > Fecal | place: USA: Wisconsin...
AAGTCAACGGACAGCGTTATGCTGATATCGTTCAGGAAGGTACTTTGGCTTTGATCCGTGCGGTGGATAAGTTCGACGTCGACCGCGGACACCGTTTTACGACGTATGCATGTTATCGGATCAGAGGACAGATTCTCAATTATCTCCAGCGCGTGGAGGCAAAAGCGCCGATACCTGTCGATATAGAAATGGAAGACGATGAAGAAAACGTAGCTATCACAGAGGTTGAAGAAATTCTCATGCTCAGGGATTGCCTGTCTCAATTACCTGAACGCGAAGCGCATATCCTGAGAGCGCTCGTTGTTGAAAGTCGAAACGCACGTGAACTTGCCAATGAAATGTCACTTGACATCAGTCATATTTACCGCTTGAAGAAGAAAGCGTTGACAAAACTAAAAGCCTGGTTTTTGCAGGGAAGTGCCAATGATGGCGCGTTGGATGGGATAATAGAATAAGTTCAAACGCACGGAGGAAGTGAAATGTTAGAAAAACAGTATAGCCGTATAATACGCTGGGTGCATCGAGCCCAATCTATGAGCGCAGACGGCAATTTTTCTGACGCTATCCTTGATGTGGAGTGTGCTCGTGCCGAGCTGGAAGATGCACGGCAGGAGCTTTTGTTGTGTCATAAAAGCGGCAGCGAGAGAAGAAGTATCCCTTCGCATGTATTGGTTTTGGCGGGGGCGTTGACTGCTGTCTTCGTGTGGGCCACCCCCTTACAGCCGGAGAAAATACAGCCCCATTCTGCCGCTGAACTGGCGACTCAGTCGAAAAAGGCGCTTATCGAAAAAAAAGATACGAGATCGAATCCTTCTGTAGCGTTAACCGTCGAAGGTGAGGAAAAAACAGTTTCTGTGAATGGCCCAAATGGGGGCGGCGCCCAAGTTGTCAATAACGTTCTGGACGACAAAATCCGAATGGCGGCAAAACAAAACGACTTCAATGCTAAGGTCGGAGACACAAGAGCGGAGCAAAACGTATCGCCGTTTATAGCGAACAGCTCCGCGGCAGTTCGCAGAAATACACGTAATTTACCGTTGCGCGTATCGCAAAAACTTTCAGAAGACGATATGTATCGTTTGACAGAAGTTGGTCGTAAAGCACTTCGACGTAAACAGTCTGTCGAAGTTTGGGAATTGAATTAAATGACTCATTGGAGGCGATTTATTTTGAAGACAAGTTCTCTGAAAAAGCTCTTAAGTGTCTGCCTGCTGTTAATGATATTTAGCTGTTATGCGCGGGCCCAAACAGTATCGGCTCTTCGTGTCGAAGGGAATAATGAGATTGTTTCAGAGCATATCCTGAGAGCCGTGAAAACACATGTAGGCGATCAACTCAACCAGCAGACGGTGATGGAAGACATCCAGGCAATTTATGATCAGGGCTTTTTCTCATATGTTGATGCTAAAGCGGAGTCTGATGGCAATGATGTGATTTTGACCTATGTCGTGACGGAAAACCCGACGATCACAGAGATTCGTTTTCAGGGAAATACCGTTTACAAAGAGGAGAAGTTGAAGAAACTTCTCTTTACACAACCCGGAATGATCTTCAACCGGGTGTTCTTTAAAAACGACATTCAGCGTCTTCGTGAACGTTTCCAGGCAGATGGTTACGTGATGAACAGAGTGCAGGACGTGCTGGTAGAAGACGGTGTGGTCACAGTGATCCTTGTTGAACCGCGGATCAATAACATCCTTATTCAAGGCAACCGGCGCACAAAGTCGTATGTCATCCGTCGAAATATCCCGATGAAAAATGGAGATCTTTTTAATGCGACATATCTCCGCCACTCAATTACGAGGTTGCGTAATTTAGGATTTTTTGAAGATGTCAATGTGGGTTTTGAGCCGGTAGAAGACAGCGATAATGTCGATGTCATCGTGTCGGTGAAGGAAAAACGCAGCGCAAGTTTAATTTTCTCGGTTAGTTACGGTTCAAGCAGTGGTCTTGGCGGTGGAGTTTCTTACCGCGAGACCAATCTTGGCGGGCGCGCCCGCGTTTTTGAAGTTGGCTTTGATCGCGGCGATTATAAAAATTACTGGATTTCTTTGTCCGATCCCTACATGGACAAAAAAACGTTCAGTTGGAAGATTGGCGCGTATAAACGCGAAGACGATGAGTTGACCTATCGTTATAATGACGGTAAGGGAACGCGGTTTAATGCGTTCGAGTACGACGAAAAGCGTACAGGCTTCTATGCCGGTTTTGGTAAAAAATTCGGCCGTGACGAAAAGTTCAGTTGGTTTCTGACCGCAGACTGGCACAAAAGCAAAATCGAGTATAACCGCAGCGCCGGCGGACATACTGATGCGGAAAGCCGTGCCTGGTTTAATGAGATCATCGATAAGGATTCTCTCAACAGCAAGGTGTTCTCGACTACCTTAGAGATCTCTCGCAACAATGTTGATAAGTATCTCAGCTATCCCAAAGGTGACCGGGAAACGATCGGTGTTGAGCATGCGTGGCGAGCTCTTGGCGGCGAATGGAATTACACAAAATATTGGGCCGAAGCTGTCGGATATTTCCCGATCAAAGGACTTGAAGACTGGATCGATCTTGGTCAGACAGAGGATCGTCCTATCATTCTTGCATTGCGCGTGCGTGCTGGGTTCTCAAGCGGTAATATCCCGCTTTCTGAACGATATTCGCTCGGTGGCGCTAATAGTATCCGTGGTTACGAAAGCGGCGACTTTAAGGGACACGAGATGTTCCTGGGGAATGCTGAACTTCGTATACCGATCGATCCGAATATTTCGATCGTCGCTTTTTATGATACTGGTATGGCGTGGAACAAAACTCATGGAGCAAAATTTGATTTTAGCGACCTTGTCAAATCGCCCGGCGTCGGTGTGCGCGTAAAAACGCCGCTCGGTAATATTCGCGTCGATGTGGCTAAGGGCGATGAGACTCAATTCCACTTTGGCTTCGGTGAAATGTTCTAAGAGTAAATATATCGATGGGGAGGAAAAATGTGCACGTATCGAGCTCGATGGAAGTCTATCGTTCCCCTCAGTTTGTTCGTGTTCATCTCCTTGATCGGGCTTACCTGTCTAGTGTTGGTACACCCGGCGGAGGGGGCAATCCGCCCCCTCCCGCTCAAGTGTGACGCGCCCCAGTGGCTCAAAGATTCCATTACTGGAAGCATGGATGCTGTCTGGCGCGAATTGAGTGGACGGCGGATAGAGCATAAGGCGGCCATCGAAGCAATGGCCTTGGTGGCCAGCCGTTTGTACACCGGGTTTTCTGTGAGTCTGTCGCGAAGCGGCGATGTTGTTCTCAAACCGGAAAAAATAACAGACTGGACTGTTTCATTACAGCGTCCGGAGATAGCGCATCGACTGCCGGAAGAATGTATCGAGTGGCTGCGCGCCGATCTTAAAAAGATCAGACCTCAAATTCAGGAGCTGCTTACCGGTGTACCCCCGGAAGCCCTGCGTTGGAGCTCTGAAAGTTTCAAGTCTCATTTGGATAGTCTAGTCGAAAATTCACTGCCGGGGTGGCATGTCTATGCTCGTATGCTTGTTCGGGGCAATGAGGCGGAGTTAGAGTTAAATTTTTCTCCTACCCCTCCGCTCATGTTGGCCGTAAATGTTGAAACGCTTTCTGCAACCATACCGCAGCTATTGGCCGATACTATCAGTGACAGGACGTTAGAACAGTTATCGCCGCTGACGGGGTTCCCACTTAAATGGCTCGAACATCATAAAGAGAGCTTTCTTGTCTGGCTGCGTACCAATCAATTAGATAATAACTGGCTTCATTTTCTTCGGGCAGAAGCCGATAATGAAATAAACCTGAAACCTATAACAAAGATCACTTCGCATATCGACAGCACGACCTATTCGCTGCGTGCCTGGGTCTCGGGGCACGCTGGCAACGAAGCGCGTTTACAGGCTGGGCTGCATTTAGGGCATTTTTTTTCACTTTCGTCTGCCGTCCCCGCAGAAATATACAGTGAGCTGATTCTGGGGCTTGAGCACTGGCAGCTTGATGCGCGGTTAGGTTTGCGTTTTTCTCCGTTTCGTTATTTTTGGCTTGGTATCGAGGGAAGTACGGAAGACGAGGAGAGCTTGTGGTACAGGGCGTTTCTCGATTTTGCGAAAACGGGTTTTTACAGCTGGATTCGATATGGGCGACATACCAGCCGCGAGATGGCACTCGGTTATCGCCTGAACCGATATATTTCACTGGAATTGTTCTATGAAAAAATGAAAAAAGACCGTTTTAGTCTGAGAGCATTGGCAAATCTTTGACCAAAAAAGAGCGAAAAGAGGGGAGTAACGTGAGTAAATCATTCACACTTGACGAATTGGCTCAGATGATCGATGCAGAGCTCTGCGGAAACGGTGCGCGCAACATCGAGGGGCTGTCTGAACTTGGCACCTGCTCCAGCAGAAAACTCAGCTTTATCGATTCCTTAAAAAAGGCAGAATGTATTCCCGCTGACGTGGCTGTTGTTGCGGATGAAAAGAATTTTCCTGCCGGTTTTGATGGCTTGCGCGTAAAATCGTTTCGCTCCGCTATGGGGAAACTGCTCGGCATTTTTGAGCCAAGATACGAATATTCACCTGGCATCTCTCAATGCGCGTATATTGCCCCCACAGCTCAAGTCGATGTCTCTGCGTATATTGGACCTAATTGTACAGTCTGTGAGGGCGCCGTTATTGGTAAAAACGTCAGGTTAATTGCTAACGTTTACGTTGGACCGGATGTCGTAATAGGTGAAGATTCCGTTCTCGAGCCGATGGTCGTTCTCCAGCGCCGCACAAAGATCGGTGCACGTTGCCTGCTGCATAGCTGCGCAGTTATAGGAGCGGACGGTTTTGGCATTGTTCCTGGAGGAGCGGACGGAGTCAATGTAAAAATCCCGCAAATCGGTTGTGTCATTATTGGCGATGATGTGGAAATCGGTGCCTGCACATGCATTGACCGCGCAACCATTGCCGAGACGGTTGTGCAGAGCGGAACAAAAATGGATAATCAGGTGCAGATCGGTCATAACTGCAAAGTAGGTAAAAACGCTATTATCGCAAGTCAAAGCGGTGTCGCGGGCAGTACAACGATCGGAGACGGTGTCATAATGGGCGCACGGAGTGGTTTGAACGGACATATCAACGTAGCTCGTAATACTCAAATTGCCGGATTGGCTATCGTAATGAAGGACACGCAGCCTGGGCAGATACTTTCCGGGCACCCCGCGCAGAATCACATGGACGACTATCGCTATCGTGCCTCGCTTCGCAAGGTCCCTGATCTGCTGAAGAGAGTAAAAACGTTAGAGGAGAAGATCGTAAATGTCCCGCCTCTCGCTTAAACAAGAAGTTTCCTTTTCTGGCATTGGCCTTCATTCCGGAAAGCCTGCTTCTCTCAAACTCCTTCCGGCAAATCAAGATGAAGGGTATGTTTTTGATTTTGCGGGAGACCGTTTTCCTGTTCAGGCTGCCTCTCATTCGGGCGATGGAAGAGGGACGATACTTCGCTTTGGGCAGCACCAGGTCATGACAGTAGAACATTTACTCGCAGCACTTTGCGGATTAGAGATCGATGATGTGACCATCGCTCCGGAAAGCCTAGAAACACCGCTTTTGGACGGCAGCGCAAAGGACTTTTGTGAAGGCATTTTAACAGCGGGGATAGTGGAGAATGCCGGCGAGCCTTCTGTGATCAAAATATCCAGTCCTGTTTTCGCAGTATCGGATGACGAGCGCAAGTTGTGCGCGGTATTTCCTTCAGACCGGCTAAGCTTTACGTATGCAGTTGAATACGGCGATAACGCGATCGGGTCACAGGTTGCTACAGTAGCCCCTAAAGCTGATTCTTTTGTGGCGGAACTGGGGCAGTGCCGAACGTTTTGCCTTTATGAGGAAGTCGAACAGATGCGCGCGATGGGGTTAGGTCTGGGCGGCACGGTAGAAACAGCTCTGATCGTTAAGGGAAACGAAATTTTGACACCAGGCGGTGTCCGGCGACCGGATGAGTTTGTACGTCATAAAATATTGGATATGCTGGGCGATCTTGCCCTTTTGGGGAAAAAGGTGATTGGGCATTTTGTGTCGGTGCGCGCAGGCCACGCTATGCATCAAAAACTTGTCGATCAGATCGCGAGACAATATTGTTAATTAGTATATTGTGAAACACGATTGGTTCAGTTTTCTCCGTCACGTCCATTTTTTAATGTTAGGGGAGATCGCAATGCTTAACGTAAAAGAAATCATGGCCTGTGTGCCGCATCGTTATCCATTTCTTTTGGTAGACAGGATCATGGAACTAGTGCCGGGCAAAAGCGTAGTTGCTATTAAAAATGTGTCGATGAACGAGCCTTTTTTTCAAGGGCATTTCCCTGGCGAACCAGTCATGCCCGGTGTCCTCATTCTTGAAGCGATGGCTCAGGCCGGCGCTATGATGATGTTGAATGCGCCCGAGCTGCGCGGGACGATCTCTTTCCTCACGACGGTGGAAAAGGCAAAGTTCAGGCATCCAGTCACGCCTGGGGACCAGATGGTTTTGTACACTGAAATGTACCGTCTTCGTGGACAAATGGGCAAGGTCAAGGCTCGAGCTGAAGTCGACGGTCAGATTGTAGCGGAAGCGGAACTTGGCTTTATGTTAGCGAAAAAGCCGGAAGGAGAGAAATAGTATGGCTGTTCACATTCATCCCAGTGCTATCGTCTCGCCTAAAGCAGAGTTAGGAGAAGATGTCGTCATCGGTCCATATAGTATCGTTGATGAAAATGTCATGATCGGCAATGGAACCGTTCTTCGTCCTTTTGTTCATATTTGCCCGTATACTCGGATCGGCGAGAATGCCGTGATTTTTGAAAATGCAGTCCTTGCGCCAGAGCCTCAGGATCATGGTTTTAAAGGAGAAGTCAGCTGGGTGACAGTCGGTGATCGAAGCGTCATCAGGGAAAACGTGACTATCCACAGGGCGTCGGGGGAAGGGAACATTACATCTGTTGGTGCAGACTGTTTGATCATGGAAGGTGTTCACCTGGGGCATAACGTCCAAATCTCCGATTCAGTGACGATCTCAAGCAAATCCGGATTGGCCGGTTATGTCAAGATCGGCAAGGGTACGGTCATTGGCGGCATGTCAGGTTTTCATCAGTTTGTGCGGGTTGGAAGTTACTGCATGATCGGCGGAGCCTCACGCGTTGCTCAGGACGTACCGCCTTTTGTGCTCGTGAACGGGGCATCGTGCCGGATTTTTGCGCTCAATGTGATTGGTCTCAGGCGCAATGATTTCTCTTCTGAACGGCGCCTTGATATTAAGCGCGCTTATAAAAAACTCTATCGTTCGGGCCTTCCTATGCGTCAGGCTCTTGAACTACTTGAAAAAGACGAATCTGCAGATTCTATTGATGTTAAAGAGATCATTGAGTTTTTCCGCGGCGGAGACAAAAAGCGCGGATTTTGTCCTTGGCCGTCGGCACGGAGTTCTGCGGAGAGTGACGAATGAAGTATCGTCTTCTGGCATTAGATGTCGATGGCACCCTAACAGACGGAAGTATTTATGTCAGCGGTGATGGGGAAGAGTTTAAAAAATTTGATATTCAGGACGGTATGGGACTTTCGCTATTTCGTAAGGCAGGTGGGGACGTTGCGTTGATAAGCGGGCGTTATTCCAGTGCAACGGAAAAACGAGCAAAAGAGTTGGGGATCGATTTTCTTGTTAATGGGACAGCACAAAAACTTGCCGTTTTAAAAAAAATTGCTTCTAAACTAAAAATACCTGCAACTGAAGTCGTGTACGCCGGCGATGATGTAAACGATATTGAATGCGCCATCTGGGCTGGACTTGGCGTTGCCGTAAATAATGCTGTTCCGGAGCTTAAAAAGGTTGCTGATCTCGTAACGAAGAGAGACGGAGGCTCCGGAGCGATTAGAGAGATCGTGGATACGATCTTAAATCTTTCTTCACAAGAGGAGGGCTCAAAGTGAAGCCTTTCCGTATCCTTGATCGTTTGATCGTGAAGGAGTTGATGGGGCCATTCCTCTTCGGAGTAATGGCCTTTACTCTGATTATGGTGGCAGGCGGTTTATTATTCAAGCTCGCAGATCTGATCATTGAAAAAGGCGTATCCCTTATGGTGGCTGGGCGCCTGTTTCTCTATGAGCTGCCTTCGGTCGTTGTGCTGACGTTGCCGATGTCGTGCCTTCTCGCTTCGTTGCTTGGTTTCAGCAAGATGTCATCGAACAGTGAGATCGTTGCTCTGAAAGCGGCAGGGATTTCATTTTCGCGAATTAGCCGGCCTGTGCTTTGGGCTGCATTATTTGTGACATTTCTTGCCATGTTGCTGAACGAGACCCTTGTTCCGCTTGGTAAGATCGCTTCACAAAATGTAATGCGCTACGAAGTCGCGCGTGAAAAACCGGCGCTGCTGAAAGAACAGGTTTTCCTGCGCAGCAGCGATAACACTTCGGAGGGCACACGCCGGATCGTTTATATCAACAAACTACACGCGCGTGACGGCAATATGGACGATGTCGTTGTGCAAGAGTTCCGTAAAGCGCGACTCGTGAGGCTGACAACAGCTAAAAAGGGAACCTGGCAAAAAGGTGTTTGGTACCTTCATGATGGGGATGTGTTTGATGTCAAGGGCAAAAATAAGGTTGAACTGACACTTCATTTTAAGCAACAATCTTTGCCAATCCCATTGACTCCACAGCAGATTTCCCGTTCTACTGCAAAACCGGATGATATGAGCTGTTTGGAACTCTTAAAGCAGATTGAGATCCTCCGTGCGCAGGGAAAAAGTCTTGAACCTTTATGGGTAGCCTTTCATCTTCGTTTGGCTGTTCCGTGGGCGTGTATTATCCTTGCCCTTATAGGATCTTCCCTGGGGATTCGACCTTTGCGCAAGGGCGGAGCGAGCGTCGGATTTGGGCAGAGCATCCTGATCGTGTTTGTTTACTATGTCGTTATGTCGATGGGCCGCTCTTTGGGGCAGACTGGGCATATTCCGCCGTTGCTTGGAGCATGGCTTTCTAATATCATTTTCTTCGCCGGGGCGCTTTTGCTGGCACGGAGGGCAGATCGATGAATATAGAAAATTTGGCCCTTGTTGCCGGTGAAGGAACGCTTCCTATAGAGATTGCGCTTGCGTTGCGTCAAAAATATGATCATCTGCCTCGGGTATATCTGCTTGGGAATGACGAGGACATGTATGTAAAGAATAACGTTCCTTTTCAAAAAATAGCGAATCCTTTAGCGATTGCCCTGTTGTTGACCAAAATGCGTTTTTCCGGTGTCAAGCACCTTATCATGGCAGGTTCGGTGCCTAAAAATAATATCTATGCGAAAGAAAAACAGGATATGGGCGCGCAGACGATCCTTTCTGAGGTGACAGACAGGAATGACCATAGTTTGCTTGCAGGCGTCGTAAAGTATATTGAAAAATTCGGGATTGAAGTTGTAAGCTATGATCAGGTCATCCCCGAGTTGCTTGCGACTGAAGGTCCAATTGCCGGTCCTATGCCGACAAAAGAACAGAACGAAGATTGCCTTTATGGCTTAAATGTCTTAAAAGTTCTCTTGCCGCTTTCGTTTGGACAATCGATCGTAGTGTCTAAACGCGCAATCGTTGCCGTAGAAGCCATGGAGGGAACTGATAACGCTGTAAAACGCGCAGGCAGCTTATCCCGTGGCGGCATCCTCATCAAAGGCATGCGGGCTGATCAAGATAGACGGTATGATCTGCCTGTCGTTGGACCTCTCACACTGCAGGTCATGGCAGAGGCTGGGCTCTCGGCGTTATTCATCGAAGCCGGCAGTGTCTTATTGTTGGAGAAAAAGTCCTTTTTGGCAGAAGCAGAACGTCTCAACATATGTGTGAGAGGAATTCCTTCATGTCAATTTTCATAAGTACGGGCGAACTTTCTGGCGATATTTACGCAGCAAAACTATCTAAGGCATTAGCCGCTGAACTGCCACAAGATGAGCTATGGGGGATGGCAGGTGCGTTAGCTGAAGGTGTCAATAGAGAATGGTGTAATGACCAGCTGCATATCCTTGGCTTGGGACGTATCGTCAGGTCACTGCCGGCGCTATTCAAACTGAGGAATGACTTGGCAGGAGCTGTCGTTGAACGTAACCCTCGTGCGGTTATCGTGGTAGACAGTCCTGATTTTCACATTCCTCTTTTAGCGAAGATACGCAGCCTGGGATATAAAGGGCCCGTTATCTATGTTTGTCCGCCGACTATATGGGCATGGAGGAATAATCGTGCCAAGTACCTCAAAAAGTACTGTGATCTCTGTCTTCCTTTATTTCAGTTTGAAGAGAAAGCGCTTGAAGAGAGGCAGGTCAAAAGTTTTTGGTGCGGCAATCCGCTTGTCGAGGATTTTATTCATTACATGCCAAAATCGAATCTTGAATACGATCCCAAGCGTATTGCGTTGCTTCCCGGCAGTCGAAGTTCAGAGATACGTACACTTTTGCCTGTTTTAGAAGAGACGGCGCTTTCGTTGCGTGAAAGAGGCTATAAACCTGTCTTTTCCATTGCGCCGGGGCTTGATGATGCCAGCAAAACGCTGATAGAAAAAAACACCTCAGGGATCGAATCGACGCTTATCAGCGGAAGAGATCTGATGCATGCTTCCCGTATGGTTATCGGTGCCAGCGGAACTGCAGCAGTTGAGGCAATGATGCTCGATCGATTTATGATCGTTCTTTATCGGGGAACGTCGATTGAATGGAATATTTTTAAACTCCTGAGTCATACTCGATTTGTTTCTATCCCCAACGTTCTTGCCGGATACATGTTATATCCTGAATTACTGCAGGATGATGCTAACAGCGTAAATGTCATAAATAACGCGACGCTGTATCTCGACGGTAAACAATTCCCTAATAAAGTACATGCTCAGCTCCTTTTAAATCGAAAAATGATGGGAGAGCCAGGAGCAGTGCAGCGTTGGGCTGCGGTGATTGCAGGATTGGTGAAATCATGAAAATAGCGCTTTTAGCAAACGGTCCAGGCGAGGTCTGGGGATGGTGCCGGCCATTTATATATGAAGCTGTCCAGAGGGGCTGGATGGTCGATGTTCATTTGCTGCCCTGTCCTTATGCGTCGGGACGTGAATTCTCTGTTCTGACCGGTCTGCCTGCTCATGTCGTTTGGTATAAAAATAGCTTGAAGGCGTTGCGTTCTTTTCGCAGCTCCCAAAAATATGATGCGGTTTTACAAATGGGTGGGGATCTGCTCTTCGGACGTGCTCTGGCACGTAAGCAAAAGATCCCGTTGGCTTGTTATTCCTACGGCCTGAAAAAGGGCATGGAACACTGCGATGTCGTGATGACTTCAAGGTTAGGGTTGTATAAAATCGATCGTCTGGAGATTGTTGGTGATTTGGTTCTGGACAGTCTCGATCCTGGCGTGCCGGAAAAATGGAGTGCCGTTGAAGGGAAAAGGGTTGCTGTTTTTCCTGGCAGCCGGCCGCAGATACGTCGTAAAGCTTTTCTTTTTTTGCAGGAGATTCGTCGAAATTTAACGCTCATTGCCCCGGATGTTGAACTGCGTGTTCTGCTTTCGCCATTTGCAGAGGAAAACGAAATACAGACATGGCGTGATGAGGGCTTCTCTGTTTGGACAGGCACGACTCCGGCGGGAATATCGGGCGCGGATCTGGCTTTGACGCAGCCGGGAACGAATACATTGGAACTTTTGTACAGTCGTCAGCCTTTTGCAGTGACTGTGCCATATTCGTTTTTACGGCAGATGCCCTTGTCCGGTTTGATTGGAATGGTTGACAAGATCCCGGCGATCGGAGCTGCTCTGCGTGAACGTATCATTCGTTCGCGAATGCCGCATTATATTGGCAAGACCGCATGGCCTAACCGTTTGGCCGGAAAAATCATCGTTCCCGAATTGATCGGAGAATATAACGCACGGCAGATGGCGGAATCTGTTTTTAAAATTCTTTCAGACCACGAAGCGCTTGCTGCTCAAAGAAAACAGCTAGACAAATTGGCAAGTGTAGTTTTGCCTGGGGCCCCGGCTCGTATCTGCGATATTGTAGAAAGGATGACAGTTCATGAAAGATAAAGCGACGAGGTCATTGTGCCGTCGCCTCTTAGTCTTGCTGAGACCTCATGTAAGCAAGTTATGGCTGGCCTTTCTTTGCATGATCGGTTCAGGGATATGTGCGGCAGTGCCGGCATGGTTGATGGAGCACGTTGTAGACGGAGTTCTGATCCGAAAAGAATACGTCATGCTCAACCTGCTTGTTGTTGCTCTTGTCGTCCTTTTTATAATGAAAGCCGTATTCAGTTTTGGGCAAAAATATCTGATGGGCTGGATAGGGCAAAAAATAGTTATGGATATGCGTGTAGCCGCTTATGCTCATATGCAGACACTCTCGTTGAAATTTATCAACGAACGACGTGTTGGCGAGTTGCTGTCGCGCGTGACGAATGACGCAAATATGCTGCAGATGACGGTGACAAACGTTGCTGTCGATTTGGTTATGCAAGGCGTCACCTGTGTTGCGATGCTTTGTTACTGTCTTTATTTGAACTGGCGGCTCATGCTCTATACGTTGCTGATATTGCCTGTGGTCGTGCTTGTTCTTCAAAAAGCTTCGGAAACGCTCCGCCGCGTCGGGCGAAATATGCAGCAGTGTGTCGCCGACCTGTCTGCTGTTGCCGAAGAGGCGCTTTCAGCGATTCGAATCGTTCGCGCTTTTGCTACAGAGGAGCAGGAACTGGAGCGATTTACAAAGAGCAATATGCAAAATTTCGACGTGATCATTCAAGGTGTCAAGGTCAACGCGGCTTTAAACGGCGCTGTAGAGGTGCTTCTTATTGTTGCTTTGGCTCTGATTCTTTGGCTTGGCGGACGTCAGGTCTTGGCTGATCGTATGTCGCCGGGTGAGCTGATCGCCTTTCTGGGTACGCTCGGTTTTCTGGCTTCACCAATCAATAACTTTACGAAAGCGGTCAGTCAACTGCAGTTCGGACTTGCTGCGGCAGAACGTATTTTCTCACTACTTGATAATGAAGATCGCGTCGTTACCCCGCCGAACGCTTTCGTTTTGGGACGCCTTCGAGGTGAGGTCACATTCAAAAACGTGTGGTTTGCCTACGAACCTGAACAATGGATCCTCAAGGGGATGGAGCTGACTGTTCGCCCCGGAGAAAAAATTGCTGTTGTCGGCGCGACGGGAGCAGGAAAGTCAACTCTTGTCGATTTGGTGCAACGTTTTTACGATCCTCAAATTGGCGGCGTCTTTATTGACGGGCACAACGTTAAAACGGTAGACCTGAAAAGCCTACGCATGCAGATCGGTGTTGTGCCGCAGGATCCTGTTCTGATGAAGGGGACAATTGCTTTCAACATTTCGTATGGCTATCAAGCGAGTGATGAAGAGATCAGAAACGCTGCTCATATTGCCGGAATTTCTGACTTTATTGAGTCTCTACCTGCCGGCTATCAGACAGAAGTGGGCAATCGCGGCTTGACTGTAAGCGGAGGACAGCGTCAGCGTATAGCGATCGCTCGTGCAATCGTAAGGAATCCCCGGATCATCATCCTAGATGAAGCAACTTCGTCACTGGATGCCGCCGTAGAGCATCAGATCCAGGATGCGATGGATAAAGCCATGGAAGGCCGTACCTCTTTTATCATTGCACACCGTCTTTCGACGATCATGAATGCCGACAGGATCTTGTATTTGGAAAACGGCCATATCGTTGAAGAAGGCACACATCAGGAACTGTTGAAACTTGGTGGCGCCTATCAAAAACTGTTTTCTTTGCAATATGGGGCTGGCCAGGAATGAATTTTTTTATAAAATCGTATCTCTCATATACG
>Ga0129306_1002967_pt1 | contig 13796 bp, 10 predicted proteins | sample P827metagenome_FD_94438 | JGI IMG/M metagenome (GOLD analysis project Ga0129306, IMG submission 94438) | Capybara group fecal microbial communities from Wisconsin, USA - P827 metagenome | ecosystem: Host-associated > Mammals > Digestive system > Large intestine > Fecal | place: USA: Wisconsin...
TTAAGCATCATCTTGGCGATGCGCATTAAATTTCATAAGCAATCGGTATCAAAGGTAACCGTTGAAGAAGCTGATAAGATAATAAACAAAGTCTATCAAGCAAAGAGATATGAATGCAACGGTCATATTTCTGATGCCAAGGATTATGAGATTAGTTTTATCATTCCGGTATATAACGGCGAGAAGTATCTTGAGAAATGTATAGAATCTCTTGTCAATCAGAAGACTGAGCGTAAATATGAAATGATATTTATCAATGACGGTTCTAACGATTCTTCAATGGAGATTCTTAAAAAATATAAATCGCTTCCGAATGTTGTAATTCTTTCTCAGGAGAATAGCGGTATTTCAAGAACCAGAAACAAGGGTATTGAAGTATCCAGAGGTAAGTATATTGGTTTTGTTGATAATGACGACTACGTATCCGAAGACTATGTTGAGAAGATGATGTCTCTTGCAGATAAGCTTCAAGCTGATGTAATCAAGTGCGGATGCGTGGAGTTTGATTCGGATACAGGCAAGTTACTTCATGATTTTGGTACTCACGAAGATGCGACATATGAGAATGGTCTCGGTAAGGATTTACTTAAGTATGATGGATTTATCTGGGGCGGATGCTACAGAAAGGATTTCTGGGGCTCGACGATATTCCCTAAGGATTACTGGTATGAAGACATGATTACTCGATTTTTGCCGTACAGAAGAGCCAAGACCTTTGGCTACATTGGCGAGAGCATGTACTACAAGCGCAAGCATGCAACCAATTCAGCCAAGAAGATTTGGGTAAGCGGAAATGTCAAATCATTGGACCAGTATTACCTTACCAAAGAGCTCATAAGAATGAACGAAGAACTGGGACTTAAAAAGGACGAGGTACTCTTCAGACTCATGGTTTCTGAGTTTGGATTCATGCTTGGACACAGGACTAAGCACCTTGACGATGAAATTCGAGAGGCAGTATTTGTTATGGCTTCTGAGGAGCTCAAGAATTATCCGGAAAGCTATGACTTTGATGATTTGTTCTGCAAGAGCCTTCGCAAGAAGGATTATAAACTTTGGAAACTGGCTACCTCGTTGAGGGAGACAAGATATTAAAGTGACTATTGGGGGCCGATATGGGCGTAGTATCGATTATTGTTCCGGTATATAACGTGTCAGAGTACTTGGACAGATGTTTGGAAAGCCTTATAGGGCAAACATATCGGGACCTTGAGATAATAGTTGTCGATGACGGTTCTACGGACGGCTCGGAGACAAAATGTGATGACTGGGCACAAAGCGACGGCCGTATAAAGGTGGTTCATCAACGTAATAAAGGCCTATCGGGAGCAAGAAACACAGGGCTTGATAGCGCGAACGGTGAGTACATTCTCTTTGTAGATAGTGACGATTTTGTAGACAGTAAGTATGTTGAACTTCTTTATAAGAAGGCAACAGATACTGCTTCTGATATAGCAATTTGCAATTACTCATTTGTCAATGATATTGGGCAGCAAATCGATAATAATAACTACACCAGCTATACATCAGATGCATACATGGACGGAGCAGATATGCTTCTGCTTTTTGAAAATAAGTCCTATAAGACTTTTTTCGACGTAGTATGGAATAAGTTATTTAAAAGAGAATTATTTGACGGAGTAAGATTTCCGGAAGGCGTATCAGTAGTTGAAGATATAGCAGTCATGCCGATTCTTTATCATGGGGCGAAAAGAGTTTCTGTGATTCCGGACAAGCTTTACTATTATGTGTATAGGGAAGAAAGTCTTTCCCACACGAAAAGGTCTGAACAAGAAGATTTAGATATTCGTATACCTATGATGGAAGACCGACTGGTACATTATCTGGAGTGGGGTATTAAGGAAATAAGTCTGTTACACATTACACATATGTACTCTATGTACAGACGCCGAATCGGCGACTATAACGATCGATTACATGAACTTCAGAGGGAGTTCAGAAACATATATTTTAAGGGAAATTATACCAAAGGAATTAGCTTTTCAAGGCGAATTAAGTTCGCGCTTGGAGCAGTAAGCCTTCGATTATATGACAGAATCGTAGCGCTGAGATAAAGGAGAATCGGAATTGAATAAGCTTTATGAGAATGTGTTTGCACTTGCCAGAGCAGGTATATGGGGAGAAGAAGTTTCAATTTCTTCGGAAACCGACTGGAACAAATTGTACGATAAGACCAGAAGAAGCAAGCTTCTTCCGATAACCTATAAAGTTGTATCCCAACATGCGACCGAATGGAATATTCCTGAAGCTGTATTGAACAGATGGAAAAAAGAAAGTACCGGCAAAGCGCTCAATCAGATGTATAAGTTTTCTGAGATTAAGAAAATAATAGCAGAAGGCGATAAGAGAAATCTGAAGCTTATTATGTTTAAGGGAATAGGTGTTGCTTCACTTTATCCCGATCCCAATCAGCGTTATTCGAGTGATTCGGATATTCTTGTATATAAAAACGAGCAGAAAAAAGCTGTAGAGCTTTTGCAGGATTTAGGATATGTATCAACTGACGAAGGCGCCAAGGAGCACGTTCCTGTTTTCGAAAAAAACGCTGGAGTAATGTATTCAAAAATCGAGCTTCATGATTGTCTTTGGGAGGACTATGAAGGCAAACAGGCCGAAGTTCTTGAGTCCTTAAAGCTTGATGCCGAGGAATCTTTAATCAGAGAAACGTTCATGGGAACGGAATATTACTCTCTCGGAATAACAGAGCACTTTATTTATCAGATTTTCCATATAGTTAAGCACTTGTTCTTTGAGGGAATTAGTCTCAGATACTTTACCGACATTTCTCTTTTTGCCAATAAGTATAAGGACAAGATAGATTGGAAGAGAGTTGTGGAATCCATGAAGCTTCTCCATTACGAGAGGTTTTTGGATTGCATCGTTGAAATATGTAAAGAGCATCTTAACATGTCTAAGGACATTCTGGTTAACGGAAATGTCACCGAAGAAATGAAAGAACACCTTATAGAAGATGTTCTCGGCGATAAAGATAAAAGCGGAAATGTGGACGATTACGAGACTATCAATTTCCTTGAAACATATTTTATGCGTTCATCTGCAGTCAAAGAATCCAAGTTTCAGCAGAGAAGAAAACAGATTCTTCCGCTTCCGTCCGAACTGCACGAGAGATATTCTTATGCCAAGAAGTGCCCGGTTTTACTGCCTGTAGCATGGGTTCATCGTATCATTTTCTTTGCCGATTATGCTATAAGAGGTAAGAAGAAAGGTAAGAACGGAACCGAAGCCATGAAGCGTTCACAGACAAGATTGGATCTCATGAAAGAGTTCGACCTTATGGATACAGATAAGGATTTGAAAAAGAAAAAGGGGACAAAATAGTGGGACGAGTAAAGGAATTATGGAACGACAGAGATAACCAGTTAAGATACTTTAAGTGGCTGATGTACTATTCAAAGCCCTATGCGTGGAAAATAATGCTACTTATGAGCATTGACCTGATAACCACCTTAGTGTCTCTGAAAATGGTTACGCTCTCAAAGACCATTATCGATAATGCAACTAACGGACAGAGCTTTAAGACTGCCATTATTGTGTATATCATACTCATGATTTCTATGCAGGCAGTAGGCGTTTTCAGTGGCATTTTTTCAACAATGCTTAATGAAAAGTTTGGATTCGGTATTCGTAAACAGGTATATGAGAAGATAATCCGTTCACACTGGCTTGATATTAAGAAATATCATACCGGCGACCTTATGACCAGACTTACTTCTGATGCAGGTGCGATAGCTGACGGTATTATTAATACTATTCCAAGCGTAATCCGTCTTTCTATAGAGTTGGTGCTTGTGTTCTTTACTTTGTTCAGATATTCTCGGATGCTTGCACTTTTCGCTCTGCTTGTAGCTCCGGTATCTGCCGTTACATGTTGGTGGCTGGGGCGAAAGCTTAAGAAACTTCAGGTTAAAGTACAGGAATCAGAGGCGTTATATCGTTCGTTCTTACAGGAAAGTATGGCTAACCTTCTGATTGTTAAGGCTTTCGCCAATGAAGACTATGCATCTGAAAGACTTACCAATTTAAGAGAGAATCGCTTCTACTGGGTATTCAAAAGAACAAAGCTTAGTATGGCGAGCTCGGTTATCATGGGATTCAGCTTCCAGTTAGGATATATAGCAGCGTTCACTTACGGTGCATTGCAGGTTTCACTTAAGGCTATTACTTACGGTACTATGTCAGTATTCCTTGCACTTGTTAACAGAGTTCAGTCTCCTATTATGGGTCTTGCTAAGACTGTTCCTCAGGTAGTATCGATTCTTGCTTCCGCAGGACGTGTAATTGAGATTCAGAATATTCCCGAAGAGAAGAGTCTTCCTACCGATATGGCTCGTGAGAATATCGGTGTTAAGGTTAATGACCTTACATTCGGTTATACCGACGAGACAGTATTTGAAAACGTTAACCTTGATATTAAGCCCGGCGAGTTCGTGGCTATTATCGGTGAGTCGGGTATCGGTAAGACGACATTGGTTCGCATCATAATGTCATTCACCAGCAGTCTTACCGGTAGTGTTGACTTCTATAATGCATACGGAGAGGGCGTTGTAGCTAACTCCGGAACGCGTGAATTTATAGCATACGTGCCGCAGGGTAATACATTATTCAGCGGTACTATCAGAGAAAATATCAGAATGGGTAAGCTTGATGCCACCGATGAAGAAATGTGGGAAGCATTGAGACTTGCATCGGGAGAAGAGTTCGTAAGAAATCTTCCCGGGGGTCTTGATTGCGTTATCGGTGAACGTGGACACGGTATATCGGAAGGTCAGGCACAGCGTATCGCTATTGCCAGAGCTTTTGTAAGAAAGTCACCTTTCCTTATTCTTGACGAAGCAACGTCTTCTCTTGACGAGAATACAGAATTACAGGTACTTAAAGGTCTTCAGGAACTTAATCCTAGACCCACATGTCTTATTATTACGCACAGAAAGAGCATTCTTCCTATCTGTGACAGAGAGATAAAGATTGAGAACAAGAAGACTATCATTACGGAGTAATTATGGTTAAAAAATGGATTACAAGAGTATTGGTACTCGGCATTGTTGTATTTGTGATGTTCAAGACCAAAGTCTTTTTTAACGACTTGGCAGATGGAACTTTTGCACATGAAGTACTGACAGTTGAAAACGTTTATGGGAAAAACTACTCCGGACAAAAGTCGGGAGACAATAAGGATGCGGATAAGAACACTTCGTCTGTTTCCGAGGAAGATGTTTCTTCAGAACCTGAGGTGGTGTATGAGCCTTCGGAGAAGACAGGAGACGATTTTTATCTGGATTTAAGCCAAAATGTTCTTTGGGAGTCAGGCGAGTATACCGAAGATACAGGAATCAAAGAAGATCACAGGCGCAGAATGCGTTATCCGGAACTGATTCCGATAGAATGTCCTAAATATAACATTAACATCACCGAAGGTTTTAAACTTCGAATTTGCGAGTATACACAAGACGAAAGCTTTATTCGGTGTGAATATTTTACAGACGGAGAGGCATTTAGCGCCAGCAAAGAAGGCGAGTATTTTTCAATAACACTGATTAAGATTGAAGGAGAAAAATCACTTTCTCCGGGTCAGTGGGGGGGAATTTTTTACAACGGAATAAATATTGTTATCTGTACTGACAAGTGGCAGAATTTTTCGGGAGAAGAAGTTGGCAGCCTTATTATTGGGAATGAAAATTCTTATGGAAGGCATAATTTAGCAGATTATTTGCTTGCCGGAAGAGATGACGAATTGGCAGACATTCTTTGGAATGAACAAATAGCTAATGGACTGTACACGATTACCGGTGAAGAGATAAACAACGGGAATCCGACGTACTATGTCTCTTCTTCAGAGGGTGATGATTCCAATTCGGGGTTGACGCCCGATTCACCTAAAAAAAAACTTGATTCATTTTCGGGGATGTCAAATGTAAATGTTCTTTTGAAATGTGGAGATACATTTCGTGTGCCCAGAGGGATCAGCCTTGGAAATAATTGTATTTATGCAGCATATGGACAAGGTGCAAGACCGGAAATAGATTATTACAGAAAACTTGATGTAACATTCATTCCGACTGAAGGAATAGCCAATATGTGGGAAGCAGATCTGTCTGCTTTGGATATAGTTACCAATCAAGAGGATAAGAGAAACTGCAATATAGGGCAGTTATTGATAGATGGCGAGGTTAACTGGAACAGGTATTCATGGTATGGAAATGCTGAGTTTGACCCTCATACTATTGAAGTGTTCGGTGATGGAACATGGGCGGTTGATTGGCATACTTCTAAACTCTATATATGTTCTATAAAAGAACCCAATAATAGTTTAATAGAATATGCACCGCCGGTAACGGCACTTTCCGGAGCGGGAATTAAGAATACAATCATCAAAGGACTCGAAATTAAAGGTGCCGGTTATCACGGGTGCTATTTGCAGAATTGCTCAAATGTCGAGTTGAGTAACTGCTATATTAATCATATCGGAGGCTCTTTACATAATCGAGGAAGCCGTTACGGCAATGCGGTACAGGTGTGGGACAGCGGTAACGAAATCAATGTTCATAACAATTATACATCCTGGATATTCGACACATGTTTTACGCACCAAGGCTCGAACAGTCAAGCGATTGATGAACATGTCCACTTTACGGATAATATAGGCGCACATTTTTTTTGGGGCATTGAAGTATGGGGAGACGCATACAGCGAGAATCCGTTTAATGATATCTCTTATACAGGCAATGTTCTGTATGACAATATTGATGTTACCAATCCCGATACTCCTATGCATGTTAATGGCAGTGCTCGACTATTGGGAACATCCGATAAAGATTATGTTTCGTTCAGGACAGGATACAAATATCATCAAATGTCCGGAATCTGTATATCCAATTCCGGAACCGGCCAGATAACGAAGATTGAAAATAATGTTGTATGGAATACAAACAGATTTCTTGTTTTGGCGAGCAACGGAAGAAAAGAGGAATCGTTTTCTGCACTAATGAATAACTATTTTTACGCTGACGGTGTATTACAAGATGCCTGTCTGTTCCGTTACGATAGCGATGGAAAGAAGTCATATTGTGAATCTCCGAGGTTTGCTGATCGTTCGAATTTATGGAGCGTTCATGTTAAAGGCGAAGAGTATGATAATACCAAGGAAAAGGATATATTAAATTCAGCTATATGGCGCATAGCCGGAGAAACTGTAAATGAATAAGGGGATAAAGCTTACTGTACAAAAGTTAATAAGAGTCTTAGGTAGATTACTTTACAGAAAACATATTTGGCTTGTTTCAGACAGACCTTGGGATGCAGGGGATAATGGCGAGGCCTTTTTTAGATATTTGCAATTAAAGCCTGTAAATTCGATATTTGCTGTTTCTAAATCAAGTAACGCCTATGGCAGGATTTAAAAGATTGGTAAAGTAGTTTCTTATAATTCGATAATACATAAGTTGCTTTTGTGTATGGCAGATGTCAGTGTTTCTTCTCATAATTGGCATATAGAAGGACATCCGGAGACTCCGCAACTTTTTTTGTCACACGGGATTACAATAAGAGACCTTCATGATTATTACAATAAAATGAATCACAAGAATTTTCATACGATTACGACTTCGCAGGAAGAAAGAGAATTGCTTATTGCGCCTCCGTATGAGTTGAAACCGGAACAGGTCTTTCTCACAGGGTATCCAAGATATGATAATTTGCATAATGAAAACACTGGGAGAATAGTAACTTTAGCGTTGACTTGGCGCTCTTATTTATGGTATTTGACCAAGAATGAATTTAAAGAATCCGATTATTATAAGGTGTATTCCTCGATTTTCGAATGTGACAAATTATTGCATATTATTGATACTTACGGATACTCAATCAGAGTCAAGTTACATCCTGAGGTAGAAAAGTTCAAAGAAGTACTTAACCTACCTGCAGGAGTTACTTTTTGGGATGAGAATGTATCTTATAACGAAATATATGAAAAATCAAGCCTGATGATAACAGATTATTCATCGTGTATTTATGATTTCGTATATTTAAAGAAACCGATAATACATTACCAGCCTGATTATGAGTACATCTTGAATAGCGGACTTGGCCCGCAGTATATTTATGATTATGATTCAAAGAGTGTGGGAGAGGTAACGCATACAGTGGAAGAATTGGAAGGTTGTATTGAATCGTACTTGAAAGCAGGCTGCTCTATGAAGGCCATTTACGAGGAAAGAGTTGATTGCTTTTTTGCTTTTAGAGACAGAAATAATTGCGAGAGGGTGTATAGGGTTATAAACAGTTTTTTAAATAAGACAGTGTAAATAAACGCTACGGTTTGTAAGGTTGGGAATTTGAAGGCTTAATAATGAATTTTATAAAGAAATATTTTTGGGTAATTTTTGCGACAGTGGCAATTCTTGGCATAGCTATTTTGACGGTTAAGATATGCGATGGCAACAAAATACCTATTTGGATTGAAATAGAACAAGATGCTGATACAGAAAAAGTACTTGCGTGGTATGATGCCGAGACAAAGATAAACTATTTCTTTATGCCGGCATACGCCAATGATGAGAATGCGAAGGTTCGTACAGATGATGGTCTTTCGGTAACAACGGCAGGCAAGAGTCTGGTGAACGGAAGTAATGCATTTGCTTTTTTTGAAATCGACAAAGAATATGAGATTGCGACAGCCGGATTTTGGGGAAATAAGTATAAAGTAAAATTTATCGTGGCTGATAATGCATCTACAATGTATATTAATACTGTCACCGGATCGATGCGTGAGGTATTTAAGAAAAAGAAGCATGAAGAACCTGCCTCCATGGCTGTGTATACCAAAGAAGGTTTGAAGGATACTTATGTACCGTCGATGACGATAAACGGTCGCGGGAATTCGACTTGGGAAGAAGAAAAGAAAGCGTTCACCTTAAAACTAGGTGAAGTAACTTCTATTTTGGACTTGGATGGAAGTTCGAAATGGATTCTTTTGGCGAATGCGAAGGATAAGTCAAATCTCAGGAATAAAATAGTTTATGATTTGGCAAAAAAAGAAGGACTGCCATTTACTCCAGACTGTGAATATACTGCGCTGTACCTTAACGGAGAATTTTACGGCTTGTTTCTGCTCTGTCAGTCCACCAATACAATTAGTGAAAGGGCAGACAACGGTGACGAATTAACTCTTTGCAAGTTTGAATTTCCAAGAAGATTAGAGACTGAAAAAAACGCTATAATAATCGGTGAGAGAAATCTTCCGGTTGAATGCGTCATCCCGAAATCCATCAAGCAACAGAACCGAGATATAATCAGTGAGAAGATTGAAACAGTAGATAAGGTTATTTTGAACGAGAATACCGATATAGATGAACTGAGTGAAGTCATCGATATTGATTCTTGGACAAAGAAATATCTGATAGATGAAATCTTTGAAAACTATGATTCCGGAAATGGAAGTGCATATTTTCATTGGTATAGTAATTCACAAAGTACAAAAATCTATGCTGGACCGATATGGGATTATGACTTATCTATGGGTAATAGGAGTGCAATAAAGAATCCCGAGGCGCTGTTTGTTGTTTATTCCTATAGAGACCCTGAAAAGAGACGCTTTTGGTATCCTGAATTGTATCAAAACAAATCGTTCTACGAAAATATTGTAAGATTATACGAGAATGAATTACGTAATGAATTAGAATACATAACAACCGAGTACATTCCAAATATTGCAGATGAAATAAATAGTGCAATAAAATGCGACGCCGTTCGATGGAAATATGATTCTGAAGGTTTGGCAGATGAGATTGTTGAATTTTTATCTACCAGAAAGTCATTTCTTGACAGCTATTGGCTTGAGAATAATAAGTATTGTGTTGTTAGGGGATATGTAGGGGGCATGGAAAAGGATTATTTCTATGAGTATGTTCCTTACGGTAATAAAATATCAGATTGTTCATATGTTAGCGACTATTTTACAGATGACAGATACATTCCAAGGGTAGAGGAAACGGGTGCCGAATTTGATGTCAATCAGGCCATTACCGAGGATGTAAATGTTGTCTTTGAGAAAAAGGATTTGGGAATAGTTGAAAAGTACAAATTTGAACTATATACCAATTCATATAGAATAGCTCCGTTTACATTTGTTTTAATTGTATTAATGTCAATAATACTTTTGATTAATGAGAGAATCAAAAGGAGTAGCAAATAATGAACAGGACGGCAAAAGAAAAATACCGCCATGAATTCAAGTACCCCATATCCGAATCGGAATTTCGCCTTATAGAGGAAAGAGTTCGTGGAATATTGACCAAGGACCCTCATGTCGGGGAAACCGGTAAGTATATTATATCCAGCCTCTATTTCGATGATTATAACGATAAGTGCTTTTACGAAAATGAAAACGGAACAGATCCGAGAGAGAAGTTCCGTATCAGAATTTACAACCATGATTCGCAACGTATCAGTCTGGAATGTAAGCGGAAAGAAAAAGCAAAAACACTTAAGAAAGCTTGTTTTTTGACCAAAGAACAGACTGAGCAAATCATACGTGGTGAGGTGTTGTCGATTGATGAGAGCATGCCTCCTCTGCTCAAAAAGTTTATCAATTTACAGATAAGCGATGGACTAAGACCCAAGGTTATAGTAGAGTATGAGCGTATACCATATATATATAAGCTGGGAAATGTCCGAGTGACATTTGATACGAATCTGTCTTCATCGCCTGATGTTCGGAAGTTCCTCGAGGGTAACTACATTAAAAGACCTGTAATGCCGGCCGGAATGGAATTGTTGGAAGTAAAGTACGATGAGTTTTTGCCGACGTATATTTACAGGGCATTGCAACTGAAAGGCCTTACACAGACGGCCTTTTCTAAATACTATTTATGCAGAAAATATGGATTAAGAAATATTTAGAATAGGAATGTCTATTGGGAGGAAAAAGCATGTATTCAATAAGAGATATTATTAAAAAGTCATTTTTGGAAGGATATTCGGCAACGGATATATCTATTAAGACAGTTATCATTTCTTTACTAATCACTGCCGTAATAGGATTTTATATTTTTATGTTATACAGAGTTATGTGCAGGAAGACTTTCTATTCGAAGACCTTCAACATTTCATTGGTTGGGGTTGCATTAATTACAGCTGCCATAATTGTAACAATTCAGTCCAGTATCGTTGTTTCTCTTGGTATGGTCGGTGCTCTTTCTATCGTAAGATTCAGAACGGCAGTTAAAGAGCCCATGGATTTGATGTTTTTATTCTGGTCAATAAGTACAGGTATTATGTGCGGTGCCGGCTTTGCAGAGTTCGCTATAGCACTTGCTTTGATACTTACAATCGTTGTTGTAGTGCTTAACCTTATACCTGTTGCAAAAGCTCCGTTAATTCTGATAGTTAACGCTGATAAGAATGACAGCGAAGATGCAATTCTCGGAGCGGTCAAAGAATATGCGCCTCATTATCAGGTTAAGTCCAGAAACATGACAGCGGATTCGCTTGATATGACGATAGAAGTAAGAAGCAAATCAGGCGCCGAACTTGTGAAAAACGTAATGAAAGTCGAAGGAGTGAAGGGTGCTTCACTCTTGGCGCATGACGGAGAAGTAACGTTCTAAACATATATTGGGTCATTGATATTTTGAAGCTTCCGCAAGAGCGTAATAGGTGCTTTTGTGGAAGCTTTTTTTTGGGATAATCAAACTTTTTTAGGGTTTCCCAAAGTTTTTTAGGGTCTAGTTTTAGGGTTTGGTTTTAGGGTCTGGTTTTAGGGTCAGACTTTAGGGTCTGAATAATGACAGATTTTTAAGGGTTCGGTTTTTGCCGAACCCTTTTACCATGCTTAAAAATCATCGTTTTCGAGATACTGAACTTGAGTAGATTCGCCTATTCCGTTAAGAATAGGGTTGTTCCTGGTGGCATACAGAAAACGATTCCTGAAGTGTTCGAAATTTCTGTACCCTCGGCCAAGGCGCTTAAGGTCTTTTATCTTCCTGTTTAGGGATTCTATCGGGCCGTTTGAAAGTCTGCTGGTGTAGATACCGCCGGGACCGTATTTTTCAACCATAACAAATGAATTGATTATGGGGTCATGGTATCTGCTAAGCAGCGAAGCAAAGTTAAAGAAGATGGAATCACCGCAGGAATAATAGAATTCAATCAGTTCATCCAACTCTTTCTGCGCTGCTATGGGATTACCGGCGTTTCTGGTATTGAAGCATATGTACATTTCTTTGTAGTCACGTAGAAGTCTTAGGCGGGAATCTATACGGAAAAGCTCGTCTTCGTAATCGTAAGTATTCATCAAACGATGGAAGTGTGAGTCCATACGCGGGTCATCGTGATAAGTGAGATTTGAATTATTGGCAAGAATCAGCCACCGGTATTTCCTGAGCAGATAAAGTTAATCGGATTCGGGGAGAATCACTTCGTAACCGCATTCAGCAGACTTTCTTTCGGCAAGTTCACGATCTCGTAGCCGTATTGTCTTTTCAATAGAGCGGATATACATGTCGATTGAATGAGTAACCCATTGAATCACATGGAAGGAATCAACCACAGATACAGTGTTGGGAAAGTATTTATCGACGTAGTTTATGTACTGATTGTACATATCAGAAAGAAGGTATTTGACACCAAGACGTTCTTCTATAGGTATGCCTGCAAAGTATGGCTCTGTTACGTTGGTACGGCGACTGCGGAGTATATCAATAGGGTCTCCGGTATAGAAATCCTGAATGACAAGAGCGTACTTGCAGTTGTCATCAAGGCTCATATATACTTCATCGACAGAGATTATGTCAGGGAGTTTGAGGCGATCAAGTTTTACATAGCGGTCGAAAACGTCAAGGACATGAGTGTCAGAGGTGTTGTATTTCCTTGCTATAAATGATGCGGAGACAGACAAATCCCTAAAAGCGGAAACGATCAGCATATCCGTGGCGTTGGTGTTCCAGCGATGCTTATTTACGAACTTAAAAGCCTCATTGGTTTCGTACTTGCAATCAGGATTGGTACATCGCCAGCGGCGCTGCTTTAAGAGCAGGACAAGCTCATAGCCGTCTTGAAGGACAGGGTGATTGATTGTTCGGGTCTTGATGCCTCGAGAGTGCATTTTGAAACCGCAACAGGGACAGAAGGTAGAACAGGAATGAGTTTCGAGGACAAGAGTCTTTTTCGTTCCGTCAATGATTGTGTCGGAGATGAAGATTTCGGAATCTTCTAAGTCTAATAATTCTGTGATACTATTCATATGAACTCCTTTATAAGAATGATTGTGCAAAACCATCTTATAAAAAGGAGAAAGGAAGAACAACAATAGCTGTTCTTCCTTATTTTTTTCTTAGGCCCTAAAACCAAACTCTAAAACCAGACCCTAAAGTTAGCCCCTAAAAGTAGACCCTAAAAAAGATTGACCCTAAAAAACTTTGGATACCCTTTTTTGCGGGTAAAACGTTTTTGATATGATTTCGCAACATAGGACGAAAGTACTAACAACGATGTAAGAATTATTGAATCACGACTCCTACAGAGATAAATTAACAATATATTAACAGGTACAATGAAGTATTCTGTAGAAGGAGAAAAATATGGGAAGACAGGTTAAGAAAATTGGGAAATCTGCCCTTAGCGTATTGCTTGCCGTTTGTCTTGCAATACCTACAAGTTTAGTATTTCCCTCTAAGGCCAGGCCGCGACAAAAGATTTTGTTACACCTGAAGGGTTGTATCTTATCAGTTCCAAAGAGTATGCTATTGCTCCCGGAATAA
>Ga0129306_1002969_pt1 | contig 13792 bp, 13 predicted proteins | sample P827metagenome_FD_94438 | JGI IMG/M metagenome (GOLD analysis project Ga0129306, IMG submission 94438) | Capybara group fecal microbial communities from Wisconsin, USA - P827 metagenome | ecosystem: Host-associated > Mammals > Digestive system > Large intestine > Fecal | place: USA: Wisconsin...
ACAGCACCGAGCATGTGTTGCTCGAAAGTGCCAACTTCACGTCGCCGTATATCAGCAAAACGTCGCGCCGCCTCGGGATCCCCAGTGAGGCCTCGTTCCGTTATGCTCGCGGCGTCGATCCTTTGCTGACAGAGAAAGCTGTTCATTATTGCCTGCACCTGATGGAACAGTGGGGGGGCGTGCGCGCGTTCCGTAAAGATCTTTACGTCGAAAACGGCGAGATCGCTCCGGCTCGTGTGCCGCTGACGATGAAAAAGCTGCATACGATAATCGGTTGGGCCGACATGGACGGCGCGACAGAGATCCTTGCCCGCCTTGGCATCAAGAGGGTAACAGGTGACACTGAGAAGGCCGAGTTTGAAGTGCCGACGCGCCGCACCGACATCTCCATCGAGGAAGACCTGATCGAAGAAGTCGGCCGCATTCGCGGTTACGACACGATCGAGCCAACGATCCCAGTGCTGCATCGTTCGGGTACGTTGGGACCGGTGCTTTCGCTGCAAAGACTGGTGCGTTCCGTGGCGATCGCCCGCGGTTACACCGAGGCCGTTACGCTCAGCTTCGTCAGCCCCGACAGTCTTAAGCTGATCCGTTATGCCGATGCTGACAAATGTCTTCCTGTCGCCAATCCTATCAGCGTCGATATGTCCGTCATGCGTCCGACGATTTTACCGGCGCTGCTGAACGGCATCAGCAAAGCCGTTCACGGCGGTTGGCGCGATCCTATCCGTGTCTTTGAGTGCGGGCATGTGTTCATTCCTGCCGATGGCGGAGTGAGGGAAGTCGATCATCTGTGCGGAGTTTCGTTTGCCGGCAAGGAAAAACGTTCGCTCTACCCACAGCGCGCCGATGACCTCTTGCTTGTCAAGGGTGATGTTGAGGCGATCGCGCAGAGCTGCGGGGCACACCTTGAGTTCCGTCAGGCACAGCTTTCATGCGGTCATGCCGGACAGACGGCGGAGATTCTCAAGGACGGTGTCGTCGTTGGGTATCTGCTTCGCCTTAAGGCTGATATTGCAGCTCAGCTTGACCTTGACGCTCCTGTTTATGCTTTTGAGCTTGACATGACAGCGCTGGCCGAACGGCCGTTGGCCAAGTTCGCTAAGACGAACGCTTATCCGCCTGTCTTCCGCGACATTTCGATGCTCGTTGCCAAAGACGTTCCGGCCGACACGGCGATAGCCGATATTCGTGCGGCCGGCGGTACACTTCTGAGTACGGTGCGGCTGTTCGATATTTACGCAGGTAAGGGGGTGCCCGAGAGCTTCCGCAGTATGGCGTTCTCGGTCGTCTACCGCTTGGCTGATCGAACTCTAAAAGATGTCGAGGTTGAAGAACAGCACACGGCACTTCGGGCTGCTCTGGAAGCGAAAGGTTACAAACTTCGTTAAGAATTGTGTTTTTTGATCATAGATGAGTGAACCGATAAGGAGGTATCTTCCCAAATGAAAGATCTGTCAGAACTTGACGCAATGCTCGATACGATCGGGGGGCGGTTGAGCGAAGGCGCTTCTGCGACTGCAAAACTGCAGGACGAGCTTCTCAAAGCGAAAAAGCTGATTGAGGAAAAAGAGCTCGACAAAATCCGTGCGCTGAAGGAAAAAGATCGCGTGATCGAAGAGCTTGAGCGAGAGAAGATGAACCTTCAAAAGGAAAAGGAAGTACTCGAAGGCAAGATCGACGAGTTCTTCAATAAGGTAAAAGCGCTCGTGCCTGACGCCGGCAGTTTTGAAAGGCGGCAGGGCTGATGGGGGAGCGTCCCCGCGAAGCGCGGATCACATTAGGTTCGAAAAGCTATGTGCTCGAAACAGCGCTCGATCGGTCTAAATTCAACGAGATCGAAGCATTTTGCCAAAACCTCTACAAAAAACTCGATCCTGATAGCGATCACGAGAGGCGGCTTGTTTTGGGCTGGATGGTCATGGCTTATAAATTGCAGCAGGCTGAGGAAAAACTTGGCCTGCTGCTTGAGAAGTACACGTTTTCGATCGAAAGCGACGAAAGTGAGGCGAAAAGATAATGAGTATGGTCGACTTGTTCGATCTGGCTATGGTCCTGGTTGTCGTGTTTTTTGCGGTGAAAGGCGTGTTTCGCGGTTTCATCAACGAGCTTTTCTCGCTGCTCGGCCTTTTTGCCGGGCTCTATTTCGGCTTCCACTACGCCGATACCGTCGATGCGCTACTGCTTGAATGGCTGCCGTTCCTGAATGCGACGCTGAGCAGGATCGTGGCGGTTGCCCTTATCTTTTTCGTTGTATGCGTTATCTGTGCCTTGGTGGGAAAATTGTTCTCGATGGCGCTCCACGCAGCGGCGCTTGGCACGCTCGACCGTTTTTGCGGATTGCTTGCTGGCGCGGCGAAAGGTGCTGCAGTCGTAGCGATCGTGGTCGTCGTGCTGTCGCGCATGGAACGTATTTTGCCTGTCTCGTTTCTTGAGCAGAGCCGCGTCTCTGCACTGATGAACGGAGTGCTGCCACACGTCGAGCGCTATATTGATCAGGTTTTCCCCAAAAGCTCTGAGAGCCGGTGATGTGATTGAAGATCAGTAAAGAGGCTCGGCAGTCGCTTGAGATCGACGATGTGCTGCGTTTGTTGGCCGAACACGCACGCAGTGATTTGGGCAAGAACGCTATCAGAGTGATAGAGCCAGCCGCTGATATAGAAAGTCTGAAGAGCCGCCAGAACACACTGGCGGCTTATTTAGGTTTTGTCGAAAGCGGCGGTGTGTTTCCGTGGCGAGATTCTGTCCAGCCTGTTGCCGACATCATGGAAGAAGCTCGCCACACAGGGCTCATGCTGGGCGAAGAACTTTTGAAGATCAAAACGTTGCTCACCCTTGCGGGTGAAGTGCGAGAGTGTGCGGCCAAAGCGCGTGAAAAATATCCGCCGTTGGGCTGGTTTTATACCAATGTGCGCGAGTTCGCTGACGAACTGAAAGCTCTTAACGTGCTCAACAGCGACGGCACTCTTGCAGACGGCGCCTCGACACTATTGCGTTCACTGCGAGAGGAGCTGCTGACACGGCGCTCCGATGCAAGGCGTATCGGCAACGGTTTTTTGAGTGGCGCCAACAGCAATATGCTTCAGGAACGTGTTCTGTCGATGCGTGGTGGGCGTTTCACAGTGCTGGTGAAACAAAGCTGCGTCAACCGCTTTCCCGGGATCATCAGCGATCGCTCGGCATCAGGCAACTCGGTTTATATGGAACCTCATGCTCTTGTTGCCAGCAACAACCGTATCGCGGCACTGCTGGAACAGCAGCGCCAGGAGGAACGCCGCATCTTGGGCGAATTGACAAAGGTGATCCTGGCGCGTGCCAATGCTATTGCCGAAGCGGAAGTCGCGTTGGCCCGACTCGATCTTTTTGACTGCATGGACACGCTTATGTCTCAGCAGAAGTGGCGTTTGCCGGAGCTCGTCGGCCGCTCCGAGTTCTGCTTCTACGGAGTACGGCATCCTCTTATCGGTGAGAAGGCTGTGCCGATTGATGTGTACTGCGGACGAGATTTTCGTGCGCTTGTCGTAACCGGGCCTAATACAGGCGGAAAAACGGTCGCTTTGAAGACAAGCGCGGTCGCTGTGTTTTTGGGCTGGTGCGGTCTGCCAATCCCTGCTTCCGACGGTTCGAGCGTAGGCGTTGTTTCTGCGATTTATGCCGATATCGGTGACGAGCAAAGCATCGAACAGAGTCTTTCCACATTCAGCTCACATTTGAAGCGCATCGTCGCAATGCTTGCCGAGGCTGATTCGCGTTCGCTTGTGCTGCTCGATGAACTAGGGGCAGGCACCGACCCGCAGGAAGGCGCGGCACTTGGCATTGCGGTCCTGCAAGAATTTTTGAGGCGCGGTACGATGGTCCTTGCGACGACCCATCATAATCCGATCAAGCGTTTTGCGACGACAACGCCGCGAGTCGAAGCGGCCTGCGTCGACTTCGATATGAAGACGCTGAGCCCTACCTATCATCTTTTGGTGGGCATCCCCGGGCAAAGCAACGCTCTGGCGATCGCCAAACGTTACGGTATGCCGGCCAACATCCTCAAAGATGCAGAAAAAACGCTGAACTCGGACGAGTTGAACGTTGAAAAGCTGATCGGTCAGCTTCAGGAAAAGCGCGTCGCTGTCGAAAAACTCTCGCGTGAGCTGGCGGCGGAAAAGCAGCGTCTGGAATCACAGCGAAAATCGTTGCAGGAGCGACAGCAGGCCAGCGAGCAGAAACGCGGCGAAATGCTGCTGAAAGCGGAACGGCAGTCTCAGCAGGGGCTTGACGAAGCAGAAGCAAAGGCAAGGTCGTTGCTGCGGTCGCTGCATGGTGCCGCACAGTCAGCGGGGCATAAAGCAATGGCCAAGCACAAAGAGCAGATCGACCGCACCCGAGATCGGTCTGCTGCGCGTCAGACCACGATCGAATCGCATCAGAAAACGCCGCAGGCACCGCAGCTGCAAGTCGGTTCGGCGGTCAAGATGATCGACAGCAGCGTAAAAGGCGAGATCGTATCCATCGAAGGCAGCAACGCCGAAGTGCAGGTCGGCGCGATGCACGTTACCGTGCCGCTGAAAAAACTTGTCACCACCAGTCCCCCAAAGCCGTTAAAAACGGCCGATGAAATCGCGATCGTGCGTCGTCCTGAAGGTGTGCCCAGTTCTATCATGATCCGCGGTATGCTTGCGGACGAGGCTCTGCCGCTGGTCGAACGTTTTCTTGATCAGTCGATGCGCGCCGGTTATGGTGAAGTCTCCGTTATTCACGGGCATGGAGAAGGTATCCTGCGCAGGCTTGTCCATCAGTTGTGCAAGAAACTTCCTTATGTGGCTGACTATCGATTGGGCGATCATAACGAGGGAGGCTGGGGCGTGACAATCGTCAGGTTCCGTTAGTGCTGTAAAATTTTAGGAGACACTGATTAAATGAGTCCGATGAACTGTCGAGGAATTTCGTCGTAGTTGCAAGGAGAAGCGAAGAGGCATAGCGGTGCTATGTTGACGATGTGAAGCTAGTCCTTTAGGGTGAGCTTCGACGCAGCCAGGCGGCGAAAGACCTGACAGGGCGCGGACGAATTAATCAGCGTTTCCTTAATTTGCCGTACTGCAGAATCAGTTTTGTTGAGCGCGTCAAACTTTGTAACGTGGGCGGGAAGTCTGCGACTGTCAAAATTTTTTAGAAAAAGCGGAAGTTCGTGGAAAAGTTTCCCGCGAGCCTCCGCTTTTTGTTTATCATGGTATTTATCGGATTGATGTGCTCATATGGCGCAGCTGTGCAGAAATCGAGCCTGTAGCAGGATTTCCTTAAGGCAGCACAGACTTAAATGACCCCGATGAGCCGCCAGGGGATTTCGTCGATTGACCCGAACGAAGCGAAGAGGCATAGTGGGACTATGTTGACGACGCGAAGCTAGTCCTTTTAGGGTGAGCCTCGCGGGCAGTTAATCGGCGAAGGGTCCGGCGGGACGCGGAGGATTTAATCAGCGCTTCCTTAACAAAGGAAAGTCGGGCACCGCGTAGGGCTGCCCCTGCTGATATGCTGTCTATCGTTTTTTGAGGTTGGTGTCAGATTGTCTTGATGAACCTCAAAATAGCTTTTGATGATTGCTATAGGCAGTGTGATGGGAAAACAGCATTTCTATGGCTTCAAAAAACGTACATTGTTGAAGGATATTTTAGCGGCTTAGTTGGTTGTTATTTTTTTGTTCAGGAAGCGCTTTTGTGAAGTTCTTTCCAGCGTTCATTCAATTCCAGTCCGATCTTGAGATATTCCTGTTCGAGGCGCTGCAGCTCCAGGAGGTCATTTTGAAACGCTTCTTTGCGGTAGGATGATTTTTTGTCACGTTCTGCTATGGCTGCGGAGCGGCACAATTTGATGAAAAAGCTTAACGCTTCAGAAACGCCGCGCAGGTAAGGACGCATTGTCATAAAAAAGGCATCGAGCGGCTCGGCCGCGTTGAGCTTGAGCTCTCGCACTTGCTCGAGAAGTGCGTTGGCCTGGCCCAAAAGACCTTCTGCTTTGTCGGCAGCGCCGGAAAAATCGACTTTTTTCAAACCAAGGGCCTTCATGAACGAGAATTTAAAGACGCTGTTCTGTGTGTCTATGTAATTTCTGACTAAAGCGTTTACTTCTTTGCTAAAAGCAGATACATTATCATGAGTGATGGCGAATGGCATCGTCATTTCTCGCTTTCTGCCGCGTTGCGAAGCATGGCGGTGATTCGGCTGTTAAGAGCTTTGAAGGCAGTATTCGCTTTTTCGCTGAGCGCTGACGAACGTTCCGGCAGTGCCAGCAGTTCGGACTTGAGCGATTGAGCTTCGGTATTCAAGGAATCGGCTAAGGAGCGAAATGCCGCGTTTTCTGCTGCAAGTTCGTTCGCCTTTGCCGCCAGCGATTGACCAAGGGAAAGTGTGTTCAGCACGGAAGTGGCAAGATCCCGTTCCAAACCGGCGACGCTTTTGCGAAGCTGACGCTGAGGGCGGGCGGCGAGATAGGGATATAAAGCGAGAACGCCGCAGATAAGAAGTGAGAGAGAAACGAGAAAACGTAATTTTCTGTTGCTGAGTTTCATGTGAGATTACAACTCCTTATAAAGATATAGGCCGTTCAAAAAAACAGCTACGACAGACTTGTAAGAAAATCGGCTATAGTGAGTTGCCGCTTTTGTCCGTTTTCATCGATCTTTGCGAGGAACACATTATCCTGCTTGGTGAGGAAAACGGTGCGCGGGAGCATCAACGCACTGACAAGAGCAGCTTTTTCCTGCAATACGCCGGGGCGGTCAAATGCTAATACAGTGTTTCCATTTTTTTTGAGTGCTTCTACGATGGGCGACAGCGGCGTGGGAGGCGTTTCGCCATCCCAGAAAAGACAGGTGTCGAACGGTGCCAGTTCGGGAGGAAGATATTGATTGTTTTCGACGACGGCCGCCAAAAAATCTGTCAGGTTGATTTGTGCGCTCCACGCGGGAATGTGAAGTTTGTTTTGTCCGTTGAAGAACGTTAGAGAAGGTTCGGCAGCGCATGTTGGATCGGCCGGGCGAAAACGGGCAATGCGGCGCAGAATGCCGCTCTTGACGGGAGTGCCGCACAAGGGGCACAGGTCTCCCTCCTGGGTCAGCGAAAGGTCTGCGGTGAGCGGGGCAGTAAAGTCGCGCTCCCAGCACGCGCCTGTGTAATGATGTCCGGCCTTGTTAGCGCCGATGACGGCGTTTTCGATCCCCTCGACGCTGTAATCAGCAATAAGCGTGACTGTGGCAGGAAGGCCGATCGGCCCAAGGTACCCTGCAGAATCACCCATGATCGCGCTCAGCTCTGTATTTTCGGCCGGACGAATAGGGCAGCCGCCGAGGACTGCGCGAACCTTTTCCAGACACACCTGCCGGTCGCCGCGCAGGAGAACCGCGACAAGGCCGCGTCCTTCGGCCGCGTAGAACATGCATTTCACTGTCTGCGCAGGAGTGATGTGAAAGAAAGCGCACAGCTCTTCGATCGTTGATGCCCCCGGAGTCGGAGTGCAGGCGAGAGGCTGCCGGGGCGATCGTTCGCATTCGCCAGCGCCGCGTCGGCTTGGCGTGTCGGCACAGGCCAGCCAGCCGCAGCCGGAGCAGATAAAACCGTCTTCACTTGAATTTGCGGCGTTGGCCTCGCAAAAAATATCAACAGCATAGCCGTCAGCCAATAGCCGGTCGACACGGCGCAGTTTGATATCGAAAGCGCAGACGGCGCTGCCGACCTCACGGAGCACGTTGCGGCACATGTCCCTGGAAGCTGCGTCGTCAGTGTGAAGGCCCAGCAAATCCAGACAGTCGTTTTTGCGCTCCATCAAAAAAAGAGGAAGGTCGCCTGCCCTGCGGACGGTCCGTACCGCTGCGTCGAGCGCCCCGCGTTGGGAACGTCCGGTGTCGATCGACTGCGGATTGAATCCTTCCAGAGCTGCAAAAAGATAGTGTTCCGCTCGTTCGTAAAGTCGTTTTCCTGCCGGTGTCAGAATGACGGAGAAGTCGTTAGGGTTCCACAGCGCATATCCTCCATGAATCAGGCACGCAAGCCCGTGATCATGGATTTTGCCAGGCTTGCCTCGGGATACCGGCATGTAAAGTTCACTCATCCACTTCATTTTTAATTCAGCTTCTTTCGTAGTTTATTGGTGTTTAGAGGTGAAAATCGGCCAGCATCGGCGTGTGATCCGACGGTTTTTCCCAACCGCGCGGTTCTGTGTCGATCCAGCAATTTTTACACAGTTGGGCCAGAGAAGATGTGCTCAGCATGTGGTCGATCCTCCAGCCAATATTTCGGGCCAGGGCGTTTTTGACCCGATAATCGAAGAAGGAATAGAGCTCTTCGTCGGGATGAAATAGACGCAATAAATCAGTCAGGCGGGGCGAGACCAATTCAGCGAAAAGATCGCGAAGTTCCTTGACGAAACAGACGTGCTGCTGCTTATTGCCCGGATTGGTCACATCCAGGTCGGTCGGCGCTACGTTCAGGTCGCCCGTCCATAAAAGCTGTTCGTCTGAGAATTTGTTGACAAACGCGGCGGTACGGCGCAGAAACTCTTTCTTGGCCTGATAATCAGGATGAGAAATATCTTTACCTTGCGGCACGTAAGTGTTGGCGATCCACAATTTGCCGAAACGCGCGGCAATCATCCGCGTGTCCCAAAGCGGCTCTAGGCTGTCGTTAAAACCGTGGAGCACCTCGTCAGGTTCCGTTTTCGAGAGGAAGGCAACGCCATTGTAAGACTTTTCTCCTCGAAAGACGGCTGTGTAGCCGAGTTTTTCAACGTTCGCAATGGGAAAATCGGCATCCTGGACCTTGGTTTCCTGTAAGGCAAGAACGTCAACGCACGCAGTTGACAGCCACCGTTCCAGGATCGGCATCCTGCTGCGAATAGAGTTTACATTGAAGGTCGCGACACGCATCGTTTTTGCATCCTTTACATCTGCTGCTTTAGATACTCGCGGATCTGCGCGCGCCCTTTGACGTTTTTTCCCTCAATAAACGCGATGATGTTGTCGATGGCGTTGGCGGCCGCTTCTTCATTGGCTGTCGGACTGATATATGAGTTGTGAGCGCTGCCAATGACGTTGGGCAGTTTCAGCAGTGTTTCGCCGGCGGCAGGGTAGTGACGGCGTTCCTGCCACCAGACATCGAGCGCAGCAAAGAAACGCGAATGATTTTGCAGATGCTCCTCAAGTGCCTGTTTGTCGATCAGTTCCGCTCGTGCGACATTGATGAGGATGGCGTCTTCTTTCATAACAGAGAGCGTTTGCGCGTTGATGATGCGGCGTGTCAGGTTGGTGGCCGGGATCGACAGAAGGACGATATCGGCTTGTGACAACGCAGACAAAAGGTCCTGCATCGCCCAGCCCTTTGTGAGGATTGTATCGACAGGCGCCGTCCTGCCGACAGCTTCAACAGAGCAGCCGAATAAATGGAACAGTTTTCCTGCAGAGCTGCCGATGCCGCCCCAGCCGACGACGAGTACCCTGCAGTTGCTGAGAAGCCGCATCGGGTAACCGTAAATATCAAAATTGCCGTTGCGCAGAGCTTCGGTTTGCGGGCGCAACATTCGTGTGCAGGCAAGCGCCATCGCAAAAGCGTGTTCAGCCATAGCGTGAGCCCAGCCGCCGGTATTGCTGTATAAGCAAATATCTGCAGGGAACAGCGAAAAATCCACCTGGTCAATGCCGGCCGACATCGTCTGGATCATTTCTAACGAACCGAGCAACGATTTTTCTTCGGCAGAAAGTTCAGCCGTCAAAAGCGAAGCGAGCATGATGTCGGCTCGTTTGATCGCCTCGATGCGTGACCGTGAGTCGAGCTCTTCCAGCCAGATGATCTCGTGACCGGAAAGCTTGTTTTCGACCAGTTCGCGCAGAGTGCTCTTGATCTTTGCCGCGATACATATGACTTTCCTCATATGAAAGATTGCTCCTTTCACTTTTTGGTCATGATGGAATATAATAACGAAGATTGTGAAGCTCGGTTTTGTGCGGTGCTTTCATTATACTCGAAACGGCGGTGAAATAAATGATTCGGCCAGAATTTTTTGAACGGAAAGATCTCACAGCCGCGCAGCGTTGTTTTCTCGATTTTCTGAAAGCCTTTTACTTCACGTTGGAGAGCGCAGCTGCTGCGTTCGAAAACGATCTGCCATCCAGCGCTTTGCAGATTGCCCGCAGGACCGACGTGATCGACGAATTGACACAAAACGCGCTTATAAGTTTTGATCGTCAGCCCCCCGAAGAAGCCGGGCGGTTTTTTGCTGCGCTGTCTGTCGCACAGCGGGCGGCGGATATCCTTCGTCGGCTTTGCATATGCGGTGCAAAGAGCTTTGACGGTCTGGACGAGAGTCGCGTTTTTCTTGGCGCGTTGTGCCGCAGTGCTATCGATCGACTGGATTGGTCGCATAAAAGGCAACTCTTGGGACCGCGGCACAACGGGGCCGGGCCGGATGACCTGGAGCTGACACTCGGAGAGCTTCCCGGCTCTATGGCCGTTGAACGGCGTCTGGAGCGTGTGCAGGCACTGCTCGATTTTCACGATGCCCTGCTCGCCGCACGAGAGCTTTTCGTCGTGCTGAGAGAGATCGAACACGTGAGTGAGCTCCTTTTCCCTGTAGAAGATGATAAATATTGGCGCAGAGGTTAAGGAAACGCTGATTAATTCGCCCGCGCCCTGTCGGGGCTTTCGCCGCCTGTCTGCGTCGAAGCTCATCACCATAGCACCACTATGCCTCTTCGCTTCTCCTTGTCAGACGACGAAATACCTCGACAGGTCATCGGGCTCATTTAATCAGTGTTTCCTTAATGAGAGCCTGTGTCAATAATTTTAAATGTGTATGACCAAATTAGGAGGAACACGAGAGAGAATGCGTTTGCATATTGTAGAATTTCCCGATCCTGTACTTCGCCGGCCCACAAAGCCAGTGACGGTCTTTGACGAAAACTTAAAGACCCTTGTTGACGAGATGACGATCGTCATGAAAGACGACGACGGTGTCGGTATTGCGGCGCCGCAGGTCGGCATCTCAAAAAAAATAGCAGTTGTCTGCATTGAGGATCAGCGTTATGTCCTAGTGAATCCCCGGATCGTCACCATGGAAGGTGAACAGAGCGGCGAAGAAGGCTGTCTCAGCTTCCCAGGGATATTCGGTGAAATAAAACGCGCCGCACGTGTCGTCGTCGAGTGCCAGGATGAGACCGGCGCTCCGCGACGCTATGAGGCTGAAGGTTTCGTCGCCCGTGCATTCCAGCACGAGATTGAACACCTTGAAGGCCGTTTGTTGATCGATCACTTTTCGCCGATCAAGCGAGAACTGATCCGTAAAAAGCTTTTGAAGAGGCGCGCATGAGCGGGGCGATCTGGTTTTTCGGCACAGGTTTTTTTGCCGCGCGTTGTCTTGAAAACATCGCCTCTTCGAACCGCCCCGAGCTCGTCGTCACTGCTCCACCCAGCGTGGCCGGACGCGGGTTGAAGACGAAACCCTCGCCAGTAGAGGAGACAGCGTTGCGGCTCAACTTGACATTGCGGCATTCTGACTCTGTCAACCGCGATGAAGAGCTTCTTGCTTTGTTTGCAGAGCGTCGGCCCGATGCGATCCTGGTCATCGACTTTGGACAAAAAGTTGGGCAGCCGTGGTTGAATGGGGTAAAATACGGGTGCATCAACATCCATCCGTCGTTGCTGCCGAAGTACCGAGGCGCCGCGCCTGTGCAGCGCGCAGTGATCGACGGGCAGCGTGAGACGGGGGTGACTTTGTTCCGCCTTGTCGAAAAGATGGATGCCGGCCCTATATGGCAGCAGACGCGAACTTTGATCGGCGAGAACGAAACGGCAGGCGAACTTTTTGAGCGCCTTGCCGATGAAGGTTGTTCTCTTTTTGAAAAAAATGCCGGTTCGCTGTTCAACGGTGAAGCTGTTTTTTTAGCCCAGGATGATGCTGTGGCAACCCTTGCCCCCAAGATCGACAAAACAGAGGCGCGTATCGATCCTTCCCTTCCATCAAAAAAAATCCACGATCTTGTTCGCGGACTTCAGCCTGCTCCCGGAGCCTATTTTGAGTTTCGCGGCAAGCGTGTAAAAGTTCTCAAGACTTTATGCTGTCCTCAAGGCGGAGAGTCAGGCGAGCTTTTTGTCAGAGAAGGCACCCCGTGTCTCGCCTGCGGTGATGGAAGCGTTGCACTCCTGCTTGTGCAGCCTGAAGGTAAAAAGCCCATGGACGGAAGTTCGTGGCTCAAGGGTATACGGCTTGTATCGCATGAAAAGATTAACCAGCATCAATCATTAAATTGAAAATAGAGCAACAGCGCCTCGGCCGCGTCTTTCTTGCAGCGGTTGGGGCGCTTTATTGTACTCAGCCTGGATGTCATCGCAAGACACCGCCGCTAGAGGAAAACACTGTCTTTTGCGAATAATATAAAAATAATTGTCGACATAAATGAATGCTTGATAGAATCGGGAACTGTGGAATGTTGAAAAGTTAAGAATGTAATGATAGAGATTATTAAGTGAGTGGCGCAATTTAAAGATTAAGGATACAATGTGAAAAAAAGGACAAAAATGTGTGCTGCAAGGACGGCTTCATAACTTATTCGTAATTCATCGTAATAAGTTCACGATAAATATTGTCGACATAGCTGGGATTTCTGGATAAATTTCTGCAAAAGAGTTACAATGCAAAGCAAGTTCGAAGTTTCAGCAAAAAAACGATTTTTATAGTTAAGAAATAATACCGCAGGTCAAGATTATTGATAATCAAGAACATTGTTCTGCATGACTTTGCATAATCATAATAATTCTATTTGGTAAAAGGCCGTGCCTTATACGGCCGGCCGTGGGGGTATGCTTTATGCCAATTGACATGAAACTTTTCCAAGATTTGATAGCCCGTTATGAATGGCCAAAGGCCGTTGCCGTTACGGGCGCGCTGGGATCGGGCAAGACGGAGTGGGTGCTCAATCTGGCGCTGGGGCTTAAGCAGATTGAACAACAGGTTACGATTGCAGATGCCGATATCATCAATCCTTACTTTTGTATTCGGCAGGTCGTCAACTCACTGGAAGAAAAAGGCTTTAAAGTCCTAACCGCTCCGGGGCAGGCCAAGTGGGCCGATATGCCGGTTGTAAGCGCTGAAGTCGACTGGGCATTGTCATCGCCGGGAAAACTCCTTCTAGATATCGGAGGCGATGCTGAGGGAGCGCTGGCCCTTAAACAGTTCCAAAACCGTATCATTCAGGCTGGGTATCTGCTTATCCTTGTTGTCAATGCTTACCGACCGCAGACGTCTACGATCGAAAAGATTGATCTGATGCGGAGGCGTATGGAGGAGATCTGCGGGCTCAAAGTGGGCGCTCTGGTCAGCAATTCGCACCTGATGCAGGAGACGACGCCGCAAGATGTGCTTGAAGGGTATAAGGTCGTTCGCGCGGCTGCCGATCATATGGGGCTGCCATTGCTGTACGCCGGTACTTCGCCGGCCATTTATGAAGCGACCGCGGAGATCATGAAAGACGAGCCTGTTCCCGTATGGCCGGTATCCCGGTACATGCTCCTGCCGTGGGAGCCGGGGGCGATCTGGGCTACGGGGCTTCCCGCCAAGCATCATGCCAGCCGTATCCTCGGTCAGGATGCCTATCAAAAACTCAGTGGAAGATAGGTTGGGTACATCTGGGAGATCAGCGGTAAAACGCTGAAAGCCTCAGTTGAAATCATAAACGAGAAACAACATTATCGAAGGGGGATTTTTCCGAATGGCAAAGGGGAGAATCACGGTATCTGAGGAGTACTGCAAGAGCTGCGGGCTG
>Ga0129306_1002970_pt1 | contig 13786 bp, 20 predicted proteins | sample P827metagenome_FD_94438 | JGI IMG/M metagenome (GOLD analysis project Ga0129306, IMG submission 94438) | Capybara group fecal microbial communities from Wisconsin, USA - P827 metagenome | ecosystem: Host-associated > Mammals > Digestive system > Large intestine > Fecal | place: USA: Wisconsin...
AGGAAAAAACAACCAATTGCATGTAAATTAACTTTACGTGGTGAAAAAGCTGATAAAGCTATTGATATGGTTTTAGAAGGTATTAGTAGAAATATTAGACCTACTCAATTTGATGCACAAGGAAACCTTTCTTTTGGTATCAGAGAACACATTGATATTCCGGGTATGAGATATAATCCTGATATTGGTATCTTTGGTATGAACGTTTCTGTTACTTTTGAAAAACCAGGTTACAGGATCGCTAGAAGAAAAATCAGACAAAAGAAAGTTCCTCAAAAACATAGAATTTCTAAAGAAGAAACTATGAAATTTATGGAAGAAAACTTCAAAGTTAATTATGTAACTGAATAAGGTGATATTTTGCCAAGAAAATACGGAAAAGCTGCAAAAAAATGTAGTCGTTGCGGAGACCATTCTGCTATGATTAGTAGATATGGATTAAACTTATGCAGACAATGTTTTAGGGAAATTGCTCCTAAAATTGGATTTAAAAAATATAATTAGAGGTTATAAATATGAGTCTTATGGATCCTCTTGCTGATGCTTTAACTAATATTAGAAATAACGAATTACAAGTAAATGACTCTTGTGTTATTTCTCCTGCTTCCAAATTAATTGGACAAGTTTTAAGCACTATGCAAAAAGAGAATTATATTGGTAATTTTGAATATATTGATGACAACAGGGCAGGTAAATTCACTGTTGAATTAATTGGTAACATTAACAAATGTGGTGTTATTAAACCTCGTCATGCTGTTAAGAAAGATGAATTTGAGAAATTTGAAAAAAGATATTTGCCAGCAAAAAACTTTGGTATTTTAATCGTCACAACTCCTGAAGGAATTATGACTCACTATGAGGCTAAGGAAAGAGGAATTGGCGGACGTTTGTTGGCTTACATGTATTAGGTGATAAAATGGTAGTAGCTGCAGCTATAAGGGAAGAAATCGAAATCCCTGAAGGCGTTGAAGTTATAATTGAAAATAATGAGGTCTCTGTAAAAGGACCTAATGGAGAAGACTCCAGAAAATTTACTTATCCTAATGTAAGTATTAAAGAAGAAGATGATGTAGTTGTTTTGGAAACTGCATTTCCTAAAAAGAAAGATAAAGCAATGATTGGAACCACTAGAGCACACATCAACAATATGATTATTGGTGTAACTGATGGTTTTGAATATCATATGAAAATCGTATACGCTCACTTTCCAATGAATGTGAAAGTTCAAAAAGATACTGTTTTAATTGATAATTTCCTCGGGGAAAGACACCCAAGAACTGCTAAAATAGTAGGTTCTGCTAAAGTAGCAGTAAAAGGTGATGAGGTAACAATTACCGGTATTAATAAGGAAGAAGTCGGTCAAACTATGGCTAACTTAGAACAAGCAACTAAAATTAAAGGAAGAGATCCTAGAGTATTCCAAGACGGAATATATTTAACTAGCAAGGAATAGATTTGGTGATTTAAATGGCTAATAAAAGATTTAAAAGACAAGAATATGCTCGTTATAAAAAACTTGGAATCAAATGGAGACGCCCTAGAGGTAAAACCAGTAAAATGAGAAGATATGAAGCAGGAAAACCTGACATGCCAGCTATTGGTTACAGAACCCCTAGAGCTATAAGGGACTTACACCCTTCAGGGTACAACGATGTTCTTGTTCACAATTTAAAAGAATTAGAAGACTTAGATCCAGCAGTTGATGCTGCAAGAATCAGTGCTTCTATAGGTAAAAGGAAAAAAGCTTTGATGTTAGAAAAAGCATCTGAGCTCGGGATTAAAGTTTTAAACAAATAAATTATATTTATAAGTTAATCAATTCCGGGGTTTTATTTGAATTGATTAAACTAAAGTTAAATTAAAAGGGAATTTAGACATTGTCTAAATTTATCAGCTATGCTGAAATGGAGGATTATATACATGAATCTTACAACTCAAAAAAGATTAGCTGCTAGTATACTCAAAGTAGGTCTTAATCGTGTATGGATTGATCCAGAAAGATTAGAAGAAGTATCTATGGCAATTACTAGAGAAGGAGTAAAGCAGTTAATAAATGATGGAGCTATTAAAGCAAAACCTAAAAAAGGTAATAGTAGCTACAGATCTAAAAAAATTAAAGAACAAAAAGCAAAAGGTAAAAGAAAAGGTAGAGGTAGTATTAAAGGGGCTAAAAAAGCACGTACACCTAAGAAAAAAGCATGGATGACTACTATCAGAGCTTTAAGAAAAGATCTTAAAGAAATGCGTGAAGAAGAAGTAATTGATGCAACTACCTATCGTAAATTATATAAAATGGCTAAGGGTGGCGCATTTAGAAGTAAATCTTACATGAGAAACTACGCCCGTGACCATGATTTAATTAAAGGAGATGACTAAACATGGCACAAGGAACTAACTATAAAGTTGCTTTCAGAAGAAGAAGAGAAGGAAAAACTGATTATGCAGCTAGAATAAAATTAGTTGACTATGAAAAATCTCGTTTAGTTGTTAGAGTTTCTAATGCTCATGCAACTGTTCAAGTAATTGATTATGCTCCTGAAGGAGATATCACTGTTGCTTCAGCAGTAAGTAAACAATTAGCTGGATTTGGATACAAAGGAAGTACTAGTAACCTTTCTGCATTTTACTTAACCGCATATCTCTGTGCTAAAAGAGCTTTAGCTAAAGGTGTCGAAAATGCAATTTTGGACATTGGTTTAAAATCTCCTATTAAAGGATCTAAAGTATTTGCAGCTCTTAAAGGTGCTGTTGATGCTGGTTTAGAAATTCCTCATGGTGACTTCATTTTCCCAGAAGATGAACGTATTAGAGGAGAACATGTTGCAAATTATGCTGAATCTTTAAGTGCTGAAGATGTTGCAGCAAAATTCTCAAAGTATTTAGAAAGAGGTCTCAATCCAACAGAGTTACCTGAAAACTTTGATGAAACTATTAAAAATATTGATGAGGCAGAGGTATAACTATGAGTTTTAATATTGATGAATGGGAACCTAAAACTAAAATGGGTAGATTAGTTAAAGATGGAACCATTACTGATATCGATGAAATCTTTGAAAAAGGTCTTCCAATTATGGAGTTAGAAATAGTTGATGCCTTAATTCCAGATTTAGAAGAAGAAGTAATGGATGTTAACTTAGTTCAAAGGATGCACAAATCTGGTAGAAAAGTTAATTTCAGAGTAATTGTTGCTGTAGGTAACAAAGATGGTTATGTAGGATTAGGCCAAGGTAAAGCTAAAGAAGTTGGACCAGCTATTAGAAAAGCTGTTGACAACGCTAAATACAATCTTATTAAAGTAAGAAGAGGTTGTGGAGATTGGGGTTGTGTTTGTGGAAGAGAACACACTGTACCTTTCAAAGTAACCGGTAAAACCAGTAGTGTAAGTGTTACATTAATGCCAGCTCCTGCAGGTGTCGGATTAGTAGTTGGAGATGTTGGTAAAACTATATTAAAACTCGCTGGTATTCACGATGTATGGTCCCAAACCTTTGGACAAACCCAAACTACTGTTAACTTTGCTAATGCAGTATTTGATGCTTTAAAAGAATTAAGTAATGTAAAAGCAAGTAAAGAAGACCTTAAGAAAATGGGAGTTAACTACTAGATGGTGATTACTATGTTTTTAGTTATTAGAGTTAGAGGAACTACTGGTGTCATTAAAAATATTGCTGACACTTTAGATATGTTAAGACTTAACAGAATCAGCCATGCAGTTTTAGTTGAAGAAAATCCTAGTTATGAAGGTATGCTTCAAAAAGCTAAGGATTACATCACTTGGGGAGAAATCGACGCTGAAACTTTAGCAGCTATCATTGCTAAAAGAGGTAGACTTCCAGGTAATGTTAAAGTTACTGATGAATATGTTGCAGAAAATTCCGATTATGGCAACATTCAAGAGTTAGCTGAAGCTTTAATTAAATCTGAGGTAAAATTGGCTGATGTAGGCATTAAACCTGTATTCCGTTTACACCCTCCAAGAAAAGGATATGAAGACATCCGTTTATCTGTAAACGAAGGTGGATCTTTAGGTTACAGGGGAGAAGAAATTAAAGACCTTGCAAAAAGAATGCTTTAAAATCAGGTGTATATTATGATTAGAACAAAACGTAAAATTAACAAACAAAGAGGTTCTAGATCCAACGGTGGAGGCTGTACTAAAAAACGTAGAGGTGCAGGTAACAAAGGTGGAAAAGGTAAAGCAGGTATGGGTAAACAACATTGGACCTGGACTGTAATTCATGACCCAGACCACTTTGGTAAACACGGTTTCAAAAGACCTCAAAAAATGATTAAAAAAGTTAATTCTGTTAATTTAATTTATTTAGAAGAACAAGCTGAAAATTTAATTGCAAGTGGAAAAGCATCCAAAGATGGTGATGCAATTGTTATTGATGTAACTGAATTAGGCTATGATAAAGTTTTAGCTAAAGGAAACATTACTAAAACTTTCAAAATTTCAGCACCTCAATTTTCCGCTGGCGCAATTGAAAAAATCGAAGAATTAGGAGGGGAAGCTATAGAATTATAGCTTTCTTATTTAAATTATTTAGAGGAAGAAAATGTCATCACTAGAAGTATTAGAGCCAATATTTAAGGTTATTCCTGAAGTTAAATCTCCAGTTCATAGGGAAGATTTCAATGAGAAACTTAAATGGACTGCAGTGGTCTTAGTTTTATATTATATTTTAACTCAAATTCCATTATATGGTTTAGCTCCAGGTGCTATAGATCAATTTGCTCAGTTAAGAGCGGTTATGGCGGGGAGTTTTGGTTCAATTCTTACTTTAGGAATTGGTCCTATCGTTACTGCTTCAATTGTACTGCAATTGTTAGTAGGTTCTAATCTTTTGGATTTAGATTTGTCCTCTCATAAGGATAAATCTCATTTTCAGGCTACTCAAAAAGTATTATCAATTGTTTTTACTTTATTTGAAGCTTCAGTTTTAGTATTAACTGGTAATTTAGTGCCTATTGATGGATCTTACACATTAATTTTAATATTGCAACTTGTTATTGGTGCTTTAGTTATTATTTACCTTGATGAAGTTGTATCTAAATGGGGATTCGGTAGTGGAATTGGTTTATTCATTGCTGCAGGTGTTTGTCAAGCTATTGTAGTTGGTACATTCAGTATCTTAGGTGGAACTGATGGTAATTTCGCAGGTATTATTCCTAAATTCATTCAACTAGCTACAACCGGAACTTATGATTTCTCTATTTTAATTCCATTAATTGCAACTGTAATTGTATTTTTAGTTGTTCTTTATGGTGAATCTATGAGAGTTGAAATCCCTATTTCTCACGGTAGTGTAAGAGGTCACGGAAGAATTAGAGGGTCTGTTGGTAAATATCCATTAAAATTCGTTTATTCAAGTAACATGCCGGTTATTTTAACCAGTGCATTACTTGTTAACGTAACACTTTTCGCAAATGTTTTCCAGAAAATTGGTTTTCCAATATTAGGTACCATTAAAGATGGTAAAGCGGTTGATGGTGTGGCATGGTTATTATCAACACCTAGTTTGGGTATGTTTATTACTGAACCGATTCATGTTCTTGTATATGCAATATTCTTTATTTTATGTTGTATGTTATTCTCATATCTATGGGTAGAAATCAGTGGATTAAATGCTAAAAAGATTTCTGAACAACTTTATAATTCAGGTATCCAAATCCCTGGTTTTAGAAGTAGTAAACGTCAATTATACAAAATTTTGAAAAAATACATTCCTGCACTTACCATTATCAGTGGTATATATGTAGGTCTTATTGCTTTCCTTGCAGATTTAACCGGTGCTTTAGGTGGAGGTACTGGTGTATTGCTTACTGTAGGTATTATTCATAAACTTTATGAAGAAATGGCGGAGGAACAACTCATGTCCTCAAATCCACTTCTTAGGAAATTTTTAGGAGACTAACTCTCCTATATATTATCCTTTTTAATGAGAGGGGTTATAATGAAATTAGTAGTATTAACAGGAATTCCAGGTTCTGGAAGTACAACTTTACTTAATAGGGCTCTTGATGAAGTTGATTATGTACATTTAAATTATGGAGACATAATGACTGAAATCGCTATTAAAGAAAATATTGTTGAAGATAGAGACGAATTAAGGAAATTACCAGCTGAAACACAAAAAGAAATTCAAGCTAAGGCTGCTAAAGAAATTAAACAAAGGTCTGAAAAGGACAATGTTATTGTAGATACTCATTGTACTATCAATACTCCATCTGGTTTCTTACCAGGTCTCCCAATATGGGTTTTAGAAGAATTACAACCAGATCTTTTCATTTTAATTGAAGCTAATCCTGATGAAATTATTTACAGAAGATTAAATGATGCTTCTCGTGTTCGTGATGTACAAAAAGCAAAAGAAATTCAATTACATCAAGAAATGAACAGGGCTACCTCAATGGCTTATGCTACATTAACAGGAGCTACTGTCAAAATTTTAAATAATCACGATAATCATTTAGATTCTTCAGTTTCAAAATTGGTAAATGTATTAAATTTATAGAGGTAATATCATGGTTGATATAATGGGAATGGTCTATGAAGCGTTGAATGCAATCTTTAATCCAATTCTCGCTATGGACCCTAATCCAAAGAATCCGGCTTTAACAGTTTTAATTATTGCATTTATTGTTTCATTGATTACAACTATTGCTAATAAGTATTTGGTTGATCAAGAGGCATTAAATGAACAACAAGCAAAAATGAAAGAGTTCAATAAAAAATTAAGAGATGCTCAAAAAAGAGGAGACGGAAAAGAAGTCGCAAAACTTCAAGCACAACAAACTGAGTTAATGGGTGATCAGACTGCAATGATGACCAATCAATTCAAACCGATGATTGTAACTTTTGTCCCAATTATTTTAATATTTTTCTGGATGAGAGCTTCTTCAATTCATGATTTGGTAATTGTTTTACCAAAGACAGTTTATTGGGTTACTTTAACTCCATTCTGGCATTGGATTGGTAGTATGATATATGGTGGTGAGGCCAGTATTCCATACGGTATCGGTTGGTTATTATGGTACATGATTTGTACTTTCGGTATGAGTCAAATTTTAAGAAAATTCTTAGGATTTAAACAAGGGTTCTAAATCAGCCATAAACTATACATTTATTAATGATGAAAAAAATATATTATAATATTCTATATTGAATACGCTATTACACAATTATTAAATATTTTATTAAATTAAATTTATAGGTGATTAAATGCCTGCAAATAGGTTTAGATCAAGATCATATAAAAGAGTTCATAAAAACACTCCTGGCGGAGAAAATGTTTTAAGATACAAAAAGAAAAAACCATCCAAGCACGTTTGTGCTGAGTGTGGTGCAGTGTTACATGGAGTTCCTCGTGGACGTCCATATGAAATTGGAAAATTATCAAAAACAGCTAAAAGACCTAACCGTCCATACGGCGGGTACTTATGCTCAAGTTGTGCTCGTAAAATTTTCAAAAACGAGGCTAGAAAATAATGATTATTACTATTGGTGGATTGGCTGGAACTGGAACAACCACTTTAGCAGAAGTGCTTAGTGAAAAATTAGATGTTCCTTATATCTCTGCAGGGTCTATTTTTAGAGAAATGGCTGTGGAGCATGGAATGAGTGTTCTTGAATTCAGTGAGTTTGCTGAAGGTAATGATGATATTGATAAAGAAATTGATAAAAGACAAGCCGAAAAAGCTAAATCTTCAGAAAATTTAATCATTGAAGGCAGATTGTCAGCATTCTTTGTTGATAATGCTGATTTAAGGCTTTGTTTAATGACTCCATTTGATGTACGTTCAAAAAGAATAGCTCAAAGGGAAGATAAATCTGTAGAAGTAGCAAAAAGCGAGATTATTACTCGTGAAAAAAGTGAGGCTTTAAGATATAAAGAAATCCATAATATTGACATCAGTAATATGGAGATTTATGATTTAATTATAAATACTGATAGTTTTGATCCTCAAAGCATATCAGAAATCATTATTCAAACATTAAAGGTGATATAAATGGCATCAATCGAAGTAGGAAGAGTATGTGTTAAAATTGCTGGTAGAGAAGCAGGCGAAAAATGTGCAATCGTTGAAATTATCGACGAAAACTTTGTGGAAGTTGTTGGTGAAGCAGTTAAAAACAGAAGATGTAATATTGCTCACTTAGAACCAACCGAAGATTCTATCGATGTTTCTGGCGATATTGAATCTATCAAAGCAGCTTTAGCTGACTTATAAATGAATAATTAACTTATTCATTATTTTACTATTTTTTAATATTTTTTAAGGTTTTTTTCATGAAATTTGACATGGTTACAAAATCTAGCAGTTTTACAAATCCTGAATTCGGATGTAAACCTGAAGATCGTGAGATTAAAGAATACATTTCCAAAGGTGTTATTAATCTTGATAAACCATCCGGTCCAACTTCTCATGAAATTGACTCTTGGATTAAACGTATTTTACATTTGGAAAAATCTGGACATGGGGGGACATTAGACCCAAAGGTAACTGGAATCTTGCCAGTTGGTTTGGATGACGCTACCCGTGCAATACAACTACTTTTAACAGCTCCCAAGGAGTATGTCTGTCTTTTGACTTTTCATCAGGATGTGGATGAAGATAGGATTCGTGAAGTTTTTGCTGAGTTTACTGGTAAGATATTTCAACTGCCTCCGGTCAAATCAGCAGTAAAACGTGAAATGAGAACCCGTAATATCTACTATTCTACTATTTATGAAATCGAGGGAAGAGATGTATTATTTAGAATAGGCTGTGAAGCCGGAACCTATGTGAGAACTTACTGCCACAATATCGGTGAGGCTTTAGGCGTAGGGGCACATATGTCTGAACTTAGAAGGACACAAGTGGGTTCATTTACAGAAAAGAATAATCTAGTGACATTACAGGATGTTACAGATGCATATCATTTCTGGATTGAAGACGGAGATGAATCATTTTTAAGGGAAGCTATTATGCCAATGGAAAGGGCTGCAGATTACTTGCCGAAAATAGTCATTAAAGACTCTGCTGTGGATGCAGTTTGTCATGGTGCAGATCTGGCTTGTGGTGGAATTGCTTCTTTAGCGGATAATATTCAGAAAAATGACATTGTAGCAATTGAAACCTTGAAAGGGGAATTGGTTGGTGCAGGTAATTCTTTATTAACTTCTAATGAGATTTTGGAAGCGGATTCCGGTTTTGCTGTAAATGTTTCTAAAGTATTCATGAAACCAGACACTTATCCAAGATTTTGGAAGTAAATTCTTAATTTTGGGTGGTTCTGCCAACTGTTTATCCCGATTCTAGAAATGAATAATATTCTTTTTAAAGAACTCTAACATAACTTTTAAATTAATTTTAGTGATGGTTATAATGAAGAAGCTAGAATGCTCCTCCGCCTCCTCCGCCGGATCCTCCTCCTAAACTTCCGAAGCTGCCGGAGTCTGAAGAAGGATTGGCTGATGTTTGACCAGTAATAAATGCATGGTGCATCATGTAATATCCTCCATAATGATGGTATAGGAATATGTCATCATCAAAATCGGAGATATTCTTCTCTTGAAGTTTCATGGATTTGTAAACGTTGTCTGCTACTCCAAGAGCTGCACCATAAATCAGGTACTTTTTCCAAATGACTATTGATTCCGGAGGGTGTTCGTTAATTAAACTGTTGTCCTTTAAGAATTTCTTGAAGTTTTTCCATTTGAGATAGAAGATTCTACCTCTTTTTGTCCATTGTCCAAAAATATCGTCTGGAAGCATTAACACAATAAGTGAAAATATTGCAAGGACAATTCCTCCACCGATAGCAAATACTCCATTGCTAAGATTTGTTAGCACACCGAGTACGGTAATCACTATTCCAAAGAACAATCCAATTATTGAAAGTTTTTTCATAAATGAAGATCCTTTATTGTTGAAATAGGTTTTAAGATTTTCACTGTCAAGATATTCATGTTTTACGTCTTGTTGCCATACGGCAAATTCTTCCATAAACATCTTAGCATTTGATTCGTAAGATAAATCCTCATTTAAATGTGATAAATTAACGATATTGTCGTCAGCAAACATTGATAGGATATCTATAACGGTTTGTTCATGAATGGCCAATTCAACATTGCTGCTTTTATTCAAGTATAACAGCAATTCATTCATGTCCGTATTGACATTTGTTTTTGTTTTAAGGCTTATTGCCTTTTTATCGATAAGGTTTAAGATGGTTGCCTCAAATCCTTTCATGTTTGGCGTTCCGATATCGCGTGAATTGTCGATTAAAGCATTTATAACTGCTGGTGGGTCATTGGTTGGCAGGTCTCGTTCGTAAATTCCATCATAATCCACTTTAGGTTCTCTACCCATTCTTAAGTATATTAATATTCCAACGATTGGGCTAATTAAGGATAATAATCCAAGCACAATATAAGTAGTATTCCAGAAATTACGTTCGTTAACGCTGCCTTCTAAATTTTTTATTATTTGATCTTTTCCGCTTCCATCAGCATGTTTTGCGTATGTTGCGTTTTCAAAGTCATCCAATGGCATTAATACGAGCAATTCATAGAATTCCCCTTTTGGAATCGGGGTGGAAGTTAGAGTTATGGTACTATTAGTTGAATAACTTGTTGAATTATATTCCTGAGGGTTTAAATAATATTCATTGTCTTTATTTCCCGGAAGATGAACGATTGCAGTTAAAGATTCAATTCCAACATCCCACTCATCACCCCAGAGTTTGTATTGGAGTCCTGCAACATCATCAAATAATGTGACTGTATTTTTCATGTCATAACTTATGTAAACGTATACTTCGGTATTGGATATCTTTTCGGTATGGGCTGCATCGGCATATAAATAGATTTTTAAATGTTTTTGCCCGTCACTTTCAGTCACTTCTAAAACGGGGTAGGCGCCTGTTGCATTAACGGTAATGTTTTCTATGCTTTCCCCTTCTTTTAGGGGTATGTCTCTGTAAACTCCGTTAAATGTTCCCTGAAATGTATAATCATATATTTCATCTACATGAAGCAGGCCATTGCTTTCAACTGTTAGTTCAATAAACGCTTGATTTATTTTATAGCTTTTGTCATCATCAGCTGAAACTACTGTGAACGCTGAAAATAGTATTATAAATAATAAAATTATACAAAATGCATTCTTAACATCCATATAATTTCTCCTTTCTAGAATTCAACTTCTGGAACTTCTGTATCACTTTCTGGAACTTCGAAAAATTCTGCTTTTTCAAAATTGAACCTGCTTGCAATTAAATTGCTTGGGAATTGTTCGCAACTGTTATTATATTTCAAAACGACATCATTATAGAACTGTCTTGAATATGAAATTTTGTCTTCAGTTTCTGTTAATTCTGATTGTAATTGCTGGAAATTGGAATTAGCTTTCAAATCAGGATAATTTTCAGCAACAGCAAATAATGATTTTAAAGCACCGGTTAATTGATTGTCTGCAATGCTTGTCTCTTCAATATTTGATGCATTAATGACATTGCTTCTTGCCTGGGTTACATTTTCAAATACTCCTTTTTCGTGAGCAGCATATCCTTTAACAGTTTCAACAAGATTTGGAATTAGATCGTTTCTTCTTTTTAGTTGAACTTCAATTTGGGAATAGCTATTTTTCACACGATTTCTGAGTTTCACTAGATTGTTGTACATATGGACTACTGTAACGCCAATGAAAACAAACACCAATATTAATATGATTATTGTAAGGATATCCATTTTATCACCTGTGTAATATATATTATATAATTAAAGACATATATTTTGTCTTTTGAATTTTAATTAATTGAAAATTATAATTTATTATAAACAATAATTTTTTGAAAAAATATCATTTAAACAATACCTTTATATATATGTAAATTTAAATATTATCTTATCATATTATACTAGTTAATGTGATGTGCAAGTATTGCTAACTGTCATGCCGAGATAGTCTAGCCTGGTAAGGCGCGAGACTGGAAATCTCGTGGGCGTTCAGCCCTCCTGGGTTCAAATCCCAGTCTCGGCGTTTATTAGTTTTTAACTTAGTTTTTTAATTTTTATCTATTATTAAAAATACTTGTTAAACTGATATTTTTTTGCACTCTTAGTTTATAATTTAAACTAAGTTTTACATTGTTGAAAGAACTGTGTTTTGAATTTCAAAACATTCGAATCTATTATTTTACGTCTCGTAGGTTCGCTCTATAAATGGAGGTTATTTAATGGAAGACGATTTTAAGCATTTAGTGCGTATTTCAAGAAAGGATGTAAATGGTAATAAAACCATTGAACAAGCTTTAACTGAAATTAAAGGTGTTGGAATATCTTTATCTAAAACTATGTGTCGTACTTTAGACTTAGATTTAGACGCTAAAATTGGATACATTGCTGACGAAGATGTTTTAAGAATTGAAGAAATTTTGGAAAACCCACAAAAATTTGACATTCCTGCTTGGATGTTAAATCGTAGGGAAGACTATGAAACTGGTGATGACATTCACTTGATTGAATCTGATCTTGACATGACTTTAAGAGATGATTTAAACAGAATGAAAAAGACCAGAAGTTACAAAGGTAGAAGACATGAAGTTGGTTTACCTGTTAGAGGTCAAAGAACCAAGTCTACTTTCAGAAAAAGTTCTTCAGTTGGTGTAAAACGTTCACGCGGATAGGCATAGAACTTTTTTTAAAAATAAATATTTAAATTCAATTTTATTAAGGAGATGTTTTAATGGGACAACCTAGAAAATCAAGGAAAAAGTATAATACACCACCTCATCCTTGGAATGCGGAAAGAATTAAAAATGAAAACAAATTAATGACTAAATATGGTTTAAAAAACAAAAAAGAAATTTGGAAAGCTGATACTTTAGTCAGAAGATACAGTAGGGAAGCAAGATATTTACTTGGTTTCGGCGCTGATCAAATGGTTAACGAAAAATTAGAATTATTAGGACACTTAGCTAGAACCGGTGTTTTGCCAGAAGATGCTGCTCTTGAAGATATTTTAGATTTAAATGTTGAAGATATCTTAAGAAGAAGATTACAAACTATTGTATACAAAAAAGGTTTAGCTCGTACTCCTAAAGAAGCAAGAATGTTTGTTGTACACGGTCACATAACTTTAAACGGTAAAAAAATTAATTCACCAAGTTATGTAGTGTTAAGAGGTCAAGAAGATGAAATTGGATTCTATCGTTCTTCACCTGTAGCAAAACAAATCGAAGAGTACAACAAAAATAAGGATAATAAAGCTAACGCAGAGGAATAAAGGGTGTAACTATGGCAAAAGATGAAAAATGGGGTATAGCTAATATTTACTCATCATTTAATAACACTATTATTACTGTAACAGATATTACTGGTGCTGAGACTATTTCACAATGGTCTGGTGGAAAAGTTGTTCGTGCAGACAGACAACAAGCTTCACCTTTCGCAGCTATGGCTGCAGCAACTAGAATAGCTGATGATGCTAAAGAAAAAGGATTTGTTGGTTTACATATTAAAGTAAGAGCTCCTGGTGGAAATGGACCTAGAAGTCCAGGACCTGGTGCACAAGCTACTATCCGTGCTTTAGCAAGAGCTGGAATTAAAATAGGAAAAATAGAAGATATTACTCCTATTCCTCACGACGGTACTGGAAGACCTGGTGGTAAAAGAGGAAGAAGAGTTTAAGTGGAAGGGTTTAATATGGAGATAGAAGTTAAAAGTCAAAACGATAATGAAATGGTATTCATTGTTCGTGATGCAGAAGTGCCTTTTATTAATGCTATTAGAAGATG
>Ga0129306_1002972_pt1 | contig 13781 bp, 12 predicted proteins | sample P827metagenome_FD_94438 | JGI IMG/M metagenome (GOLD analysis project Ga0129306, IMG submission 94438) | Capybara group fecal microbial communities from Wisconsin, USA - P827 metagenome | ecosystem: Host-associated > Mammals > Digestive system > Large intestine > Fecal | place: USA: Wisconsin...
ATTATATCAACTATTTCTTTATCGTTAGGAACATTAATTATTTGAGTAGCTCTTTTAACTCTATTTACATCTTTTTTTGTTATTTCATTATCATCAGAGGATATAGCTACCATACCTTGACTAGATATTAATGTACCTATCCTCCCCGGTAGGGAAATATAAAAGTTCTTTATATTTGTATCTACTATACTTTCTAATCTAGTTATACAGTTTGTAATAGATTCTGCTGTACTATCTATATCAATTATTATCCCATTTTTCATTCCATGACATTCAGCAGAAGTAACTCCTATGATTTTTGCTTGTCCATATTTATCACGCTTTCCTGCTGCTGCACAAACTTTTGAGGACCCTATATCCACTCCTATTACGTAATCCTCCATGTAGTTTTCACCCCTTTTTAATGTAACCATTAAAATATATATTCAACAAAAAACTCCTATTTCCTCTTAAAATTATTAATTATTATAATTATTATTTAATTTACACACTATAAATTCATCATAAAAAAAGCAAAAAAAGGAAAGCTTTGCTTTCCCTTTAGTTAACTTTTTCTAGTTCATCTATATTCATACTTCTAGTATGAATTGTATGACTCCATTCTTTATTGTTTTTATCCATAATTCCTTGTATTGAAATAGGAAACCAAGTTATAGCATATATAGGATAAACTATATAATATAATAATACTTTAAATGTAAATTTTTTTTCTAGAATCAATATTAAAGGTGTATATAGTATTTGAAACAATGAAAATAAAATTATTAATATAGTTATCAAATTAAAATCTATAGAATAAACTATATTATTAAAATTATTAACTATATTTGCTGCTTTCATAGCATATTGGAATAAACTTATTATAGCTGACAAACCTAATAGTATAGCTACAAAAGGTTGTATACTATAAAGTGCACAATCAAAAGCAGTAAAATTAAAATTTTTAATAGCTTTTTTCATAAGCTTAAAAAAATATCTACTAGATACATCGGCAAAACCTTGCATCCATCTTTTTCTTTGCCTCCATGATTGAGCTAAAGTTAAAGGTTTTTCATCATATATTATAGCATCATGGGCCCAACCTACTTTGTATCCATTTAATATAATTTTACAAGAAAACTCTAAATCCTCTGTAAGACAAGTAGCACCCCAACCAAGTTCTTTTAATATATCTGTATCTATACAAAAACCAGTACCACCTAATTGACTAGATAATCCTAAATTATATCTTGCAAGTTGGAACATTCTATTACAACTCCAAAATGCAATAGAATAACTTCCTGTTATCCAAGTATCCTCAGGATTTTTACTATCTAAATAACCCTGAACTACCTTATATCCTTTACACATCTTCTTGTTCATTTCTTTCAAAAAATTTTTATGAACTAAATTATCTGCATCAAACACTGCTATGGCATCATATTTTTTTTCCATTTTGAATATTATATTAAACATCCATTCTAATGCATAACCTTTTCCTCTTCGTTTTTTGTCAAATCTTTCCCGTACAATAGCTCCCTTTTTTTTTGCAATATCAGCAGTTTTATCTGTACAATTATCTGCAATTACAAAAATATCATATAATTTTTTATCATAGTCCATCATTTTTAGGCTTTCTATTATGTTACCTATAACTAATTCTTCATTATGTGCTGCTACAATAAGAGCAAATTTTGTTTTATCACTAATATTCTTATTATTCTTTTTCCTATATATACCAAAAAGAGAAATTATAAGATAATACATGGATATGAAATAAACTATGTATGTTATTGCTTTGGAGCTATAATGTACTATTCCATTTATAATATTCAATAGTATCCCCCCTCGGTTCAAAAATATTTTAGCATAAATACTAGTTAATTACTATATATTATTGCAAATAAATATTATAAATTACTTAATGCATTCTTAATAATATTTATATTCTTAAGAAAATAAGAGAATTTAATAAATAAATAGATACAAATTTTATCAATAAATAATTATTGTATATAGTGAATATTTATTATATATAACTAAAATTGTACTAACTTAAATTATATGATATTATATAAACATAAACAATAAGTATTGGTATTGATGCATCAATATTAGTTTATAAAGGAGGTAGTTAGCGCATGTCGCGCTACGAAAAAATATTTTTTTTAGATTTAAAAAGACTTCATAAAAAAGATGAATCTTTCTGGTAAGTTCTCTAATAACTAACTACTAATAATATTAAAACAATATTTAACTTATCAGGAGGATGTTAAAATGAAAAAAAATACTATTAAATTAAGTTCCATAGATTTAAAAGCTATTAATAATAAGGATAATATAAATTCAAAGAAAAAATCCAAATCTAAAAATCAAATTTCACTAAAAATGTTAGATTATATGATATTTTAAAAAAGGACCAAAAGGTCCTTTTTTTAATATTACCAAATGTATAATTATTATTCTACATTATAATATTAAAATGCATAATTGTTATTTTACATTTTAGTATTATAATGTTTTTATAAATTAATTATCTTTGTAATTAAATCTTTGTCTACTGAATAATTTAATGCAGTATCATAACTTATAACTTCTCTTTTATATAACTCTGCTAAAGACATATCCATAGTTTTCATTCCATATTTGGATCCAGTTTGTATGGAAGATTCTATTTGATAAGTTTTTCCTTCTCTTATCATATTTCTTATGGCATTTGTAGTTACCATGGTCTCTAAAGCTGCTATTCTTCCTCCATCAATTTTATGTACTAATTGTTGACTTATTATTCCCTCCAACACACTTGATACTTGTATTCTTATCTGTTCTTGTTGATGTGGTGGAAATACATTAACAATTCTATCTATAGTCTTAGCTCCTCCTATAGTATGCAAAGTAGAAAACACTAAATGTCCTGTTTCTGCAGCTGTTAAGGCTATGGAAATATCTTCCAAATCTCTAAGTTCTCCTATTAATATTACATCCGGATCTTCTCTTAATGCTGCTTTTAAAGCGCTTTTATAACTAAAAGTATCCCTACCTATCTCCCTTTGATTTATTATACATTTGTTATGTTTATGTAAAAATTCTATTGGATCTTCCAAAGTTATTATATGATTAGACCTAGTATTATTAATTTCATTAATCATAGCTGCTAAAGTAGTGCTTTTACCTGAACCTGTAGGACCTGTTACTAAAATAAGGCCTCTTTTTTTATTTGTTAATTCCTTTACTATATCAGGTAATTTTAATTCATTTAAGTTAGGAATCTTTAAACTTACAACCCTTAAAGAAATAGCTATACTTCCCCTTTGTTTAAACACACTTACTCTAAATCTACCTAAGCCTGATATAGAATAGGAGGTATCTATTTCTCCTTTTTTTAATAAATCCTCAAATTCTTCACCTAATATTTCTTTAGCATAATTATTAGTATTTTCTGGTGTAAGCTTTTCTTTGAATATTTTGCTTAATTGACCATTTATTCTTATAGTTGGTTCTACCCCTACGGATAAATGTAAATCTGAAGCGCCAAAGTTAATAGTTTTTTCCAATAATTCTTTTAATTGTTTCAATTTATCGTCCTCCTTCAATACCATCTAAGCACCAAAGACCTATAGCACTATAGGCCTGAAAAATAAGCATTTTTTCTCCATTTATAATAAATGCTCCCTTTTCTTTAGCTTCTTTTAATAATTTAGACCTTTTAGGAATATAATTTAAATCATAAACCACACAATTTTTTTTAAGCTCTCTAAGTTCTACAGGCTTTTGTTCTTTAAAATTAGGCCCACCTATAGGTGTACAGTTTACAACTAAATCATACCTATCTACTTTATTTTCGTCTTTAATATTTAATATTTTAACTTTTTCTTCAAATTTTAGTTTTGCTTCCTCAGGATTTCTAGAAATTATGTATATCTCTTTTGCATTTAGTTCTTTTAATGCATAATATATACATTTAGCACTTCCACCTGATCCTATAATGAGACACCTAAAATTTTTAACCTGTATATTATAATATTGTAAACTTTTTATAAATCCTATATAGTCTGTATTATACCCTACTAGTTTATCTTCCTGTACTGCTACAGTATTTACTGCTCCTATCTTATCTGCTGGATATACTATATCATTTAAATATTGTAATATAGTTTCTTTATATGGGATAGTAACATTAAAACCTTTTATATTATTTTTATGTAAGTTCTTTATAAAATCATCAATTTGATCCTGCTTTAAATTAAATATTTTATAAAAAAATGGTATATTATTTTTTTTATAATAATTATTGTGTATTTCCGGTGATTGTGAATAATTAATATTTTTACCTATTAAACCTGTTGTATACATTTAAACCCTCCTGCTTATATTATAACGATTATAAATATTCTGTAAAGAATATCCTGCTATAAAATAAATAAAAAATAAAACAAAAGAATTAAGAATCATCTTATATGTATAAAATTCTTAATTCTTTAGAGTTTTATTTAAATATTTTTATTATAATTTAATTCTTTATAAAGCTTTTTAAGGGCCTTTTTTTCTATACGTGAAACATAGGATCTAGATATGTTTAGTATACCTGCTATTTCTCTTTGAGTTCTAGGTCTCCCATCCTTTAAACCATACCTCATTTGGATCACCTTTTTTTCCCTTCCTCTAAGGCAAGTTTCTATTTTTCCATATAGCTTTTTTACTTCTATTTTTGTTGAAACTATTTCTATTATAGAATCCTCATCGCTACTTAATATATCCATAAGAGAAATTTCATTTCCTTCTTTGTCTACTCCTATAGGATCTTGAAGATATACTTCACCTTTAGTTTTTTTATTATTTCTTATGAGCATCAATATTTCATTTTCTATACATCTTGCTGCGTAAGTGGCAAGTCTAGTACCCTTTGAATTATCAAAAGAGTCTATAGCCTTTATAAGACCTACAGTTCCTATAGATATTAAATCATCAATATCTTTTCCAGGATAAGAATATTTTTTTACTATGTGAGCCACTAACCTTAAATTTCTTTCTACCAAAATATCTTTTGCTAGAGCATCGCCTTTTTTTAGCCTATCCAAATAATATTTTTCTTCCTCATCACTTAAAGGCTTGGGAAAAGAAGTATTTCCTGTGACATAGCCTGTTAAAAATAATGCACTTCCTAATACATCCCATAAGTAACTTAAAAAGAACACAAGCTGCTCCTCCTAATAGTGCTTATTAATATAATATGTTCTTTAATATAGAAAAGTGCATGTACACATAAATATACTTTATTTTTTCTGTATAGTTTAAATAGAGTCTTTTATTTCTTTAACTATATCATAAAATATGGGTACTGAAGTAGTTGCAGCACTTTCTCCTTTGGCTTTTATCTTAGGTATGAATACTACCATAGTATAATATTTATTATTTATCTTGAAAAAACCTGTAAACCAAGCATCTGAAAGTGGTTCCATTTTACCTTCAGCATTAACTTCTTGTCTTTCATTAGTACCAGTTTTTCCTCCAATTTCTATATTAGAATCATAAGCTAAAGTAGCAGTTCCCCTTTTTACAACCTCTTTCATTTGTTCCTTTAAACTATTTGCAGAATAAGTTCCTATAATTTGTTCTTTTGTAGTATTAAATTCTTCTACTGTATTATTTTTATCATCTACAAAGGCTTCTAATACGTAGGGCTTAACGTAAACACCATTATTCACCACAGTACTCACCATAGAAACTGCTTCTATAGGAGTTATTCTAATAAGCTGACCAAAGGATACTAAGGATAAAGTACCATCACTTAAATTTGGTTTTTCTCCTTTTTCCATTTGAATAGCACCCTGCTGTTCATAGTGTAAATCTAACACTTTGTTATATATCCCATGCTTTTTAACCATATTATCAATATTCTCAAATCCTGCTTTTCTTCCTATTTGTGAAAATATATCATTACAAGAAACTATAAAAGCCTCCTTTGTGCTAAAACTTCCATGAGTTCCTTTTTTATTATTTTCAAATTCTCCAGTACATTTAAAACTATCCTTTAAGGATACTTTATTGTTTTCTAATGCGGCTTCTTCTGTTATTATTTTAAATATAGATCCCGGTGGAAACCCATTTTGTGTAGCCGCCCCTATATTTACATTAGGTAATGTTTCATCCTTTTGAACCATAGCACGTATCTTCCCTGACTCTGCTTCTGAAAGAATTACACCTACTTGGTTAAAATCCTTATATTCTTTTTTATTTAAAACCTTTCTTATACTATCTTGAACTTTAGAGTCTAATGTAAGTCTAGGGTTTATATTAGACTTAGGTTCTTCTGTCTTTTCTGATATAATTTCTCCTCCTAAATCTTTTTCATATATTATTTTAGATTTTTTATTATCTTTTACCCTATTATATATTTTCATCTCTAAAGACTCTTTGCCTTTAAAAGTTTTTTGATCATTTTTATAAGGATTTAATAGCATATTTTCTAACTTCCAGGCCTCTTTTTTATCATTTATATTCTTATCTACCTCTTGTTTTTTGTATGCATAAAATCCCTTTACACCTTTTATATCTTTTAGTTTTTCATAAGTTATTTTATCTATTTCATAGTAATTTTTACCACTATTATCTATAGTTTGATTTTGGGTTATATCATATTTTTCATTATAATTTCTTAAAATATACATTATTGTTAACAGTTTTTCTTCATCTTTTTCTTCTTTGTTATCTTTAAAAGCACTTGGCACTAGAACAGCATAATATTTCTCTTTATATTTTAATAAATCATTCCCTTTAGTATCTAGAAGCTTATATTTATTATCTCTTGTATCTTCTTCATAAGCGTATTGGGATTCTGCCATAGTAGCTAATTTTTCTGCATCAAAAATCTGAAATTTAACCATTCTATATATAAGAAACAAAAATATAACCATAAATAATGTTAATAATTTATAAGCCTTTCTTTTCTCCCTGTATCTCATAATAAAAACACCTCATCTTAGCTAAATTATAACCAAAATAAGGTGTTTTATTCTAAATTATTACTATTTCATTTTAAATAATATTTTATTTTTGTAACAAATGTTTTATATTTGCTACCATCATATCTATGGCTACTTTGTTATGTCCACCCTCTGGAATTATTATATCTGCATATCTTTTTGAAGGCTCTATAAATTGCATATGCATTGGCCTTACAACGGTTAAGTATTGATTTATGACTGAATCTACAGTTCTTCCTCTTTCGTTTATATCTCTTAAAAGTCTTCTTATTATTCTTACATCTGCATCTGTATCCACATATATCTTTATATCTAATAATTCTCTAATCTTTGGATCTTGAAGCACTAATATACCTTCTACAATTATAATGTCCCTAGGTTCGACTTTTACAGTTTCTTTTTTTCTATTATGAGTTTCAAAATCATAAATAGGTTTCTCTATAACATTTAAATCTATTAAATTTTTTAAATGATCTATTAAAAGTTCATTATCAAAAGCATCTGGATGATCGTAATTTTTTTTGCATCTTTCTTCAAAAGGTATACTGCTTTGATCTTTATAATAAGAGTCCTGCTCTATCATAAAAATACAAGCTTCATCAAATTTATTATATATTTCCTTAGCTACAGTACTTTTTCCTGAACCAGTTCCTCCAGTTATACCTATCAACACTGGGCGTTTCATTAGCTTTCCCCCTTATTTTCTAGTTTTTTATTAAACATTTAATTAAATCATTTTATGTATAATAAAATTTACAATTATAACAAATTAGTGGTGTATTCTTGGCTAATTCTCTTCCTTCACAATAATATATAAATATGTTTTTATATATTATTTATTTTTTATAAGTATATCATTTTCTTTTAAGCTTTTATCTGTGTTAACTTTAAATATCATTTGGGCTGAAGGAGCAGACTCTATCTTTTTATCATTTTTGTCTCTCATATTGACTATATTTATTTTAAATATAGGACCTTCAGGTCTTAAAACTTCTAGTTCATCTCCATCTAAAACCTTATTTCTTTGCTCTACTATAGCTTCCATAGTTTCTTCATTAAATTCCTTTACAATACCTACAATATCACAAGTTCTAATATATGAAGAAGATTCATGTAATTGCTTATTAGGATCATTAAAATAAAAACCTGTAAAATATGCTCTATGGCTAGCCTTTTTTAGATAATCCATCCATCTTTCTTTAAAAGTATAATTTTCTGGATCTTTAAAATAAGCATCTATAGCTTCTCTATAGGCTTTAACTACTGTAGCTACATAGAAAGAACTTTTCATTCTTCCTTCTATTTTAAAAGAATCTATACCACTTTGAACTAATTCTGGTATGTGCTCTATCATACACATATCCTTTGAATTCATTATATATGTTCCTTTATCATCTTCAACTACAGGGAAATACTCCCCTTCTCTTTTTTCTTCCATTAAATAATATTTGTATCTACAAGGTTGTGCACATGCTCCTCTGTTAGAATCTCTCCCTGTCATATAATTAGATAAGAGGCATCTGCCAGAATAAGACATACACATAGAACCGTGAACAAAGGCTTCTAATTCACAATCTTTTTCTATTTTCTCTCTTATGGTTTTTATTTCTTCTATAGTTAGTTCTCTTGCTAATACAGTTCTTTTAACACCTTGTTTATACCAAAAATCTATGGTTTTAAAATTAACTGTATTTGCTTGAGTACTTAAATGTATTTCTAAATTTGGTACAGTTTCTCTTGCAGTCATAATAATTCCCGGGTCTGAAACTATTATGGCATCTACTCTAAATTCATATAATTTTTTTAAATACTCTTCTAATCCGTTAAAATCTTCGTTACGAGGGAACACATTTATTGTAACATGAACCTTTCTACCTCTATCATGAGCATATTTTATACCCTCTTTAAGTTCTTCATCTGTGAAATTGTCTGCAAAGGCTCTTAAATTTAATCTGCTACCACCTAAATAAACCGCATCCGCTCCAAAGTTTATAGCTGTCTTTAATTTTTCCAAATTTCCTGCTGGAGCTAAAAGTTCTGGTTTTTTTATATTAAGCATCCTCATTCCTCCTCTTAGTTATGGCAATTCCATCTCCCATTGGTATAATTGAGGTTATGAAATTATCCTTGTCACTTATCATATTCATATATTTTCTCATTCTTTTAACTATAGTTATCTTTCTTCTTATAACTAATTCATCATTAGCAACCATACCTCTAAAAAGTACATTATCTGCTATTATAATTCCATCTTTATTTAAAAGCTTTAAACAATAAGGCAAAAATTCATTATAATGTCCTTTTCCTGCATCCATAAAAATCATATCATATTTATCATCTAAATCTTTAAGGATTTCTAGACAATCCCCATGAATAATTTTTATTTTATCTTTAAAGCCATGTTTTTCAATATTACTTCTTGCAATTTCTATCATTTTATCATCACGTTCAATGGTAGTAATATTAGACTCTCCATTTGAACTTAAACTCATAAATATTGAAGAGTATCCTATAGCTGTGCCTAACTCAAGTATTTTTTTAGGTTTTTTTACACTTATCATAAACTCTAAAAAATTAGCCACTTCTTTATGTACTATTGGAACAGTATTTTCCTTAGCATAGTCTTCTAATTCCTTTAATATTCCCTCATTTTCTGGTATAAGACCTCTTATATATTCTTCCATATAATCATAGGCTACTTTACTCATGTTTACCTCCAATTTAAAATTAATAATACATAAGGTGACCTTTTAATTTTTAAATATAATAGGTCACCTGCAGCAAAATATATTAATCTCCTTGAGTTTCCTTTTTCACCTTTAAAAAATCGTTATAGTTCTTTGTAAAAAAGTGAGTTCCATTATTTTTAGAAACAAAATACAGATAATCTGTTTTTTCTGGATTTAATGCTGCCTTTATGGAATTTTTACCTGGAGAACATATAGGTCCTATAGGCAATCCCGTATTCAAATAAGTATTATAAGGAGACTTTATTTTTAGATCTTTATAATATAATTTATCTTTATGATATCCTAATGCATACAATACTGTAGCACAGGATTCCATTTTCATTTTTTTATCTATTCTATTATAAAATACAGATGCTACCTTACCTCTTTCAGCATCTTTTTCAGCTTCTTTCTCTATAACAGATGCCATGCTAATTAATTTATCCATGTCTTCATCTTTTATTTTTATATTATTTTCTTTTTCTATTTCTTTAATAACATAATTAAACCTATCTAACATTTTATCTATTATTTTATCTCCTTGCATACCTTTAAAAAACTCATAAGTATCTGGAAATAAGTATCCTTCTAAAGAGTACTTCCTATTCTTATCTTCCTTTACAAAAGAAGGAGTTTTGTATTCTTTTATACTTTTTATAAAATCCTCTTTCTTTATTATTCCCTGCTTTTCCAATTTATTTCCTATTTCATCTATATTATACCCTTCTGGAATAGTAACTTTTATAGGTCTATTATCATATATACCTTCTTTTAAATTGAGCAATAAATTATAAGCATTTAAATTAACTGAAAATACATATTCTCCTGGAACTACTTTTTGTGGTGCTTGTACTTTCTTAATATAATTTTTTAATACTTTTTTGCTTTTAATCTTGTCTTCCTTATCTATTTTTTCTATAACATCATTTAAACTCTGGTCCTTGTCTACAACAATCTTAACAACTTCATTTCCATCTGCTTTTAATGGAGCTTTTAAAATTTTTCTGTCATAATACTTAATAGATACAAAACCTATAGCTAAAACTGCAACTATAGCCATTACTAAAATAATTAGCCTGTTTTTATTTTTCACAAAATCACCACCCATAGGTTAATATAGACAAACAACCAGCCCTAAGCTAGTTGTTTGTTAGAATTATAATGCCTATTTATTTTTTTCTTATTGTAGCTTTTCTTCTTAATTCTGAATCTAATATTTTCTTTCTCATTCTTATATTTTTTGGAGTAACTTCTACTAATTCATCAGATGCTACGAATTCAAGACATTGTTCTAAAGACATTTTTGTCACTGGAACTAACTTTAAAGCTTCATCAGCACCTGACGATCTAGTATTAGATAAATGCTTTTTCTTACATACATTAACATCTATATCTCCTGTTCTAGAACATTGTCCTGCTATCATACCTGCATATACTGGGGTTCCTGGTTCTAAAAATAGTATTCCTCTTTCTTGAGCATTAAACAATCCATAAGTTATAGCTTCTCCGGATTCAAATACTACTAATGATCCTCTTGATCTTTCAGGTATTTCTCCTTTATATGCTTCGTAATCTTCTAATACATGGTTCATTATACCATTACCCTTAGTATCAGTCATAAATTCATTTCTGAATCCTATTAATCCTCTTGCTGGAACTTTAAATTCTAATCTTGTATAACCATTTATAGCTGAAGTCATATTAATCATCTCAGCTTTTCTTGGTCCTAATTTTTCCATAACTACACCCATAAATTCTTCTGGTACATCTATAGTTAATCTTTCAATAGGTTCCATTTTTTTACCATTTTCTTCTTTAAATATAACTGTTGGTTTTGAAACTTGGAATTCGTAACCTTCTCTTCTCATAGTTTCTATTAATACAGATAAATGAAGTTCTCCTCTTCCACTTACTTTAAAGCATTCTGCTCTATCTGTATCTTCTACCCTTAAGCTAACATTAGTTTCTAATTCTTTTATAAGTCTATCTCTTAAATGTCTTGATGTAACAAACTTACCATCTTGTCCTGCAAAAGGAGAATCATTAACCATAAAGTTCATGCTTAATGTAGGCTCATCTATCTCTACGAAAGGAAGAGCTTCTGGTTCATTAACATCCGCTACAGTTTCTCCTATATTAATATCTGGTATACCTGCTACCGCTACTATGTCTCCTAGTTTAGCTTCTTCTGTCTCTATTCTTGCTAATCCATCGTAAACATATAGTGAAGATATTTTTACATTTTCTACTTTTCCATCTTTTCTTATTAAAGCTACCTGTTGATTCTTCTTTATGCTTCCTCTTTCTATTTTACCAATACCTATTTTACCTACATATTCGTTATAATCTATAGTAGTTACTAACATTTGTAATGGCTTATCTATATGTCCTTCTGGTGATTTAACATTTTTAATTATAGCTTCAAATAAAGCTTCCATATTATCTGATTCATCTTCCATTTCATTTTTAGCTATACCGTCTCTAGCTGAACAATATATTACTGGGAAATCTAATTGATCATCATTAGCTCCAAGTTCTACGAATAAGTCAAATATTTCATCTAAAACTTCTTCTGGTCTACCATCTGGTTTATCAATTTTATTTATTACTACTATTGGCTTAAGGTTAAGTTCTAATGCCTTTTTAGTAACAAACTTTGTTTGTGGCATAGCCCCTTCATAGGAATCTACTACTAATAAAACGCTATCTACCATTTTTAGTACACGTTCAACTTCTCCTCCAAAATCCGCATGTCCTGGAGTATCTACTATATTGATCTTAATACCGTTATAATTTACGGCAGTATTTTTAGATAATATAGTTATTCCTCTTTCTTTTTCTATGTCATTAGAGTCCATAACTCTTTCCTCTACCTTTTCGTTGTCTCTAAAAACGTGGCTTTGTCTTAAAAGTGCATCTACAAGTGTTGTCTTACCGTGGTCAACGTGAGCGATTATGGCCACATTTCTAATGTCATTTCTAACAAATAAACTCATATTCTTTCCTCCAATTATTAAATTAAAAAACTTATATATTTTATCTCACAGATAAGTACCATTAACCTATGACTATTAAATAAATGGCACTAAGTCCCGGATAATTTCACTAATCTTTAGCAAAAGCTATTACTTCTTCTAAAGGCAAGTTCTAATAAATATTTTTTACTATTTATTTTTAAAATTTTAAACCAAAGATTTTTAAATGAAATATCATTTACTCAAAAAAATTGGATACTTCCTAGTATCCAACTTGGTTCACCTTATTATTTTAATATTATACTCAAAAAAAGTCAACTTATGTAGTATATTAATTTATTTATCTAAACTTGCATCTGCTGATTCCTTAAACATTTTCATTATATCTTTCTTTATTACTGACTGTTTTTCATAAAAATTTAAATTGTTTAATAATCTTATATTAGACTTCATAATTATTTAACTACCCATATCAACAAAAGTATCTTATAACAAAATAATCTTAATTAAATAATGTATAGGTCTAATTAAGTTAAAAAGCTATGAATTTGAAATATTATATTTCTAAAATTCATAGCTTATCTTTTTAAAATTATTAGGTATTAAAAAGCTCTTTAAAATTTTCACTTAAAAATTATTTTTTATAAGCTATTTTAATATATTGTACTATATTTCCATTATAATTGGTAATATCATAGGTTTTCTCTTTGTTTTTTCATATAAGAATCCTCTTAAAACATCTTTTATGTTTGTTTTAATTGCAGCCCATTCTGTAATATGATTTCTTTCACATTCTTCTAGAGCTTTTTTTACTAAATCTTTAGCTTCTTCCATTAAATCCTCTGATTCTCTTACATAAACAAAACCTCTTGATATTATATCAGGGCCTGCAATAACAGAACCTGAAACCTTTTCTATAGTAACAACTACTGTTAATATACCATCTTGAGATAAGTGTTTTCTATCTCTTAATACTATATTCCCTACGTCTCCTACACCTAGTCCATCTACAAAGACTTGACCTGACACTACAGAACCATTTTTTCTAATGCATTCCCTACTTACTTCTATAACATCACCTATATCTGAAACCATAACATGGTTTTCTGGTAATC
>Ga0129306_1002973_pt1 | contig 13780 bp, 13 predicted proteins | sample P827metagenome_FD_94438 | JGI IMG/M metagenome (GOLD analysis project Ga0129306, IMG submission 94438) | Capybara group fecal microbial communities from Wisconsin, USA - P827 metagenome | ecosystem: Host-associated > Mammals > Digestive system > Large intestine > Fecal | place: USA: Wisconsin...
CAGGGTGTTATGCGCGCCGGACAGAAGGCTCAGCGCCACAACATTCACGTCATCCTGTAATGCTGCTTCCGCAATCTGTTCCGGTGTAAGACGGATCCCGGTGTAGATTACTTCAAATCCCGCATCGCGCAGTGCCCGGGCTACAACCTTGGCGCCCCGGTCATGACCATCCAGACCGGGTTTTGCTACTAACACTTTAATATTGGCCATTTTCATTTCCTCCATTTATATTTTGTCATTCAATCCGCAAGACACGCTGCCAGAACTTTGGCAAAGTCTTCACATTTTTCCAGATGTTCAATCAGTTTGCAAAGCTTTTCTGCTTTTGCCTCTCCGTAAACAGGCACGGCAAGATGCATGAATTTTTCTTTTGCTTCATTCCACGTCAGCGGGTTATCCGGATCGCCCTTGGGGAAGTCCACCTGCCGTTCCAGCGTCCGCCCGTCCTTCAGGACCAATACGACCTTCGAAGCAAGTTTAGCCGGGTTTTCATCGTGTACCTTCTCCATCTCCGCATCCAGAATTACCTCAGTGCGGCTCATCAGCCCGCGAACCACCGGATCCTGGATTACATCCGGGGCAAACTCCTCGATTCCCACGACGCCGTTTTTCAGCATGGCAGAAGTGCAGTACTGAATGCTGAACTTACAGCCGTACGGGTTTTTCGGGGCAGGATTATTAATCAGGTAGTTTGTTATTTCATTCACATATAGCTTCACCTGTGCCACATCGTCCGGTTTGATGTTGTTTTCAGCGCGCAGGGTCTGGATTGCGTACAGCGCCGCATGGGAATGCTTGCAGCAGGCATAGGGCTTAAAGGAATTGTCGTCAATTTTCAGACGTCCCTTTCCCAGTCCTTCTGTCAGTTTTTCCAGATGTGGCTCCGGCACCATAGCCCGGCAAAAGCCCTTTTCCCCCTCCAGTATCTTACTGGCGCCGGTAAAACCTTTTTGGGAGAGATAACCGGAAAGGACAGCGGCATAAGAACTCTTCCCTGCATGAAGCACCTTGCTCATAGCGCCTTCCTTCAGGAACTCCCATAAACCGGCTGCCTGTGTCCCCGCGCTGCCGTAACAGTTTATGGTCTGTTCAAGGTTCAGATTAAGCAGGTTAGCCGCAGCCGCAGCCCCGCCAATGGTACCGGCGGTACCGGTGGTATGCCAGAAGAAATACGATTCAGGGATTACGGATTCACCGACACGGCCACCTGCTTCATAGCCGGCGCAAACGGCCGTAATCATATCCTTGCCACTTTTATGTTCGGCCTCGCCAATGGCAAATACCGGGGGCACTACCACGCAGGCAAGATGAATTATGGAGGGATTATGCAAATCATCAAAATCCAGGGAATGGGACGCCGCGCCATTACAAAACGCTGCGTTCAGCGCATTGGTTTTTAAATCCGAACCGGAAAACACCGTAGCATTTCCGGCGCCGGCATCTAAAATGGTCTCCCGGATGATGCGGGAGGGAGTTTCCCGGGAACCGCGGATCGCAATTCCCAGCCAGTCCAGCATGCAACGTTTTGCCATTTCCACGGAATGGGCGGAAAGTTTTTTGTATTTTAAGGCTGAGGTAAATTCAGCCAGCGCTTTGGTTGTCATTTTATTTCGTTCCTTTCATAAACAAACTTCAAACAGTTCCTTATAAAGGAATTTGTACAAATTCACCAGCGTTGCATTCTCATCAGAACGCGGAACCGTCCTGTTTGTATTCGCCAAATACTTCGCGCATTACGCCGCAAATTTCGCCCAGTGTCGCATAGGTTTTCACTGCGGCAATCAGATACGGCATCAGGTTTTCTTCGCCTTTGCAGGCTTCCTTCAGTTCGGCCAGGGCCTTATCCACGGCAGCCTGATCCCGTTTTGCTTTCATGGCGTCGACGCGTTTGATCTGACGTTCGCCTACGCTCAGGTCTGCTTTCAGGGATTCACCTTCTGCAGCTCCCTTATTGTCCGCATATTTGTTAACGCCGATGACAGTCTTCTTGCCGGTTTCAATGGCATTCAGGTCTTCATAGGCATGGGCTGCCATTTCGCGCTGCATGTAACCCTGTTCGATTGCGGCAACCGCGCCGCCCATCTCATCGATCTTCTTAATATATTCTTCCGCTTCCTTCTCGATCTTGTTCGTCAGGGATTCTACGTAATAAGAACCTGCCAGCGGGTCAATCGTATCCGCCACACCGCTTTCATAAGCAATCAGCTGCTGGGTACGCAGCGCCAGTGTTGCCGATTCTTCGGTAGGCAGGCACAGAGCTTCGTCATAGGCGCAGCAGGCCATGGACTGGATGCCGCCCAATACGGCAGACATTGCCTGCCAGGTAATGCGGGCCACGTTGTTCAGCGGCTGCTGTGCCGTCAGGACGGAACCGGCCGTATGTACATGGACGCGAAGCATCTGGGCCTTGGGAACCGTCGCCCCGTAACGTTCCTTCATAATACGCGCCCACAGGCGGCGGGCCGCGCGGAATTTCGCGATTTCAAAGAAGAAATCCAGGCCGGCAGTGAAAATCCAGCTGATGCCGGGGGCAAAGTCGTCCACCTTCTGCCCTGCTTTAATCGCCGCGTCAATATAGGCGATTGCATTGGCAAACGCAAAGGCAATCTCCTGTACTTCGGAAGAGCCGGCTTCACGGATATGGTATGCGCCTACGCTGATGGTATTCCATTTCGGAATATATTTGGAGCAATACTCAAAGGTGTTGGTAATCAGCCGCATGGAAGGACGGGGCGGGAAGATGTACGTGCCGCGGGCAATGTATTCTTTTAAGATATCGTTCTGGATGGTGCCGCGGAGCTGTTCCGGTTTAACCCCCTGTTTTTCCGCAACTGCGACATACATGGCCAACAGGACCGCTGCCGGCCCGTTAATCGTCATGGAGGTGGAAACCTTGTCCAGCGGAATACCGTCAAACAACTGCTCCATGTCGGCCAGCGAATCAATCGCCACGCCTACCTTGCCGACTTCACCGTGGGATAATTCCGCGTCGGAATCCAGCCCGATCTGGGTGGGCAGGTCCATAGCAACGGAAAGGCCTGTCTGTCCTGCCTGCAGCAGGTATTTGTACCGGGCATTGGTTTCTTCCGCCGTAGCAAATCCGGCATAGGCCCGCATAGTCCACAGGCGGCCGCGGTACATGGTAGGCTGTACGCCGCGGGTGAAAGGGTATTGTCCCGGGAAGCCGTCTTTTTCCAGATAGTTAAAACCGTCAATATCCAACGGTGTATATAAACGCTGCTTGGCATCCATATGGGGACGTTCCGGGAACTTGGCCGTTGCCTTGGCAACCTTTGCATTATAGGCATCCAGCCCCTGCTGTAACATTTCTTTATCATTCATAGTATCCGTCATTTTCTTATCCTCCTTAACACAGTTTGTATGAATCGTTTTTTATTAAAAAATTTTGTCTTATTCATCCGTGAGAGATAATCGATATCAATCCAGGCGCATGGTTCCGTTTTTAATAAAGTTCAGCTGCATATCGAAGCAATGCGCCAGGTCAACGGGTTCATGCCCGCTCCCCTCCTTGGCCTTCCGCAGATATTCCCGAAGCTGGGGCCTGTAATCCGGATGGGCGCAGTTATCAATAATCACTTTTGCCCGCTGCAGCGGATCGAGGCCGCGGACATCCGCCACGCCCTGCTCAGTAATGAACACCATGGTGTCGTGTTCGGTATGATCCGCGTGGGTCACCATGGGCACAATCTTGGAAATACATCCGTCTTTTGCCGTAGACGGCGTGGAGAAAATTGTAATGTAGCCGTTCCGCATGTAATCGCCGCTGCCGCCGATGCCATTCATCATGCTGTTACCCATAATATGGGTAGAATTAGCCTGCCCGTAGATGTCAAACTCAATCGGCGTATTCATGGCAATGACTCCCAGACGCCGGATGACGCCCGGATTGTTGCTGATATCCAGCGGACGCAGCACCAGCGCTTTGCGGTACAGTTCAGGGTCTTCTTTATACATGGACCAAACCCGTGGAGACGGCGTAAATGCGCAGCCGGAAGCTTTTGTTATTTTTCCCATCTTGATAAGATCAAATACGGAGTCCTGCAAAATTTCCGAGAACATGTTCAGGTTCTCGAATTTTGATTTGGCAAGTCCGGCCAGCACGGCATTCGCAATGCTTCCTACCCCGGACTGCATGGGCAGCATCTGTTCCGGAATCCGGCCCTGACGCTGTTCGTTTTCGAGGAAATCCACAAGGTTTTCCGCAATCTTCATACTGTTTTCATCCGGAGGGGTCAGGTTGCGTACATGATCCAAGATGTCCGATTCCACAATGGCATCGATGCGGTCGATGCCGCAGGTCAGGTACGGCGACCCCACCCGGTCTCCCGCATGGTAAATCGGAATCTCCGTCCGGTGAGGCGGCCTGTTGCAAATGTAAATGTCATGCATGCCTTCCAGCGATAACGGAATGCTGGTGTTGACTTCCACGATGATTTTCTTTGCATGTTTCGCGAAAATCGGCGTATTGCCGACGCCGGGTCCCAGGACAATGTCACCGGTTTCCGTAATCGCAGCAGCTTCTATGACGGCTACGTCCACATCACCGACAAAGCCGTAATCCACCAACGGACCAAAGTGGCTCAGATGGCAGTCAATATAGTGAATCGTTTCATTATTGATGCCTTTCTTTAGCGCTTTATTAGAGGCCGCATAGTACGGAGCGCGCCCGCAGATGCCGCCGACCTCGGCCAGCGCCTCTTCGATTTCCGGACCCACCGAAGCCCCGGTCCAGACGTTGATGCTGCATTTCTTTCCGTTTTTAATCTGTTCGGCCAGCGCCAATGTCGTTTTCTTGGGATAGCCGGATGGAGTAAAACCACTGAACCCGACGTTCATGCCGTCCTTGATCAAATCCGCAGCTTTATCGGCTGTTACGATTTTGTCAAACAACGCAGGATTTCGCAGTCTTTCTGAAGTTAACATTTGAAAATCCCTCTCTTTCCTGTTTATTTTCTACCGACTGCCAATGATTACTTGCTTCAATATTAGTTTAGACCGCAAACAAATATAAGTAAAATATCGTTCTTTGCTATTTTTTATAGTAAATAATTATATTTCAATGAGTTAAACAAAACATGGAGTATACAAAAAGCCACCGTTTTATAAAACCCTCAGCCAAAATGTAACGATACTGCGAATTAATCCTTATAACCAAAAGAATAGTTATCAATATGGTTTATAACTAATATATAATTATTATATATTTTGTCGAATTGTTTATGAAAATTTTTAATATTATTCATGGCTAAGTTAAAAGAAACTGTGTATAATGATATGGGGTTATGGTTCCTTTTCTGCCGCGGCCCCATAAACGCAACGGATATTTTTTTCCGTAGCCCCGGAGGAAATGAAAATGGATATTGAATATTACCGCAACTTCATCGCTATCGTGGAAGCCGGCAGTATTTTAGGCGCCTCGAAAAAACTGTCCATTGCGCAGCCGGCCCTGAGCAATCAGATTAAAGTTATGCAGCGTTTCTTTGACGCGCAGCTGATTATCGCCAAACGCGGAGGTCACCGGATTGAACTGACCGACGCCGGCAAAGTACTGCTGAAGCAGGCAAAGACAATTGTGGAAGAGGAACGGAGCGCCATAAAAGAAATTGCAGACTGCAACTCCGGTTTTTCCGGAACGCTGCGCATCAGCCTGTCCCCTTCCATGTCTATCTGGTTCATACGACGCTACCTTACGAAATTTTCAAAAAAGTATCCCAAGGTCAATTTTGAATTGCACGAAGGTCCGCCATCCGTTCAGGTTGAGCAGATGCTTTCCGGCAAAACCGAATTCTGCGTTGCCAATGCCCCATTGGAACAGGCGTTCCGGTTTGAAACGATATACAGCCGCAAAGAGCGTCTGGTAGCGTTTTTTCATAAAAACAGCCTGTTCCTGCACGATACCAAGCCCAATATTCTGTTAGACGATCTGGATGGCAAACCGGTCTGCCTGTCCCAGGGATGCGCCAACCTGTTTCTTTCAGTATGCGCCGACTCCCGCATCCGGCCGCAGGTTCTGAGTATCAGTACCACAAAGCTGTCTGCCATGACATGGGCAAAAGAAGACGCAGGTATTTCTGTGGTTCCGGCAGAACTGGAAGAAGGCGACACGGATAATCTGATACGGAAAATCATTATGGATGAACGTCTGTATATGGATAAAACGCTCTCCATTGTTAAAGGACGACCTCTTTCAAACGTAGCAGAAACCTTCCTCTCTCATTTCCACGAGGAAGTTTAGATGATAATATAAAAATTAATTTCAATTTTTACAAAAAGTTTTTAATTTTATTGATAACTTTTAAAACAAGACAGAAACGGAGGAAAAACATGAACAGCGAAGCAAAAAAATACATTATTGATGATTTCAAGCCTTCCAAACTGGAAAAGGATCCTGTAACCGGTTATTACAAGGATATTGAAGCGCGGATTCGTGAACTCTATTCCCAAAACTGTTTTATGATGGATTTCTTCCATGTAAATATTGATAAAATCCAATGTGGCAGCTGCCAGGTCAGTTTGCTGATTGAACACGATAAACACTCCAATCACCGTAACGTAGTTCACGGAGGCGTGCTGACTGCGCTGGCCGATGCTGTATTAGGTGTTACCGGCGCCTCCGTCGGTGAAAAAGTAATTACCGTCAGCTTTTCCATGAATTTCATCCGCAATATTGAGTTCGGCGATACAGCACGAGTCGTCAGCCAGATAAAAAGTTATCAGCCTAAATCCATGGTGATTGAAGCGGAAATGTACGATTCGAAAGACAGACTGATGGCAACACTGTTCACCACCATGTTCAACGTAGGCCGATTTGATGGCATTCCTGCCAAATGGTAATGATGGAATAGCTGATAAATTAGAATTTCAAATAGATACTATTATTGTGAATAAGTATGAAAAGAACAGCATCGGCACATATCGTGTCGATGCTGTTTTATTTGCGACAATCCCGACTTCCGTAACCGGTACAGCAGCAATTAATATCTAAATATAATCCGTTTTGGAGGGACGTATATAATTCAGCTCACCTTAACAGATACGTTACAGAACAAATCTCCGCCAGCATAAGACGGAGATTTTGTTGTTTGGTTATTGATTTAACAGCTTTCACATGAGATTCCGGTTTGTAACCTTAGCTTCCTTGTGTTACAAGCTTTTCACGTATTCTTCTTCATGCTTAGCATAAACACCGTAATCATAATGAGTGCCATCCCTGCGTAATCAACCGTAAGCAGCACGGTTCCCAAAAAGAAAACGGTGAAGAGGATTGTGGCGAGGGGTTCAAAACAGCTGATAAGTGATGCTTTCGTCGGCCCGATAAGTTTCACCCCTGCCAGAAACAGAGTAAAGGGAATGATCGTTCCCCCCAGAATAATAAACGCTACCGCGCCCGTGGCTGCAGGCGTCCAGGCGCTTACACCGGAATCAGTGAGATTACAGAACGGTAAGAGGAACAACGAAGAGATCAGTTGCCCCCATCCCATGATCAGCATGGTCGGAAACTGTTTCAGGATGTTTTCCGGCGCAATCATATAAATGCAAAGCGCAATGGCAGAAAGCTCTCCTGATGCCAGCGCCACGGGAGAAATGACCAGATGCGACGGATCGCCATGGGTACTGATGAGGAACACGCCGGTCATGGCCAGCACGACGCCCAGCAGTTCCCGCCCTTCCGGCATGCGCCTCCGGACAAAAGCCTGCCATAGAATAATGAATATCGGCGCCTGATACTGCAGGATGGTCGAAGTGGGCGCGTTGGAAACGCTGATTGTGTAGTAATACATAAACTGTGCGCCCAAAAGCCCCAGGGTGAACCAAAGCATTTCTGTAATATTTTTGCGCCCGCTACGCCATAAGGCTAACAGCGGTTCTCCTTTTAGACGCATGAACAGCAGAAATAACATCCCCGCTGCCACCTGCCGCAATGCAATCAGCCAGACCGGGTACGGATGATAATTTTCAAACAGAAACTGTCCGCATACCCCGCTGAGCCCCCACATCGCAGCGCTCAACATCACCATAAGAGTGCCCATCGTCATTGTCGTCCATTATAATTCTGAATTTAACTTGTCGGGCAGGCCTTTATATACTCACACAATCCCTTTTCCCATTTCATAGGCTTCCGCCAGCTTTGCATTCCCTTTGATCTCTCCGGGAGCGCCTACGCCGCACGCGCAGACTTTGCCCGCAAAGCGCGCTTTTTCAAAGCAGGCGATCCAGCCTTTTAATCCGTGGACAGCGCCTTCATCCACATCCGGTTCGTCTTCCGCCGCAGCGGTCAGAAGATACACGTCCCGGAATTTGTAATCTTTCGGGAACAAGGAGTTGGCGCGGTCAATCATGGTCTTCATCTGTCCGCTCATCTCGTAGTAGTAAATGGGCGTCGCCCAGGCGATCACGTCCGCCTCCAGCATTTTATCCGTAATGGCGTTCGCATCGTCTTTAATTACGCAATGACCTGTCTGTTGGCAGGCAAGGCAACCCTTGCAAAAGGCAATCGTTTTATTTTTCAAGGAAACCAGTTCCACTTCGTTGCCCGCCGCTTTCGCACCGTCCGCAAACGCTTCCGCCAGCTTTTCCGAGTTGCTGTTGCCTCTTATGCTTGTGCTGATAACCAATACTTTTTTAGCCATAGTGATTCCTCCGTTTGTTTTCATCTCTGTACTCTGATTCTATGCGTGATATGTTCTGATTATATGCGTTAAAGCTTGCTCTAAGTCAAGCGTTTTGCTGTTACTGCCTGACTGCTTCTATCTTCACTTTTCCTGTTATGTTCTGGATCTGTTCCGTTCCGCTTACCGCTTTGCCCATCACATATAAGCCGGAGTAGCGTGGCGCGTCGCCGTAATACATGCACACGTTGTTCCAGGGCGAGAAATAGGCAATCGTCCCCACAGGACACGCCCCTTCCTGCACCTTGCTACAGTCCAGCTTTTTGGGAGGCTGGAAAATCTTTTCGTTGTTGCTGTAATTCTCCACAGCAACAGTTAACGGCAGCTGCGCATAGAATGACCGGGACACGGAAGTATCGTTCAGCGCAAATACAATTTCTTTACCGTTTGCAACCACTTTAATTTTCAGACTTGTGTCAGACATAGCAGTTCCTTTTTCTCCATTATCTTTCTTTTCCGCAGCTTCCTTTTTCACCGCACCGGATGTATCTTCCGCTTTTTGCGGCACAGACGCGCTTCCAATATTGTTCACCGTTTTTGTGCCTGCGGACGCGCAGCCTGCAAACATCACGCCCATTAACAAGATTGTGAGAAGCATCTGCCAGACTTTTCTGTGTTTCATAGTGTTAGCCTGCTTTCTGTTATTGTTTATGTTAATATATCACAATTTCAAGTAAAAAATAAAGGAGACGCTGATTAAATGAGTTTGTGCGATGACCGAGGGCTTTTTGCGACTGACAAGGAAATGGCCCGAGGGCGCAGCCTAAGCAGAGAGCCGCAAGCTATGCTTGCGTGCGAATCGCTTATACAGAGGAGTAGCTGCGTTGAAGGACATTGACGCATTTAGTCACAAAAAGCATCGGTCAGCGTGCAGACGAATTAATCAGCGTTTCCTGAAGTTCCTGCTAAAACACAGGAGCTTTGTCTGCTGTCAGAACCTTCCCTGTTTTCCGCAGCAGGTTCCCGTCTGACAGTTCTTCAGTAAATAATCTCTGCTGTTTTACGTTCGGAGTATAAATTCCAGAACTCTTCCGCAATGCGCTTCGGCGCAAAATGTTCATTAGAACCGATGACACCTGTTACCTGGACGGTTCCAATGTAAATACCCTTTGCCAGCAGCACCGGTGAAAGCGCCTGTACCATGGCGCGCAACGCAGCTTTGTCCATGGAAAGAGGCAGATATTCCGCATACGGCTGCAACGCAAGCCCGCCGCCGGTAACAAGGATTGCTCCGTTCTTCTTTGCGAATGCCTCCGTATCCAGCAGGTGAACGGTATTGTAAGCGCCTATAACATCGGCGCGGTAACGGTCTGCCATCGTCTTCGCGTTCATTTCACAGTCTGCGTCCGGCACGGTAATGCCAACGTTGTAAAAGACCGCGTCCGGCGTTCCGTAGGTTTCAACAACCTGCCCGAACTGTTTGGCAAAATCATCCGTATCCGTTACGTCCGCCTTCTGCGCAAAGGCTTCCATCCCCTTGGCAGTAAAATCTGCCACATACTCATTCAGCCGTTTTTCATTTCTCGCCATCAGCACAACGCGGAAACCGTTCTCCGCAAACTTTTCCGCAACACCGTTTCCCAGTCCTTTTCCTGCGCCAATCACTACCAGTAATTTTTTCATTTCGTTTACCTCATCTTTCTTGGTTTTATCCAACTCTCCGTTTTTTACTATTTATTCACGTTATCCGGAACAGTGCCCAGCTTTTTGATGTCGCGGCCATCCCGGTTTCCGTGAATTGTTATTTTCGCAAGTTCTGTGTTCAGAGCGGCGTACTCGTCCGCCGTCAGTTCTACGTCGGCAGCGCCTAAGTTCTCGATAATTCTTTCTTCTTTGCGCATGCCCGGAATCGGCACGATAAAATCACCGCCGGCTAATACCCAGGCCAGTCCAATCTGCGCAGGAGTACAGCCTTTCTGCTCCGCAAAACGCCTTACCAGTGCCAGCAACGGCGCATTGGCCTCCATGTTTTCCTTGTTGAACCTGGTAATGACACGACGCACGTCGTTGCCCTTAAATTCCATGTCACTGGAATACTTCCCACTCAAAAAACCGTTGCCCATAGGGGAAAAAGCTACGAAGCCGATATTGTTTTCCCGGCAGAACGGGAGTACATCCTTTTCCCATTTTCGTTCCATCATGGAGTATTCGCTCTGGATTGCTGTAATCGGAGTTACGGCATGGGCTTTTTTTATCTGCTCCAACGTCGCGGAGGACTGCCCCCACGCCTGGATCTTGCCCTCTCTGATCAGCTTGCCCATCACTTCCGCGACCTGTTCTTCCGTGCCTTCGTCCATCTGGTGTTCCGTATACAGGTCAATATAATCTGTCTGCAGGCGGCGCAGCGAACCTTCAATATCCTTGCGGATTCCTGCTTCGCTGAGTTTACCTTCCGGCATATCCTGACCCGGCAGCGGCAACGGCCAGAACTTATCGGAGATGATTACCTTATCCCTCGGCAATTCTTTCAGCGCTTTTCCAACGAATTCCTCATTTTTAAAATACGAATACATTTCCGCTGTGTCAAAAAATGTGCAGCCCATTTCAAAGGCTTTATGCACCAGCCGGATGCCTTCCGCTTCCGTCGGTCCTTCGCCATACGCATGGGTAAAGCCCATACATCCCATCCCGATAGCAGAAACTTCCAAATCACGCAGCATACGTTTTTTCATTTCATTTTCCTCCGTCAGTACGTGTTCGATTTCCTAAATTATATCCGCCTTTTTCTTGACGGGGAAGATACCGCTATGCTAACATTGTGTTAAGTATAGATTAACGCGTCGAGGTGATTCCAATGTTGAATCCTTATATCCTGACATTTGTTAAAGTGGCTGACTGCGGCAGTTTTTCCGCTGCGTGCGAATCACTGTTTCTTTCTAAAGTTTCTGTCATGAACCAGATCAATGCGCTGGAAAAAACCGTAGGCGTACCCCTCTTCCAACGCACGCACCAGGGCGTCCGGCTGACAGACGCAGGCAAATCATTTTATAAGAATTGCATAAAAATAATGCGCCTGTCTGACAATGCCCTGCAGGAAGCGCGCCAGGCGGGCGGCGCAAACCGGCAGATCATCCGCATCGGCGCATCCATGATGCGTCCCTGTAACGACTTGATAGAAACGCTGGAAGCTGGCGGGAACGCAAACGCGGAATACATCTTCCATATCGTTCCGTTCAATGACGAAGCCGACAGCCTGAATACCATGCTGAAAAGCCTGGGTGATAAAATTGACTGCTTCGTCTCCCCTTGCGGCTCCATGGAACTGCTGATGAATTACAGCTTCCTGCCCGTCTCAACCTGCCGCTGCGCGATTGCCATGTCCCGCAAACATCCGCTGGCAAAGCTGAAAAAGCTGAAGTTAAACGACCTGCATGGCCAGACGCTCCTTTTGCTGAAAAAAGGCAACTCCTATGTGCTGGATGCCCTGCGCGATGATATTATCCAAAATCACCCGTCTATCCAAATTGCAGACGCTGAAACGTATTATGACATTTCCTCTTTCAACCTGTGCGAACAAAACGGGTATATGATGGAAACACTGGGAATCTGGTCGGGCCTTCACCCTTCCTTAAAGACAACGCCGGTAGACTGGAAATACGAAATGCCCTACGGTATTATCTACGCAAAACATCCTTCAAAAAAAGTAAAACGCTTCATTGCCGCTGTTGCCGCAAAGTTGGAGAATAAAGCGACAGCGCCGCATACCTGATTTTCACATAAATTTATATTTAATAATAATCTGCAGCTCCCCTTTAAGACGTAAAAGAAAAATCGGCATCCTTCCGGATGCCGATAATGGGCCTATTTCGTTACAGCCCAATCAGATGTCTATTTCTATTTTGCGTAGCCGATTTCCTTCAGCCATTTTTCCACTTCGGACTTCACCGATTTCGGATCGTCCTGGGACATATGGCCCGGAAGGCCCAGCCCCTTGTTCAGGACTGTTGCGCCTTTGGCATGGCCGGTAATGCGGCTTTCCTTGCCGGTCATATAGCTGCCTGCGCTGGTGCAGAACGGAATGATGGTCTTACCGTTAAAGTCGTTGTTTTCCAAAAAAGTGTATACGGCCATGGGCAGGTCGCTCCACCAGATGGGATAACCTAAAAATACCGTATCGTAGTCTTTCAGATTTTCCGGTTTTCCCACAATTTCCGGACGGACGTTGTCCTGCAATTCTTTTTTGGCGATATCCGTCGTTTCACGGTATGCGTGAGGATACGGTTTCACCGTTTTAATTTCAAATTTATCTGCGCCGGTGATTTCCGCGATGACATCCGCAACCACCGCCGTATTGCCTTTGGTGATTACACCCACGCCGTACTCTTCACCCGTTCGGGAGAAGTATGCGACTAAAATTTTCCTGCCCCCTGCTGAAGGAGCCGAAGCCGCTTCCGCTTTTTTCGTTTCCGCCGCTGCCGGTTTTGCCGACGGCTTTTCCGCTTTCTTTTCACTGCCGCAACCGCCGGCGAACGCAGCTAACAGAAAAACCGCGGTCAGGAAAAATAAAACCCGTTTCATTATAATTACCCCCTCGTTTTTAAACCAGTAATTCAAAACTGTTTTGCAGCCTGTCTGTTGCAAGCTTTACGTACGTTGCTTTCAGCATGCTGAAACGTCATTCATTCCACTTCGATCAGTTCGTATTGGGGATTGCCCATCTTCTGTTTCAGCATGGCGGTGAGCTGGTGCAAACCGTGACGGCTGGTGATGCGTTCCACCAGGTCCTTCTGGTCGCCTTCCGGTTTGGTGAAGACCATGTCGCAGCAGGCCTGGTCAATGGCCAGAATATCCGTGGAAGCGCAGATGCCGATATCCGCAATGGTGGGTTCTTCCGCCGCTACGCCCGCGCAGTCGCAGTCCACAGACATACGGCGCATCACATTCAGGAACACGATGTGTTTGCCGAAATAATCGCAGGTCGCTTTAGCGGAATCCGCCATGGTTTCCATAAACTGTTCTTTCATGGGCCATTCTTCAAAATTAGCCGGCATGTCGTCCACTACCAGATGCACTTCCCGTTTGCCGACCTGCCCGGAAGCGCAGCCGATGGCGATATTTTTCATGGAACCGCCAAAGCCGCCCATGGCATG
>Ga0129306_1002975_pt1 | contig 13771 bp, 18 predicted proteins | sample P827metagenome_FD_94438 | JGI IMG/M metagenome (GOLD analysis project Ga0129306, IMG submission 94438) | Capybara group fecal microbial communities from Wisconsin, USA - P827 metagenome | ecosystem: Host-associated > Mammals > Digestive system > Large intestine > Fecal | place: USA: Wisconsin...
GTCACTGCCTGACCTGTCCCGCCGGGACGGTTCTCTTAACAACACCATATAGATTTTTTGTACGCCGCCGCCCGCCATCGAGCAGAGTTTTTACACCTAATTGGGGATGAAACAGCTCATGGCGGGCGGCGGCGTTGCCCTTATCGGCATGACCCTTGTACCGCTGCTTTCCGGGCTGTTCGGTTAAGATAAGCGGGTAAAGGCTTATGCAGAGCATACTTGACGCGATTAACGAATGGATAAAGGAAATCCTTATGTAGACAGCTTCGGCTATAAGAATGTGCCGGAGTTTTTACAGGAGCAAAAACAGCTTACCCCCGACGAGTTGGAAACAGGCGAAACAATCAAAACGCCGCGAGGTACTTTCTATGTAACCGATATGAGCCACGAACAAATGGAAGCCGCCGGATATGGCTTTCATCATCAATCCGATGACGGAAAATATTTCATCATGGGGAATGGAACGCGGGCGTTTGCCATTGCCGCAGAGCCGCCGGAAAACTACTTAAAAACAGCCGAGCAGACCACAGAACAGAATTACAACATGATTGACGGACAGATAAATAACACCCCGACGGTTGACGAACTGGAAGCAAAGGTTAAAGCAGGAGAAACTATTTCCCTTGTTGACCTGGCTAACGCGGTCAAAGCCGATAAGGAGCGTGGCAAGGCAAAGCCGGAAAAGAAGCCCTCTATCCGGGCGCAGCTTCTGGCAGATAAGGAAAAGGCACAGAAGAAACCCGCAAAGCAGAAGTCACAGGACTTGGAAAGGAGCTGAACGATTGGAGAAATTGAAAAAATTTGAAGATGTGGACGTTATCGCTTCCCTTGAAGCGATTATGAAGCAAAACACCGCTTTTTATCAGAGCGACTTTGATATAGATAAACGGATTTTACTGGAAGCGGCGGCAAGACCCGTCGCCGAGGATAAACGGCTCTTGTGGTTCTCCCGCCCGTCCGGGACTTGCTGCGTCCGGGAACGCGACGTTTTCCTAAAGGACACAAGGCAGCACAATACATGGAGATTCTACGGCGAACAGACCCGTGACAAAATCCTTGCCTATGCGGTGGAACTGACAGGCACAGAGCGCGGAAAGCTCAAAGGCAACCTCTATGAACTTGACTACCCGCAGCATTTCCGGGATGTAGCCGAAAAATCCATACTCGCCGACAACTATACTTTGATTTATGAGCATGGGGAACGCTCACAGCCCGCCGGACAGTATTTTGACGGGAACCCAGACCCGCAGCTTGGGAAGTTTGAACGCTTTGAAGCACAGCCCAACGACCTGGAAGCACTGAAAGCCTTGTTGCGGGAGCAGCAGCACAGCCGCAAGCAGCACAGGCCGGGGGACTTCAAGGAGCATATCGCCGCGTTGCATGACTGCCGGATTGAAACGGAAGCCCACCGCGTGGTGGAGGAAATGAAGAAATTCGATAAGCCGAACAGCCCGGACAAAAGCCATTTTTCCGCAGAGCTTTCCCCGTATTTTCTCCGGCTTGCAACGGATAAGGACATGGATCGCCTGTTTTCCATGCTGCCGTATAAGAGCCTTTCGTTCTCCGCTATGGAGGGCAAGCATGGCGTGTATGCGCTGATAAGCAAAGACGAGAACAGGGACAGGAGCATAAAGAAGCCCCGCCCCTCTCTTCGGGCGCAGCTTGAAGCAGACAAAGCAAAGACCACCCCGAAAAAGGCGGCGGCAAAATCGAAAAATCATGAAATGGAGGTATGAGCATGAATAGATTTACCGTTGAGGAAACAAACCTTATGAGCATTTACAGCGAGGGCGGCAAGCGTGAGGTTATGGAAAACATCAACGCCGCCATGCCGTATATGGACGGAGATATGCGGGAATTGGCAAAGCGCACCCTTTCCAAAGTGGACGGGCTGACGGAAAACGAGTATGCGGAGCTTGCTATTTTCGCCGCTGATGAAGTATGACCGGGCTAAAGCGGCTTTCGCCGCCCCAAAGCCGGAAAGTCAACAGCCTTGTAAAACGGGAATGCTGCAACTGCGATAGCGGAAACTGCATTTTGCTTGACGACGGAGAGGAATGTGTCTGCCCGCAGCTTATTTCCTATTCGCTTCTTTGCAAATGGTTTCTGACTGCTGTACTTCCCATTGATAAGCTGCTCTACGCGGAGCTTTTCAAGACCGAGGATAAAAAGCGTTGTACCGAGTGCGGCGCGTTCTTTGCTTCAAAGTCGAACAGCGTCAAATACTGCCCGGACTGCCGGAAACGCATTACCCGTAGACAGGCAGCCGAGCGCATGAGAAAAAAGCGTACTCTTGTTACGCAGTAAGGGCAAAAACAGCCTGGATTTATATGGTTTTCCGAGCGTGAAAACCACTTAGGCGATACTTGATACCTTTTCCCCTTAAAATGGCGTTCTATTGCGTAACATTTCAAAACAGCACCCATAAGAAAACCGGGGCGCAGATAGTCTTTACCGACTGTCTGCGTCCCGGCTTTTTGTTGTTATAGGAGTTAAGTATTATAGTGTTTGTCAATCACTCTAAACAGTTTATATGCGCCATGTCCAATTAGATAACAAGCAATACCAAAAATAAGGACTTTCCACCAAACAAATCCTATAAGCAATGGTGGACCCAAAAGCAAACCAATGGTAATAAGTACTATCCAAACAATTCCTTTTACCATGTACTTCATTATTTCCCTCCTGTATTTAGAAATGCATATTATCTGTAGCATTATACACATTCCAATATGCTCTTAAACAAACATTACATTGTGTACCAACTTGGGTAAGCAATACTGCCGCTGTACCTGTAGCGCCTGTCGCTGCTACGATTGCTGTAATCGCTCCCGGTGTTAAAATTCCACCACTTGCAACTGCCATACCAGAAATAAAGCCTGCTGCGGCACTTGTGACTAAAGCGACACCGTAGCTTGAAACTGCTTGCCATTCCTTGTCATTTAATGAGTTGACAGCATTAAACCAGCTATCTAACTGACTGCTATTCGAGGAATTTTCGTACACCATAAAATAATTTTGTCCAGAGCCAGTTTCTTTAGGGCGTTCTAAATTCCATTCATTTGGACTTCCAGTATAAATATCATACTCGTAATTACAAAAAGTATCTTGATGAATTTTTGAACGAGCACTTACGAGTGAATTTTCAGTTATCTCCGTAGATTCTACAGTGCCATACTCAACAAGACCAGTATTATTATCTTTTTGAGCAACACAAATTGTATTGTTTACTGTATCATATGTAACAATATATGTCAATTCACCATCATTAAGAGAAACTGTTCTTGTTCCATTTTCTTCAACAATTTGCAGTTCATCTGTTGTACCGCTTTCTGCTGCAAAAGCTACTGTATTTAACGAGAAAAGCATAGAGAGTGCCAAAAGAATACTTATAATTTTTTTCATAGTAATACGTCCTTTCTTTAACTGTCCATAAATTTGTTCCCAAAAAATAAAGCGCATAATCCAATAATAATTTCTCTGGATTATGCGCTATACTTACGGTTTTAATTCTTTGCCTCCAAAACTGAAAGTGGCGGCAACTCGATTTGCGCATAAAATCACATGACGGATATAATACTTTAATCATCGTTTACCACCTCTCTCAATTCGTTTTCTAAATCTTATTTGTATGTACTCACTGTATACACTATATGAACTAATAAATCAATATCAGAAATATCTTATGATTGTGCAAAACATAATTTATCCGCGCTCTGTTTCCTTGCCCCGTTCCGGCTCTCTGTCCTGTCTTAAAATACTGTCAATGTTCTGCTTGATAACGTCGTATTCCCGGACTTGCTTTTTGAGCTTGCCATAGTCGGCGTAAAGGGCTTCTTTCTGCGCTTGGAGGGCTTCATAGACGAAGCAATCGGCAAAGTATTCCCGGCTGTTGGTCTTGGCGTAGTCCCGGAGGCCGGAGTTCTGTGCCTCGGCAAGATACAGCTGCTCATGCTCCACTGGGAAGCCCAGCACTCCGTCCAGGAAATGTCCGAACTCATGGATCGTAGCCTTGGCATCGGAGACATAGATGGTTTTTGTTCCATAGCTGGTAGCACCGATGCAGGACATATCAAGGCGATCGCTGAGATCTGCCATGAAGTCAAAGTCGATGCGGTAAGTCCAGCCAGCTTCATTGAACGCCGCAAGGAGCGATTCCGGTACTCGGCGTAGCTCCAGCAAAAAGTCGTTTGTATGGACCCCTGTTGGATTCTCCAACGTCACCGGTGCGGGAGGCGCTTCCACCGTAAAGCTCTGCGTCAGGATGGCGTGGAGCAGCTGTGCCGCCTCGCCGCGGGTGACGATCTCGCTTGCCGTGGCGTCAGCGGGGCAGAGCTGAAGCTCACAACCCACACGCAGATAATTGTCGTAGGCAGATAAATTCGTTCCTCCCTCATAGAGTGCGCTGTCATAGACCGGCACCCCGGCTGCGGCCAGGGCACTTTCGTAGAGCGCACCACGGCACATTCTTGTATCTGTCGTGGAGAGAGCGGTCATGTTCAGCCAGCCCTTTTGACAGGCTTGCTCTGTGGCACTCCGTCCCAACTCAGCCCATGCTTCGCCACTTGTTTCCAGTCCGTAGGCACGGCAGAGCATGACCGCCCATTGCCGCACTGTGACAGGCTGCGCTGGGGAAAAGGTGCTTGCTCCGGTGCCTTTCGTGATCCCATGCTCCGCCAGGTACATGACGCTCTCATAGCAAGCGGCATCCCCCGGTACATCGGCAAAGCCCTCGCAGGCGGCGGATGCAGTGTTCGGCAAAATCAGCGCCAGGACAAAGGCCACCAGTGTCAGCGCTGTACTTCTAACGATAGTCTTCATAGAGATATCCTCCTATATTCTTGTTTTTCCTCTGTCGGATATCCTCCGATAGAGTAGGTTCTTCCGGGGGCGACATCATGTCACCACCCTATAGCCAGCAAAAAGTCACAGTCCTCCCTTGGCGGAAGGCTGTGACTTTTCCTGTTCGTCTTTCATTTGCAGGCGGTAAAGGTTGCTGGTGAGGCTGCCGTTTTTTCGGTGTCGCTGGTGCTTCTCCACCAGCCCCGCACGCTCCAAGTCTCCCAGCGCCCGCTGGACGGTGCGGGGCGAGAGCTCCAGCTCACGGGCAATGGTCTTGATCCCCGGCCAGCAGACACCGGAGGCGTCGGACCGGTCCCGCAGGTAGACGTAGACGGTTTTCGCCCGGTGGCCCAGTTCCTCCTCGGCATAGATAAAATTAAACCGACTCATGTGCTACCCCCCATATTGTAGGGACTTCCTCCGCCGGGATAGCGACTCCGGATGTTGGAGATGAGCTCCTCCTTGTTGGCGTAGGCTACCTTCCGTGCGGCCTGCTCCGGCATCCGGTAGCCCTCCGGATCGAAGGTAATGCCCCAGTCCAGGAACAGCCGCAGCTTCGTCCGCATGGGATGAGTGCCGGTCTTCATGACCACAAATTCCCCCTTGGGGATGGACTTGAGCTCGTCCGGCGTCATGAGTGGCCGCTCCATCATTTGCAGGGACTGGTTATTGCTGTCCTTACCCTGACTGACGGAGCCGGAGAGGACTGTTCTGCTTCCCAACGCTGAGGAAAGCGCCTCGGCCGTCTTGCTCTGAGGGGAGAAACCACCGAAGATGGTATCCTGGCAGTTATCGCAGATAATCTCCGCGCCTTCTTTTCCGTAGTTCTTTTCAAGCTGGGCCAGCGATTGGATGATCGGCACCAGCGTCAGACCACGGGAGCGCCCTGCGCTGAACAGGGGCAGGATATCAAAGGGCGGCATGGTCCCCAGTTCGTCACAGTAGAAGATGACACGGTTCTTGAGCCTGCCGCCGTTTTCATCCGCCACGGAAAACAGCTCACGGGAGAGGTTCTGGATCATGAGTCCGGCAATGAAGTTCTTGGCCGGATCTTCTTCCGGCAGGATGAGAAAGATGGCGCATTTTTCAGAAGCGAACATCTCAGCATTGATGGGGCTGTCGTAGCAGATGACTTGCTCCAGCTCCGTGTCGAGGAAGGCATTCAGACGGGACAGCACTGTGGACATGACGGATGCCATGGATTGGTCCGAGCTGTTGAGGGCGGCTCCTGCCAGCCAGCGCGCCTTGTGTTCGGGTGGCAGGAGATCCATCAACGGCTGGAACCCGTTTTTGCTGCGGCTGTTTTTAGGGGGAGCCAGCAGGTCCTGCACCAGCTTGAATGCGGAGACGATGTGCCGCTTCTCCGGCTCGCCCTCTCTGAGCGGCATGAACTCCGCCAGCAGGAGCACGATGGCCGTCAGCAGGCCCTCGGCGCTGTCATAGAAGAAGGCGTTCTCACCGTACTGGGAGGCGTCCCCCTCCGGGTTGACAATGGTCTTGGCCAGGATCTTGGCGTACTTCTCCGCCTTTGCTTTCGAGGCAAGGTCGTTGGAATTCTTTCGTGCCTTGTCCATGTAGTGATTCACCAGGGTCAGAAAACTGAACCCGTCTGACCGGGTAGGGTTGCGAAGGTCGATGACGGAAACTCTGTAGTTGTAGTAATGGGAGGCGATCTTGCCGTAGTTGCGGGCGAGATCGCCCTTGGTGTCCAGTGCCAGGAAACTCATACCGCAGGCACAGCTATACTCCAAATTGGGGTATAAAAAGTAAGCGGTCTTGCCGACACCCGACGCGCCGATCATGAGGCAGTGGATATCGTCGCTGTCCACCAGCGCCCGAATATCCTGCTGGTCCTCTATAAAGTTCTTCACTTTGGATCTCTTTTTCTCTTGTTTCGTTTCCCTCTTTGGGGCAGCAGGACGGCGCAGCTTTTCCAGCACTTTTCGCGGAAGCCGCGCCGTTCGGTCTGGTCGTTTCTTTTTTGCGTTGCCCATGCTACCGAGGATAACACCCTGTTCCTTGGGCAGGTCTATTCCCTTTCTCCAGCGGCGTGGACGGAAGGGTACGACGTGGTAGGTGCTGCGGATCTCCTTTGGCGTTGCCCAGCGGGCCGTTCCGTGCTGGCCGTCGCCCACGGTCTTGCTCTTGATGTTGTTGAGGGAGTAGCGCTGGGAGAAGAAGGACACTGCCAGCAGGAACACCAGCAGTCCGCCGCAGATCAAAAGAAAGGGCCATGTATTCTCGTTCATGTAGCGTCCTCCTTGTGCTTTTCAGATTTGGCGCAAAGATCGTCGTTCCAATCCTTGCGCTGGGGTGTGAGCCGCTCCACGTCCAGTCCCATATCCTCCAGCGCGTCCCTCATGCGGTCACAGGCTTCGTTGCCCGCGTCGTCGTTGTCGAGGCAGAGGTACACTGTGTCCAGCCTCGGATTCTGCCGCAGCCGCTCCAGCACCGGCTGGATGGACGTGCCGCAGCAGGCTACATAGCTGTGCTCTAACCAGCCGTAGGGATAAAGAGTGATGTGGGAGAGCAGGTCGATGGGTGCCTCGAAGACATAGAGGGATTTGTCTGTGCCGTTTTTATGGAAGCTGTGGATGCTCTCGCTGCCTTCGATGTTGATACGGAAGGTCTTACCCTGGCTGTTGGTACTGCGGATGTGAGCGTGCTTTGCTTCGCCGCTGCCATCCAGACCTACGAAAACGCAGTTGTGATGGACGTCCTCATACAGCAACTTGTCCCGCACAAAGCCGGTAATGACTTCCCGGTCAATGTGCCGTTGGCGCATGAGGTAGGCATAGACGCGGCGCATATTGTCGTAGGGGTCCGGCAGAGCAAAGGGCTTCGGCTCTGTCGGGGCAGACTGTGCCTGCTCATACCGTTTTCCGTCTTTTCTGCCCAGCAAAAGCAAAACCGCCTCCTGGTAAGAGAGGCGGTAATAGCGCTGGACAAAGCTGACGGCATAGCCGCCTACCCGTGCGGAGTGGTCGAACCACTTGTTGCCCTGCACGGTGATGCTGGGATCATTGGGAGTGCGGTACTCCCTGCCGGAGCGAATGGGGCGCTCACCCTGGGCCCGCAGCAATGACACAAGATCTGTGTTCCGGGCGCGGGCCTTTTCCTCTGGCGTGAAATAAATATAATTGCTCATCTTATTTCCCTCACAAACAAAAAGAGGTTCGTCCCCCAATTGGGTACGAACCTCAAAAAGCACCAGCCTCCCCATAGAGAGAAGCTGGTGCAAGCAGTTGTTATAAATGATTCAAGTTTTCAAATTCAGTGCGCCACGCACAATAGATTTGATTCCTGTCAGTGCGACGATGTCATCCTTCAACCACAAGCCAGGTTCCGAACAATACCAGCACTGATCCTTTCGCTTTTTGAAGATGCGGTAAGGCGTATGCATTGAATTATCGTAGATATGGCACACATCACAGACTGGGACCAATTCTTTTACCAGATCCAAAGCCCGGTCGTAACGAGAGATGATTTTATCTATCGGAACATCATGACCACCGGCAGATACTCTCGATGCCACGCGAGCTACGTTTATCTGAGGATCTGCCGTCAGAACATAGTAGCAGCGAATAAAAAAGCCGTCTTGTGAAGCCCGTTTAAGCAGGTTCAGATTACGATTCGTAGAAAGGACCGTTTCAAAGCAAAAATCCTGATGTTCTTTGAGGCATGCTTCTCGGCGCTCTTCAGCTATCTTCGCTGCTTTCATGTTGTCACAGCCCAGTGCCTGTTGAATCTCATCAGCATTGATATAGGGCATATTCACTGGTCGGAGAAGATTTGTGATTGTACTTTTCCCAGAACCGTTAGGCCCTGCAAACACAACGACTTCAGGCTTTTTATCTCCTTCTCTCACTGTACCGTCCCCTTCTGGTTTCGCCGACTTCTACTTTCGTGCCGTCGCTGTGTTCCATAAATACTTTCCCTGTTTTCGGATCATACTTGGCAATTGGCTGTTCCAGAATCTTTTTCTTCCTCAGTTCCGCCGCAACCGCGCGTCTTGCATTCTGTACTACAATTCTATCATCGGGGATGCTATTTGGCATACTAGGTCACCTCCACAAAACATTGGCACACAGTACCGGCCTATTTATCTTATGAGATTAGTATACTCATTTCCCCACACATTGTCCAGAAAAAACAGTCTGCCAGCAAGAACAGGACTATCTTTCAATATGGCTGCGGTTTTCATTTGGGCAAACCGAGTGTCAAAGCCAGATACACTTCTTTTCGCTTTCTGCATCAACCTGATTTTTACTACAGACTGCTAAGACTCTGCTCCTCATGATCGTCCGCTTTATGACCCATGGCCAGCCGCTTGCGCTGAAGCTCCTGCCGGCGCTTGCGGTCGATCTGCAGCCCGCGGTGGATGCGGTCCATCTTGCTGTTGTCTTCAAAAATTCGGCTCATGTGGTGCAGCATCCGAACGACCGCCTCGCCAACTGTGGGAGGATCGTAGGTCGATCCCGCAGCTCTGCCCTGAACGTCAGACCGCGGTGGTGCATATACCGGTTGCTCTCCTTCAGATGGCGGCAGGTCCGTACTGTCCGGCCAGGAAGCACCTGCGGATGCGTCGGTGCTTTCCGATGCAGATGTCAATGGTGGAGTCCCTGGATTCTCAGGCTTAGAAAACGTCGTGGGCGTATTTTCTGTAGGTGCTGATCGTCCCGGCATTTCCGGTGCGGCAGGTTTCCCAGTCACAACCTCGGCATACCGCTGCCGCTCCGCCATCCATTGGAGCGTTTCCTGAACGACCATGTTACGGACGGTCTTGAATTCCTTCTGCTGGGAGAGCGGCAGGCGCTTCGGGAACTGCTCGTTGTAGTCCAGGCAGATCTGCTCATACAGCTTCTGCCACACCTCATAGGCGGCAGACACCTGTTGGGCCTTTGCCAACTCCTCCACGATAGCATCCACGATTGCTTTCGTCCGGGGCGGCAGGTATCCGTAGACCTTCCTGCCGCGGGTCTCCTGCAGCCGGTCCGCCAGCTCCGTGATGAGCTGCTCCAGCTTTGGATCGCAAATCGTGCCACACTTCAACTGAACGATGCACTCCGCCATGGCTCTGCGCGCTTCCCGTTGGAGCGTATCCCGCGACTGATCCTTCTGCTGATAGACGTGCATCCGGTCCGCCTGATAGATCCTCCGGGCGAAGGCGGACTTGACCTGCCGGATGCCATCTTTGGTGAGATAGCCCTCCTTGGGATCTGTGGAGAAGATGATCATGTGGATGTGCATCTGCTGGGGCTTTTGATGGAAGGCAGCGTACCAGCGCAGGTGATCCGGCTGGATTTTATACGCCGCGGCGATCTCGCAGACGGAGGCATTGATCAGAGCGCGCCAGTTTTTGGCGTTGTCATAGCCCAGCCGCTCCGCGTCCTGACGGCGCAGCGCTACCACCGGCGTCCACACGTTGCCGGTGTGTTCCGCCACCTCCCGCACCACCTGCGAGAGATTTTGCACCTTTCCGTTCGCATCCCACAGGCCATGCTCGCCGTCCTTCTGAACACCGGGGCGGTGGGAGATGTAGTCAATAAAATTTTCTTTCTGGTCAAGAGCCTCAACGTAGTCCTCCCAGGTCTGCTGGATGAACGCCGAGGCGTTGCCCTGTGTGGGGTTTGCAAGGTAGTCCTCATACTCGATGAGCTCCTTGCTGGTTGGGAACGACTTTACCAGCCGGTTGATGAACTCGCACTGTTTTTTTGTCGCGGGCAGTGTGATGTGCTCATCGGCCAGCAGCTCCACACCGGGGCGGGTGGCGAAGTAGCGGGTGCGTTGCGCCAGCTTCGCCGCATTCTGGCCACCCTTGAGGTAGGGGGAAATCAGAACGATCCTTGCCATTGGTCATCCGGCTCGATGCGCCGCTGACGCCGCACGGCGTCCTCAAAGTCCACCTGCCCGTTGGTTCGTTTCACCTCGTCCACGGCGAAGGCACGCAGCTCCCGCGTGTAGATCTCGTCTGTGCGGAAGTGCGCGGCGATGGTATGGCTCATCATGTTCAGTTCCACGCACCACTTGAAAATGAGGGAGCGGAGGCGGTTGGCGTTATCGTCCATCGTTCCCTGGATGGCTGCCAGCAGCGCACGGGAGAGATACGCCGTGTTATCTTCGCTGCCGAGATAGCCCATGTAGAACCGCAGTGCCTTGTTGATGAACTCGCTGCGGTTTTTGCAGTTGTCCGCTTCCAGCCATCCGTCCATGCGAGGGACGAGTCTGGAATCCAGCCATACCACAGTGCGCTCGCTCCGTTTTTCTTGATTTCCTTTCAAAGTGAGGCTCTCCTCTCTGAAACGGCGCAACCCCTTGTCACGCCTGCGTTTTTGCGGTCAAGGTGTACCTGAGACCGGGAAACCGGCTGAAAAGGTGTACCTTGTCCAAACCGTGAAAAAGCCCCGCACTGCGGGGCTTTGTGGCTGAGAGGTGGTCGCGTGCGACCACCTCTCTTTATCTTGTGCTAAAATCGAACGGGCAAACATCCGCCGATTCCCCTTCGAAACGGGGCGCTCGCACTTTCGTACAAGCGGCTCACGTTCGCCGGAAACGGAGCCAGGGGGGTACTTTCCCGACGCCTCCCCCTAAAATCGCACACAGCGGCTCACAGGGGCAAACAGCGGGGGCCAGGGGAGGACTCTGTACCTGCCGCTCCGCCAATACCCGCAGTGTCAGATAGAAAGCCGTCGAACTGCGGCTGCCCGCCGAGGCGGGTGGACGCAGTTTGACGGCGCCGCGGTCCCGCAGGACCGCGCAGCCTGGACGCTGTGTCTTTGGAGTCAGCGGAGGCTTCCGGCTTGCTGATTCGCGCGGCTCACATTTTCATCTCCGGCGCGAAACCGTGTTTCTGCTCCTGTTCCTCACGGAGCTGCCTGCTGTAATCGCACAGGCTCATGCCGGTCTGCTTTTGACAGTACGCCTCCATCTTATGCAGCAGGACTTCCTGCTCCGCGGCGTTGAGCGGGTAGCTGAAATACTCCTCGGACCCGTCGCCCTTGCAGAGCGTCACATCCAGCGTGTCGCACACTCGATCTTCTTGTGTGTCATAGTTGGCGTAGATGTTGAGCCAGTCGTCGTTTTCGTCCGTCAGGACGTGAGTTCCGAAGACAGCGTCCACATCAAACTCAGCCTGCACATAAAAATTGAGTTTTTCATCATGCTCAATGATCTCATCCCCGAAGGTGATCTCTCTTGCGGAGAGGTGGCCTGGTGAGGTCAGTTCTTTACCCTCCAGATGATCCAGCAGACGTTGCCATCGCTTCCCTGTGTCCATGTATTCTTTTCGACTGGCATGGTAGGCCGCCACGGAGACATCGTGCATCGCCCATGTCTTCCAGCCGTCCATGATATGAACAGCTGAAAACTCCCGCTTATCGAAGTCGATATCAAAGGCGCCTGCCACCTTGCCGGTATTCTCCATGCGCTGCACGGTCATCTGCTGGAACTCCTCCGGTGAGATTGGCTCCCTGTTTCTGAATAGGCCGATGAATTTACCGGCAGCATGATTGAAGTCCTTGAGGTAGTGCCGCAACTTCTGTGCCGCAGCCAGCAGCTCCTCACCGGGAGAAACCTTGAAGTATCGTGCCTCACCATTTTCCATCACCCGATAGGCGGAATATGTGCGGGCCGCTTCCACCGCCTCCCGCGCGATGCGGGCCTCCTCCTGGATCTCATTGCTGATACGGGTATACTCCTGGTCCGGGAGCCGGTTGCAAAGCTCATCCAGCACGTTGTCCAGATGCTCCTGCAGCGTTTCACCCTTGAGTTGTTTCTCAATGGCCACTCGCCAGCGTCGGTCGATCCAGAGAACAATCTCTTCCTGCTGCGCCATCTCAGTCACCAACCTTTCCCGTTACTTCGACAGGCGGCGCAATGGCAGAGGAAGCCCCTGCCGCCTGCGGTCTGGACGGCTTGACGGGACGCCTGGGCTTGGCGGCAGGCGCGGACTTGCTGTCCAGGTACTCCCGCACCGGTGCGGCCACCTCCTGCTCGTAGAGATCCTTCAGCGCTTCCTGTATTCGCCGCTGCACAGAACTGCCCTTTTTCTTCAGCGAGAAATCCAGAGCGTCGAGTTTCTCATCCTCGAATGTCAGTGTGATATCCTTTTTCTGCATGATCTGTTTCCTCCTTCACAGTTTCATTTTCATTTCCGGTGCCGAAGGCTCCTCGCTTTTGAAGGCCGCGTATTCCGGTCGGTAGACGATCTCGCCACAGAGGAACCGTGGGACGTCGATGCCTTCCACGTTCTTGAACGCCAGGTCACCCCGGAAGCCAATCTTCAGTGCCGAAAACTCTTTCGCCGCCCGTACCAGTTCCTTGGAGCTGCCGGGCGGCACCTCCTGATTCCAGCGGTACCAATTCCCCTCACGGCGGCAGGGCGTCAGCTTGAGGATGACATAGTCCTCTGGGATGAATCTCGGGTAGCGGCAGAGCTGCCCGCCAACGGCGTAGTAGGGTTTTCCCTCGCAGAGTACGGTCTGTTCCATGTACGCTCTCATCTTGGCGAGACTTTCGCAGAACCAACATTCCGTGTCGTTGAAGCGGCGGATCTTGCCGTCATTCAAAATGCTGTCCAAATTCTTTCCTTTCGTCAGGTGATAGACCTCTGATGGGATCTGTGCTTTCACATAGGCCATGTCAGGCACCCTCCTCGTAGTAGTCCGGGAGCAGAAAGCCCAGCGCCTCCATCTCCTCATGACTCATGCCGAGATTCTGGTGCAGGATGTCATAGAGGTCGCCGTCCGAAAATCGGCTGCTGAGAAATCCGGCGATCCGGTCCCACAGTTCCCGCTCTCGCTCCGGTGTGATACTATTCTTCAATAAAAACAAGATAAAATCCAAGAACGAGCAGTAATGCTATGAATGGTGTCAGAGGTAAGGGCGCAAATGGTCTCACAAAGGCGATCTACCACTTTCTCCAAAGTTA
>Ga0129306_1002977_pt1 | contig 13758 bp, 11 predicted proteins | sample P827metagenome_FD_94438 | JGI IMG/M metagenome (GOLD analysis project Ga0129306, IMG submission 94438) | Capybara group fecal microbial communities from Wisconsin, USA - P827 metagenome | ecosystem: Host-associated > Mammals > Digestive system > Large intestine > Fecal | place: USA: Wisconsin...
CCCGATCCTCTATCTCGTCCTCGACAGCATCATGTGCTGGCAGATCCTCGCGGCGCGTCAGCTGTACCGGGAAGGGCTCAAGGTGCAGCGCGCGCTGGAGAAAGGCGATACGGAAGGCGCGCGGTACGCCGTCTCCATGATCGTCGGGCGGGATACGAACGTGCTCGACGAGAACGGGATCTGCCGCGCGGCCGTCGAAACCGTGGCGGAAAACACCTCGGACGGCGTGATCGCGCCGCTGTGCTGGATGATCCTCTTCGGCGCGGCGGGCGGATTTTTCTATAAATCCATCAACACGATGGACTCGATGCTCGGCTACAAGAATGAGAAATACCTGTATTTCGGGCGGGCCGCCGCGAAGACCGACGACGTGGTGAATTACCTCCCGGCCCGGATCTCCGCGCTTCTCATGATCCTCGTATGCCCTCTTTGCAGACTCGACGCGAAAAACGCATGGAGGATTTTCAAACGTGACCGATACAAGCACGCCAGCCCCAATTCGGCGCAGACGGAATCGACCTGTGCGGGCGCGCTCGGTCTGCGTCTGGCCGGGGATGCGGTGTACGGCGGCGTGGTCCATAAAAAGGAATTCATCGGCGATCCGATCCGGGCGATCGAACCGGCGGACATCACCCGTGCGGGCAGACTGATGTACGCGGCGTCCTTCGCGATGCTGCTCCTCGGCGTCCTTGCGCGTATTCTGGTGTGGTTATGCTTTTAAACGGAAAAAGCCCACACGGGGGCGATATATACGCGAACCGGGCGGTCCTTGACTTCTCGGCGAACATCCATCCCCTCGGGATGCCGGCGGCGGTAAAGGACGCGCTCATCCGGGCGGCGGACCGTGCGGACGTCTATCCCGATCCACACTGCACCGCGCTGCGGGAAAAGCTCGCGGAGGCGGAAGGGGTCCCTGCGGACGGGATCCTCTGCGGAAACGGCGCGGCGGAGCTGATTTATCTCTATGCCTACGCGCTCCGGGATCGGGATCCGCGCCCAGCCCTCGTCCCCGTCCCGACCTTCTGCGAATACGAGCTCGCCCTCGACGCCGCGGGGATCCCGGCTGCGCGGTACTTTCTCGCCGAGGCGGACGGCTTCCGGCTGACGGAAGACATCCTCGCGTGCGATTTCACGCGGTATTCCGCCGTCTTTATCTGCTCCCCGAACAACCCGACGGGGTTCTGCGTCGATCCCGTTCTGATCCGTGTGCTGGCGGGGACGGGCGTGCGGCTGTTCTTCGATTTCACGTTCCTCGATCTGACTGAGGATCCCGCGCGATATCGTATCCCCGCGCTGATCCGGGATTACCCGAACGTCACGGTCCTCCGGGCGTTCACGAAAAGCTATGCCATGGCGGGGGTGCGGCTCGGCTATGCGCTCTCAGCGGACCCCGATTTCCTCGGCGCGATGGCGGGGAAGAGCCAGTGCTGGAACGTCTCGGTCCCGGCACAGGAGGCGGGGATCGCCGCGCTTGGATGCCGCACATGGCTCCGGGATTCCGTGAAGAAGATCGCGCGCGAGCGGGAACGCCTCGCGGACAGCCTCCGGGCATGCGGCCTCCGGATACTCCCGGGTGAGGCGAATTATCTGCTGCTGTACGCGGACCGCGATCTGCCCGCTCAGCTCCGGGAGCGCGGGATCCTCGTGCGGGACTGCGCCGCCACACCCGGACTGGGGAAGGGCTGGTTCCGGATCGCCGTCCGGACGCCGGAGGAAAACGAAAAGCTGCTCTCTGCCGTGAAGGAGGAACTTCGATGAGAAAAGCAAAACCGATCATGATCCAGGGGACTATGTCGAATGCGGGCAAAAGCCTGCTCTGCGCCGCGCTGTGCCGGATCTTTCATCAGGACGGCTACCGCGTCGCGCCGTTCAAATCGCAGAACATGGCGCTCAACTCCTTTATCACGGACGAAGGGCTCGAAATGGGCAGGGCACAGGTCGTGCAGGCGGAGGCGGCGTGCGTGAACCCCTCGGTCCTCATGAATCCGATCCTGCTCAAACCGACGACCGACGTGGGTTCGCAGGTCATCGTGAACGGCGAGGTCCGGGGCAACATGCGCGCGGCGGACTATTTCAAGTATAAGACCGAACTCATCCCCGACATCCTCCGCGCATACGATACCCTCGCCGCGGAGAACGACATCCTGGTGATCGAAGGGGCGGGCTCCCCGGCGGAGATCAACCTGAAATCCGCGGATATCGTCAACATGGGCATGGCGAAGATGGTGGGCGCGCCGGTTCTGCTGGTCGGGGACATCGACCGGGGCGGCGTGTTCGCGCAGCTATTCGGCACGGTCGCGCTTCTCGAACCGGACGAGCGGGCCATGGTCAAGGCGACGATCATCAACAAATTCCGCGGCGACGTCTCGATCCTCGAACCGGGGCTCGACATGCTGTACGACCTCGTCAAGGTCCCGTGCGCCGGGGTGGTTCCCTACGTGCACGTCGATATCGACGACGAGGACAGCCTCAGCGAACGGCTGACGGCGGGCGAGCGGAAGGAGATCGACATCGCGGTGATCTCCCTGCCGCGGATCTCCAATTTCACGGATTTCTCGCCCTTCTCGCGCTTTTCCGCCGTGTCCCTAAGGTATGTGAAAAACCTGTTCGAGCTCGGCTCACCGGATCTCATCATCCTCCCCGGCACGAAGTCCACGATTTCCGATCTCAAATGGATGCGGCAGAATGGGCTCGAGGCGGGGATCCTCAAGGCTGCCTCGCGCGGGACCCCGGTCTTCGGGATCTGCGGGGGGCTCCAGATGCTCGGGACGAAGATCGCTGATCCGTACGAGACCGAGGGCGGCGGCGAGATCGTGGGCATGGGGCTCTTGCCGGTCGGGACTGTCTTCGCGCGGGAAAAGACCCGGACGCAGACGGAGGGCGTTTTCCGGGATCTCGAGGGACTGTATGCCCCCTTGAACGGCTTATTCTACCGTGGCTACGAGATCCACATGGGGCAGAGCGGCTTCGACGCACCCGTGATCCAGCGGGAAAACGTATGCGGGAGCTATATCCACGGCCTGTTCGACGAAAACGGGATCGCGGAGGCCATTGTCCGCGCGCTGTATGAGAGGGCAGGGCTCACGTTCGACGAAAACGCGGTCTTTGACGTGCACGTCTACCGGGAGGCGCAGTATGACAAGCTGGCGGACGCGGTACGGGGGGCGCTCGACATGGAGATGATCTACCGGATTTTGGAGGAGGGCGTATGATCCACCTGTATTACGGCGAGGGCAAGGGCAAGACCACGGCGGCGATCGGGCTGGCGGTGCGCGCGGCGGGAGCGGGGATGCGTGTGCTGTTTGCGCAGTTCTTCAAGGACGGCTCCTCATCCGAGATCCACGTCCTCTCCGCGCTCCCCGGCGTGGAGACCGTCCATCCGGGCCTGCACTACGGACGATACCGGACCATGAACGACGGGCAGCGCGCCGAGATCGGGGAGAGCTACCGCACGCTGTTTGCGGAAATTGCCTCCCGGGCGACGGACTTCGACCTCATCGTGCTCGACGAGGCGGTCTCGGCCTACGGGTACGGCGTGCTCGACCGTGCCGCGGTGACGGATTTTCTCCGGGGAGAGGGGCAAAACCGCGAGATCGTGCTCACCGGACGGGGACCCGCTCCGGAGCTTCTGGCGCTTGCCGATTACGCTACGGAGATGAGAAAAGAAAAACACCCCTTCGACTCCGGCGTCACTGCCAGACGAGGGGTGGAGTATTGAGAAAGGGAAGCGCCCTGACAGAGGAGAAGGCTCGCGTCAGTTTCTCTGCGAAACGGTGAACAGCGAGTAGAAGTAGCCTTTTTCCTCCATCAGCTCGCCGAAGGTGCCCTGTTCCGAGACCATGCCGTTTTTCAGCGCAAAGAGACCGGTGCAGCGGCGCAGGATGTTCTCGTCAAGGTCGTGCGTGACGATCACGCGGGTGTAGCCGTCGAGGCGCAGAATCGCGTCCAGCACCTCATACGATGTCTCGGCGTCGAGGGAAGCGGTCGCTTCGTCCACGAACAGCACGGGCGTCTTGCGCAGTAGCGCTCTGGCGATCGAGATCCTCTGCCGCTCACCGCCGGAGAGTCCGGAGCCGTTTTCGCCGCAGAGATAGCCCGCTCCTTTTTCGGCGATCAGCCCCGAAAGACCCGACAGGCGCACCGCCCGTTCGATCTCGTCCTCCGGGAAATCGGAAAACATCGTGATATTGTCGCGGATCGTGCTGTTGAACACGAACACGTTCTGCTGTATGATCGAAACGAGATCGTACAGCGAGCCGGGCGAGATGGATTTGAGCTCCCGCCCGTCATACAGGATCTCGCCGCGGTAGTCTTCGGAGGACGCCATAAGCAGGTTCAGAATGGTCGATTTTCCGCTTCCGGAACCGCCGACCAGGGCATAACAGCCTCCTGCGCGGAGTTCCATGTCGACGTCCTCCAGAACGGGCTTGCCCTCTTCGTAGGAGAAGCTGAGATCCCGGACACAGATCCCCTCCTGAAGCTGCGGCACGATCGCCTCCCCCTTGTCCGGCACGTTTTGTTCAAGCGCCCCGGCGAGCTTATCGATCAGTCCGAAGGAAGCCATGGTTCCCGCGAAGAAGGCCGGGAAGGTTTGGATCGGCGCCAGCACATAGTTCAGAAGCTGCACGAAGACGATGGCCGTACCGGCGGTGATGCCGCCCCTGCCGGAGAGGGCGAGCGCGGCGGCGACAAAGAACACGCCGAATTGCAGGATTCCTCCCGCCAGATTGGAAGCATACGAGACATGCACGTTCACATTCGTGCGTTTTTTTGATGCGTCGGCAACGCCGCCGTTGCTTTGCTCATGGATGCGGGCGATGTTCTTCTCCGCCTTGAAGCTCTTGATGACGGCGAATCCCGTGAGCGCATCCTTGAGCATGCCGGTGTAGCTTTCCTTTTTGTCGGAAACGCTCTTTTCCGCTTCCGCCGCCTTGTTGCCGAGGACGATGGAAACGACGATCGGCAGGAGCGAGAATCCGATCGCGACCATCGTCAGCAGCGGGCTGTACCACAGCATGAGGCCGAGCGCGCCGATGAACGCGACGCCGACCTCGATAGTGTTTTTCAGTTTTCCGATGAAATCCGTCTCGATCGTGTTCACATCGTTCGAGAGCGCGGAGATATAGAGCGAGCTGTTCTCCCCCGAGAACGCCTGGATCCCCTTTTCCATGAGACGCTCGAAGGCGTATGCCCGGTACTGCTTCATCGCCTTCGCGCGGAATTCCGATAGAAACGCCCGATCGAGCATCCATGCGAGTCCATACAGCGCAAAACCGCCTCCCGTGATGCAGAGGAGCACGGTGAACGTGTACGGACAGTCGCCGGAGATCAGGTCGGCGACCTCCTTGAGCAGCCAGGAGACCACGAGTTCTCCGAGCGCGGTGAGCAGAGCCGCGGCCACGGTCATCGCGAGGTTGAATTTGTTCCCCCGGAACAGCTCTTTGAGGAACGGGCGGCGCAGCGCCTTCAGTTCTTTCTTATTCATGGTTTTTCTCCTGTATGCTGACGGATTTCCAAAGGGCCGTAAACTCTTCATTCTCAAATGACTTTACCGTATGATCGACCGCGTCTGCCGCCGTCGCACCGAGGTCGTCGTGCGCGCTCGCGCCTTCGATGCGGTCAATAAAGCGGATATCGCTTTCGTCATAGCTCGGAGCGGTATCGAAGAACGCGGCGATTTCCGCGGCTTTTCGGAGGGATTCGCGCGCCTCATCCTCCTGCCCGGACAGGAACTGCGCATAGGCAAGGGTGGTGAACAAGGCGCTGTTGACTTTGTCAAGATAATTCGGCTTGCCGTTCTCCCGCAGCCCGGAAAAGAACTCGATCCCCGCGCAGAGGATCGCCCGGGCGGAGTCATAATCGCCGCGCGCGAAGAAGACGTTGATATAGCCGATGATCGTGTTGATCAATTCGGAGATGATCTTCGCCAGCGATTCCGACAGAAACGGGACAGCCTCTTCCGTGCGTTCGGCCATTGCCAGGGTGGAACCGATCTTGTGATTGTACAGCCCGCCCGCGTTGTGCTTCTTCAAGAGGCCGATCCCCTTTTCAAGTTCGTTCAGTCCGAAATAAACCTCCGCCATTTTCCCGTACAGCGTTTGTTCGCTGATTTCGGGATCCTCATTCTGCGGCAGCAGCAGAAGGGACTGCCCATATAACTCCAGTGCCCGCCGGAGCAGGTCCCTATCCCCGCTCTCGTATCCGAAGACGCTGTGCATGACGGCGCTCTCATAAACGATCTCAAAGGCATGCGGGTACTTTTTCAGCGCCTTTTCCGCCTCCGCAAGCCCGCTTCGGTCCTTTCCGCGGCGATATTCCCGCAGACGCCGCACGGTCTCTGCCAGCCGGTTGTCCTTCATCCGATAGCCCAGCAGGACGTCGACGGAGGTGTCATAGAAGTCCGCCATTTCCACGATCAAGTCGAGCTCCGGCACGGATAATCCCGCCTCCCACTTGTAGACCGCGCCCGTCGTCACCCCGAGCACCTCGGCAAGCTGCTCCTGTGTCAGGGACCGTTCTTTCCGGAATTTTCGGATGTTTTCCGCAAGCATCATTTTCATGCGTCACCCTCCCGTTGTTTTTTCGGTACCATTATACTGCAAGCGCGCGAAAAAGTAAAGACACTAACCATACTGATAAGATTTTATTTTTTATACTGTCCGTGTTAGTTTTGGAAGGTGCAGCCGAAAACCTGCCTGCCCGGACAAACAAAAATACCTGTCCGCCGTCAGCAAACAGGTATTTCGAGGAGCGCAGTCATCGTTTCCACATCTGCACAGTCCCGCTCACTCCGGGAGTGTCTCCTCCTTCTTTGCCAGCCAGCCCCGGAAGAGGCCGCCTTCAAACAGGGAAATAATGATAAAGAAGATGTCCGCGAACAGGATGAATATAAACGAGGGGATCAGGATGCGCGTGTATTTCTTTCCGAAGAAGGACCCCTTGCGGATCGAGGCTCCCATACGGGCGAGGTAGAACAGCACGCCGAGGTTGAAGTAGAGAAGAAGCGCGGCGTTTTCCCCGAAGCTGATCCAGGCATCCTTCGGAAAAAAGTTCCCGGTATGGACCGCGCTCAGCACGGTGTTCACGAGCAGCAGCGCAATGTCCACGATGAACAGGATCCGGGTCACGTTCAGCATCACGCCGCCGCCGATCCCGACGCCGCCTCCCCAGCGCAAATCGGCGCGCGTGCAGAAGTGCTCGAAGCTCTGCATCAGCGGTTCGTTCTGGCGCCCTTCGATGAAGCCGTTGTTGGCGATGCAGTAAACAGAGAAGTGCAGATCGTTCTCCCGGCAGGACGCCTCCATCTTTTCCATGAATCGGAGCACATGGGAGGGAATGCCGTCCACGTAGAGCGGCAGACCGAACACGACCGCCTGCGCGTCCCGGAGCTGCTCCAGAATGCGGGTGTGATCCGCCGGGGTGCGCAGCGTTTCCTTCACCTTTTTCCCGCCGACGAAGATCCTCTGCAAGGCGAGGAAATACGCGGAAGCGCAGAACCGCTTCTTCGGGCTGCAGTTGATGAATACCGTTTTCATAAGACCGCCTCCAGTTCTGTGAGATCTGTGAGAAACAGCACTTCGGATCTCTCAAAGCCGTCGTTCAGGGCATTGCGTTCGGCGCGGTACCGGAAGGTCGCTTTTTCCTCCTCGGTGATCTCCCCGTAGACGATGACCTTCCAGAGATCGTGCTTTCCGTAGCGCAGCGTGTGGTGCATCTGCCTGCCCCGGTAGGTGCTGAACGGCGTGGAGGTCCCGATGGAGCGGTCGAGCACGTTTTTCACGGCAGGACTGTATTCGCCGTACAGGTTCTTCGTGACGATCACCAGCTCGTCCGCCCGCCCGATGACCCGGCAGATTTGATTGAGCTTGTCCTTCATTTTGCACTCCGCCGGATGCTTGGTCCAGCAGCCGAAGCAGCCCTGACAGGGGGCGTATTTCCCGTCCGCCGCGATCATGCGGTCGCATTTGGCTTCCATCATGCCGTCATACGGGCGGTCCAAATCGTGTATGATGACTTTCATCGTTTCTCCTCCTGTGCGGCAGCGAGTACCGCGCCGTTCCATGCGCTTTCCAGGTGCTCCGCGATCCGTGTTTCGTCGTATGCGAGGGCATTGTTGGCGAGCATGCTCGCGTATCCGTGGGCAAACAGCGCGACGGTCAGAAACACGCGCTTGGTTTTCTCCCGATCCATCCCGAGTTCTTCCTGTATGGCATCGAGGACCGGCGCCAGCTCTTCCGAATCGAGCATTTCGATCAGATCGTTTTCCTCCGCATATCCGGACTGAAACAGAAAGCGGAACAGCTGCGGCTCCTCCACGGCGAAGCGGATATAGCTTAGGCCGATCCCGAGAATCGGATCCTGCCCGGGCGGGGTGTTCATCAGGTATTCCGTGTGCATCCGGTCCACCGCTCTGTAGGCAGCCCTCTTCAGACTGTCGATCGTCGCGAAATGATACATCACCGGCTGCGTGGAGCAGCGGAGCTCTTCGGCAACCGTCCGGGCATTCACCTGTCCGTATCCGTATTTCCGGATCACTTCGACGGCGGCGTTCACGACCATGTCCTTTGTGACCTTCGTTTTCGGCGGCACGCGCGGATTCCCCCTTTTTTCATAACGATCATTATATAACGCTCATAATATATTATACTCCGTCCCATCCGCTTGTCAAGACCTTTTGGGGAAATCGCCGAAACATTTTTCTTTTCGTTTTCGCTTCGTGCATCCGAACCTGCCGCAGAGGAGACTTGCGGATCGGTCCGGACTGTGATATAATTGACCGGGAGTGAAAAAGCGCGTGATTCATCCCGTCACGGAGGCAGATACATGAATGTTTACCTGAAAAACCTGAATCGGATCGAGTTTGTCGTGACCATGGCCTGTACGGGAAGATGCAGGCACTGTTCGGAAGGCGATCACGACGGCTGTTCCGGGCATATAGACGCGGAGATCGCGGCCGAAGCGGTGCGGAGAATCTGTGCGCATTACCCGATCGCGTCCCTGATGACCTTCGGCGGAGAGCCGCTTTTATACCCGGATGCGGTCTGCACGATCCACAAAACGGCTTCTGCCCTGGGGATCGCTAAGCGGCAGCTGATCACGAACGGTTTCTTTTCAAAAAGACGCGAGCGGATCGAAGAAGTTGCGCGAGCCCTTGCGGACAGCGGGATCAACAGCCTGCTTCTGTCCGCAGACGCTTTCCATCAGGAGAGCATTCCGCTGGAGCCGGTCATCTTCTTTGCGGAATGCGCCGTGAAATGCGGCCTTCCCGTTCAGCTCAGTCCCGCCTGGCTGGTCAGTCCGGAGGATCAAAACCCGTACAATCTCCGGACCGGCGAAATCCTCGGGGAATTTGAACCCCTCGGCATCCCGGTCGGGTCCGGGAACGTGGTGTTCCCGAGCGGCAATGCGCGGAAATACCTGAGCGAATACTTTGAGGAAAACGCGGCGGAATCATCCCCGTACGACGAGGATCCGCGGGATCTGCGGACGATCTCCTTCTCACCGGAGGGGGACGTGTTGAACGGCAATGTTTACAGGACGGATATCCTTGAGATCATGAGGACGTACCGACCGTAGGCGAAACCGTTTTTCTCCGATCATGAAACGCCAAACAAAAACCCCGTGAGATCACAAGTCCCACGGGGATTTCTCTTAGAGGAGTTCTTATCTGCCGCCGAACAGATCGGCCAGGGATTCCGGGATCTGCCCGAAGTCAAAATCGAATCCGGACGAGGGGTTCTCGCCGTTCTGCGGCTGTTCGGGCTGTCCGGCGTTCTCACCGCTGCCGCCGAACATGTCAAACAGATCGTTCCAGTTGTCGGGGATCTGCCACTCTCCGGCGTCCTCTTCCGGCTTCTGACCGGCAGACGGCTGCTCTTCTTCGGACGCGGACTTCGCGCTCAGCGCGTTCATCGCTTCTTCCGTACGCTCGTAGACCGTCACTTCGGCTTCGATCTTCAGAACGGCGATGTCTTTGTCGGTGTCGTAGGCGATCACCTTTGCTTCGTATTCTTCACCGTTCGTCAGCCGCACTGTGACGGCGTCCGCCGGATTCTGCATGTTCTCGTCGAGGATGACATGCGCGTTCGTCACGATGTATCCGTTCTCGGAGAGGATGACGCCGGATCCCGCGCCGCCCGTGGTGTACTGATACCAGGCGTTCCGGGTGGTGTATTCCGTGTTGATCTCCACCACCGAATCCTTCACGAGCGCCGCAGCCTGTGCGTAGGTCAGATCTTCGCCGGAGGTGGAGGTCGGTACATCCACAACCGCCGCCGTCGACGAGACCTGTTTGACGGAGAGCGCGGTGCTCTTCACGGCCTCGGCGGTGACGGGTGCATATTCCGCCGCGCTTTCCGTGTTCATCCGGTTGACAAGCGCCGCGCCGCCAAATCCGAACGCGCCGGAGAGGATCACACAGGCTGCGCAGAGGGCTGCGATCGGTTTGAGCGATTTCTTCTTCCCCTTGGTTTTCTGTTCTGCGGCGGGAGCATACGAGATGCCGTGATCCGTGCCTTTTACCTCATAGTGTTCTGTCTGCGGAGCGGTGTTCTCCGTTTCGTTTTCCGTTCTCATCGTCCATTCAAAGTCTTTCATGGTGCTGTCCTTTCTCCGGGAATCTTTCCCGGCCTCTGTGGGTTGTTTTCTTTGTTGTGCCTGTATTTTAGACCCCGTATCTGACAGACAAAGGACGACTCTGTGACGATTTGCGGAAAAGAAACTGGAGATTGCAAGGAGAAAAACGACCTCATCGTGAAAACGGGCTGTTCCGAACCATCCCGGAAAAAGAAAAGCGGCGGAAGTGGGTTTCCCGCCGCAAGGATATGCTTGTGTTCCTCCTGCGGATGCCGCCGCAATAAACAAACCGGGCAGCACGGAACACTGCCCGGTATTTGTTCTTTCTTCAGAAACTCTCCGCTCATCCGTTATCCTGATAAGCCTTGATGTTCTTTTCGATCATCTTCTTCGAGACCTTTTCGTTCTTCTGATAATAGGACGCGAGGTCGGGGACGCTGCGCTCGACCTGGTACTGGAAGGTGAAGGAGAGGCCGAAATTGTCGTAGACATAGGCGAAGTCGAAGGCGCGTGTGTTGTAGATCAGTTCCAGCATTTCGCCGGACTGCTCGTCGCGCACGTTCTTTTTCGTCATCAGGACGTCGATATAGATGGGAAGGCACGACAGGTAGGACTCATACGAGATCGCCTCGAGGAGGATCCCTTCGCGTTCGAGGTCGCGGCAGGTCTTCGGGATCGCCATGATGGTGGCGTGACCGTCCACGTAATGCGCGTAGGTGTTCTGCGCCTCATCCCATTTCGGATAGGGAAGGACGCCGAAGTCCGCTTCCATGGTGCGCAGGTCCTCGATGACGCCGATCTGAGTCGTCATGAAGAGCGCGTGATCGGCGGAGAAGATGCGGGGTACGTCCGGGCTGACCCAGCTCGACACATAATAGGTACAGTCTTTGTGTGCAAGTTCGTATTCCCATTCGTAGACGGAGACGGTCTTTTCGGAGAAGAAATCGAGATAGGGGATGTTGTCGGCGTCTTTCGCCGTGACGTGCAGGTCCGCGGCGAACATCCAGTTGATCATGCCGCTTCCGCCGCCGATGAAGTAGCCGAAGACGTCGTCCTCCGTCATCTTCCCGTCGCCGTTCGCGTCCACCGATACGGCTTCCGCCAGTTCGGCAAAGCGGTCATACGTCCATTTTCCTTCGCGGATGATGCTGTAAAGGTCGCCGATCCCGAAATCCTCCGCCAGCTTCTTGTTGAAGACCATGCAGTGGGTGTTGTCGTTCGAGCTGAAGCAGAAGTCGGACAGGGCGAGGAATGCGTTGTCGCCGACGGAGAAGGCCGCCTGTGCCGCCTGATTCCAATACGGCTTCGACAGATCCACCAGATCGAGATCGCGGTAGTTCAGAAAGACGTGCTTGACGGCGGAGTTCGCGCCGTAGATCATGTGCGTGGCGAGCATGTCGTATTCGTCGCTGTCCGCCATGACGGAGGCCTCCACCAGATTGTTCGGTGTGGTCTCGCTCACGGTTTCGTTTTCCGTGTAGAGGATGATCTTGATGTCGTATGTATCCTCGATCTTTGTGTTCCGGGCGAATACTGCGTCGTTCAGCGCCTCGCCGTTGAGCTCCTCGACGAGGAGGTCGCGGGTGTGGACCGGATAGGTGTGCATGCTGTCGTCGCGCGACATGATGCGGAAGCTGAAACCGTCGTACTTTTTGTCGGGAAGATCGGGGGCGTAGAGTTCGCGGCCGTTCGTCGTCTCCTCGGGCGAGGCTTCTTCCGGAGAAGGCGCGGAGATATCCCCCGACGTCGGAGCGGCATCCTCCGGATTCGTCCCTGATTCGGAGCAGGAGGCGAACATCGGGAGGAGTATGATGATGGCCAACAGGAGCGCCGCAGCGCGCAGATGATGTCGTTTCATGGAAACCTCCATTCTGTATGGTTGTGTTTCGGGATGATGGGGAAGAGAGGTCTATGGCTTATGCGGAAAGGATGACGGGGCGCCGGATCAATCGTTGCCCTCCGCCTTGAGGATCTGCTTGTACAGCCGCTCCAGCGTCTTGATCACCGGCTTCTTTGCGGATTCGTAGTGCGACGCGATGTTCTCGTTGTGGTTCGGCATCAGCTCGTAGAAGCAGTAGTAGATCTTGTGGAACGAGGAGTCGAAGCCAAGGTAGCTGCCGCCGATGTCGCAGGTCAGGCCTTCGGTGATGATGTCGAGCATTTCGAGGGATTCCTCGTCGCGGGTGGATTTGCCGCGGATCAGGTTTTCGTTGAACGCCGTCTGCAGATCCTTGCTGTAATAGCAGAACAGCTCGAGGACCGCGCCCGTGAGATCGGGATCCGTGATGGTGATCGGCACGCAGACGAAGCACGGCCAGGGATTGGAGACGTACTGCTCCTGCGCTTCGTCGTATTTCGGACCGGGCAGGATGCCGAAGTCCACATCGTAGTCGCGCAGCCCGGCGATGCCGGCCACGGAATACAGCGTGTAGAGCGCAAGCCCTTCCTCAAAGCCCTGCTGATCGTTGTCATAGAAACGGAAATACCCGTTGGACAGATCGGAATTCATGAAATAAGCGTAGGTCTTCTCGAAGAGTTCGACGACCTTGTCGCTCCAGAAGACGAGTTCCAGACCCTCCTCGGTCGCCTTCGTGCAGTGCTCGCCGCAGAAGAAGATGATGTCGCAGGAGCGTTCGGTGAGGTCCCCGGTGTAGCCGGTCTGGTCATGCACGTCGATCATGCCGTCGCCGTTGACATCGCGGGATACGGAGGAGGCGTATTCGAGGAAGCGGTCGTACGTCCATTCGCCGTTGCGGACCAGTTCGTAGTGATCCGGCAGGCCGTAATCGGACGCGATGGTTTTGTTGAACAGCGTGCAGGGCGCCGACTGCAGGATGAGATCGCCCGCGGCGTAATAGAGCTTCGATCCGATGCGGAATTCCTCCATCATGGATCCGCTCCACCACGGCGCGGCGAAATCGGTATGGGGAAGCGTGTACAGATCATAGAGCGCGCCGCCGGTGGCATAATCGCTGATGCCGTAGATGCAGTGGGTATAGACGATCTGATAGGCGTCGTCCCCGGCTTTCACGGTGCGCAGGACCTCTCCGTGGCACTCTGCATCCGTGCTCCAGACCCATTCGATCTTCGTGTTGATCGCGTTTTCGACCTCGATGCGGCGGTTGAAGGCAGCGTCATTGACGGCTTCTCCGTTCAGGTCCTCGCTGTACTGATAACGGATCG
>Ga0129306_1002978_pt1 | contig 13749 bp, 12 predicted proteins | sample P827metagenome_FD_94438 | JGI IMG/M metagenome (GOLD analysis project Ga0129306, IMG submission 94438) | Capybara group fecal microbial communities from Wisconsin, USA - P827 metagenome | ecosystem: Host-associated > Mammals > Digestive system > Large intestine > Fecal | place: USA: Wisconsin...
CGTGCGACCGTGCGACCGTGCGACCGTGCGACCGTGCGACCATGCGACCGTGCGACGCTGGCGATGTGAGCACTATTTTGCGCCCACATTCCAGACGCCCACCCGAACCGATTTTTAGGTTTTTTCTGTGTCGATGCAAGAAAACTCCTACACTGTTTTTATGCCGAGGCTGGGGGGGCGACGGAAAATCGGCACTTTTTTTTTGCAATTTTGCGGTTTTGAGTGTCAAAAACGGGGCAAAAATCGGGGTTCTGACGTTGCTTTACGCGCCAAAAAAAGTGCTTTTTGGGGTAGTCAAAGAGGGCCTAAAATCCGTCGACTGGGGGGTGTTCTTACCGTCAATTTTGTTTTTTGGGGGGTGAAAAGGCGACCTTTTTGGCGACGACGAAGACCGAAAAACGAGGTGATGCGACCATTTTTCGGGGTGGAGGTTGCTGCGGCGGTTTGGCAGAAATTCGGGCCGACGTACGCGTAGGAAGGGGATTTCTCTGTCGGGGAAGGGCTTTTCTGCACGGGGAAAAGACGGTCGCACGGTCGCACGGTCGCACGGTCGCACCACCTCTCCGGCGTGCGCGTGCGATTTATAATAATATATATGGAAATATAATATATAAATATAATATATAATAAATATAAAACTATTCTTCCATTCCATATATAGAGTTCGCGCATGTGCAGGAGGAAAATGCGACCGTGCGACCGTGCGACCGTGCGACCATTTTCAATACTCCCGCCACCAAAGGAATAATAAAAATCCAACAAACAAAGCGTTTTCAAAAAAAATGAAGATTTCTTGAAAACTATTTGGAAAAATGTTTGGCGAATTAAAATTCTTGCCGTAACTTTGCAGCGCAAAAGAAATCTTTTAGTGAACGGTTGCCAATGAACAGATGAATGCTTCAGCTCGCAGTGTACGGCAAAAAGTACTTGAATTCTTAACTCGTGATTCTTATCAAAATTAAATGAAGTTCGAAGTGAAAAAAATGATTACCCGAGTGGTGATGGGGAGACGTGGCATGTCGCGCCTCTACAGTGGGCGAGTGGTGACTCGGTCGCACGGTCGCACGGTCGCACGGTCGCATTCTTGGGCATGTCGAGAAAACGATGGGGAAAATCCAAGACGTTTTTCCAAACTGAAAGGAAAAAGTTTTTTGTCCCGACTGGATGATAATCTCAGAACTTTTATATATGTTTGCAGTCTAAAACGATATTTCAGCACTGTCATGAAAAAAGCCTCTCCCCGTCGGTGGACGGAACGTGCCAGCTCTTTTGCGCTTGCAGCAGCCCTGCCTGCCGCGTGTGTGCCAGCAGCCATGGCGCAGCAGCGGCCCAACATCCTTTACATCATGTGCGACGACATGGGCTACGGCGACCTCTCGTGCTATGGCCAGCAGCATTTCGTGACGCCCAACATCGACCGTCTGGCGGCACAGGGCATGCGCATGACGGCTGCCTATGCCGGCAGCCCCGTGTCGGCGCCCTCGCGTGCTTGCCTGATGACGGGGCAGCACACGGGCCACACCCATGTGCGGGGCAACCGCGAACACTGGTCGGGGCGAGTGGAGTATGGACGGAATGTCGATTATGTCGTCAGCGGCCAGGAGCCCTACGACACCGCCCATGCCATCCTGCCCGAGCTGATGCGTGCCGTGGGCTACACCACGGGGCTGTTCGGCAAGTGGGCGGGGGGCTACGAGGGCAGCGTCTCAACACCCGACAAGCGGGGCATCGACGAGTTCTATGGCTACATCTGCCAGTATCAGGCTCACCTCTATTACCCAAATTTTCTGAACCGCTACAGCCGCCAGCGTGGCGACAAAGGCGTGGAGCGCGAGGTGATGGAGCAGAACATCGGCCACGACATGTATGGCGACGACTACGACAACCGCCGTCAGTATTCGGCCGACCTGATCCACCGTTGCGCCATGGAGTGGCTGGCAAGGCAGGAGGAGGGGAAGCCATTCATCGGTTTCCTAACCTACACCCTGCCCCACGCCGAGCTTCGTCAGCCCGACGACTCGCTGCTGCAGCGTTTCCGTGGGCGGCTGCTGCCCGAGCGGACCTACCGCGGCGACAGCGGCTCGCGCTATAACGCCACGTCCGAGGCTCATGCCCAGTTTGCTGCCATGATAACGCGGCTGGATGCCCAGGTGGGCGAGATCATGCAGCTGCTCGACGAGCGTGGGCTGGCCGACAACACCGTGGTCATCTTCACCAGCGACAACGGCCCTCACGAGGAGGGTGGGGCAGACCCGGACTACTTCAACCACGACGGCATGTTCCGCGGCCTCAAGCGCAGCACCCACGAGGGCGGCATCCGCATACCCTTCATCGTCCGCTGGCCCGGACACATCGCTGCGGGCAGCGAGAGCGACTTCCCCTTTGCCTTCTATGACCTGCTGCCCACCTTCCTCGACATGGCCGGCATGGCCTCTGTCACCACGACGGACCGATGGAAGGCTCGTTACGACGGCCTCTCGATCCTCCCCACACTGACGGGGCAAGGTGTCCAGCAGCGGCACGACCACCTCTACTGGGAGTTTCACGAGACCGACATGCTGGGCGTGCGCCGTGGTGACTGGAAGCTTGTCGTCAGCCGCGGGCGTCCCTCGCTCTACAACCTCGCTGCCGACCCCCACGAGGACCACGACCTCGCCGCCAGCCGTCCGGACATCGTCCGACAGCTGGTCACGAAGATCTACGAAGACCACATCGACAGCCCTCTCTTCCCGGTCACCCTGCCGCAGGAAGAATGAGAAAAAACACGAATATATTTGGTTTTTCGCGCTGACTGCCGTACCTTCGCCGCAGATTTCAGAATGGTTATGAACAAAGACGATGCCTTTATGGGTCTCAGCGGTGTCGGAACCGCCCTGGTGACGCCATTTCGCGAGGATTTCAGCATTGACGTGGACGCCCTGGAGCGTCTGGTGGAGAGCAATATCCTTGCAGGTGTGAATTTCCTTTGCGTGCTTGGGACGACGGCCGAGACGCCCACGCTGACGGACGCCGAGCAACGGCTGGTGCGCGACACGGCGGTCCGTGTGAACGGGGGACGACTACCGCTGCTGCTGGGCTTCGGCGGCAACGACACGGCCGGAATGCTGAAGCGTATGCAGGCTGACGCCTTCGAGGGCATGGATGCCCTTCTCATCGTCACTCCTTATTACAATAAACCTTCGCAAGAGGGTCTTTACCGCCACTATCGCACGCTTGCCGAGGCATCGCCGCTGCCCATCGTGCTCTACAACGTGCCGTCGCGGACGGGCGTCAACCTGACGGCCGAGACGACGCTGCGCATCGCACGCGACTGTCCGCGCGTCATCGGCATCAAGGAGGCGTCGGGCAATGTGGAACAGATTGAGCGCATCCTGCAGGGACGTCCTGACGGCTTCAAGGTGCTGTCGGGCGACGACAAGCTGACGCTCACGCTGATGGAGCGCGGCGCCGACGGCGTGGTGTCGGTGGTGAGCAATCTCATGCCGGCCGAGGTGAGCGGGATGTGCCGGGCCATTCGGCGGGGCGAAACGGAGAAAGCCGCGGCCATGGCAGCACGGCTGGAACCCGTCTGCGACATGCTGTTTGCAGAGGGCAGTCCTGCGGGCGTGAAGGCTGCGCTCAGCCTGGCCGGACGCATGCAGAATGTGCTGCGCCTGCCGCTGGTGACGGTGTCAGAAGAGCTTACGGAAAGACTGTCGGCCACCCTGAGACAGGGTACCACGATGTCTGGCGGAACTGACTGAACAGCATGCTGTAGAAATCGCCAGGCTGGGGCACGAACATCGAGACGCCCCCGTAGGTGTCCCGCGAGCCGATGTACATGTATCGTCCGGTGTACGAGGTGTACCAGTGCTCGGTGGCGCGGCGGTAGGGAACGGCGTGGTCGAAGGCTTCGAGCCAGACTGCCCAGTCGTCGTCGGACGTGATGAGATGGCGCATGTAGGCCTTCATGTCGTAAAACTCGGGAATAGACTGCATCGAGAGGGGGAAGTAGCGCAGCACTTCGGCCAGATTCTTGTCTTCGTCAGCCGTGGCATAGCGCTGAATCATCTGTGCCGTGACACGCTGCAGGGCGTCGAGTTCGCTGGTTTTCACGACCGAGAGCACGGCGCCGTGGGTGGCGGCGGAGCGGTTGCTGATGGTTATGGCCGAATCGGCATAGTGGTGATAATACTCGTCGATGATACCCTCGACGTCGGTCGTCGCGCTGAACATACAGGGCAGGATACGGTCGTAGGGGGCACCCGGGTTGGGAATCTCGGCGGGCGAGGCGATAACGTAGTCGGTGACGTGGCGCAGCTCGTAGGCCACCTCGATGGTCTGCATGAAGCAGGCGTCGAACATCAGGAAGCTGAGCTTGGGGAAGTCGCTCAGCACCTCTGCAAGCTCGCTGATTTCCATTTTGGAACCCGTGTTGCTGAACGAATTTCCTCCGTTGTCGATGCCGATGGTGCGCTGTGGCTCAGAGCGCGGTGCGCTGAGGGATGCCGGAGCCTTACGGTTGTTGACGGCGGTGCGTGAGCCAGGAAGCCAGGCGTTGCCGTGGCTCCAGAACACCAGCCCGTAGCTCTTCGAGGGGAGCAGGGTGGTCATGATTTCCATCATCTGCCGAAGTGTCTCGGTGGCGCAGCTGTTCATGTCCTCGGTCCATTGCTTGAGCAGGCGGGGCTTGCTTGAGGTAGAGCCGTTCTCGACCAGATAGAGGCGCGGCGTGTCGGTGTCGTCCACATAGACCAGCAGATGGCATTTGGAGGGAATCTCGCCCGACGCTGTCAGCAGTTCGTTCAGGTCCTGTTCGTGGAAGTTGCCATACGAGAGGCTGTTCTCAGCCACCATATAGACCAGTACGGTACGTGTGAGCTGTGTGTCGTCGTCGGCAGGGTGGTCCCAGGGGTGGCAGGCCGAAAAGAGAAACAGCAGGGCGAGAAGGAAAAAGCCGCTATTCTTCATGTTTATCCTCTTGGCGAACAAAGGTGAAGTCATCCTTGCTGACGCGGTTGATGAGGTAGCCCTGCTTGCGCAGTTTGGCGTCCATCTTGGCGAAGCGTTTGGAGGCTTTCTTCTCGTCGGTCATGTAAAAAACGGCGCACGTCTCGTTCTCGAGGTTGTAGTGTGACTCGAGATAGAATTTCAGATCGCCTGAGTAAGCATAGTAGTCGCGCAGCTCGCCGTCGGGCTCGATGTAAACGCTGTCGATGTGTTGAAAGTCGGTGACATAGACCACCGAGTCGAGGAAGTTGATGCCAGCGCCATAGATATAGACCGTCTGCGGCTTCATCTCGGCCAGCTTCTTGGCCATCTTGGCTGCTTCTTTCTGGGCCTTGGCGACAGCCCGCGCCTGGTCTTTCTCGCGCTGGGCCTGCTTCTTGGCCTGTTTCTCAAGGTGTTTTTCGTGGTTGCGGGCTTTTTTCGCCTCTTCTTTTGCCTGTTTCTTTGCGGCTTTCTCGGCCTCCTTTGGCGTCATCTGCGACGTGACAGCCAGGGTGTCTGAATGAGCCGTGAACGGTGAACAGCCGTCAGATAATGGCTGGAGGGACAGGGCATGAGCCCCCGTGTTTGCGCCGCAGATGAGGGCAGCTACAAACAGCCAGAGATGCCAGATGTTCGACTTTGACTTCATAAGTGGGGACAAAAATACAATATCGTTTGCAGAAAAAAAAGTTTTTTTCGATAATTCACGTTTCAAGATAAGAAAACTCACTTTACAATCACCAGCATGGCCCCAAAACCGTAGCGTTGGAACGAGGCATCCTGAAAACTGTAGTGGTCTGTCTTGCGTTCCAGCTCACTCTTCAGCGCTGCGCGGAGCACGCCGTCGCCCTTGCCGTGGATGAAGACGATGCGCTGCCCGTGGCGGTTCTGGTTTTCGCGAAGCACGCGCCGGAAGGTTTCAATCTGATAGTCGAGAATGTCTTTGTTCGTCATGCCTGCGGTGGTCTCGAGCAGCTCTTCGATGTGGAGGTCCACTTCGACGGGGGCACTGGCGTCGGGCTTGGAGCCGAAGAACCGGGACTTGCGCGGAGACGCTGGCGAGTCGGCAGCCTTCTTTCCCGACGACAGGGCTTCGGCCAGCTCATCGCGAGGAATGGCGACGGGACGTGTGGGACGGTCGTCGCGGACGATGTCGTAGAGCAGGGCAGGGTCCTCGAAGAAGGGCGTCTCGCGGAAGGTGTGAAGCTTGAAGAACTTGACGGTCTCGATGCGCAGCTCGGCATCAATCACCGGTTTGCGACGGTAGGGCTTGCCCTGCTTCCAGGCAAAGAGCTGGAAGCTGACGTGCTCGAGCTGTTCGTACATGTCGCGTGAGAACTCGCGCAGGAACACCACGCTGTTGGGTTCCAGTGTCCCCTGGTCGAACATCGTCAGGCTGCCTGAGCCGATGGAGGCCCAGGCGTAGGTGACGAAATAGTTGCTGTCGTTGACGAGCCAAGCCTCCATGACGGTAGTGCTGATGGCTTTGATGTCAACGGGGAGGAAGGCCAGATGGACGTTCAGCGTGTCGTGGCCGGCAAATTCCTGGACAACGGCCGGAGCTGGGGCTGTGGCTGGGGCAGGATTTACTGGAGGTACTGGACTGGCTGGAGTGGCTGGAGTGGCTGGATGGGCTGGAGTGGCTGGAGTGGGGGCGGGTTTGGTGGGGCGGCGCTCGAAGTTCAGGGCGTCTGTGTTGCCCACGACCACCACGCCCGTGATGGGCATGGGAATGTCGAAACCGTCGTCGGCCTCCACAATAACGGTGTCCTTGCCTTTGAAACCTTTCACGACGCCTCCTCCGGTCTCGGTCAGAAAACGCACTTTATCACCTATATTCATCCTATGTCTGTTTTGGGGGTTGATATTTATCGATATACGCTATTTGTAGGGGTTGCGGCAGAGCAGCGACGAGTCACCGTACGAGAGGAAACGGAATCCGTGCTTGAGGGCAAAGTCATAGATGTCCTTCCAGACGGGCGAACCGTCGGGGTGACAGCCGACAAAGGCCGACACCAGCAGCAGCAGCGTGCTCTTGGGCTGGTGGAAATTGGTGACCATGCGGCTGACGATGTGGAACGGATAGCCGGGCACGATGATGATCTGCGTGGTGGTGTGAAAGGCTTCGAGGCCGTTGCGGTCCATCCACTGCAGGATGGCCTGGAGCGACTCGACGGCAGAAGGCTGTGGGGCGGTGTCGTCGTAGGGCATCCACTGGGGAACATGCAGCTCGTCCTGCCGGATGTCGGGGTTGCGGCGGATGAGCAGTCCGATGTAGTAGAGGCTTTCGAGCGTGCGGACGGAGGTGGTGCCGACGGCAATGGCTTCGCCGCCGTGGCGGATGAGCTTCTCGATGGTGGTGCGGCGGACGACGATGTACTCGGCGTGCATCGCGTGGCCGCTGATGAATTCGCTCTTGACGGGCTTGAAGGTGCCGGCGCCCACGTGAAGCGTCACCTCGTCGCGATCGATGCCCTGGGCGTCAAGGGCCTTCAGCACCTCGTCGGTGAAGTGCAGCCCGGCTGTGGGCGCTGCCACCGAGCCCTCGATTTTTGAATAGACCGTCTGGTAGGTGTGGAGGTCGCTTTCCTCGGTCGCCCTATTTAAATAAGGTGGGATGGGCAGTTCGCCGCACGCCTGCAGCACCTCGGCAAACGAGATGTCGCCCTGCTCGGACGTCCAGCTGAAGCGGACAGGGAACTCGGGCGACGAGGTGGTGCAATACGACGTGCCGCGCACGACGTCCGCCTCGTCGTCCATGCGGCTGACGGACAGCTCCACCTGCCGTCCACCCACGTCGATGGTGCGGGTGAGCGGGCCGTGTTTCCATTTCTTGAGGTTGCCCACCATGCAGAGCCATACGCACGACTGCTTCTGGGCGAACATGGAGACATATTCGCGTGGCGACAGCGGCTCGAGGCAGAACACCTCTATCAGTGCCCCCGTCTCCTTGCGGAAGTGAAGGCGTGCCTGGATGACGCGCGTGTTGTTGAACACCATCAGCGCCCCCTCTGGCAAGTAGCCGGGCAGGGCAGAGAACACGTCCTCGCTGATGCTCGCGTCCCTGCAGACCAGCAGCTTGCTGCTGTCGCGTACGGACAGGGGAAATTTGGCGATGCGCTCGTCGGGCAGGGGGTAGTCGTAGTCTTCGATGCGGATATGACGGATGTCGTTGGTCATGCGATGGAGAAAAAATTTTTTGCAAAAATAGTGCTTTTTTTGATGATGATGCAACTTTTCGGCTCTTTGCGCCGTCTAACGAACGAAAATAAAGAAAAAATAACATCTACGGAAATGAAAAAAACATTTTTTTCGCTATTGTCCGTGGCCGTTTTGGCCATGGCTGGCATCACTGAAGCCGTTGCCCAGGAGTCGGGCACGGAGAGCACCGTCGAGCAAAGGCGCATAGGCCAGTGGGTCATCACCCGCGAATACTCGCAGGACCGCAGCACCGAGGACGGCGTATATGAGCGGTCGAACGTCAGCTACGACGTCAGCTTCGGTCATGGCTTCGAGGCCCATATCCCGTTCTACTACATGGGCTTCAGCGGTTTCATGGCCGACGGACCGTTCAGCATGAATTTCAGCGACGTGCGTCTCGACGAGGCCCGCAGCTGGGAGTGGGGCATCTACCTGCCGTTGGACGCCGTGCGTCTGGCGGGCGACCACGTAGGCCTTGGCTTTGCCTTCGGCTTCGGACGCTCGATGTATAAGTTCGACACCCCCAACTATTTCTTCACAAGCCGCAGCCAGGGTGGACGTACGACCTTCTTCTCCACGCAGAGCGACGTTGAGCCCTACGACGAGACGTGGTTCCGCTATTGGTCGTTCAAGCTCCCCGTACAGCTTGAGTTTCAGACCTCCGACGACGGATTTTTCCTGGCCGTCGGCCCCGAACTGGAGTACCGCTTCTCGCCCGCCTCACGCGGACGCTATAACGGCAAGCGCAAGGAGACCATCACGTCGAACATCAGCATGCATCCGCTGAACGTCAACCTGCTGGCTCAGGTGGGATACGGCAACGTCAGCCTCATGGCCAAGACCTCGCTCGTCGAGCTCTTCTCGGGCAGCCTCGACCATTCCGCTTATTCGTCAGCCGTCTGGCCGGTGAGCCTCTGCCTTGGCCTGACGTTCTGACGGCAGCCCACGGCTTTCCCCCTCGGCGCCGACAGTACAATCCGTTCAACCCAAATCGGTCGTTAGGATTAATGTCAGATTAGTATTTGTTTCGAGCAGATTGTTCACATCGGTGTCGAAGGCGTAGCGAGCTACGTCGAGACAGCGCTGGACAAGATGCCGAAGGAAATGCTGATATGACATGAATAGACTGAAAAAAAATTAGAACGACAGTCGACCTAATGACCGATTTGGGTTCATCACAGCTGTGATTTTCCTCATCGCAGCTGTGATTTTATTTCGTAAAAAAAATAGAAAAAACTTCGTCTTATTTGGAAAGATAGAAACAAGTGGTTATTTTTGCAGGCGGAAATAGAACGTTTTTATTAAGCCAAATGACCAAAGCCAAACTTGTTTGGGCTTTGGCATGGCGAAAAAACAAAGGATGAAATCCAAAGAAAATGGCTGTGGATTATCAGGCACTCGACAACTTCTCGTCGTCACCCCTCTTCACCGAGGGGGAGCGTGAGGAGTTTGCCCAACTGATGACGCAACTGGCGAACCAGGTGGGCGACAGCATGGACGAGGCGACGCTTCAGCATGCTCTTGCCGCCATGCAGCGGGCTGCCGAGAGCCAGACGCTGGTGCGCGACGTCTTCGGCCACAACCCGCTCCTGCTCGACGTGCGCACGGCCATCGTCGTCTCGGACGAGATGGGCATGAAGCGCGCGGCCATTCTGGCTGTGCTGCTGCACGCCGCCGTACGCGTCGGCGTCATCGACATACCGACCGTCGAGAAACAGTTCGGCACCGACGTGGCCCGCATTATCGAAGGTCTGGTCAATATCAGCCGTCTCTACGAGAAAAACCCCACTATCGAGTCGGAGAACTTCCGCAACCTGCTGCTGTCGTTTGCCGGCGACATGCGCGTTATCCTCATCATGATAGCCGAGCGCACCTGCCTGATGCGCCAGCTCTCGGCGCTGCCCGACGAGAATCGCGAAGCCTGCGAGGAGTTCCGCCGCAAGGTGGCCGGCGAGGCTGCCTACCTCTATGCCCCTCTGTCGCACAAGCTGGGCCTCTACCGCATCAAGTCGGAACTGGAGGACCTGGCCATGAAGTACACCGAGACCGAGGTTTACTATCAGATCAAGGATAAGCTGTCGCAGACGAAGGCTGCCCGCGACAAGTACATTGCCGACTTCATCGAACCCGTCAGCCGCAAGGTGGCAGCGGCAGGCCTGAAGTGCCACATCAAGGGACGCACCAAGAGCATTCACAGCATCTGGCAGAAGATGAAGAAGCAGCGCTGCCCCTTCGAGGGCGTCTATGACCTCTTCGCCATCCGCATCATCATCGACAGCCCGCCCGAACGCGAAAAGCCGGACTGCTGGCTGGCCTACTCCATCGTCACCGACATGTACCAGCCTAATCCCAACCGCCTGCGCGACTGGCTCAGCATACCCAAGAGCAACGGCTACGAGAGCCTCCACACCACGGTGATGGGCCCCGAAGGGCGATGGGTGGAGGTGCAGATACGCACCGAGCGCATGGACGATATCGCCGAGCGGGGCCTGGCTGCCCACTGGCGTTACAAGGGCGTCCAGAGCGAGACGGGGCTCGACGAGTGGCTCACCAGCATCCGCGAGGCGCTGGAGAATGCCGACGATGACCGCGAGCTGATGGACCGCTTCAAGATGGACCTCTACAAGGACGACGTCTTCGTCTTCACCCCCCAGGGCGACCTCTTCAAGCTACCTCACGGCGCCACCGTGCTCGACTTCGCCTATAGCATCCACACCAACCTCGGCTACCATTGCACCGGTGCCAAGGTGAACAACCGCCACGTGCCCATCCGCTACGTCCTCCACAATGGCGACCAGGTGGAGATTCTCTCGTCGAACTCCCAGACGCCCAAGCAGGGATGGCTCTCTATCGTCACCACCTCGCGCGCCCGCAGCAAAGTGCGTCAGGCATTGAAGGAGATTGAAGCCCGTCAGGCCTCCATCGGACGCGAGGAGATTGAGCGCCGTTTCAAGAACCGTAAGATTGAGCTCGACGAGGGCATCATGCTCCGCCTCATCCGTAAGATGGGCTACAAACAGCAGGAGCAGGTGTTCTATCAGCACGTGGCCGACGGAAAACTGACGGCCGACGAGATCATCGAGGGCTACAACGCCCTCTGGGACTACGAACATGGCATCGCCAGCGAGGGTGGGGAAGAGACAGCCTCGGCACACAGCGCTGCCGAGTACCGCCAGAAGACCGATGTGGAGGCGCAGGGCACAGCCGTCAGCGAGGACGCAGCCGGAGGCATACTCTTCATCGACCCCCACATGGCCGGCGTCGAATACAAGCTGGCCAAATGCTGTAACCCCATCTACGGCGACGACATCTTCGGCTTTGTCACCGTCAGCGACGGCATCAAGATACACCGCCAGAGCTGCCCCAACGCCACCGACCTGCGCAGCCGTTTCAGCTACCGCATCGTCCCTGCCCGCTGGTCTGGCAAGGCTGGCGGAAAATTCTATGCCGTCACCCTTAGCGTCGTCGGCCTCGACGACCTGGGCATCATCAACAACCTCACCTCCATCCTCTCGAAAGACGAGCACGTGAAGCTGCGCAACATCAACATCAACACCCACGACAAGCTATTCTCCAGCCAGCTCACCATCCTGATGGACGACACCAGCCGCCTCAATGCCCTCATCAAGAAACTCCGCGAGGTCAAGGGCGTCAAGCAGGTACAGCGACTATGAAGATTTCATCAATGGATAATTGACAATGGATAATGGATAATTTCAAAAGATAAATAAACAACTATAAATAGAATATGAGAAAGACCATCACCCTTTTGTGTGCAGCCATGCTGTTTGCATCCGCTGCCGTGGCCGATGATACGGCCGAGATGACATTCAAGAACAAAAACCACAATTTCGGCATTGTGGCGCAGGACACCTGCGTCGTCAGCTGCGTGTTCACCTTCACCAACACCGGCAATGCTCCCCTCATCGTCCATCAGGCCGTCAGCTCGTGTGGCTGCACGGTGCCCGAGTACACTCAGGAGCCCATCGCCCCTGGCGCCACCGGCACCATCAATGTCACCTATAATGGCCGCACCAAGCGTCCGGGCGTATTCAAGAAGAGCATCACCATCCACAGCAATGCCGTCAACACCCCCGTCCGTGTCTATATCGAGGGCGAGATGATTGCCGAGGACAACATTGAGGAACTCGTTCCCGTCGCTGTGGCCGACGAGCAGCCCGAGGCCAAAGCTGACACCGTAGCTGCCGAGCCCCAAACGCCTCGCAAGCCCGGTCTGCTGCGCCGCCTTTTCGCCCCCCGCAAAAAAGAGGCAAAAGAAAAATAGGAATCTGGGTGTAACGTTTAATGTTTAACGTTTAACGTTTAACGAACACGTCCTCTGAACTATTTTTCTTAACTCTTAATTCTTAACTCTTAACTAAATAAAGTTCGTGCCGCATGGTCGTTAAACGTTAAACATTAAACGTTAAACGAAAAAAACCAATTTTCAATTATCAATTGCGCCTTTGGCGCGCGTCATCTCCTTCAGGAGCCCGTAGAACTCCGGCAGCTCTTCTTCGAGGGCGATGGGACGTCCGCCGCGAAGGAAGCAATGCTGGCTTGTAGCGGTGCAGACGACCGTGCCGCCCACCGTCATGGTGTAGCCGAAGCGCATCTTCAGCCTTGTGAGTTCCTCGACGTGGAGCGTGATGACAATCTGGTCGGGGAAGGCGGTAGGCTTGCGATAGTTGCAGGTGACGCTCATCACGGGCGACACGATGCCCTCAGCCTCCATCTTCTCGAAACCATAACCCATCTGCTCCATGAGGTCTATGCGGGCCTCTTCCATAAAGCGGATGTAGTTGCTGTGGTGCGTAATCTGCATCTTGTCCGTCTCGTAATAGTGGACGGTGTGCACGTAAGGTTTTATTTCCATCATTTGCGGTGTTTTTTGTAATACTCCAGTCCTAAGCGGACGTTCTCCTTGACGGCTTTGGACGAGTATGTCGCCCCCGTGACGCCGTCAGGCGGGTTTTTCAGCGCCTGCGTGACGTCCAGACCGTTCCATTGGGTCAGGAGGTGCGATTTTACGCGGGCAAAGAAACGGGGTGTCTCGCGGTTCGAAAGGGCTTCGACTTTCTCTATCTTTCCGTTTGTAATATAGATTTTTAGCGGTGTCGCCCCTTCGTATCCAAGCACATCGGGTGCCAGCTTGGTGGTATTGATGATGTACGAGCCGTTCTCTTTCTGCATGATGTCGGCATCGGGCCTGCTGACGAGCAGCATGACCGCCACTCCCACTGTCAGCACCCCTCCCGCGGCAGCTGCAATCAGAATGTTTCTTTTCTTTTTGTCCATCTTCAGTTCTCCAATTGACGATGCGAAGGTACGGCAAACCACGCGAAGTGCCAAATCTTTTTGGGTTATTTAGATTTTTATTTGGAGATGAGCCAGGGATTTCGTTACTTTGCAAACGGAAAAAACGTCCAACGGTTTAACGTTTTGGTTTAACGAATATGATTATCCGCAATCATCCGACAGACGGCCTGAAAGGCCAAAAGATTATAGCCCAGGGCAACGCCCTGGGTATATTCGAACACACCTCATCCCACGCCCTGAAAGGGCAAAAGCTCTTGA
>Ga0129306_1002979_pt1 | contig 13748 bp, 13 predicted proteins | sample P827metagenome_FD_94438 | JGI IMG/M metagenome (GOLD analysis project Ga0129306, IMG submission 94438) | Capybara group fecal microbial communities from Wisconsin, USA - P827 metagenome | ecosystem: Host-associated > Mammals > Digestive system > Large intestine > Fecal | place: USA: Wisconsin...
CAACAGTCAACCAAGAACAAATCATCTACAAGTCAGTCTGAAACAGTTTCAGTACAAGATGAAGCTACACAAACGCTTGAAAAGTCAGATGAACCATTGGATGATGAAGCGACTCAAAAAGTGTCTGCTTCGTTGACCGTTGCTTTTGAGTATTTAACACAAGTTAATAATCAGTCTGATGTGCAGGTGACTTATAAAGACAAATTATCAGTTACTAGTCAAGCTATGGCACAAACAGTTGTGACTATGTTAAAAGCTGGTTATCAGCTTGATAGTAGCACACTAAAGGTCTATGCAAGTGATAGTGAGAACGTGTATCAATTTACCGTTGATTTGACAAAAAACGGTGCAGAAAATCTTACACTTGTAGGAAATTATGTTACAGGTACAGAGCAGTTGGAAATTGCTAGTTTGCATGGTATTCCAACAGGTATTCAATATTAAATTTTAGGGAGAAACACAAATGAAAAAATCAAAAATTTTAACAATGATTACAGTATCAGCGTTTGTTTTGGCACAAGCAGGAACAGCTTTTGCGGATGAGGTAACAATTGGTAGTGAAACAGCAACTGAGCAAACAAGTTCAGGGACAAGTGATTCAGGGGTTCAAGTAGATACACCAACGGATTCATCAACGGAACAAAGTCAAGACACAGGTGGTACAGGAACGGTGATTGGTGATAGTACGTTGACAGAAACACCAATAGACGGTGGAGGTGTTGTAGTTGATACGCCAACAGATGAATCAAGTGATACTAATAATGGTGAAGCAACACAAACAGAAACGTCAGAAAGCGGTAATTCAGAAGAGAAATCTGATACACAAACAGAAAGTGAAACCTCTCAACAAAACCAAGAAACAGGAACAGTTGAAGTATCAACAACTACAGGTGAAATAGTAACAGTCAATACAGATAAGTCACAAGCAACGAACAATTCCAATGTATCTGCTCAAACAGCTTATGATGTAGGTACTAGCCAAGTAGGAACAACCTCACAGGTAACAGGTCAGGTTGTCCGTGATGTAACGACTGCTAATCCTGTAACACTTGCAAGCGGTGTGACAATTACAGATATTCAAGCAGGCGTTGCGACACTTTCAGACGGTTCAAATGCCAACTTAACGGATTTGGGTGTAACTAAAAATGCAGATAAGACTTTTTCAGCAACGACAATTGATGGCGAACAAGTTACGCTACCTGAAACAGGCGAAAGTACAGTTGGCGTTGTGGTAGGTTTGTTGATTATTTTGGCGGGTCTTGGTTTAGGGTTTAAAGACAAATTAAAAGCCTTGATTGATAATATTAAACCAAAATTTAAAAAGAAATAAGTTAAAAGTTAGAAAAATCTCTAACTTTTTGCTTTTTAACATAATAGTTTATCTCTTGTTAACGTTTGCAATTTTTAGAAAATTGTGATAGGGTAAGATAGAAAGTTAGTATCACGCTAGGGGGAAAAAAGAACTTAGGAGACTATATTTGTGATAGCTAGTTATTTTTAAAGTTGATTAGGAATTTTGTATGAATAAGAAAGTGTGATTATTGTGACAATTCGAAAAGCATTCGTTATGCACTTATGGGTGTATTTGTGTTGTTTACTCTATTTTATTCTAAAAATCTAGTTCAAGCAGATGATAATGTTGGTTCAGGGGAATCTGCTTTATATCTTGCGGTTAAATCCGAAAATCCTACCTTAACAGAAAATAGTTACGTTAGTGACGGTTACCAGATTACTGAATTGGTGAATGAAGATGGAACTGTTAAAGCTTCTGAAGTGTATAATCCAGAAACATCAGAATATTTGAGTTCTACTTCAGATGGCGTTACTGCTACAACAGAAACAGCTGTACTAAATGATGGAGCTTTAGATATTCAACGTGAAACTTTTAATATTCGAGTGTCAGAAGATGTTGCTATTTCTAATTCAGGTAGAGGAATTTTAAGAGCAGCACCATCTTGGATGTACGGTCCTTGGACTTATACTGGAGTTGCTATTCCTAACGCTGTGGTAAACAGTTTAGTTGGCTGGGCATTTACTGGTGGTGTATCATATATTGCAGGTATATATGGTATTGGAACTGAAGTAGTGTCAAAAGCTTTTAAATTTATGGGAGTAAGTTCGTTTTATTCAGGAGTAGCTGGTGCTTTAGATACTAATGGAAATGGATACGTTGGAATTTATAGACGTGCTGTTTACAGCGCACCAAGTGTCTTTAGTGGAAATCAATTTAGGACATACTAATGTTAAGAAAAGAATTATCATTATCAGTTTTTACAGTATTCATTTTTTTAGGAATTATTCAGTATTTATTCTCTAGAAATGCTTTTTTTACGTTACCTGCGGAAGCAATTGGTTTTATTTTAGCAGCGGGGTTATGGAATTATGTTAACCGAACGGTTAAAAAGTATGTTTGGGCTACGATTTTAGGCATACTGCTTACTCCAACAATAATCCTGTTGTTACTTGGTCAAACTACCATTGTTTTGAATGGTTATATTTGGTTAGGGATAGTTGTTATTTCACTTTTGCTATATATTTTTTAAAATTTTTAGGCTGAGGAAAACTTAAAAACGGAAGTTTTCTTCAGCTATTTTTATGATAAAGTATATTATTTAATTTGATGTTACCGTAGTTTTGTTAAGTCTTAGTCTATAGTTTAAAGATAAATTAAATGCTCTAGTTGATAAAATTAAGGTAAAATCTAAAAAGTAATAAATTGAGCCATGACTAAAAATCATGGCTGTTATTTGAAAAAAGATATTCAACCAATCTAATTACAATGAAAATATAAAAGTGGTATAATAGTACCATTGTTATTTTCTAAATGGTAAATATATAATTCTTGTGCCTTGGCTTATCCTAACTAAGTCAAGGATTTTAAAATTTTTAAGGAAAACGTGTCGTTAAATTAGAGTGGTGAAAGTGGTTTTAAAATCATATACAATCTAAAAATAGCATGTTATAATTTACATAATGAGGAGGCTGTAATGAAAATTAATGCTGTTGATTTGTTTTGTGGTGTTGGTGGTCTAACATGTGGTATGCAGCAAGCAGGTATTAATGTTGTTGCAGGCTATGATATAGATGCCAGAAGTAAATTCGCTTATGAATATAACAACAAAGCAAAATTTATTTTAAAAGATGTAAAAGAAATTGATGATACAGAGATCGGTAATTTATATCCAGTTGATACCGATATTAAAGTTTTAATGGGGTGTGCTCCTTGCCAACCTTTTTCGACATATAGTCATAAATATAAAAATAATCAAAACACCATTCAGAAGATGGATCTTTTAAACTATTTTGGAGAGCAGATTGAGTATGTTCAACCAGATATTGTATCAATGGAAAATGTTCCACAGATGGTCAAGGAAAAAGTTTTTGCTGACTTTATTAAAATTTTAGAAGCTAATCATTATTTTATTGACTATAAGATAGTTTATGCTCCTGAATATGGAGTGCCACAAAAAAGAAAACGTCTATTGCTTTTAGCTTCAAAATTGGGAGCAATTAAATTACTTCCTCCTTTGTTTGATAAGAATGATTATCCAACTCTCAGACAGACAATTGCTAATTTACCGAAACTTAGAGCGGGAGAGACTGATCCAACAGACCCATTACATCGAAGTAGAAAGCTTTCTGAGCTGAATATGAAACGGATTAAGCAGTCAAAACCAGGTGGTACTTGGAGAGATTGGGATGATGATTTATTACTTGAAGCTTATAAAAAAAGAGTGGTGCTTCGTTTGGTTCTGTTTATGGAAGGTTAGAGTGGGATCAACCATCTAATACAATAACCACACAATTTCCTGGAATAGGGAATGGTCGTTTTGGTCATCCAGAGCAAGACAGAGCTTTAAGTTTACGGGAAGGTGCAATGCTACAAACATTTCCCAGAGATTATTTGTTCACAGAACCAGAACTTGGGGGAAATTATCCTATTGCTCAGGTAGCTTTACAAATAGGAAATGCAGTGCCACCTAAACTAGGTGAAGCAATTGGATGGAGTATATTAAAACATGTGGAGGAAATTCTATGAGTATTAATAAATTGATTTACAAGTTGCATATGGTGCAGTTAAGCATTTTGGTAGAAACTTATATACTTCAAATCCGCCAGCTATTGCTGAATTAATAGCTAATTCTTGGGATGCTTACTGTACAGAGTGTAATATTTTTTATAAGGATAACGGGAATGAGGAGTACGAGGAAGATAGTAAAACATCTCTATTAATTTTTGATAATGGCATTGGTATGACAGATGCTGAATTATCTGAAAGATATGCTATTTCAGGTACGGAAAAAGATATTAGTTTAGTGAGAAAACCTAATAATTTTGAAACTCGTCCCTATATGGGGCGAAAGGGTATAGGTAAGTTTGCAGCGTTTAGTCTAGGAGACCGTTATATTCTTTATACGAAAAGTGCTGAAGATACTCAATGGAAAAAAATAATTTTTGAATATCAATTGTTACTTGAAAAACGTCCGACAGTTCCAGTTGAAGTAGTATATATTGATGATTTATCAGAATTGAAAGAAGTATTTCCAGATATAGCAGATGAAACTACTGGAACAGCGGTTTTTATTCCTCAAATGAGACGAAAAATCATTTCTACAAGTGTTGCTGGTCTAAAAAAATTAATTTCAAGACGATTCTCTGTTGCTGTAATAGGAAAACACGATTTTAAACTTAAAATTAATAAAGAGGAAATTAATTTGAGTCAGCATTTCTATGATGACAATTTAGAATTTATCTATTATTTTGGTATGGAATTAAAGGAAATTCAGCAAAGATTCCCTAACATTCCTGAAAAAAATTTTTATAAAGAGGAAGATGAGTTTTTTACTGCAAACTCAATTAGTGGGTGGCTTGGAACTGTTGAACTTCCCAGTCATTTGTTAGCAGATGAAAATATTAGTGTTTCAGGTGTAGTTGTTTATATTCATGGTAAGTTAGCTGATGAAGATATTTTACGCGATAAACTAAAAAATAGGATTACAAATTCATATTTTTTAGGTGAGGTAAATGCGGATTTTCTTCAAAATGAAGAAGAAGATCCTGTACTAAGTAGTAGGGAAGGTTTAAATAAAGAAATACCAAGTGTAAAATTATTAATAGAAAAAATTTCTAAGATAAGTAATAAATTAAATGCTAATTGGAATAATTTGCGAGCGAATAGAGTTAGAGAAAAAAATGATTATCTTGACAAAATGTTAAGATTAGATAAGGGATTGAGTACTGCATTTACATTTTATAATGAGGAACAACAGAAACAGGTTACAAAATTTTCGCAAAGAATTTTTGATAATGGAGAAAAATACTCGGAGGCTGAATATAGAGTTTATGGACAAGCAATTTTTGCACTTGTGAATAATAAAGTTATTAAAGATATTACCATAGATGAGATGGATACTTCTGAAAAGATTTTAGTGAAGTTTTATAACTTATTTGACAAAACAGAACTTAATGCGGCATTACGGATAAAATCAAATATTGAAGATAGGATTAATGTCATTGACAAACTTAAACAAATTATTGACGATGAAGAGATAGAGGATGTTTTTGAAAAACACTTAGCTAAGAATCCATGGTTAATTAATCAGTATTGGGATAAGCCAAGTGATGAGATTATTATTGAGACACAAAATAAGTATGAAACTATTATCCAAGATAATAAGGTAAGTGGTCGTACAGATATTATTACAAGGGTTGCAGATGAACCTTTTCCAATTATTTGTGAATTAAAAAGGGAGAAAAGGACAAATTATTCTATACCTGATATTTCTGAAATTAAGAATCAAATTTATAAATATCGTCGTTTTGTAGCAGATGAGATTAATCGTTCAGATAAACCAATAAAAGTTAGTTCAACTACAGATATTAAAGCATATTTTATTTGTGGGAAGGTTGCTAAAGATAAGTTAACGGAAATGGATTTAGATGAATTGCGGAGAGATAATATTGATTTAAAGACTTATCAAGATATTATCAGACAAGCTGAAAGAGTATATAGTGATAGAGTAAAACTATGAAAGGCTATTCTGTTTTATATATCTAGTAAAAAAGTTACTGTGAGTAGTAGGATGTAAGAAGGTATGGGATTATTCTTGAATCTTTTCATAAATTTTTAGCAGGTACTAGTATTAGTGCCTGTTTTTTGTGTGTAAATGAGGTGAAGATATGGAAGAAAATATTAATAATTTTCCTGATATGATGGTGAACAAGCAGGAATTGATTGAAAAGTACTTTCCTTATTTTAAGGTAGGAACATTGAATAAATATATTTTAAATATTGCTGATAATGAGCAGTTTAAACATGTGATATTACGTCCATCAACTCGAATGACAATGATTAATGTTAGAGGTTTTTATCTTTATTTGCGTTGGTGTGAAGAACGAAGATTTAAATGATATAATGTAAGCATTGATTAAAGATATGCTTGCTATTGTTAAGATAGGGGGTCATATGTTTTATAAAGAATTAGAAAATGGGAAATACCGTTATTATCAGAAATATTGGAATATAAGAAAGGAGCGTTGGTTACAAGTTTCTGTCACTTTAAAATCCAAGACACGTGCTGTACAGGCAGAAGCAAATCGAATTTTAGAAGATAAAATTAGTAAGAAAAATGGTGTTTGTTCATTACAAGCTGAAACTGTCAAAGAGGTGTATGAGCAATGGCTAGTCATTCGCCGAATGGAAGTAAAACCTAGTACATTACGAACGCAAATGGGGATAATGAATGGTTTTATAAAAGTTTTTGGTAATGAAAAATTAACTAAGATTAAATCGTCTGCTTTACAAACATATTTATTAGCTAAAGATTGGTCACATGGTTATCGGAATTTAGTTAGGGTTTATTTATCATCTCTTTTTGATTATGTTAAAACAGTTGGTTATCTTGTAGATAATCCAATGGATAGAGTTGTTTTGCCGAAACACAAAGTAACGCAAGAAGAAATAGAATTAAAGAGAGAAAACTATTTATCAAGGAATCAAATACGACTTTATTTAAATATTCTTGATGAGAGAGGAACAAATCCAATATTTAATATATTAGTTGAATTTTTGTATTTGACAGGTTTACGTGCAGGTGAAGCACAGGCGTTAATGTGGTCGGATATTAATTTTGAGGCTAGAATGTTGACAGTAAAACATACTGTTCAAAGAGGAAATAAGAAATCAGATTATCAAATTACAACACCGAAAACAATTCATTCCTACCGAAAAGTTTACTTTAATAGTAGGGTAGTAGAGTTATTGGATGAATTAAAACGTTTAACGACTGTTGTAAGTGATAAAGATTTGGTTTTTACAGATGGTCGTGGGGATTTTTTTGTTTTGAATACATTTAATTTATATATCCAACGTTATTTTAATAATCAGGAGATTGAAAAGTTGGATAGTTTTAAACTAACTAGTCATGTTTTTAGGCATTCTCACGTTAGTTTGTTGGCGGAGCTAGGCTTTCATATTCGAGAAATTATGGAACGAGTTGGGCATAGTGATGAAAAAACGACGATTCAAATTTATACTCACGTGACAGAAAAAATGAAACAAAATAGTTTTGAGAAGTTAGAATCTGTTGTAATATAATTAACCAAAAACTAACCAAAAATTGAATAAATAGGTAGAAATAAGTGGTAGGTAGTTGTTGAATGAAAAGAATTGAAAACTGTAAAATAGTAGTAAATAATAGTATTTAACAATAAGTATTTTTGAAAAAACATATTAGATGTTATAATGTAGCTATGACAAAATTAAAAATGATTAAAGAAAAAATTCTTTCTTTGTTTAATGACATCAAGGAGAGAATACCTTCTCACAATCACAGTAAGCGTAACTCATCTGAGGAGGAGTTATCAGGCGCTACTGTCAATGAATTTGAAACAGAAAAAACAGAAGAAAAAGAAGCAACACCAACGTATCAGCGAAGCAAAGGACACCACGAAAAGGTGAAAAAATCGCCTGCTTGGGTGCAAAAAATCTCTCGCTTCATGCCCTCCACCAAAAATCCAATCCGACGTTTCTGGCGTCGCTACCGTATTGGAAAAATTCTGCTTATTTTAACAGGAATTGGTGTTTTAGCGATTGGTTCTTACCTTTACTTTGTCGCCAAATCAACGAATGTTTCGGATTTGCAAGATGCTTTGAAAGCAACAACTGTTATCTATGACCAAAATGGTGACCAAGTCGGTTCGCTTTCAGGTCAAAAAGGAACGTATGTCGAATTAGACGCTATCAGTGATAACATGAAAAATGCGGTTATTGCAACCGAGGACCGAACTTTCTATGAAAATAGCGGGATTAATTATTCACGTTTTTTCTTGGCTCTGTTCACCTTTGGGCACTTTGGTGGTGGTTCGACAATCACCCAGCAATTAGCTAAAAATGCTTATCTGAGTCAAGAACAGACAATCACCCGAAAAGCCAAGGAATTCTTTCTCGCGCTCGAGTTAACCAAAAAATACACCAAAGATGAAATCTTGACCATGTATCTGAACAATGCTTATTTTGGAAATTCGGTCTGGGGGATTGAGGACGCAAGTCAAAAATATTTTGGCACCAGCGCAGCAAATTTAACCATTGAACAATCAGCGATTCTTGCTGGGATGTTGAAAGGTCCTGAAATTTACAATCCTTATTATTCTATTGAAAATGCGACAAATCGTCGTAATACGGTCCTAAGTGTTATGGTTGATGCTGGTAAAATCACGCAGGAAGAGGCTGATGAAGCTGAGCAAGTTGATATTTCCAGCGAGCTTAATGATACCTACACAGGAACTTCTGACGATTACCAATACGCTTCTTATTTTGATGCGGTTATTCAGGAAGCTGAAGAAACATATGGCTTATCAGAAGATGATATTGTCAATAATGGCTATAAAATCTACACAGAGCTTGACCAAAATTATCAAGCCAATATGCAAGCTGTTTTTGATAATACGTCTTACTTCCCAACATCAGATTATGACGGTGAAAGTGCCCAAGGAGCAAGTGTTGCTATGGACCCATCAACGGGGGCTGTTCGTGGTCTGGTAGGGCGTGTTAGCTCAACCTCTGCAACCTTCCGAAGTTTCAACTATGCGACACAAGCATCACGTAGCCCTGGTTCAACCATCAAACCTCTGGTGGTTTATTCACCAGCGGTTGCCTCAGGTTATTCAATTACAACTGAATTGCCAAATACGGTTCAAGACTACGATGGCTATGCACCAACAAACTATGGTGGCATTGAGACAGATGATTTGCCAATGTATCAAGCCTTAGCTAATTCTTATAATATCCCTGCCGTTTATCTCTTAAATGAAATTGGTATCAGTAAGGGAATTAGCTACGGTAAGAAATTTGGTCTCAACATGGACAATGTCAGCGAGGAATTGGGTATTGCGCTCGGTGGTGGTGTCACAACGAATCCACTTGAAATGGCGCAAGCCTATTCAACCTTTGCTAATGGTGGTGTGATGCCAAAAGCTCATTTGATTACCAAAATCGAAAATGCTAGCGGTGATGTGATTGCAGAATTTAAACAATCCAATAAACGTGTCATTAGCCAATCCGTCGCAGATAAGATGACAAGCATGATGCTCGGAACATTCTCAAACGGCTCTGCTATTAACGCTAATGCTTATGGCTACACGATGGCAGGTAAGACAGGTACCGTAGAAGCAAGCTTCAATGAAGACTTGACAAGTGACCAATGGGTAATTGGCTATACGCCTGATGTTGTTATTGCTCAATGGATTGGTTATGATTCGACTGATGAAAATCACTACCTAACCGACGCAAGTTCGGGAACGGCATCAACCATTTTTAGTGCGGTAGCAAGTAGCATTTTACCATATACGGCAGGAACAGAGTTTACCGTCGAAAATGCTTATAGCCAGAATGGATACGATTTAGTTTATAGCACCGATGATTCAACAGATACAAGCAGTAGCAGTTCGTCATCAAGCTCTGACAGTATCCTTGATAAAGTGCAAGAATCCGCACAAAACGCTGGCGATACGATTGGACGAGCGGTTAAAGACGCTTGGGATAGCTTCTCAAGTTGGTTTAACAGCCAGACGAACTAATGAACTTGCCAACTTATCAAAAACATGATAAAATAAGGTCTCGGAGGCATTATGGCACAGAAAAAAGCAAGTTTAGCTTGTACAGAATGTGGAAGCCGTAACTACTCTATCGGAGTTAGTAGTAATCCAAAGCCTGTACGACTAGAAGTTAATAAATTTTGTAAACATTGTAAAAAATACACACTACATAAAGAAACACGTTAATCATTTTATGTAGCAACTGGCATTCTCAGCTTTAGAGTAATGAGCGGAGATGATAGAAAAAGGAGGCGCCCGTGGCATTCATTAAGGGAGTTTTTACGATTTTAAAAGACACAACATGGCCAAATCGTAAACAACGTTGGAAAGATTTTATTTCTGTACTTGAATATACAGCATTCTTTACCATTGTTATTTTCATTTTCGATAAATTGCTCTCACTCGGAGTGACAGATTTATTGAATCGTTTTTAAGATTAAGTTTGATTTGAAGTTTTGCAGCAGCAAACTTCTGATTGATGATTAAGTCAAAAGAAGTCTGAGAAGTCCTTTCTCAGGCTTTTTTGTGCGCATTTGGCAGCAATTCGTTGACAGCGCTTATTATTTTTCCTATAATAAAATAAAGAAAAACACCCAAAGAGCCTTGCTGGGCTTTTTTATAATGGAGGAAATTATGTTAGATTCATTTGATAAGGGTTGGTTCGTTTTACAAACTTACTCTGGTTACGAAAACAAAGTTAAAGAAACATTGTTGCAACGTGCGCAAACTTACAATATGTTAGATAACATCTTGCGCGTTGAAATCCCAACACAAACAGTTAATGTTGAAAAAAATGGGAAAGTCAAAGAAGTTGAAGAAAATCGTTTCCCAGGTTATGTCTTAGTTGAAATGGTGATGACAGACGAAGCTTGGTTCGTTGTTCGTAACACACCAAACGTTACCGGATTCGTTGGGTCACATGGTAACCGTTCAAAACCAACACCACTTTTGGAAGAAGAAATTCGTTCAATTCTTATCTCAATGGGACAAACTGTTGATGTCATTGACACAAATATCAAACCAGGTGATGTGGTTCAAATCATCGACGGCGCCTTTGCAGGACAAGAAGGACGTGTTGTTGAAATTGAAAACAACAAAGTGAAATTGATGATTAACATGTTCGGAACTGAAACACAAGCTGAATTGGAGCTTTACCAAATCGCTGAATTGTAATGATTTTTCACAAGCCTAACGTGTATATTGGCTTACATTCTAAAACGCTGAACTCTTAGACGGAATTCAGCGTTTTTTGTATTTGAATGCTATTTTGATTCGGTATCTTCTTTTTCGATTTCTTCGAGGTAGCCTGCAGTCATGATGCTGACAGGGAGTGCAATGATAGCAACGCCGAGGATAGAAGAAATCATTGTGATTAATTTTCCAATTTCAGAAACGGCATAAATATCACCGTAACCTACCGTTGTCAAAGAAATGGTTGACCAATAAAGCGCATCAAAAAAGTTTTTAAAGGTATCTGGTTCAACATTGAAAATAACCAGAGCCGAGATAAAAATGTAGGTAATAACCAAGGCACCAACAATAAATAGTGATTCCTTTTGTCTTTTGAGAACATTTATCAGCAGATTAAGGCTTTTGGAATAACGAAAAAGTTTAAATACGCGAATGGTGCGAACCATGCGAATGATTTTCAACAGTTTAAAGGTATTATTCCAAAAAAGGACAGAGGATAAAATGGCAATTAAGTCAGTAATAGCAAGGAAAGTGAAAGGGTATTTGACAAAGGATAATTTTCCTTGATTTAGCTTATAATCGGCGGTTATAAAACGCAAAAAGTAGTCGATAATAAAAATAATCGTTGTGATAGCATCAAGCGTGATATAAAATGACGTCGTTGTCTTACTTGTCAGTGGCAATAAGCTAACCACGATAGCACAAACCATAAAAACATCGTAAATTTTTTCAACGGTTGTTAGGTTATCAGAAGGTTCGATAATATTAAAAAGCTGTTTTCTCATGAATGTCTCCCTGATGTTGTTAGGACTATTATAACATAGCAAAAACACTCTAAATAGCATGTTTTTTGGTATAATAAGTAACAAAACGAGAAAGAACGGAGAATGAGGATGTCTGTTGGTTTAGTATTAGAAGGTGGCGGCATGCGCGGCTTGTACACCGCTGGTGTCTTGGATACCTTTTTAGATGCGGGAATTAAGGTGGACGGTGTTGTCTCGGTGTCTGCTGGCGCTCTTTTTGGGGTGAATTTTTTGTCAAAACAAAAAGGTAGAGCCCTCCGTTATAATAAAAAATATGCCTCAAATCCAGGATACATGGGACTTCGTTCATGGTTAAAAACGGGAAATGTGGTCAATAAAGAATTTGCCTATTACAAAGTTCCGATGGAATTGGATGTTTTTGACGAGGAAGCTTTTGAAAAATCAGGTGTGCCTTTCTATGCAACGGTAACGAATTTAGCAACAGGAAAAGCTGAGTATCATAAGGTTGACAATGTTTTTGAACAAATGGAGTTGCTTCGTGCGAGTTCCGCATTGCCTTTGGCGTCAAAAATCGTTGAGTGGCAAGGCAATAAATACCTTGATGGTGGTCTGTCAGACAGTATTCCAGTCGATTTTGCCAAAAGCCTTGGTTTTGATAAATTGATTGTTGTTTTAACACGTCCAATTGATTACCGTAAAAAGCCAAGTAATGGTCGTGTCTATAAACTTTTTTACAGAAAATACCCTAAGTTTGTAGAAGTCGCTTCAAAACGTTATCAACACTATAACGACACCATTGAACATATTAGCAATTTGGAAAATAAAGGCGAACTTTTTGCTATTCGCCCAAGCCAAAATCTAGAAATCGGACGACTTGAAACCAACCCCGACAAATACGAAGAAATTTACCAAATCGGTGTCAAAGATACCAAAGCAATCATGGAACAATTGAAAGATTATTTAGCAAATGACTAAATGAGCATTTGATTTGACTAAAAATTCTTCTTATCAACTAAAAACAGGCATGAAATCCCTTGTGATTTCGCCTTTTTTCTTTATTCTTTTCGTGGTATAATAGTAACCAACACTAAGAACATGGAGAATGACATGGCAACTTATAATCATAAAGAAATTGAGAAAAAATGGCAGGCCTATTGGGCTGATAATCATACGTTTAAAACAGGAACAGACGCTGATAAACCAAATTTTTATGCGTTGGATATGTTCCCTTACCCATCTGGAGCTGGTCTGCACGTAGGACATCCAGAAGGATACACTGCGACTGATATTCTTAGCCGTTTCAAACGTGCTCAAGGCTACAACGTTCTTCACCCAATGGGTTGGGATGCTTTCGGACTTCCTGCCGAACAATACGCAATGGATACAGGTAATGATCCAGCTGAATTTACAGCTCAAAACATTGCAAACTTCAAACGCCAAATCAACTCACTTGGTTTCTCATATGACTGGGATCGTGAGGTGAACACGACTGACCCTAATTATTACAAATGGACTCAGTGGATTTTCACAAAATTATACGAAAAAGGCTTGGCGTACGAAGCTGAAGTGCCAGTAAACTGGGTTGAAGAATTAGGGACAGCTATCGCCAACGAAGAAGTGCTGCCTGACGGAACATCTGAACGTGGTGGTTATCCAGTTGTTCGTAAACCAATGCGCCAATGGATGCTTAAAATCACA
>Ga0129306_1002981_pt1 | contig 13742 bp, 12 predicted proteins | sample P827metagenome_FD_94438 | JGI IMG/M metagenome (GOLD analysis project Ga0129306, IMG submission 94438) | Capybara group fecal microbial communities from Wisconsin, USA - P827 metagenome | ecosystem: Host-associated > Mammals > Digestive system > Large intestine > Fecal | place: USA: Wisconsin...
GTACGAACCCGTTAATATAGAAAAGCCCCAGCCTAAGGCTGAGATAGATGAAGCTGCCCTTAATGAGATCGTGGATCTTATCAACAACTCCAAGAAGCCTTTTGTATATGTGGGCGGCGGTGCCGTTATCTCAGGTGCTTCTGAAGAGGTCAGAGAATTTGCAAAACTCGTTGATGCACCCGTATGTGATACTCTGATGGGCAAGGGCGCATTCGACGGACATGATCCGAAGTATACGGGTATGATCGGTATGCACGGAACCAAGGCTTCCAACTTTGGTGTGAGTCAGTGCGATCTGCTCATAGCTCTCGGTGCGAGATTCTCCGACAGAGTTATCGGTAATCCAAAGACCTTTGCAGGCGATGCGAAGATCATACATATAGATGTGGATGCTGCAGAGATACATAAGAATATTCATGCGGATGCATATATGGTCGGAGACCTGAAGCTGATCCTTCAGGAGATCAATAAGAAGCTCCGTCAGGCTGATCATTTTGACTGGCTCGGCGTAGTCGCTGATTTAAAGACCAGATATCCTCTTTCATATGATGATTCACAGCTCAGCTGTCCTTACATACTTCAGAAGCTCGACGAGCTTACCGACGGTAAGGCTATCATTACGACCGATGTCGGACAGCATCAGATGTGGGCCGCTCAGTATTATACCTATTCGGAGCCCCGTACCTTCCTTTCATCCGGCGGACTCGGAACCATGGGTTACGGATTGGGCGCATGTATCGGTGCTAAGGTCGCAAGACCAGATAAGGTATGTATCAACATCGCAGGTGACGGATGTTTCCGTATGAACATGAATGAGCTTGCGACAGCCAGCAGATACAACATCCCTATCATCGAGGTTGTCATCAACAATCACGTTCTGGGTATGGTCCGCCAGTGGCAGACTCTGTTCTATGATAAGAGATATTCACAGACAGTACTCAATGATTCGGTTGATTTCTGCAAGGTAGCAGAGGCGCTTGGATGCGAGGCCATACTGGTAGACTCCAAGGATGCCGTTGAACCCGCTATCCGCAAGGCTCTGGACTGCGGCAGACCCGTTCTGCTCAACTGTATCATCCCCGAAGACGATAAGGTGTTCCCGATGGCTTCTCCGGGAGCATCACTTACACAGACATTTGATGCATCTGATATGAAGTCATGAATCGCAGAGAACGAAGAATCCTGAATACAGTCTATGCTTTTGTATTTGTTTCACTGATCATCCTGGGCCTGGGTTATCTGGGCCTGGGATATTATTATAGGGATTCTTTCAGTTACGGTACCCGTATTAACGGTATCTACTGTACGGGACATACTCCGGCGGAAGTAGACGCACTGCTTAATGAGAAATACAGTTACGACGGGCTCACGGTCACAACCGACGGAGTCTCCATACATATCCGGCCGTCAGATATAGATTTCACCTACGATTTCAATGCCGCTCTCGGCATATATCTTCATAATCAAAATCCCTGGGCATGGCCCGCCAATCTTATATCCAACCGTGACAGAACACTTCATCCCCTTGTTTCATTTGATGTTGCGAAACTGAATGCCATACTGGATTCGTATGACATTTTTACATATGATACGGAACCTGAAGTGAGCATTGTCTGCGGAAACGGCATATATACTCTCACGGATACCACCAGACACAGGCCGAACAGCATTGCCATGCGCAAGGCCGTGACTGACTGTCTGTATGAGTCTGTCGAGACGCTGGAACTCGATAAGTCATACTATGATGATATAGCTTACACACCCGCTCAACTTGTGACGCTCAACGAATATGATTCGGTTTGTGATATGCTCGGAGCGCATATCACATATGTGATGGGAGAGGATCGCGTGGAACTGACGGACGACATCCTTGCCGGCTTCCTGCTCCGGGATGATAACGGTGAGCTGGTCGTCAGAGAATCGAGTAAGGATGAGGACGAAGAGGATGATGAAGCCGAAAGTGAGCCTCCCTATATCTGGAGCTCGGAAGCCATAGAGACATGGGTCGATGTGCTCGCGGATAAGTATGACACTCTCGGAACCACACGTTCTTTTCAGACTACCGGCGGTGATGTCATAGAGGTTTCGGGCGGAATATACGGCAATAAGATCGACCGCCAGGCCGAGAAGGCTTACCTGAAAAAGGCCATATACGATAAGGTGACGGAAGAGCATGAGCCCATATACTCGCAGGAAGCACTCTATAAGGGACTCGATGATATCGGTCCGACATATATCGAGGTCAACATGACCGATCAGAAACTGTATTACTATGTGGACGGCGAACTCATCATAGATACCCCCGTTGTCACCGGTAACATGGGACGCCGGATGAATACGCCCAGCGGAACGAACTATGTGTATTTCAAGCAGCGGAACCGTACGCTGATCGGCCCCAACTATCAGACCTTTGTTAACTACTGGATGGCGGTTAACGGCCATATAGGCATCCATGATGCCACCTGGAGGAATGAATTCGGCGGAGATATTTACCTGACTCAGGGATCTCACGGCTGTATCAACACACCGATGGAGGCTGTCAGTCAGCTGTATGAGATTGTTGAGATCGGCACCCCCGTGGTGATGTATTATACCGAATAAATAAGAGTGCTTTTAATGTTTACTATATCTAATCAGTTATGATACAATAGTTCACAATGGTGTTTAATAATCCAACACATTAATCATTTTAAATGGAGGGCTTAGATAAATGAGTAGTACCACGCAAGCAAGAGCCAGGATCGATTCCCTGCTCGATGCCAACAGTTTCGTTGAAATCGGTGCACGCATTAAGGCGAGATCTACTGATTTCAATCTGAAACAGACTGACACTCCCTCTGACGGTGTAGTTACCGGCTACGGAGTTGTGAACGGTAATCTTGTTTATGTATATGCTCAGGATCCCGGTGTCCTGGGTGGCAGCATAGGCGAGATGCATGCCAAAAAGATTGCGGGTTTATATGACCTTGCACTCAAGACAGGTGCTCCGATCATCGGACTCATTGATTCAACGGGTCTCAGACTTGAGGAATCAACCGATGCACTCAATGCTTTCGGAGAGATCTATTTCAAGCAGGCACAGGCCAGCGGTGTTATCCCGCAGATCACGGCTGTGTTCGGCAATTGCGGAGGAGGACTTGCAGTAGCAAGCGCAATGAGCGACTTTGTATTCGTTGAGTCTTCGAACGGCAAGCTGTTCGTTAATTCTCCCAACGCAATAGAAGGGAATAACTCAGGCAAGTGCGATACTTCGGCAGCAGACTTCCAGAGTGAAGCAGGCAATGTCGATGTTTGTGCCGATGAGGCAGCCGTATATGCCGGCATTCGCGATCTCGTAGATCTGCTTCCCTCCAATAATTCTGATATAGCATACGCTGATTGCACAGATGATCTTAACCGTGCAACATCCGCATCCGGTGATGCAGCTTCTCTGGTGGCTTCACTTGCCGATAACGGAAGCGTATTTGAGACCCGTAAGGGATTCAGCACTGATATGTATACCGCACTTATTCGTCTGGGCGGTGCTACAGTCGGTGTAGTTGCAAACGCTGAGCAGAAGATCACCGCTGACGGCGCTAAGAAGGCTGCCGAATTCGTTGGGTTCTGCGATGCATTTGATATCCCCGTTCTGACACTTACCGATGCAACGGGATTCAAGGCATGCAAGTGCTGCGAGAAGCGTCTGGCTTCAAACATGGCCAAGCTGACCTATGCATTTGCCAACGCTACTGTTCCGAAGGTTAACGTATACATCGGCAAGGCATACGGAAGTGCTTATGCAGCAATGAATTCCAAGGCTACAGGCGCAGATATGTGCTTTGCATGGAGCTCGGCTGAGATTGGTTGCATGGAAGCCGATGCTGCAGCCAAGATCCTTGCCAATGATAAGTCTGCGGATGAGATATCCAAGACTGCATCCGACTATGCTGCATTACAGAACAATGTTGAGTCTGCTGCAGCACGCGGATATGTTGATACGATCATCGAGCCTGTTGACACCAGGAAGTATGTCATCGGTGCATTTGAGATGCTCGCAGACAAAGCAGTAGAGGGCCCTGCTAAGAAGCATGGAACGGTTTAAGGAAAGGATGAACACTATGAAAAAGAGTCTGGCATTATTAGGTATGCTTGCCTGCATGTTCGGGCTTGTTGCCTGCGGCTCTGAGACTACCGGTGTTGAGAATCCTCTGTGTACCCCTGAAGAAGCAGCCAGTATAGGCGTTCAGACCGTTGACAATATAGATTTCATTGTACGGTCCGATATGATCGAACAGTATGCCGGCGAAGAAGTCAGCTATAACGGTTTGATCAGCTGGAAGAATGCACTTGAGGATATGGGTGAATTCACTGAGGTGAAGGACGTCCAGTCAGACATCGGCTCCGATCAGGTGGTCATCGATGTAACCGCCGGGGGAACCCTCAGAGATGCAATAGTAGAGATAATCGTCAATAAGGAAGGCTCTGCCACCAGCATTACAACGACAGTACAGTATTCTGTCGGCGAGATGATGAGCAAAGCCGGTCTTAATACCCTGATCGGTATGGGAACCGTATTTACCGTACTTATACTGATCTGTCTGATCATAAGCTGCTTTAAATTCATACCGAAGGTACAGGGCATGTTCTCCGGCAAGGATAAGAAAGCCGAGAAGACGGTAGCAGAGACGGCTGTCGACAATACGATAGCTCAGATCATCAGAAAAGAAGACGATTCTGAACTTATAGCTGTAATTGCGGCTGCGATCGCTGCTAGCGAAGGCGCTGCCAGCACTGACGGATATGTTGTAAGAAGCATACGCAGAAGATAAGCGTAGCCAAAGAATAAAGAAAGGCATGGTATAAAAATGAAGAATTACACCATAACGGTAAACGGAAACGTATATGATGTCACAGTAGAGGAAGGTGCAGGCGGAGCATCCGTAGCAGCACCCGCAGCTCCCAAGGCAGCAGCACCTGCAGCAGCACCCGCTCCTGCACCCAAGGCTGCATCTGCAGGCGCAGGTTCCATCAAGGTTGAGGCCGGTGCCGCAGGTAAGGTATTCAAGATCGAAGCTAACGTAGGTCAGAGTGTTAAGAAGGGTGATACCGTAGTCGTAGTAGAGGCTATGAAGATGGAGATCCCCGTTGTTGCTCCTGAAGACGGCACCGTAGCAAGTATCGACGTAGCAGTCGGAGATGCTGTAGAGGCAGGAACTGTACTCGCAACTCTCAACTAATCTAAGTAACCCGTTTTCACAGGAGGTAAGAAATGTCATATATAGCAAACACGCTTGACAATCTGGTACACCAGACAGCCTTCTTTAATCTGACTGTCGGTAACTACCTGATGATAGTCGTAGCGTTAGTGTTCTTATATCTGGCTATCGCAAAAGGGTTTGAACCTCTGCTTTTAGTTCCTATTGCCTTTGGTATGCTGCTCGTTAATATCTATCCGGATATCATGCATCCGGTATCGGAGGGCGGCGCAGGCGGCGGACTTCTGTACTACTTCTATCTGCTGGATGAGTGGTCGATACTTCCGTCACTGATATTCATGGGCGTAGGTGCTATGACAGACTTCGGTCCTCTTATAGCCAATCCGACGAGCTTCCTGCTCGGTGCAGCTGCTCAGTTCGGTATCTTTGCCGCTTACTTCGGCGCAATCGGAATGGGATTCAATGATAAGGCAGCAGCTGCCATCTCCATCATCGGAGGAGCAGACGGCCCTACATCCATATTCCTGGCAGGTAAGCTGGGACAGACGGCTCTGCTCGGACCTATAGCAGTGGCAGCTTATTCATACATGTCACTCGTTCCGATCATACAGCCGCCCATCATGAAACTGTTCACTACCGAGAAGGAGCGCAAGATCAAGATGGCTCAGCTTCGTCCCGTTACCAAGCTTGAGAAGATCCTGTTCCCCATCATCGTTACCATCGTTGTATGTCTGATACTGCCGACTACGGCTCCTCTTGTAGGTATGCTGATGCTCGGCAACCTCTTCAGAGAGTCCGGCGTAGTACGTCAGCTGCAGGAGACCGCATCAAATGCTCTTATGTACATCGTTGTTATCGTACTCGGTACATCGGTAGGTGCGACCACATCCGCTGAGGCATTCCTCAATCTGGATACTCTCAAGATCGTTGCACTCGGACTTATAGCATTTGCATTCGGTACATTGGCCGGCGTTCTGTTCGGCAAGCTTATGTGCCTGATAACCAAAGGCAAAGTTAATCCTCTGATCGGTTCGGCGGGCGTTTCCGCTGTGCCCATGGCAGCCAGAGTATCACAGAAGGTCGGTGCGGAAGCGGATCCTACCAATTTCCTTCTGATGCATGCTATGGGACCTAACGTAGCCGGTGTTATCGGTACTGCAGTTGCAGCCGGTACATTCATGGCCGTATTCGGAGTCTTCTGATTCAGATACGTATTTATATCCGGAAGTGATTCCTGATAAATAGAAGGGAGAACAAAATGTCAGAAATAAAGAAAAAACCGGTCGGTATCATGGAAACGGTTCTTCGTGATGCACATCAGTCCCTGATCGCAACACGTATGCCTACCGAAGTGATGCTTCCGATCGTTGATACCATGGATAAAGTAGGATACGCTGCAGTAGAGTGCTGGGGCGGTGCTACATTCGATGCATCACTCAGATTCCTTAAGGAAGATCCCTGGGACAGACTTCGTAAGCTTCGTGACGGATTCAAGAATACCAAGCTTCAGATGCTGTTCCGCGGACAGAATATCTTAGGATATCGTCCTTATGCAGACGACGTTGTTTATGCTTTTGTTGAGAGATCTATAGCAAACGGTATAGATATCATCAGAATATTCGACTGCTTAAATGACCTTCGTAACCTTCAGGCTGCAGTAGATGCAACCAATAAGATCAAGAAGCAGGAGGGCAGAGGAGAGTCTCAGATAGCTCTTTCCTATACTCTCGGTGATGCTTACACACTTGAGTACTGGGCTGATACAGCCAAGAAGATCGAGGAGATGGGTGCCGATTCCATCTGTATCAAGGATATGGCAGGTCTTCTTGTTCCTTATAAGGCAGCTGAGCTGGTTAAGACTCTTAAGGAAAACACCAAGCTTCCTATCCAGCTTCATACACACTATACATCCGGTGTTGCTTCCATGACTTACCTTAAGGCTGTTGAGGCAGGCGTTGATGTAATCGACTGTGCTATTTCACCTTTTGCACTCGGTACTTCACAGCCCGCTACAGAGGTTATGGTTGAGACCTTCAAGGGCACTGAGTATGATACAGGCTATGATCAGCAGCTTCTGGCTGAGATCGCCGATTACTTCACACCTTACAGAGAAGAGTGCATCAAGAGCGGCCTGATGAGCACCAAGGTTCTCGGTGTTAACATCAAGACTCTGCTTTATCAGGTTCCCGGCGGTATGCTTTCCAACATGGTCAGCCAGCTCAAGGAGCAGAACGCTGAGGACAAGTACAGAGAAGTGCTTGAGGAGATCCCCAAGGTTCGTAAGGACTGCGGTGAGCCCCCGCTTGTTACGCCTTCTTCACAGATTGTCGGTACTCAGGCTATATTCAATGTGCTGATGGGTGAGAGATATAAGATGGCTACAGGCGAGTTCAAGGATCTTCTCCGCGGTAACTACGGTCAGACTATCAAGCCCATGAACCAGGAAGTCATCGACAAGGTCATCCCCGGAGAACCTCGTTCGACTGCACGTTCCGCAGAGGCTACAGGCCGTACGGAGCCCGAGCTTGCATCACTTGAAGCTGAGATGAAGCAGTACAAGCAGCAGGAAGAGGATGTCCTGAGCTATGCACTGTTCCCTCAGGTTGCAAAGGACTTCTTCGAGTATCGTGAAGCTCAGCAGACCGGTATAGACGGAGCTGCAGCAGATAAGGCCAACGGCGCTTATCCCGTTTAATTTCAGATAATCTCAAAACCCTCTGTCAAGATGTCTTGACAGAGGGTTTTTTATTAATTATAATAACATACGTTATAAGTTAACATAATCTAATTCTCGAAACGGGGGGAAAATCAATATGCCGAGAACCATTACCATAACCAGAGAGAATCTGATAGATGCCGCAATATCTCTGCTAAAGAGAGAGGGTATGAATGCGCTTACGGCACGTAAGCTCGCAAAAGAAGCCGGATGCTCGACACAGCCCATATTCCGTGCATATCAGAATATGGATGAATTATATGCAGACGTATTCGGGGTATGTGCAGGACTCTTCAATGAGCATTGTGCATCTTCCCCTTCTGAAAGCACGGTTCCCTTTGTAAATCTTGGACTTGCTTATATCAGCTTTGCGCAGAACAATAAGGAGATATTCAGACTGCTTTTCCTGTCAGATAACAGATACGGCAGGAGTCTCGCACAGCTGTTAAACGGTGACACCGGATATCTGAAAGAGCAGATCGCCTCAGCGAAGGCTCAGGGTTCAAGTGATCCCCAGGGTCTGTTCATGAAGATGTGGATGCTCATTCACGGAAGTGCATGTATGTGCCTTACCGATGATTATGATCTTGATCTTGCTGCCACACGCAAACTTCTTGAGGACGCTGAAAAGGTATTCGCCTAAATGGAAAGCAAGAAGGACTTTATTACCCGTATCAATGAGAATTTCGCACGTATGAGCAAGGGCCAGAAGGCCATTGCATCATATATCTATGACAACTGTGAACAGGCTGCATTCATGACGGCTGCCAGAATCGGAGAGGCTGTACACGTATCCGAATCGACTGTTGTCCGTTTTGCGACATTTCTGGGTTATGACGGGTATCCCGAGTTTCAGCGTGATCTTGAAGCGTTCATTCAGGATAAGCTCTCGGCCGTATCCAAGATGGATGTCAGATACGGTAAGAGTTCACAGTCAGACATTCTCAACATGGTCCTTGGTTCCGATGTCGAGAAGATCCAGCATACAATAGAAAACCTTGACCCCGTGGCATTTGAGACAGCTGTTGATTATATGCTGTCAGCCAAGCACGTATATATCATGGGACTTCGCAGCTGTGAACCGCTTGCGAGGTTCCTTCATTTCTACCTGAGCATGGTCCGTCCCGATGTCATCCTGATCTCCACAACGTCGGTTACTGAGACGTTTGAACAGATGATCCGCGTATCGGAAGAGGACTGTGTGGTAGGTATCAGTTTTCCCCGTTATTCGATGCGTACTCTTAAGGCACTTGAGTTTGCCAGTGACCGTAACGCAAAAGTCATAACCATAACCGATTCTGTGTACAGTCCGCTCAATCTGTACAGTTCATGCAATCTGCTCGCCAGGAGTGACATGGTCTCGATCGTTGACTCACTCGTGGCTCCTTTAAGTGTTATCAATGCGCTCGTTGTTGCTTTTGTTCTCAAGTCTCCTGATTCTACCAGAGAGAATCTCAAGAATCTGGAGTTTGCCTGGAATAATTATCAGGTATACCTTAACGATGAGATCAATTTCATAGGCGACGAGCCGATGCTCAATGTCCCCTTATGGAAAAACAATAATACCGAGAATAAGGAAGATACCGAAGGATGAAAACGGTAATCGTCGGAGGCGGTGCAGCCGGAATGGCAGCTGCGATCGGGGCTTCCGAATATGATCCGGATATACTGATCCTGGAACGCAATGAAAAACTCGGTAAGAAGATCTATATAACCGGCAAGGGCAGGTGTAATCTGACCAATGACTGTCCGGCTGACGATCTGATGAAGAGTGTTGTAAGGAATCCCAAGTTCCTGTATTCCGCATTCAGTGCATTCGACAACAGCGATATCGTTGAGCTTATGCATGAGCAGGGGATTGAGACCAAGGTTGAACGCGGCGGAAGGGTCTTTCCCGTATCCGATCATGCGTCCGATGTCATCCGTGCCCTGAAGAAAAAACTGGATCAGCTCGGTATTGAAGTCAGGCTGAACACACTGGTCACTGAGCTTGATATATCGGACGGCAGGATCAGAGGTGTTGCTACTTCATCCGGTGAAACCATAGAAGCTGATCATGTGATAATTGCATGCGGCGGGGCTTCATATCCTACGACCGGATCTGACGGCATGATGTATGATCTTTTGTGCAGAGCGGGACACACGGTTAAAGAGCCCAGGCCTGCACTGGTGCCTCTTATATGTGCCGAGGACTGGATAGGTTCCGTTCAGGGACTGTCGCTTAAGAACGTGACCCTGACCCTGTTAAGAGGAAAGCGCAAGGTATATGACGAGCTTGGAGAGATGCTCTTTACCCATAACGGCGTGAGCGGACCTCTTGCCCTGTCTGCAAGCTCGTATTACGAGCCGGGAGATGTTGTCACCATAGATCTTAAGCCTGCATTAACTGCTGATAAACTTGATGAACGTATACTCCGTGACTTCAGGGAGTATAATAACCGTGATTACTCGAATTCTCTCGGCGACCTTCTTCCGAGGAGCCTGATCCCCGTGATCATACGGCTTTCGGGGATAGCTCCTGAGAAAAAGGTTCATCAGATCACCGCCGGGGAGAGGCAGAAACTTGTATCGCTGCTTAAGTCCCTCAGGCTGACAGTGACCGGAGCGGGCGGTTTTAACGAAGCCATAATCACACGCGGAGGCGTTGATGTTAAGGAGATAGATCCGTCAACGATGCAGTCCCGTATAGTTCAGGGCCTGTCTTTTGCGGGTGAGATCATAGACGTGGATGCACTGACCGGAGGATACAACCTTCAGATAGCCTGGTCTACGGGTTATCTGGCAGGATCCAGGGCATACTGGTAAATACAGGAGGTAGATCATGAATATAGCAATAGACGGACCTGCAGGAGCGGGAAAGAGTACGATAGCAAAGATAGTCTCGGCTAAGCTCGGATACATATATGTCGATACCGGAGCAATGTTCAGGGCTGTGGCATATAACTGTGCTCAGCTTAATATCGATCCCGAAGATAAGGAGCGTATCGCAAAGGTATCATCCGAATCAGATATATCGATAAGATATGTGGGAGATTCGCAGAGAGTCTTCTTAAACGGAACCGATGTGACTGATCATCTGCGTGATGAAGCGGTCGGCAACATGGCATCCGTAGTCGCACCGATCCCCGAGGTCCGCAGCATCCTTCTGGAGCTCCAGAGAAAGCTGGCCCGTGAGAATGATGTAGTCATGGACGGTCGTGATATAGGCACCTGCGTCCTTCCCGATGCAGAGCTTAAGATATATCTGACCGCTTCGAGTGCAGTCAGAGCAAAGCGCCGTTATGACGAGCTTGTCGCTAAGGGCGAGACTCCCGATATCGATGTTATAGAGAAGGACATAATCGAGCGTGACGAGAGGGACATGAACCGCGAGATAGCACCTCTTAAGCAGGCTGATGATGCCGTATTGGTAGATTCGTCATATATGACCATAGATGAAGTGGCTGACAGGATCATATCTCTTGCGCATGAGGCAGGAGCCTGACCCGAAGGAATGTGAGATATGGAAGTAGTAACTGCGAAATCCGCCGGATTCTGCTTCGGTGTGAGACGTGCCGTAGATACGGTATACGAGCTGAGCGGCAGTGAAAAAAGAATATATACATACGGCCCGATAATACATAACGAGACAGTAGTGGACGACTTAAGAAGCCGCGGAGTCGGCATAGTCAACAGTCTGGAAGAGATACGCAGTCTCGATCCTGATGATACGGTCATTGTCATCAGGTCGCACGGAGTGAGCGAGCAGATCTATGATGAGATCGCAGGTCTTGGTTTTGAGATAGTCGATACCACCTGTCCTTTTGTAAAAAGGATACACGACGCGGTCCGCGAAGCATCTGAAAACGGAGAAGAGATACTGATACTCGGGTCTCCGGAACACCCAGAAGTAGAGGGCATCATGGGGTGGTGCCACGGACCTGTTCAGACGCTTGAGGATGTGGAGAGTGCGAAGTCGTATAAACCTCTCACAGACAGGCCTGTAACACTGGTTTCACAGACCACTTTCAATCACAAGAAATTTGAAGATATAGTTGAAATACTGATATCGGCAGAGTATAATGTTAATGTTATGAATACTATCTGTAACGCTACCCTCACACGTCAGAACGAGGCTGAGGAACTTGCATCGAGGGCGGACGTTATGATAGTCATAGGCGGCAGGCATTCCTCAAACACGCGCAAATTATACGATATATGCGCTGCCAGATGCGAGCACACCTATTTCATAGAAACACTGGATGACTTGAATTTAGAAGTACCTAAATCTGTTCGACTGGTGGGTATTACCGCGGGGGCGTCTACTCCGCAAAATCTTATTGAGGAGGTTCAAAAAGAATGGAAGAATTAACTTTTGAACAAATGTTAGACGAATCTTTTAAAACAATACACACAGGAGAGGTAGTTGAAGGTACTGTTATCGATGTTAAGCCTGAAGAAATGGTTCTCAACATAGGATACAAGTCTGACGGTATTCTTACACAGAACGAATACAGCAACGAACGTACTGACCTGACTACAGTCGCTAAAGTCGGTGACACGATGGAAGTTAAGATCATCAAGGTTAACGACGGCGAGGGCCAGGTACTGCTTTCATACAAGAGACTTGCTGCCGATCGCGGTAACAAGCGTATCGAAGAAGCCTTTAACAATCAGGAAGTCCTTACAGCTACAGTCAGCCAGGTTCTTGACGGCGGTCTGAGTGTGGTTGTTGACGAGGTTCGCATCTTTATCCCTGCAAGCCTTGTATCCGATACTTACGAGAGGGACTTAAGCAAGTATAAGGATCAGGAGATCCAGTTCGTGATCACCGAGTACAATCCCCGCAGACGCAGGTATATCGGTGACCGCAGACAGCTTATCGCAGCTGAGAAGGCTGAACTTCAGAAGAAGCTGTTTGAGACACTCAATGTCGGCGATATCATCGAAGGTACCGTTAAGAACGTTACCGACTTCGGTGCATTCGTTGATCTGGGTGGTGCAGACGGACTGCTTCATATCTCCGAGATGAGCTGGGGCCGTATCGAGAATCCCAAGAAGGTATTCAAGTCAGGCGATAAGGTTAAGGTTCTTGTTAAGGAGATCAACGGAAGCAAGATCGCTCTGTCACGTAAGTTTGATGATGAGAATCCCTGGAAGGGTGCAGAAGATAAGTATGCCATCGGTACTATCGTTACCGGTAAGGTTGCCCGCATGACCGAGTTCGGTGCATTCATCGAGCTTGAGAACGGTATAGATGCACTGCTTCACGTTTCACAGATCTCCAGAGACCGTGTTGAGAAGCCCAGCGACGTACTTAAGCTCGGCGAGGAGATTACCGCTAAGGTTGTAGATTTCAGTGCTGAGTCACATAAGATCTCCCTGAGCGTAAGAGCACTTACAGCTCCTCAGGCTGCTGATGAAGAGGCAGAGGATGAGAGCGATGCAGATGTTGTTTCAGTTGATATCGATGCTGAGATAGCTAAGCAGGAAGCAGAAGAGCCTGCTGCAGAAGAAGCACCTGCAGAGGAAACTGCCGAAGAAGCAGAGGAAGCACCCGCAGAAGACGCTGCTGAATAATACTTACGACATCTCAAAGGAGACGCGTTAACTACTATGGCTGCTTTTGATTATGAATGGCTCAAGAAATCAGTATACGAACTGACCAAGATTGATCTGAACGCTTATAAGGAGCGTCAGATGAAGCGCCGTATTGATACTCTGATCGAGAGAAACGGTATTGTGGGTTATGACAAGTATATACAGCTTCTCAAGACTGACAGAAACAAGTTTGAGGAGTTCGTTAACTACCTGACCATCAACGTTTCCGAGTTTTACCGTAATCCGGACCA
>Ga0129306_1002982_pt1 | contig 13727 bp, 19 predicted proteins | sample P827metagenome_FD_94438 | JGI IMG/M metagenome (GOLD analysis project Ga0129306, IMG submission 94438) | Capybara group fecal microbial communities from Wisconsin, USA - P827 metagenome | ecosystem: Host-associated > Mammals > Digestive system > Large intestine > Fecal | place: USA: Wisconsin...
ATTTCATATTTATCACCCTATTGTCCCTTCTAATTCAAGATTAATTAATCTATTCATTTCTACTGCGTATTCTACTGGGAATGCTTTTGATATTGGTTCAGCAAATCCTCTTACTATTAGGCTTAATGCTTCTTCTTCAGATATACCTTTACTCATTAAATAGAATATAGTATCATCACTTATTCTTCCTATTTTTGCTTCATGAGAGAAAGTTATATTAGAGTTTTCTATAGTACTAGTAGGAATAGTATCACTTCTAGATTCATTATCCATCATAAGAGATTCACAAGATAATGCTAATTTAGAGTTATCTGCATTTTTCTTAACGACAACATTACTTCTAAAAGTACAAATTCCTCCATCTATAGATATAGATTTTGAATTAACTCTAGTACTTGTATTTTTACCATTATGAATTACTTTAATACCAGTATCTAAATTTTGGGAAGAACCCGCAAAAGATAACGCAGTCATTTCGCATTTAGAATTATCTCCATTTAATATAGTCATAGGATAAAGCATAGATATCTTAGAGCCAAATGAACCCATAATCCATTCTAGTTTAGAATTTTCTCCTACTATAGATTTTTTAGTATTTAAATTTAATAAATTCTTAGACCAATTTTCAATAGTACTAAATCTTAAAAATGCATTATCCATAACAAATAATTCAACACATCCACAATGTAAATTTAATTCATTATAACCAGGTGCAGAACAACCTTCTATAAATTCTAAAGATGCACCTTCTTCAACAATTATTAAAGTATGTTCAAATTGACCAGAACCAGGAGAATTAAGTCTAAAATATGATTGAAGTGGATCATCTAATTTAACTCCTTTTGGTATATAAACAAATGACCCACCAGAGAATAAACAATAATGAAGTGCTAAAAATTTATGATCATTTAATGGAGCGACTTTAGTAAAATATTTTTTTACTAAATCTGGATGATTTTTTATCGCATCATCAAAATTTTCATATATAACACCTTTTTCTTCTAGTTTCTTAGCTACCCTATGATATATCATTTCAGAATCATATTGAGCACCTACTCCTCCTAAACTTTTCTTCTCTGCTTCAGGAATTCCTAATTTATCAAACACATTTTTGATATCCTCTGGAACTTCATCCCAAGATGATGCTTGTTTATTATTTGAATAAACATAACTAGCAATATTATCTAAATCTAGTTCACTTAAATCAGGTCCCCAATTAGGAAGAGATAACTCATTATAAAATTTTAATGCTTTTAATCTTATATCTAAAACCCAACTAGGTTCATTTTTTTCTTTACTTATTTTTTTAATTACTTCTTCATTAAGTCCATATTCTTTTTTATTATTATCTTTAGTTTTTATATTATATATATTTTCTTCATTTAAATAATTCTTTATATTAGTCTTCATATATCCTCTATTTTATATAAGATGAATAACCATTTTTTTCTATATCTTTAATTAAAGATGAATCAGAAGTCTTAATTATTTTTCCATCTACTAAAATATGAACATAATCAACATCTAAATTTTCTAATATTCTACTTGAATGAGTAATTATTAATACAGCATTATCATCATTTTTAAACAACTTAATACCATTTGAAACAGTTTTAATCGCATCAACATCTAATCCCGAATCTGTTTCATCTAATATTGCTAATTTAGGATTTAAAGTTAACATTTGAAGAATTTCATTCTTTTTCTTTTCTCCACCAGAAAAACCTACATTTAATTCTCTTGTTATATAATTCTTATTCATATTAAGTTTTTCCATATTATCTTCTATTTCTTTTGAAAAAGTGAATAAATTAATTTTTTCACCAGTTATACTAGTTTTTGCTGATTTTAAAAATTCAGCAAGTGTAACTCCTGGGATTACTTCAGGAATTTGAAATGACATAAATAATCCTTTTTTAGCTATTTCATTTGGTTTTAAATCATTTATTACTTCTCCATCAAATTTAATAGTTCCTGAAGTAATCTCATATTTAGGATTATTAAAAATAACATTAGATATAGTTGTTTTACCTGAACCATTAGGACCCATAATAACATGAATCTCACCCTTATTTATTTTTAAATTAAATCCTTTTATTATTTCTTTTTTAGAGTCTTTAACTCTCGCATATAAATCATTTATTTCAAGTAACATAAATCCTCCTACATATAATCTTCTAATGTCTTATTATCCATTATTTTACTAAATTCATTATTTAATTCTTTATATATTGGATAACTAGGACATTTATCTTTCTTTTCACAATTTTTATCATCACAAGATAAGTCTACACCTTCACTTTTTCTAAGTATGTCTCCAATCTTATAATCTTTTAGTGATCCTTTTAATCTATATCCACCAGAATTACCTTTTTTAACATCTAAATAATCATCTTTATTTAAATCAATCATAATCTTTTCTAGATATTTTAAAGATATATCTTCATTTTCACTTATTTCTTTTAAAGATATATATCTATTTTCATTAAAATGTTTTCCAAGATAAACCATTATACTAATTGCGTTTCTACCTTTGGAACTAATTTTCATAAAAATCACCCAATTAATATAATACTACCTTTTTGGTAGGAATACAAGATATATATTATTGTAGTGTTTTTGTAGTATTTTTGTAGTTTTCTATTGACATGCACTTTTTTTAGTGATAAATTTAAATCAGAAAGAAGGAATTATATGGAAAATAAGACTAGCGCAATTAATATTCAAGTTGATACGGAATTAAAAAAAGACGCTACTTCTGTATTAACAGATTTAGGTTTATCTATGTCTACCGCAATTAGTTTATTTTTAAAACAAGTTGTTAAAAAGAATGGTATCCCATTTGAAGTAACTAACGTTGTTCCTAATAAGAAGATACTAGATGTAGTATGTGCTCTTATTATGAAAGATGGTAAGTGTTTAATTGCAAGAAGAAGTAAAAACGATGATTTAAGAGGTAGATGGGAATTCCCTGGTGGAAGAGTTCAAGGTATGGAAGATGGTACTAAAACACTAGAAAGAGCTTTTAAAGATGTATTTAAAATCAAAACAAAAATCAATAATTATATAACTCACGCTATATGTGAATATCCAGGTCAAATAGTAGATTTAAAGTTATATGAATGTGATTATATTTCTGGTGAATTTAATTTAGAAGTTCATTCTGAATATAAATGGGTTAATATAGAAGATTTACTTGATTATGATTTATTAGAAGCAGATGTAATTTTATCAAAATACATTATAAAAAAAGCTTTAGAAGACATTAAAGAACAAAAGAAAGATTTGTAAGGAGGTTTTTATGAAAAGCAAAAGAACAAATAATTATGATTATGAGGAATTAGCTAGTAATGCTGATTATTTAGAAGCAACTTATGATCCATATGAAGATCCATATAATGATGATGATGAAGCAAATAATAAATATGCGATTTTCATGGATGGAGTTAATCATTTTGAATCAGAAAAAAAATCATATTCATTTTCTAAAAAAGGAATTAAAGTTAAAAAATTAAAAATAACTAAGGTTAAGAAAAAATAATATCGGGAGGTTTTTATGAGTTTTATAAGAAAAAGAGAAAAATATTTAACTTGGGAAGAAGCTTTTATGGGACAAGCAGTATTAATATCCCAAAGAAGTAAAGATCCAAATACACAAGTTGGCGCATGTCTTGTATCAGAAGATAATTATATATTATCTTTAGGATATAACGGATTACCACTTGGAATGAATGATGATGATTTTAATTGGACTAGAGATTTAGAAGATCCAAATAATAAATATAAATATGTATGCCATGCAGAGAGTAACGCTATTGATAATTTTAAGGGTGAAAAAAAGAATCTATATAATTCAACTATATATGTTACATTATTCCCTTGCTCAGATTGCGCAAAAAGAATAGTACAAAACAAGATTGGAAAAGTTGTTTATTTATCAGATAAATATGAAAATACACCAGATAATTTAGTTGCTAAAAGAATATTAGATAGTGCAAATGTAGATTATGTACAATTTGAGAAAAAATATCAAAAAAAATACACTTTAAAATTAACACCTGATTATGGATTAAAGGAAAATAATCAAGATGAATAAAAGAAAGCTAATTGTAGTATGCGCTCTTATAATAAAAGATGGTAAATGCTTAATCGCAAAAAGATCATCTGGAGATGTTAATATGCTTGGTAAATGGGAATTTCCTGGTGGAAAAGTTGAACCAAACGAAGAAGAAAAACATGCTATTGAAAGAGAAATATTTGAAGAATTTAATCTAAATGTTGAAGCAACTAAATATATAACAGAAACAACTTCTGAGTACACAGATAGAATAATTAATCTAAAAATGTATGAATGTAATTATATTTCAGGGGAATTTGATTTACACGATCACTCAGAAATTAAATGGGTAAATTCTAATGAATTACTTAATTATGATTTAGCACCTGCTGACATTGATTTAGCAAAATATTTACAAAAATAATAAAAAAGAAGAATTACTTCTTCTTTTTTGTTATAATTATATTGGAGAGTATTTATGAAAGATATTAAATATATTATTTTTGATATGGGTAAAGTATTACTTGGTCCTACAACTGGTGATTGGATCATTACTCCTACTCTATTAAAATATATTAAAGAAGATGACATTGATAGGATTAATATCGCTAAAAAAGAAATAAAAGATATTATTCATAGAAAAGCAGTTACTATAGAAGATGAATATAATTTATTTTTAGAATATTATACTAAACTTGTTAAACTAGCTAATTTAAAATTAAATGAAGAAGAAATAAATGAAGTTGTATATGATTTTGTTTATGATAAGAAAGATGATAAGTATTTTTTATATGATGATGTTAAAGATGTTATAAAAGATTTATCTAAAGATTATACACTTCTTATAATATCTGATAACTGGCCATGTGCTATTGAATATTTAAAGACAAAAGATTTATATAAATTCTTTAAGAAAGTATATATATCATCTATATATGGTATAAGAAAAAAAGAAAAAGTTTTATTTGATTTTCCAATTAAAGATTTTAATATTAAAGAAAATGAAGCTTTATTTATTGATGATAGAATTGAACTACTTGATATTGCTAAAGAAAAAGGTTTTAATGTTTTATTAATGGATAGAGATAACTTAATTACTGAATCTAGATATCAAGTAATACATAATTTAAGCGAAATAAAAGAGATTATTTATTAATCTCTTTTTTATATTCATTATAAATTTTAATTGTTTCTTCAAGTATTTTTTTATCTACATCATAAGTTACCATATTATATGCTGTATCATAATCATAAAAATCACACATAGATACTTCTTCTTCCTGAGGTTTTAAATTTCCACCTATTTTTATACCTGCATATAATATAACATCTTTTAGATAACCAGTTTTAGGTTTGTAAGTATTAATAAAACGGTCATTACTAATTATTTTTGCTTCTATACCAGTTTCTTCTAAAACTTCTCTATAAGCAGTTTCTTCATCACTTTCACCATTTTCTACATGTCCTTTTGGGAAAGATATATGACCTTTATTGTGTTTTATAAGTAAAACTTTATCATTATCAAAAACTATTATTCCACATGATCTTTCTTTTATAATTTTACCCATAATAACACCTACTTTAATTCATTTACTAAATCATCTTTACTTCTTAAACCTACTATTTTTTTATCTAATTTACCTTCTTTAAAAACTAATAAACAAGGTATAGACATAATACTATATTCTTTAGCAATACTTTCTGCTCCATCAACATCTAATTTATAAAAATTAATATCAGTTAACTCTTCTGAAACATTATCAAGTATTGGACCTAGCATTTTACATGGTCCACACCAAGTAGCAAAACAATCTACTACTACATTACCTTCTTTAATTACATCATTAAATTCTGATTCGTTAATAACTTTAACCATTATTCCATCTCCTTTATCGCATATGTAGCTGCAAGAGCACCATCAGATACTGCTGTTGTTAATTGTCTAAGTATTTTTTCTCTAGCATCTCCTACTACATATATTCCTTTGTTTTTTGTTTTAACTTCATCTATAGTTATTATATACCCATTTTCATCAATTTCTAAAATATTTTTAAACATATGATTATTTGGTTCTTGTCCAATTGCGATAAATAAACCAGAAACATTTATTTCATCTTTATCATTTATAATTATTTTTTCTAAAGAATCATTACCTTCTATTTTAGTAATTTCTGAATTATAAAAAATAGTTACATTATTATTTTTAACTTCTTCTAATTCTTTAGTTTCACCCTTAAAACTATCTCCTCTAACAATAGAATAAACATGATTTACTATAGGTGAAAGATATAATATATCATCAAGAGCAGTATCTCCACCACCTACTACAGCAACATCTTTACCCTTAAAGAAATTACCATCACAAGTAGCACAATAACTAATTCCCTTTCCAATAAATTTATCTTCATTTTCCATTTTTAATTTTCTATTTTTAGAGCCTACCGCAATAATAACACTTTTAGCTTTATAAGTATCTTTATTAGTATAAACTGTTTTATCTTCATCTACTTTAAGAACTGTTTCATATTTTATTTCAGCACCTAAATCCATAGCTTGATTCATCATATTCATACTTAAATCAAACCCAGAAATAGATTTAATACCAGGATAATTTTCTACGTTATTAGCATTTAATATTTGTCCACCACAAGCATTACTTTCAAGAACTAATACTTTTTTATTTGCTCTTCTTAAATATATAGCAGCTGTTAAACCAGCAGGTCCTCCACCTACAATTATTGAATCATACATATTCTTTACCTCCTATAAATCACTTAATATCTTATATAATACATCATACATTAATTGTATTGTGTACAATCTATTTTGTCAATTATTTACATCTTAATAATTCTTAATAATTTATATATAAAATCTTAATAATAATTTTATATACTGGAATTGTAGTTAGGAGAGTGATATATGATTTAACGAAAGACGGACGTTAGGCATTTATTTTTATATCGAAGAAAAAACTTATATAAATGCTAAAGACGCAAATATTAAAAAATTAATTTTCATAAATTTTTAAACATTTTATAAAACTAAAATATTAGAGTTTCCCTACTCTAATTTAAAATAAATACTAAACCCCTATTAAAAACTTTAAAAAAGAAGAACGGCCCTATGTTCTTCTTTTTCTTAAATATGATATAATTTTATAAGGAAGTGATAAGATGGAAAAGATATTAATAGTAGATGATGATAATGATATCGCTGAACTAGAATCCTATATATTAAAAGAAGAAGGATTTGAAACTGTTATTAAAAATACTGGTGAAGATGCACTAGATGAAATAGATAAAACTAATTTTGATCTTATATTAATGGATATAATGATGCCTGGAATAAGTGGTATAGAATTATGTGCAAAAATAAGAGAAAAAGTAAGTTGTTCAATTATATTTGTAACTGCTAAAAGTAATTTGGTTGATAAAATGGTTGGTTTTGAAATTGGTGGAGATGATTATATTACTAAGCCATTTGAAAATCAAGAATTAGTATCTAGAGTTAAAGCTCATTTAAGAAAAGATAAAAGAAACTTAAGAACAAATAATTCTAATATAATTAAAATTGGTGAAATAGAATTAAATAAAGAAAGTTTTGAAGTTAAAAAGAATAATCAAAAAATAGATTTATCCACAAGAGAATTTGAATTATTAAGATACTTAATGGAAAATAAAGGAATAGTTCTATCAAAAGCTCAAATATTTGATGCTGTTTGGGGAAGTAACTTTGGAGAAATATCAACTGTAGCGGTTAATATAAAGAATTTAAGAGATAAATTAGATAAAGAAGAAAAATATATAATAACAGTTTGGGGATATGGATATAAATTTGTGAGGTTTTTAGATGAATAATAGAATTGGTGTTCAAAAAGGATTTATATTCTTTATTATTATATTCATAATTGTAAATCTATTATTTTTAACTATATGGTACAAATTTGGTGTACAAAGTTCTATTAATCAAGGATATGATGAACTACAAAGAGAAGTTCAAACAGATATAATAGAAAACATTCAAAGAAGTATTGATGAAAACAAAAAACTAGACGTCAAAACCTTATTCCAAAAAATAGCTAGTAAGTATCAATTAATATTAGTTGTTAGTGATGAAAATCATGAAGTAATATTTAATAACACTAGAAATGTTACTGACAAAGAATATTTAACTCCATTTGTAATGCAAATAAATGAACAAAATTATTTAATAAGTGTTGGTAAATTTAATACTATTAACACTGTTGCTATCACTAAAAGATATATGATATTTGAGATTATATTTATTTGTACTATTACTTTAGTAGCGCTTATAATTGCTAATAAATTATTAATAGATCCAATAGAAAATACAGTAAGAGATATTAACAATTATAAATTTGGTATTAAACCTAAAAAAAGAAAAGTAACAAATGAAATATATTATCTACAAAATGAATTTGTAGATATGACTAAATCAATAGAAAAAGAACATGAAGAACAAAACAGAATAATTTCTGCAATAAGTCATGATATTAAAACTCCATTAACTTCTATTATTGGTTATAGTGATCTATTAATTAATAAAAAATTAAAGAAAGATGAAATGAAAGCTTTACAAGAAAAAATATATAACAAAGCTTTAAACATAAAAGAAATAACTCTAGACTTTGATGATTATTTAACATCTAATTCTAATAGAACTTATAACTATCAAGAAGTAAACATAAGAGATTTATTAAACAATCTAAGAATAGAATATCAAGACGATTTAAAAGATAAATCCATCAAGTTAGAAATAGTAAATAAAGTAAGACAAAGTACGGTAACAATAGATATTGGTAAGATGCATAGAGTCTTTTCAAATATAATTACTAATTCTATTAGACATATTAATAATACTAAAGGGCTAATTAGATTAGAGATTACTGATGATAATGATTTCTTTAAGGTAAAATGTATAGACAATGGTGTTGGTGTTCCTGAAGAAAATTTAAAGAGGATTTTTGAACCATTATTTACTACTGATAAATCAAGAAAAATATCTGGACTAGGTTTATCTATATCTAAAGAAATAGTTGAAATGCATGGTGGATCAATAAAAGCATATAATAATAAACCTAATGGTCTAGTTATTGAATTTACAATATCAAAAAAAATTGAGACTAACGAAAATTAGTCTCATTTTTTATTGACATTATTCTAAAATCTAGTATAATTAAAGAGTACTTATTTTTTTGCAGGTGTAGTTCAATGGTAGAACATTAGCCTTCCAAGCTAAATACGGGAGTCCGATTCTCCTCACCTGCTCCATTTAAAATTAACTAGTCGTAAGACTAGTTTTTTTAATACAAAAAAAAAGATAAAAAGCATATAAATAATTGAACTAAATTTGACAAATAAATAAAAATATATATAATATCCAAGCGAAAAAAGGGAGTAAAAAATGTATAATATTAAAGAAATAAAAAAGGATTTTATAGATTGTGGTTTGGCTTTAAACTTATTTAATGATTCACATATTGATTTAATTAAAGAAAAACTTAGAAACATTAACATAACAGAAGATTATTCTTTAAATGCTGAAGCCCTAACAATACAAAATGATAATGGTAGTAAAGAAATAATTGTTAACCCAAGTAGAATAGTTAATAAAAGTCAAATGGAGATAGAAGAATTATTCTTTCATGAATTTTTCCATGCTGTAAGTGAAATAAACTATGAAATATCAAAAATAAATAGTGATTCTACTAGAGAAATATATGAAAGACCACAAGGTAGATTTGTACCATTTGAAGAAAGAGTTATAGAAGCTAGAGAAAGAAATAATCCATATTATAACAACGGATTAAATCAATTAAATCAATTCCCAGGATGGGGACTTATATTATTAGATGAAGTCTTAGCACAAACAACTGCTCAAGCAATGATAGAAGCAAAATATCATATAGAATATAAGCCAGTATTACAAAAATCATCAATATATCCAAGTGATTATGAATTTTCATCATCATTAAAATACTATTCAGAATATGAAGAACCAGCAACATGTTTTTCAAAAATGGTAACAAGAGATAAAAACCTATTAACATTATCTAGTCTAGCTTTAAAAAATGAATTTCTTGATACAGTATTTGATAAATTTTCAGATAAAGAAGATACATTATATGATATATTTGCTTATATGGGAAATATAGCAATAGCTTTATATCAAAAAGAAGGACATTCAGTACAAGAAGGTGCCGAAAAAAATACAACACCAGAAAAGGTTTTATCCTCATTAGATGAAATAAAATTTATTGCTAATAGTATGAGATTATACTAATTTAAAAAAATACTATAAAAATATTTTAACAAAGTCACATAATATATTATGTGACTTTTTAGATTAATATAACTATCTTACAATTTGACAAATATAAACTTTTATGTTTTAATAAACCGCAATTCAAGGGGTTTGGATTTATGAAAAAATATTTTACTGTACTATTATGTACAATCGTATTCTTATTTAATGATATAAGTCCTGCTAATACAGCTATCTTTGCTAAAACTAAAAAGAAAGATGAAAAAGTAGTAGTAGAACAAAAGCAAGAAACTAAAGAAGAAGAAACTAAAGAACAAGAAACTAAAGAAGAAAAAACAGAAGAACCAGAGGCTTCTATGCCTATTGAGGCTCCTACAACTAATGAATACGTTGAAGAAACTGAAACTTATAATGAAACTTATAGTGAAAACTATGGTACTTATGGCAGATTATATGTTTCATGGTATGATGTTGCTCTATATGATTATAATGTTTATCAAATATCTAATTCTTCTTTGCAAGAATTAGTAGATAATTATGATAGTGCAGCATATTATGCAAATAGAGGTAGAATTGTTATAGCAGATCATGACTATCAAGGGTTTGGTGTTTTAACTAGTTTATCAGAAGGAAGTACTGCATATATTAAATTTGCAGATGGAAGTACAATTACATATAGATTAATAAAGAAAGAAAAAGGTTATAATACAGGTCCTGATTTAGTAGATACTGCTGGTAATTCTTTCTATGATATGGACTCTAATTTAATTATGTATACTTGTTATGATGGTGGAATCATGGTAACTTTATGGGTTCTTGCATAAAATAACATAATATTAAAAACTTAATTAGAAATAATTAAGTTTTTTTATGCCTAAAAAGCATTATAAAAACGGATTGTCATCCGTTTTATTTTAAATAAGAAATGTATAATTTAATTAGATCTGCATCCATAAGATTTTCAGGAACTTCATATATTTAACATTAAATATTTATATATTTCTCCCCAGTTATTAACATTAACAACATTATCTTTCTCTACTCTATTTGATGCATTATTCTTAAAATACAATGCACATATACCATTATTTGATGCATTTATACAAATACCTTCATCATCATCAATCATATAATCAACATGTTCTTCTAATAACTTTTCTATTTTATGATGTTCATTATTAAATATTTTAATATCTCCAAATCCAATTGTTTTTAATTTTTCTATAGCTATTTCTGTTTCAAAATCATTTCTAGATGTTACTACAATAAATTCAAATTTATCTTTTAATTTATTTAATACTAAGTCTACACCAGTCATAAAATTTGCAGTTTTTAATACTATTTCTGCATTTTTATTATAAAAATCTTTAAATTCATCTTCTGACCAATTATATCTTTTTTGAAATATTCTTTGTGTATTATCAATTATTGTATCTTTTCCATTTTTTTCTACATCATATATTTCTGTATATACTCTATATAAGTTTTCTGAGTCAAATACAACTCCATCTAAATCAAGTGCTATCTTTTTCATATTTATCTCCTTAACATAATTATATCATAAAAAAAAGATTAGAATTTTTATTCTAATCCTTTTATTCATTTTTTGAATTGTTTTTACTCATTACTTTTTTAGACCAGCTTTTTTTACCACATTTAGGGCATTTTAAATATCTAGTTGTATTTAAATGAGGAGATAACATTACTTTCCAGTATGAATTTGGTATATATTTGTGATGACATTTCTTGCATTCATAATATCCGGCATTTATTTCCATTTTAATAGCATAGAATGACACAATAACCAAAATAACTGTAGATACAGCAACAATAGCTCCCAATAATCTTCCTTTTTCTAATGTGAATGATGCAAGTAATATAATTCCAAGATAGAATATAACTGTAGTAATAACTAGAACATACACATCAATCATGATTCTTTTATTTTTTAATTCTTCTTGTTTTGCTAATTCAACTAACAATTCATTTGTTCTCTTTTCATAATTTTTCATATCAATCTTCTCACCATTTAAAAGTTCATTGACATTTATATCTAATATATCGCATAATTCTAACATCTTATCAGCATCAGGTAAAGATAAACCTCTTTCCCATTTTGATACAGCGCGATCTGTAATATATAGTTTTTCTGCTAATTCTGATTGAGTAATATTTTTTTCTTTTCTACAATCAGCAATGAATTTCCCAATCTTAATTAAATCCATGAACTTTTCTCCTTTCTTGACTTAATTGTATAATAAGTCGTTACTAAATTACACATACTAATGGTTGAGTTAATATATTAAATTAATTTTACCATAAAAAAAGATGAACTATCACCTTTTTTAAAAATAGAATAAATCTTCAAATTTCATATCTAATGCTATACATAAAACATAAGCTAGTTTTGCTGTTGGTTCATATTGACCAGTTTCTAAAGAACTGATAGTATTTCTTGAAACACCAACCATATCTGCTAATTCTTGTTGTGAAATTTTCTTTTCGCTTCTTACTTTCTTTAAATTATTTTTTAAAACTAATTCTTTTTTCATATTATCTAAAATATTGAACTATTGAAAGAATAGTTACTAATCCCCAAATAATTGAAACAAAAATATGAAATTTTCTTCTTTTTTCTAATTTAATAGCTTTATATCCATATAAAACACTACAATATAAAGCAATTATTGAATAGAACGAATAGTTTTGTCCTTTAGAAGTAAATATCTCATAACAGTAATAAAAAGTTGCTAATATAAGCATCATTACTGAAGCATATGTACATCCTTTAGCTTCAATTTGTGTTTCATAGATATCTTTATTCTTATTTTCTTTTCTACTCATTTCTAAAATTTCTTCTTTTTTCATAAAAATCCTTCTTTCTAATGCCAAGTTTCCTTTGCACATTTATATAATAACATATGCAAAGTATACTTGTCAATAGTTTTAAATAAAAAAGACTATTGAATAGTCTTCTTTAATTTGTTAACATTTTGATTACCAGTACCATTTATTCTTATTGAAATATACTCAGCTAATTCATTACATATTCTAGTAATTTGTTCCATATTATCACCTTCAAGCATTACTCTAATCAAATTTTCTGTACCTGATGGTCTTAATACTATTCTTCCGTTACCATTTAATTCTTCTTCATATTGTTTCTTTTTTTCTTCTATATCATTACACTTAGCATATAATTCTTTTCCTTCTTTAGTCGTATTAACATTAACAAGTATTTGAGGATATTTTTTCATAATAGATGCTAATTCACTAAGTTTCTTGCCAGTTTTAGCCATTATACTTAATATTTGTAAAGAAGTTAATTCTCCATCACCAGTATTAGCTAATTCTTTAAATATAATATGTCCACTTTGTTCTC
>Ga0129306_1002984_pt1 | contig 13725 bp, 7 predicted proteins | sample P827metagenome_FD_94438 | JGI IMG/M metagenome (GOLD analysis project Ga0129306, IMG submission 94438) | Capybara group fecal microbial communities from Wisconsin, USA - P827 metagenome | ecosystem: Host-associated > Mammals > Digestive system > Large intestine > Fecal | place: USA: Wisconsin...
AAGCAAGCAAGCAAGCAAGCAAGCAAGCAAGCAAGCAAGCAAGCAAGCAAGCAAGCAAGCAAGGCATAACTGCGCTCTTTTTTCGATATCTGAAACTGAATATAATAGAGATGGATAACCGTCGGATATAGGGATATTAGACCCTTTGTCCGGCGGTTTTGTTTTGTCAAAAACAGACTGTCTTGATGTGGAAGAATAAGAGAAATAAAAATATGATTGGAGAGAATTAGTTATGAAACAAAAAAGTAAGAGCATACTAAAATGTGTAATGACCTTCGTACTTACTATAGCGATGGTATTGGGAGCGGTTACACTGCCGTTTATGCCGGGGAGTATGACGGCGTATGCCGCAGAAACAACACTCTCGGGGAGTGAAAGCTACACTGCGCAGGACGGCGATGTGCTGACGGGCTCGACCTCTGGCACGGTGACGATTGCAGATAATGCAAACATCACGCTCAATAACGCAACGATTAGCGGCGGAATTGTCTGTAAGGGTTCTGCAACAATTACCCTTGTCGGCACGAACGGAGTGAGCGGAGCAACTAACAAAGCCGGCATACAGATTGGCGACAGCGGCACGACGCTCACCATCAACGGCGACGGTTCGCTGACGGCAACGGGCGGTTATAATTCTGCTGGTATCGGACTGAGTGCACTGATGAATTATGACAGCAATGTCAGCAGCGGTAATATTGTCATTGAAGGCGGAACTATCATGGCAACTGGCGGACACTGGGGCGCAGGAATCGGAACGGGCGTTATAAAAAACACCAATAACGACAACTCAACCTCTGTACAATTCGGCAATGTCACCATTAAAGGCGGAACTGTTACGGCGACAGGCGGTGATTCAGGAGACGGAATCGGTAAGGGATATTCTTATTACGGGCCTGCCATCACGTTCGGCACGGTTACAATTTACGACGACATCGACATGGTTGACGCAACGAGCATCAGCGAGAGCGTTACTTATATGCACGATGAGACTGACGTGACCGCCAACGCAAGCAACTACTTCACTATTATCGAAGACGGAGACCGTAGAATTATTGCTCCGAAGGACGATACCGACTATACCATCACCATTGCCGATGACATTGAATACGGTACGCTGACAGGCGCAGCAACGGCTAAGTATATGGAGAAGGTGACGATAACCGCCACCCCTGATTTGGGATACAGGTTAAGCGGCCTTGTTGTAAAGGATGCTGACAACAACGATGTCGCAACAACAGGCAACAGTTTCTTCATGCCCAAGGGCAATGTAACGGTGAGCGCAGTGTTTGAGCAAGGCACTCACGGCACGACGGAGTTTGCGTGGGGATATCTTGGACAATATGGTTTTGTTACGGAGGCCACTATCTACGACGGTGTGACAACGGTAGAACTTCAGCAGGGGCAATCGTATCGGATTTTGAAATATGATGAAGACAGCTATAGAAAATTTCTTTTGGACAACGATATCTACAATGTAACTATCCCCTATTCCGGCGGCACAGGGACATTCACTTATGCAAATGGCACGAATTTTAGAGTGGATTACAATGACGAATCGGGCTACTACGACATCACTATGACCGACGCCGGCAACGGTAAGTGGAGTGTTTCTATTCTGAAAACTGTTGGTGTTATTGGCAATATTCCCGACCAGACCTACACAGGCAGCGAGATCAAGCCTGAGCCGCAGGTTATGGCAGGCTCGCTCAGCCTCACCAAAGGCACGGACTACACGTATTCCTACACGGACAACACCAATGTCGGCACGGCGAAGGTGATCGTCACATTCAAGGGCGATTACGCATCGCTGGGCAGTGTGGAGAAGGAGTTTAACATTGTTCCTCCTCATCATATCCACAACTTTTCATATTCTGCTGAAGGTGCGACCATAACGGCTACCTGTTCCACTGCTGATTGCACACTGACAGATAACAAGAAAACGCTAACGATTAATGCGCCGATAAAGACTATCTACGGAGACGCAAACAGTGCGAGTGCGACATTGACGGGGCTTGATGATTTCAATTCTGCTACGAGTTTGAACATCACGGAAACGGGAATTAAATATGTTGGTAGAGGCAATACGACCTACGCAGAAAGTGACACTGCTCCCACCGACGCAGGGACTTATACTGCAAGCATTACAGCAGGCGGTAAGACTGCAAGCGTGGATTATACCATTGCACCTAAATCAATCAGCATTACCGGTGCAACTGCTACAGATCGTGACTATGTGAAGGACAGTACAAGTGTTGAGATCAGTGCGGTTACATTTGATGGAGCTACATTGACAAATGAAACAGACTATATTGTGACCGGCGCGATGGATGACGATACAGCAGGCGATAGCAAGAGCGTTACCGTTACTGTGACTCTGACGAATGGAAATTATACTTTTGGTACGAATGGCAATACAACGACCACAAACGTAAAGATTAACAAGGTTAATCATGATGGGGTATCTGCTTCCGGCTCAGCGAAGTACGGTGCAGAGGGGATGGTCGATCTCTCCTCATTGATTGAAGCAGGCGGCAGCCTGGGTGAAGTCAGTGTAACTGATACAAACGGTGTATTGGACGGTACGCCTACAATCGAAACTGACGGAAAAACTTTGAAATTCAAGTTTTCGAATAACTCAGACAATGTAGGCAAGACTGCGACAGTCACTATCCCTGTTGAAGGTGCAACCAACTACAAAGATTATAACATCGTGGTTACACTGACGGTTACGGATAAGGTTGTCCCGACGCTGTCGGTAAGTGACTTTACAAAGACCTATGATGGCAACGCGGTCACAATCAGTGAGCTTACCAAAACGGCGAAGGTCGGAAGCTCCGATGTCGAGGGGACATGGACATTTGAGGGGAATCCCGGATTAAAGGATGTATCTGACAGCGGTTCGATCACAGTCAAATTTACACCGACTTATACCGCAAATTATGAGAGCGCAACGGCTACCTTTATGTTGACGATCAACCGCAAAGCGGTCACGGTTAAAGCAGATAACAAGAGTATGGTTGTCGGTACAACGCCTGAACCGGAGCTGACGGCAACAGTAAGCGGTACGGTCGGAAGTGATACTGTCAATTACACGATTACCCGTGAAGCTGGAACAGCGGTTGGAACCTACACCATCACGCCGAGCGGCGATAAATTGCAGGGTAATTATACTGTAAGCTATGAAACCGGAACATTTACGATAACGGAAGATACTACAGCTCCGGTTGTCAAGAAAGCACCAAAGGCTATTACCGGACTTGTCTACAATGGCACGGTACAGGCGCTTGTAGAGCCGGGTGAGGCGGAAAACGGTACGATGTACTATGCGGTAACTACCGAGAACACAGCCCCGACGGATGAAAACCTTTATACCACATCCATCCCTACAAGAACCAATGCTGGAACCTACTATGTTTGGTATAAGGTTGTTGGAGATGCTAATCATAATGGTACCGAACCGAATTCTATTGAAGCAAAGATTAATCCTGTTGATAAGACAGATTTAAATACTGCAATCGAAGAGGCAGAGGCATATTATGAAAGTATTAAGGAAGATGATGTATATGCTCAGGTAGCAGAGGCGTTGAAAAAAGCAATCGATGAAGCCAAGAAATATACTAATGACAATGTTGCTGAGAAAGAAGTCAAAGAAGCTATAGATACAATCAAAGCTGCAAAAGTTGATGCTGAAGAAGGAAAGAAAGAGGCAGATGATACAGTTTTAGCAAATGAAGTAGCAGATGCTATTAATGCTCTTCCAGATGGCGATGAAGTTGAAGTTACTGATAAGGAAAAAATCGAAGCAGCAAGAAAAGCCTACGATGCCCTTACAGATGATCAGAAAGCAAAGGTTCCTGCTGATACACTTAATAAGCTTGAAGATGCTGAAAAAGCACTTGAAGATGCAGAACAGAAAGAAGCAGAGAAAGAAGAAGCTGATACAGATGCAGCAAAGAAGGTAACTGATGCAATCAACGCCCTTCCAGCAAGTGATAAGATAGCAACAACAGATAAGGCGGCAATCGAGGCAGCAAGAAAAGCATATAATGCTTTAACAGCAGACCAGAAGAAAAAGGTATCAGCCGATACCCTTAAGAAGCTTGAAAATGCTGAAAAAGCACTTGCAGATGCAGAGAAGAATACTTCAGATGATGATAAGAAAGATGAAGATAAACCTGATTACAAGAATGAATGGGTAGATGGTCAGTGGTATGGAGCTGACGGAAATACTGAGTATAAGGCTAAAGGTTCATGGAAGCAGAATGATAAGGGCTGGTGGTACGAAGATACTGATGGTTGGTATCCAAAGAGTCAGTGGCAGAAGATAGACGGAAAGTGGTATTACTTCACAGCTGATGGATATATGGACTATTCAGAATATAGAGACGGTTACTGGCTCGGTAGTGATGGAGCTTGGGATGAGACTTACAGTGGCGGTCACTGGATGCAGGATGCAACAGGCTGGTGGTATGTAGATGCAACAGGCTGGTATCCAGTAAATCGGTATCTCTGGGTTGACGGAGTTCAGTACTGGTTTAATGCAAATGGTTACTGGGAGTAAACTTTAGTAATTAACGTATAGAATAATAAGCTTCTGGCTTAGGTCAGAAGCTTATTTAATATAGTGGGGGAACATTTACAGCATAAGTTCTTGAAAACTGAATAATAAAATACAAGGCAGTTATGAGTTTTGAAGATCAAATTCATAACTGCCTAATTTTTTGCTCTCAGTGAGTTTAAGAAACAATCCGAGCGAATTTTCATATGTGAAACTTTTGAGTAAGCATATGGGGTTGAATTAATAATATCCCTCAGTATCGATTTAAGCCATATCAATTATTTACTATGAGTAACTACAATTCCTAAATTTCTTTAATAATGGATTTCCCTTATATTTTCCCTTATGACTTTCGTGACTTGTTATAAAATGATATAATCTGAAATAACACTTCTTGAAAAGTTGAATTGATTATATTCAGTAAATATAAGGCTTTTCGAGGTGTTTAATAACACTTAATGAAAAGAAATAAAACCGAATGTGAATGTAGAAATCAAACCGGAAGAAATCTTACCAAGGCAATAAATAATAAATGATTTTTTTACGACCGCTATGAGAATTATTTCATGGCGGTTTTTCCGTTCACAGCAATTCTATATCCATTCGCAACAGATTTCCGATATAGGATTAATATATGGAATAGTAAGAGCAAACAGTATGATAATCTTTCAGGCTTCATCGCTTGCAGCAATTGATACAAGTATAATCTGTTTGAATTTCAGAAATATTAAGAAAGAAAGAGAAGCTAAAAAGAAGAAAATATACTAATAATTTATAGTAGTTTAAAATCGGAATTGAACTTAATAATATATATAGCGATAAGGCGTCTATGAGTTTATGATATATACTTGTAGGCGTTTTTTCTGATTTTTAAGGAAAATATTTCTTCTTTAGGAAAAAAGAACTGGACTTTTAAAATTCTATAAAAATACAATTAAAAAACAGACAAAGATTAAACCATTTCCTTCTGCTATATTCTGGCTAAGATTAAAATTTGCAGAAAAGGACGATGGTCATATGAAGATTTTATATGGGTTAATCTATGAAATGGATACGACGATGCAAGGTCTGTATGCATTTATGTTTGGTTCCATAGTTGTACTTGCAATTCTTCACGCATTTATGAAGAAGCACATAAAAATATGGTCGGCATTATGCCTGATTCCACTAATAGCATATGGTGTCTTTCTGTCCCAGGGATGCTATGTTGGAAATAGCGAACTCACAGTATACAGGTATTCGCTCTTTGGCGTAATGGCGGTCATTATTGCTTTATGGGGCCTGGCTATCCTGCTGAAAAGGTCATATGTGGCATATACCATCATAATGGTCATCTTCAGCGTTATATTCTTTTTCGTCAGTATCGTTGAAATCTGGGCAGTATTCCTTAGACCAAATGTAGCTAATTATTCTCATTTGGGATGGACTCAGTCATTTGAAAAAACCATCGATTATATGGAGCAGGAATATGTTCTGAACGACTGGAAGGAAATCGACTATGCAAGGATCCGGGAGGAACTGATCCCAAAGGTTAAAGAGGCAGAAGCAAATGGTGATGAGGTTGCATTTGCAGCTGCAGTCTATGAGTTAAAATACGAATTTCATGATGGACATGTTTCCCTCAGAGGAGACACAGCCCTGAGGGATGCGGCTATATCAAAGCTGGCAGGAAATGACTACGGACTATCTATGTTTCGGATTGAAAATGGCAATGTAATCGCGATAGCAGTTGATGAAGATAGCGCTTGCGATGAAGCAGGAATCCATAATGGTACCGTCATAACGAAATGGAATGGAGTGCCGGTGGAAGAGGCAGCTGAGCAGGTAAAATGTATCGACAGAATTCATGATGTTCAGACCTGGGAAAATATCCACATGGTTCAGCCTATATTCCTGGCCGGACAGGGTGGAGACCAGGTAGAAGTTACATTTATTGATGAAGAGGGCACCGAGAAAACAGCAAAGTTAGGTGCTGAGGGAGAATACTATGGCAGAAGAACAAGAGTGCTTGAGAAGTTATATGGTAACAATATTATCTCCCATGACAATTATTCAACTGGCATGTTGAATGAAAATGTGGGATACATGAGAATAACGGATGAGGAATATTCCACGAATCCTATATTTATAACTAAGAACACTATAAAATGCTATTCCCAGGAAATGAATGATGATCTGGACGGAAGATTAGAGGAAATGCGTCAGCAGGGAATGGACAGGATTATCATAGACATCAGAAACAATAATGGCGGCTACGGGTTTGAGTCTCGTACCGTGGCATCACTTTTTACGGAGAAGTCTATTCCATATTTGCTGGTGTATGATAAGGATGGAGAGTACATTGTTGCCTCAGAGGCGGAAGATGTTCAAGGTGGTAAATGGAGCGATATGCCAGTGGTTTTGATGGTGAATGCTCAGACCTGTAGTGCCGGAGAAGAACTAACTTACTTCCTGAAGGGCTGTGAAAATGTTACTGTTATGGGTAACTCTTCAACCTGGGGTGCGGCCCAGAGTACAGGCGGATCAGTAGTCCTTAGTGACAGCTTAGTGGAAATGAGATTCCCAATCCTTCCAACAGTGGGAGAAGATATGGTGCCAATAGTGGATCCAAAGGCTGACTATCATTCCCGAATGGGATTGGATTATCAGATAGAATATTCAAAAGAAGAAGCTCTGGATCTATTTTCCGACAAAGTGGAAGACAGAGATCTGGAGGAAGCTATAGAATATATACAGAATTTAGACTAAATTATTAGGGGGAAAGGAGACTACTATGAAAGAGACAATCACAGTATATTGCTTTCCAAGAAGCTGCCAGATCTACAACTAGGGTAGGTTTGGTTTAAAGATTTTTGGATAGAAGCGCGGTTGCTTAATGTTGACTCACGACCAACTCACGATTATAATTAAGTCGTGAGTTGGTCGTGAGTTTTATGAGGAAGGAGATAAAATGTATGGCAATTCCGATTACAATAGAGAAATTACTTAATGACAATATCGTTGAGTGGGCAAGAATTGAATTCAAGGAAGGGTGGAATCCTGACACCACATTAAAAACGATTAGTGCATTCGCAAATGATATAGATAATTGGGGTGGTGGTTATCTTGTGATAGGAGCAAAGGAGAAAGACGGAAGAGTTATTCGACCAGTAAGCGGAATTGAAGAAAAGGAAATAGATCATATTCAAAAGGAGCTCCTTCAATATTGCAAATATCTTAAGCCGTCATACTTACCGGAGACTCAGCCTGTAAGGGTTGATGGTAAGTGGGTTTTATTAGTATGGTGTCCGGGAGGATATGAACGCCCCTATCAGTGTCCGAAAAAGCCATCAAGCAAAAATAGCGAGAAGATATATTACATTCGAAAAATGGCAAGTACTATTGAGGCAACGGATTTGGATGTAAAAGAGTTATTAGAATTATCACATAATATTCCATTTGATGATCGAATTAATATAAAAGCAGAATTAAAAGATATAAAATATCCTCTTGTTAGAAATTATCTTCAAAATGTTGGAAGTGCACTTTTAGAAAATCTTGAAAATAAGAGTATGGAAGATATTACTGCGGATTTAAGAATAGCTGATGGTCCTAAGGAGTATTTTAAACCTCTAAATGTAGGTTTATTATTCTTTAATGATAATCCAGAGAACTTCTTTCCATATAGCAGAATTGAAATTGTAAATATCCCTGATGAAACTGGGCAAGGTATGGAAGAACGTGTTTTTGGAGGACCAATTGATGAGCAGCTTCGTGATGCGATGAATTATTTGAAAAACAATATTATTGCAGAAAAGGTATATAAAATTCCTGGTCAGGCAGAAGCGGTTAGGGTAAAAAATTATAGTTATGAGGCATTGGAAGAATTTGTTTCTAACGCGGTTTATCATAGATCTTACCAGGAATATGAGCCAATAACTATTAGAGTAGAAAGAGACAAGATAGAAATTACGAGTGTTCCGGGACCGGATAGATCAATTTCAGATGAAGGTATAAAAACATATCAGATGAGAACCAGACGATATCGTAATAGGCGCATAGGGGATTTTTTAAAAGAGCTTCATTTGATTGAGGGAAGAAATACTGGTATTCCTACTGCAATAAAAGCAATAAAAGAGAATGGATCCCCATTACCCCAATTACTAACAGATGAAGAACGATCATATTTTTCTGTGATAGTTCCTATTCATGATGCATTTACCGAGAAAACGATGCCGGCTACAATGATTCCTAAACGTAGACGATCTAGAGATGAAATTAAAAAATTAATCATCCAGATGCTTGATGAAGAAGAATTTTCAGCAACCGAATTATATAGATCTTTGGGTTATTCGGGAAACATTTCTAAAACATTTTCAGAGTGTATAGAAGACTTAATCGAATTGGACAAAATTGAGTATACTTCTGAAAATAGAAATGCATCAGATAATAAATTAAGAAGAATATAGACGGAAGAATAAAGAGGCTATAGCATTTGAGACTTGGATGAGTTCAGTGACAAATTAAAAGATAGAGTTTAAAAGATATTATCTATATAGTTAGATGATTGAAAGGCTAAAAATGAATTATAAAGAAAAAATCATATCCGGTGCAACCACTGCATTTATTGATTCAACCAATAAATCAAGTGCTGTATATAAACCGGATTTTATATCAAATGATCATAAAAAGGGAGTAAAGGTACTCACATCGATAGAGGAAGAACTAAAGAGATGTGACTCCTTTACTTTTAGTGTTGCCTTTATAACTCTCGGTGGAATAGAGCCACTGCTTCTTACATTTAAGGAGCTTGAAGAAAGAGGTGTTCCTGGAAAGGTCCTCACAACAGATTACAACATGTTTACTGATCCCAAAGCTCTCGATAAGCTTGCAGAATTTAAGAATATTGAGCTTCGTATGTATCATGAGGATGCAGTATTATCCGGTTCTGAAGTTGTAGGAGAAGGTAGTGCTGCCTTAGAAGATGGAACAGGAGTGACTCCTGATACAGAAAGAATCGGTTTCCATACTAAGGGTTATATCTTTAGGCGTGACGAGACATATACATTTATTATCGGAAGTTCCAATATGACCGGCAAAGCTCTTTCTGTAAATAAAGAGTGGAATACCAAAATGGTATCAACTTCGGAAGGTGAAATGTATAAAAATATTCAGTATGCTTTTGATGCATTATGGGAAGATAAGAATCATACTAGTAAGTATGAGGAGTTTATTGAGGAGTATAGAACTAAGTATCAGACTATAAAGAAACAGAGAAAGCTTGCGGCACAGGCAAGCCCTGTTGTTTCACTGGAACAATATAGACTCTCACCCAATTCTATGCAGGTGGATTTTATTTCCAATCTTAGAAATCTAGTAGAACAGGGCGAGAATAAAGCGCTTCTCATATCGGCGACAGGGACGGGCAAAACGTACGCATCTGCCTTCGGACTTCGTGATGCGATGGGTGATTCTGAGAATGTTTCTAAGAATAACACCGCGAAATCTAACCGTATTCTTTTTATCGTCCACCGTGAGCAGATTGCAAAGCAGGCGATGAAGTCATATAAAAATGTATTTGGTCGAAACAAGACATATGGACTTCTTTCAGGTAATAGCAAGGAAACAGATGCGGATATTCTCTTTGCTACAATGCAAATGATGTCAAAAGAAGAAGTTATGACGCAGTTTCCAAGGAACTGCTTTAGAACTATCGTCATAGATGAGGCTCATAGAACAGGAGCGGCTAGCTATCAGAAGATTATGGATTATTTTGAACCGGAATTCTGGCTTGGCATGACTGCATCTCCTGAACGTACAGATGACTTTGATGTGTTCGCAACATTTGATTACAATATTGCTCTTGAGATTAGACTTCAGCAGGCTATGGAGGAAAATCTCCTCTGTCCATTCCATTACTTCGGTATAACGGATATGGAAATCGATGGTGTAGTAATTGACGAGAAAACTGAAATGGAAAATTTCAGATTCCTTGTTTCTGATAAGAGAGTGGATTACATCACTCGGCAAATGAACTTCTATGGTTATTCAGGTGACAGAGTGAAGGGGCTTGTCTTCTGTAGCTCCAGGAGGGAAGCAGAAACTCTAAGTGGAATCTTTAATGAGAGAGGTTATAAGACGAAGGCTCTTACCGGGGCAGATTCTCAGGAAGAAAGAGAAGCTGCGATAGAACTTCTGACAAAGGATATTCAGGTTGATATAGATGGAACAAAGCATGGGGATTATCTCGATTACATTTTCACTGTGGATATATTCAATGAAGGTGTTGATATCCCTGAGGTGAATCAGGTAGTTATGCTCCGTCCGACGGAGTCACCTATTGTATTTGTCCAGCAGCTTGGTCGTGGTCTCAGAAAGGATGATGATAAGGACTTTGTAGTTATCCTTGATTTCATTGCCAACTATAAGAATAACTTCATGATTCCGATTGCTCTTTCGGGCGATAGAACATACAACAAGGACAACATCCGCCGCTATGTTACTGAGGGTGAAAAGGTTATTCCGGGAATCTCGACAATTCATTTTGATGAGATATCTAAGAAGAAAATCTATGCTGCAATCGATACGGCAAACTTTAGTGACATCAAGCTTATCAGAGAAAACTATAAGAATCTAAAATACAAGCTGGGACGCATTCCAAACCTGATGGATTTCGACAGATACGGTGAAATGGATGTGCTCCGAATTTTCGACAATAATTCCCTTGGTTCATATTATAAGTTCCTTGTGAAGTATGAGAAGGATTATAAGGTAAGGCTTTCTGCAAATGAAGAGAAGATAGTCGAATTCATTTCCAAGAAGCTCGCAAGTGGAAAGCGTATACATGAACTGGAAATGCTATCTCGTATGCTGATCTATAAGGATGCGCTGGTTCATGGGATGAAGACTTCCTTGAAGGAGAATTACAACAAGGACTGCCCGGACAAGGTTGTTAAGAGTGTTGTAAATGTACTTACAAATGAATTTCCATCCGGTTCCGGAAAGAAAACCTACGAGGATTGTGTATTTATCGAGAAGAGCCAGGATGGCGACTTCGAGATAAGCAAGCCTCTACAGAAAATGATTCATAACAAAGAGTTCTACGACATTGTGAAGGAGCTTCTTGAATTCGGAAGATACAGATACGAGCGTGATTATTCCAAGACTTACCAGGATACGGAACTCGTGCTGTATCAGAAATATACCTATGAAGATGCATGTAGACTTCTTAATTGGGAGCATAATGAGGTACCGCTCAATATCGGTGGTTATAAGTATGATAAGACTACTAAGACTTTTCCAGTATTCATTAACTATGATAAAAGTGATGACATTCAGGATACTATAAAGTATGAGGATCATTTCACATCTCGCAGCTCACTCATCGCAATATCAAAGCAGAGCAGAACTGTTGAATCCGAAGATGTACAGAACTTCCTTCATGCAAAGGAACGCGGCATAGATGTTGAACTTTTCGTGAGAAAGAACAAGGACGATAAAATATCCAAGGAATTTTACTACCTTGGCAGAATGACAGCTACAGGATTTACAAGACCATTTATTATGCCGAATACTGATAAGACTGCCGTGGAGATAGAGTGGAAGCTGGATACTCCTGTTAGGGAGGATATTTATCAGTATATAGTAAATGGGTAAGAAATTTTACCCATTTACGACATCCTATAGCATAAAAATAAAAGGAAATATGGCATATCGTAGTTACGTAATAGTAGCTACGATATGTCTTTTTTTGATGAATAGTGACATTGAAACCATGATAATCTATGTTATAATTAATTTGTTTTCAGAATCTGATGTGTTTGTTTTTCGGAATGGCTTGTAAAAGTTTATTCCAGAATAACCTGTGATAGTTTATTCCGGTATTTATTTCAGACTAGGCCTGACAGGAAAATAATTATGAAAAAACTAAGCAGAACTAAAAAAATATGGCTGATTGCTATTATTTCGACTCTTATTCTATTTCTTTTCGAAGGGATTTTGGGTGCGGGAATAGGACTGATTCCATTGGGAAGCGGCGGAGAGATAGATGTAAAGCTGACTCTCGGAGGATTTATCCATGAAACATATTATCCTCTTACTACTTCCGATGATCCGGGCGGTGGTGTGTCTTCACATGTCTTCTTCAATCCTATTACATTCATCATTATGTTCTTTGTAAGACTGTTCATCATAATTCCGCTGGTATATCTCTTCAATCCGTCAGATGATTATAGTACGGGCACAAGTTCCTCCGGACGACTTCATGGATTCTTTAAGTATTTCGTGATTTTATATATGATCATAGGTATCGGACAGACTGCTATGCTTGTTGTGAATTCACTTATCCTGAAAGATGATATAGAGCATTTATCCCGATTCTCTACGAAGTATCATGTTTACTATTTAAACAATAAAAATCTTATGATAGTAAGTATCATATGCTGTATAATAGTTGTTCTTCATCATTTTATTACAGACGGACTGATACTTCTAAAGAAGCCATCATATCTTAGGTTTTACAGATTATCTTATATTTTTGTATTTATATGTCCGATCGTATATATTATCTCTCTCCTCCATTTCAAGGCTCATACTGATTTTTTTAGTCTCCAGATGCTTATATATGTGATCGACTTCATTCTGTTTCTTATTAATCTTTCATATCTGAGGGAATCATATGAAGTCTTTGAATATATGAATGCTTCAAAAAGATATCAATCTAAAGAGTAAAGTTTAGAATGGGTACGGTAAAAAAATGAATGTTTTAGTTTTAGGTGGTACCAGATTTTTTGGTATTCATATGGTTAATGTTCTTCTTGAAAATGGGCATGATGTAACAATCGCCACAAGAGGAAATGCGTCTGATCCTTTCGGTAAAAAAGTCAGAAGAATCACCATCGAAAGGACAAATTCAGATAGTATGAAAGAGGGTCTTTCAGGCAAACATTTTGATGTGGTAATAGATAAACTTGCCTACTGTTCAAATGATATAAAGAATGCAATGGAAGTTATAGATGCTGATAGATATATCCAAATGTCCAGCACAGCAGTTTATAATCCTAAAAAAATAAAGGTTCAATCACAAATTTTATGTGATGGCTGATTCCTGACATACTCCTTCCGGCTCATATCCATGATCTTCAAGAAGAAGTATTCATCATCAGGATAGCCATATCCGTGACGACGGA
>Ga0129306_1002986_pt1 | contig 13706 bp, 10 predicted proteins | sample P827metagenome_FD_94438 | JGI IMG/M metagenome (GOLD analysis project Ga0129306, IMG submission 94438) | Capybara group fecal microbial communities from Wisconsin, USA - P827 metagenome | ecosystem: Host-associated > Mammals > Digestive system > Large intestine > Fecal | place: USA: Wisconsin...
CTACCACATGTGCACCTCCGGCTGCTTATCAGTACGTTATTATAGGACCTCACTGGAGCAAGTGATGGATCATAGATGACTGTGAGATCCACAACAGCAGATGCTGCGGTATATCTCTGGGTAAGTACCTTGATCCCGAGAACGATATGTACTTTACCGTAAGACGTATCAAGAGCCCCACACAGATGGAGAGAGATGCTGTATGCCGCGGTCAGTATCACGGATGGCTCAAGGAGAAAGTCGGTAGCCATATAGTCCGCAGATGTAATATCCATCACTGCGAGCAGACCGGTATCGTCGGACGTATGGGCGGCGTGTTCTCGACGATCGAGGACTGCCATATTCATGATATCTGTACTTCATCACAGCTGGGTGGCGCAGAGACAGCCGGTATCAAGCTTCATGCCGGTATCGATGTGACCATACGCAGAAACCATATCCATAACTGTATCATCGGTGTATGGCTTGACTGGGAGGCTCAGGGCGCAAGAGTATCGCAGAACGTGATGCATGATAACCACAGGCCTGCAGGTACCGAGCAGGGTCCCGGCTGCATGTTTACTTCGGATGTATTCATCGAGGTCGGACATGGTCCTACTCTTATCGATAATAACCTGCTCATGAGTAAGCAGTCAGTCACTATACCGAGTGAGGGGATCGCAGTGCTGCACAACCTGATCCTCGGCGGATTCGGACTCATCAATTCAGGAGTGGACAGCATTATCAACGGACAGCGTGAGCCCAGATATACGCCTTACCATATCAGGCACAGGACCGAGGTCGCCGGTTTCATGACCATACTGCACGGTGACGATCGTATATATAACAATATCTTCATTCAGACCTATCCCGCAGAGGATAAAAAGAAGACCCCTCAGGATGCTGATTATACAATGGCGGGAACCAAAGCATTTGATATATTCCCGACCTATGAGGAGTGGCATAAACCTTTTGAACCCGGTGACAAGCCTGATATGGGCGGACTTGCCGAGGCTCACTTCGGACATCTTCCCGTATGGATCGACGGCAATGCTTACTTTAACGGCGCCAATGTCTATAAGAAAGAGAAGAATAAGTTCGTAGACAAGAAGAACAAGGTCAAGGCCGAGATCTCCGTGAAGAACGGCAAGTACTCACTTAAGACGAATGTATATGATTTCCTTAAGGACTTCGATGTTCCCGTGATCTGCACCGAGACATTGGGCGTTGCATTTGAGCCTGAGCAGAGATTCGAGAATCCTGACGGAAGCGACATCACATTTAACAGCGACCTGTGCGGTTCACACAGGGGATTATCCACCATTCCCGGACCGCTTGCAGAGGGTACATCATCCGCAGTCCTGTATACTCACTGACGGGAGAGATATATGAGTGAATTCTACTGGCACCTGCCCGGATTTTCCGTTTTCTTTTATTTAAATCAGGTGATCATTCACATGCTTGCAGAGCATCCGGAGAAGTTTCGTGACGGATACAGGATAGGCAGCGTGTATGGTACTTTTCCGGGAGCCATATGGAACGGCGGCAGGGCGGTATTCGGTATCACGAGTCACGGCGATATGGAGAAGGTCATTAAGACCTATAACGACCTCGGTGTACCTGTCAGGTTCACGTGGACCAACTCTCTGATAGAGGAGAAGCACTTAAACGACACGTACTGTAATCTGATCATGGAGACTGCCGATAACGGCATGAATCAGGTTCTGGTCAATACACCTGTGCTGGAGGAATATCTGAAAGCTGAGTATCCGGGGTTTAAGTATATCTCGTCCACGACCAAGAGGCTGACATCGCTTGCCGATGTGAAGGCGGAGCTTGAGAAGGATTACTTCCTGGTAGTGCTTGATTATGACTTAAACCATGATGAAAAGGTTCTCGATGAGCTCTCGCCGTACGCAGACCGCATCGAGATACTGGCCGATGAGATATGTTTTCCGGGCTGCCCCAAGCGTAAGTCTCACTATCGCGATGAATCTATGATGCAGCTTCGGTTCGAGAAGGGTACTCCGTTCGACTGCCCGAACAAGAACACGAGACCCGGGTTTACCGAGTGCATGAAACGGCCTGCCTTTATATCCGCCGATGAGGTTTCGGAATATGCGGATAGATGGGGCTACCGTAACTTCAAACTGGTCGGACGCGGACTTCCTCAGGAAATGGTGCTCGACTCATATGTCTATTATCTGGTCAAAGAAGAATACCGTGACGAGATGAGGGAAAGAATAAAAAAACAACTCACCAAGCTGGGAGTTAAGATCTAAGCAGAACACTAAACTTCGGGTCCGGCGAAAGCCGGATCCGTTTTGTATCAAGAATTGATATGATGGATATCAAATAATAAGAAGTGCTTATAAGAAACTGATTGTATCGTGTAAGAAGATTAATTGATTCGGAAAGGAGCAGATGATGGAAAACTTTTCATTTTATTCACCGACATATGGAGCTGGGAGCTAAAGAGGCTGATATCCCGACACTGGTAGAAAACCTCTGCTACGGGAATGGGCGTGACGGATCCATATCCGGATTTGTGACGCTTAATAAAGTTGATTGCACCAGGATATATCAGATGATGGTATAAAGGAGAGGATCATGGTAGATGTAAGAGGTAAATGGGCCCTGATAACAGGAGCCGCAAGAGGAATAGGATATCTGTCGGCACTTTTTATGGCAGATCAGGGATGTAATCTGATACTTCACAGCAGAGACCTTGCCCATACCGAGAAAGTCTTAAATGAAGTAAAGGAAAAAGGGGTACAGGCATATGCAGTGGAAGCCGAGCTTAACGATCTGGACGCTGTTGCCCGTATGCTTGACGATATTGATGCTCTGGGAGTACAGGTTGATATAGTACTCAATAATGCGGGGCTTCAGATAGCATACAGGACGGAGTATTTCGACACTCCCGAGGAGGACTATGAGATCAGCTTCAGGGTAAACACCATAGCACCGGCCATGATCTGCTATCATTTCATGCCACAGATGATCGAGAGAGGATTCGGACGTATATTAAACACCACCAGCGGTATAGCTCTTGAGCCGGAGCAGGCAGGATACTCTGCCAGCAAGGCGGCACTTGATAAGATTACGATCGACCTCGGTCATACAGTACAGGGTACGGATGTGATGATCAATCTGACCGATCCGGGCTGGTGCAGGACGGATCTGGGCGGTTCGCATGCTCCAAATGCGCCGGAGAGTACTATTCCAGGTATCGTAGTAGGTGTATTTGTGGATGATAAGAAGTCCGGCAGGAACCTCGGAGCACAGAATTTCGCCGGCATGACTCTGGAGGATGCAGTTAAAAAAGCAGAAGCTGAGTTTGACAGTCCTTACTAAATCCTGAATAAACTGATATAATAATACAGTGAAAATAATATTCTGCCGCAGGAGAGATCCCGCGGCAGAGTATGCTTAATAAGGAATATCAGTAAGGAGAATTGCATGAGAGAGATAAGTATTACCGATCTTAAGGAATTCAGGATTGGACAGACAGAAAACGTTGAGGCCGGTACAGGTTGTACCGTCATTATCTCTGATAACAGCATGGCTGCCGGCGTCGATATCAGGGGAGGCGGCCCTGCATCCAGGGAATGCGATCTGCTTCGTCCATTCTCAACTGCGGATGCTATACATGCTCTTGTCCTTGGCGGAGGAAGTACATTTGGTCTTGATGCCTCAGGCGGAGTACTTAAGTACCTCGAGGAGCATAATATCGGCTTTGATATGGGAATCACACACATCCCTCAGGTATGCCAGTCCGATATATTCGATCTGACAGTAGGAGATCCTATGGTCAGGCCTGATCCCGAGATGGGATATCAGGCTTGCGTTAATGCAGAAAAGGGTAATTATCAGGACGGTAACTACGGTGCGGGATGCGGAGCTACCGTAGGTAAATGGCTCGGCATGGATTACTGCATGAAGACCGGCATAGGCAGCGCTGCCGTACAGATCGGAGATGTTAAGCTCGGAGCCATAGTTGTAGTCAACTCCATCGGTGATATATATGATCCGGGTAAGGGTAAGATGATCGCAGGTCTTCTTAATGAGGATAAGCGTACATTAAGAAGTACCGAATCCATCATGTATGATATGGCTGAGTCAAACCCTCAAGGCGGATTTGTGGCCAATACAACCATAGGTGCTATCCTGACCAATGCAGACTTTAACAAGTCTCAGCTTTCCAAGATCGCATCCATGGCACACAACGGATACGCGAGATGTATCAATCCCGTACATACATCTATGGACGGAGATACCATATACGCACTGTCGAGCAGACAGGTTAAGGCTGATATCGATATGGTCGGTACACTTGGTGCTCAGGTTATGGCTATGGCTATCGTGAAGGCAGTCACCAGTGCCACAGCAGCCTATGGCCATCCGGCATACGTAGATATACAGTGATAAAATTACTTGTTATTTTCATAAACAGATGATATTCTGTATCTCAGTAAATGAAAGGCACACGGCAGTGTGAGGGTGAAGGAATGATAATTCGATAATTTGATTTGGTAAACACGAGTTTAGTTCAGGGCCGTAAGGTCTGTTTGTGTATGCCGAATTGGATTATCGTATTCATTTGAAGACATCAGTAACTGATGTATATTCCTTTGCATATGCAAGAACTTCAATATATGATTACGAGAATCTGCTTTCGGCATGAAAGCAGATTTTTTTGTGCCTGATATAGATGGAGGTGATGGTAATGTCTCAGATACAGGTAAGTGATCTGACATTTGCATATGAAGGAAATGCCGATGATGTCCTTAAGGATGTCAGCTTTTCCATAGATACCGACTGGAAGCTCGGACTCATAGGCAGAAACGGTAAGGGTAAGACCACGCTTCTTAATCTGTTTATGGGCAGATACCGGTATCAGGGCAGTATTACAACGAGTACCCGGTTTGATTATTTCCCTTATGAGGTTTCCAGGGCGGATATGTCCAGTCAGTCTGCGGATCTGATAGAAGTATGGAAACCACAGGTGGAGATGTGGCAGGTTATGGTCCAAATGAACCAGCTACACATGGATGCGGAATGCCTGTACAGACCGTTTGGAACGCTCAGTTTCGGGGAACGAACACGTATCATGCTGGCTGTTCTTTTTGCTGCGGAGAATGAATTCCTGCTGATCGATGAACCGACCAACCATCTGGATATCATGGCTCGTAATACAGTGAAAGAATATCTTGCTTCGAAGAGCGGATTTATCCTGGTATCGCATGACCGTGATCTGTTAGACGGAGTATGTGATCATGTGCTGGTCCTTAACCGGTCGACGATAGAAATCCAGACGGGCAACTTCTCATCATGGTGGGAGAATAAGGAAAAGTCAGATGCATATAAGCAGGCGGAAAACGAAAAGCACTTAAAAGAGATCGGTAAACTTAAAACAGCGGCAGACCGTGCAGGCAGATGGGCTGATAAAAATGAGAACACAAAGATAGGATTCGATCCGATCAGGGAACCAGAAAGAAACATCTCGACCAGATCCTATATCGGAGCTAAAACAAAGAAGATGCAGTCGAGGGTTAAATCCTTTGAGGCACGTATCGACAGGGAGATAGAAGAAAAAGAAGGTCTGCTTCAGGATATAGAGAATGTGGTGGATCTGAAGCTGAACCCGCTGAGTTTCCATAAGGAAGTACTGATCAATGCATATGATCTGTCACTTAAGTATTCAGATGCAGACCATTCTCTCTTTGAAGATCTGCGGTTTCAGGTAAAGCGTGGCGGACGTGTGATCCTGTCGGGTGATAATGGCTGCGGTAAATCCAGTATTCTCAAAGCCGTACTTGCCGGACTGCCCGGATTTGAGGATGTGGCTGATCCCGATCTTGAGACTTCGGGCACGCTTGATGTTGCATCAGGCATGATCGTTTCCTATGTATCTCAGGATACCTCCTTTTTATCCGGTTCGCTTAAGCAGTTCTGTGAACACAGAGGTCTGGATGAGAGTCTTTTTCTTGCTGTCCTCAGACAGCTTGATTTCGGACGTGAACAATTTGTAAAGAATATAGAGGATTATTCCGAGGGACAGAAAAAGAAAGTGCTGATCGCAGCAAGTCTGATCACGCCTTCGCATATATACATCTGGGATGAACCGCTCAATTATATAGATGTCTTTTCGCGTATGCAGATAGAGAAACTGATCCTTGCTTATGAGCCCACAATGCTTGTAGTAGAGCATGATGTACGCTTTCAGGAAAAGATTGCAACCGAGATCATAAGTGTGTGACAGTTCTGTGATATATCCCCTGATACAATGAGTTCAACATAAAACAATTGTAGGTTGAAAACAGTTTTCAACCACAGTTCGAACTCAACCAAAGGGGGGGTGGATGAGATGAAGGCAAAGATAGCAAGATTATTAGCAAGTGTATTAGCAACAGTAACCGTTATGTCAGGAATGACACCCTGTGTTGCATATGCGCAGACACCTGATGAAGTGATCGAAGCGGAATCCGAAGCGGAACCTGAGATCGCTATCACACCGGTTGAGGAGGAACTGGATTACACAGATTATACAGACAACGAACCCGACTCAGAACCTGCAATCGTAGGCGTACCTGTAGGAGAGGAACCCGAGACAGCAGAGTTTACAGATGACGAACCCGATTCTGAACCCGCAATCGTCGGCGTACCTGTAGGAGAGGAACCCGAGACAGCAGAGTATACAGACAACGAACCCGATTCTGAACCCGCAATAGTAGGTGTACCTGTAGGAGAAGAACCCGAGACTATAGAGTTTACAGACAATAAACCCGACTTGGAGCCTGCTGTAGCTCCCGCACCGGTAGAGGAAACTGCACCTGCAGCAGAGATCATAGTCCCTGTACATGAATATTCGGATGAAGTAGTTAAGACAGATATCAAGACCATACAGCTCACCGAATCCAAAGCAAAAAGGATCATCACCGAATATACGGCAGAAGGCTGGAGGATCATCACAACTCAGTATCTGCAGGACGGAGAGGTAGTATCCCAGTCCGTATACAATCAGGTAGATGAAAGACTTGAGATGCAGGAAGAGAGCGAGCAGGTTGTTCAGGAGATGGAAGCCCGTGCTCAGGCATATAGAGAAGAAGAGGCACGTAAAGCTCAGGCCATAAGAGATGAAGAAACCGCTGAGCAGGTTATAACAGATACTCTTAATTCACTTAATCCCGATGAACTGCTTGAAGTGTATTCAGCAATGTCTGAAGGTAACGATACAGCATTCATCAGACAGCTGGTTACCGAAGTAAATGAAGCTACATCCGATGATTACGGAATTACCGAAGCTGATGCCCGCAAGATCGTGACATCACTGTTTAAGAATCTGGTAAGCGGCACATTCAAAGCTTTACCCGGCGCAAACTACTACGGTGATGCGGTTAAAGGGATCATCTTCGGTGCACTCGGACTTGAAGATGAAAAGACAGATATCCAGGCAGTCGTTAATAAAGGAACAGACAAAATATCCAAGGAACTGACTGAAGGCTTCGCACAGACGCAGAGAAATATCGATAATTACGGTACATTAAAAGACTACGGTGAAAGACTTGATGATTTCACGGATTACGCAGCTTTGAGATCCGACGGTATCAAAGAATATGAGAAGAATTACAGTGATCTGGAGAAAAAGGTAAGAATAGCTAACCTGATCGGATCCAGTGATGAGTGGTATACCGGTGCAAATAACGGAAATATCATGAAAGCCCTGAAATCGGCTTCGGAAGTATTCAAGGGACAGACCAATGTAGACAACAGAGACCTGTTCAATATCGTATACGATATCAATAAAGAAAGCAGCCTGTTCTCCGGTGAGGCGATGGCCAAGTCCCAGGGTAAGCTGGAAAAAGCTGTAAACGGATTCATAAACAATTGCAAGATCGTTCTGAAGTGCCTGAAAGCACATGAAGAAATAGCTGACTTCACCGATGAGCAGATAGCATCACTTGATCCTCAGACCAGAGCAATCTATGACAGGATCCATGCAAATAAGAGCACGATCGCATCTAAGCAGAGAGAAGTGGCAGCCATCTTTATCGGAGATAAGTCTGCAGAAGAAGAAAAAGACAGATACGGCATAATGGATAAGGCAGGCCAGTATTACGCTAAGTCCAAAACCACATATGTGAATTACGGCAGCAATGGAGAAGGCATAGCTCTTAAGGATACGCTTAATATCACAAACGGCAGAGACTACATCAAAGAAGATCAGTATACCGACTTAAATAAGATCGATAACGCCGTTAAGGCAAGCGGCCTGACTGCTGAAGATATCGAGAAGATCGCATATCATGCTAAACTTCACGGTATGACAATCACTGAATATCTGGAAGCAGTAGGATTTAACACAGAAAACCTCAAAGGATACAAATACCTCTTATCAAATGCTTACTACTTCGATGAGGAAACAGCACTCGGTCTTTGGAAACTGGGTCCCGATAAGGAAGGCGCACAGATATACGACATGAATAATAAGAATGTGACAGTTGGAAAAGAGGACTGTCCGCTGACTACCATCGGTGTCTGCCTCGAATTCGGATACAAGGTTAAGGAGGAGATATACGGAAACAGCAATCAGAACGTTGCATTCGTAACCTTTGAGAAAGAGTGAATATGTAGTATGATACATATATGAACAGATTCATCGGAAAGATAAAGGAATCATTTGCTTATGCGGGGGCGTTGCGTAAAACGCACCCCGCTACTTTTGTAATACTGGTCCTGGGGACGGCTGTATATTTCTTCAGGGCTTTGCTGTACGGACTGCTTGATATCAGTGCTTTCAGACCGTATAAAGGTGATCTTAACGATGCATTGGATCACCTCGGACTGTGGATGGTTTTACTGTTTGCGGCTGTTTTTCTGATAGAGATCACCATACCTCCCGCAAAGAAAATCATTAAGATAACTGTGATTGCGTCCATGGCTCTGATCACCTTCATTCACTCCGGTCTGCTTGTCGGAAGCTTTGTATTTGAGAATGGATTCGAGAAACTGGCCGATCGGATAGGAGATGACAGGTTATCGATGTACACGACCGGTTATCTGGTAATTCTGTTTGTTCTCGCACTGTTTTTCAGTTATCAGCGTTTAGCGGATGAATTCACTTTTGCGGAATATCTGATGGGAGTTATATCCGGTGAGTTTCTGATAAGCGTGATCTATACGATGGTCATGATCGGTCTGGTCACGCTTACTTTTGTCTTTGTTGAGCTTCTGTTCGGTGATTTCGAGGATATCTTCCTGCCGTTGTGCGTTCTTGTTACGGGGTTGTATACCGTAGGCGCAGGCACGCTGACGATAGTACGCAGTGAAAAGGAGATCCCCCGGTTCGTTAATGTTCTTTTCAGATATGTACTATTCGGCATGTCGCTGGCAGCTTATGTGATCATTTATCTGTACATCATCAAGATCACGGTGCTGTCGGATTTTCCGTCCAACAGCGTATACGCAATTCTGACATTCCTGTTCTGTTTCTCGATGCCGCTCGCATATTTAAACAGCTACCTGGATGAGGGCTGGATGGGCAAGCTCTCGCGTATCCTGCCCATATTATTTGCGCCGCTTCTGATCCTTCAGGCATATACGGTTTTTGCAAGGATAGGGCAGTACGGCCTGACCCCATCCAGATATCTGGGAATCGTATTTATCATATTTGAGGCCGTATTCATACTATGGTTCCTGTTTATGCGCGACCGGTTTAAATACGTTCTGCTGCTGATAGCCGCGTTTGCATTCCTTATGACATTTTGCCCGGGATCCAATGCTCTGGCTGTACCGAAGTTTACCCAGAACCTGACTCTTAAGAGGTTCATATCTAAGGATATCGATTCACTCAGTTCAAAGCAGAGAAGGCGTCTGTATGCCGCATATGACTATCTTAACAGGATGGACGGCGGTAAGGATTATCTGAAGAAGAGATACAGCGAAGATCAGCTGGCATCCCTGAAAAACGACGCGGATGATGATTATTCATACTATTCGGGATCGGTTACCGAATATGTGAATTATGAATGTGATTCATCTGCATTTGATGTGTCCGGATACGCAACGGTGAGCCTCTTTGAGTGCTACGTCAGTGATTATGATCATGGTGTGAGTGCTGATAAACTGGATGTGAAGATCAAACAGATGGGTAACAGATACGAGAACGCATCGGGAGAAGAGGCTATCGTCTTCAATGCTACGGATCTGGCCGATCTGCTGATGAGCGATGATTACAGCAATGATCAGTGGGAATATGAGAGTTCGCCGCTCATTTACGATGAAAACGGCAGGCGATACGTGATAACCTCGGCCTCAATATCGTACGATGAATCTGACGATAGTCTGCTGATGATAGATATTGAAGGGTACCTTCTCAGATAAGCCGGCGGACTCGCTTCGATTGTAGCAAATCCTCAGAAGTGGTAAGATAAACACTTGAATGACAGTGTTCAACATGTATTGAATCTACAGAACGGAGATTGATTATGCCCGATAATAAGCCCAGAAGCAGAGAAAGAAATGTGACCGGCAGCGGCACAGGCGGATTTAAGAAAGGAAGCGGATTAGGGTCCGGTCCCGTCGGAAGTACCGGCGGACACGCAGGCGGACCGACCGGCGGAAATCATCAGTCAGGCGGCGGACACGGACGTGCAGCCAAAGCCGGCGGCGGAAGCATGCTGCTGGTGATCATACTGATCGTGCTGTATCTGCTTTTCAGCGGAGATGATTCGGATGATCAGTATTATGAGCCGGTGGACGGACCCGGATATGATAATACATACGCCACCGATCCCGATACCAGCAATATGATATCCGGTCAGGGCTTTGATTCTTCATCTCTGATATCCCAGCTGACATCGGATTCCTACGGTGATTCCGAGATCTATACGGATAACGTGTATACCACTCAACCAGAGATGATCTCATCATCGGGCGGCGGCTCCGTAGATGACAGTGTGGCCTCCGGTGCAAGAAGCAAGTATACGAAGATAAGGGGCGGCGGACAGGATACCGTTACCATCATGGTCTATCTGTGCGGTACCGACCTTGAATCCAAGAGCGGTATGGCGTCAAACGATCTTGCCGAAATGGCTAAGGCTAAGCTGTCCGATAAGGTCAACATCATCATATATACAGGCGGATGTAAGAAATGGAAGACATCTGGTATAAGCAACCAGGTGAATCAGATATATCAGATCACCTCCGGCGGCATGAAGAGATTGGTGGATGATGACGGTAACAAGGCAATGACCGATCCGGCCACTCTGTCCGGATTCATTAAGTACTGTAACAGGAATTTCCCTGCCGACAGGAATGAACTCATTCTCTGGGATCACGGCGGAGGAAGCGTATCGGGCTTCGGCTATGATGAGAAGAACTCGTTCGGAAGCTCCATGGATCTGGCTCAGATCGATAAGGCACTTTCTGACGGCGGCGTGAAATTCGATTTTGTCGGATATGATGCATGTCTGATGGCTACTGCAGAGAACGCGATCATGCTTGATAAGCATGCCGATTATTTGATCGCATCCGAGGAGATAGAACCCGGTATCGGATGGTATTACACCAACTGGCTTACACAGCTGTCTAAGAATACCTCCATGTCAACACTCGATATCGGTAAGAGCATAATCGATGACTATACGAGTGCTTGCGCAAGTCAGACATACGGACAGAAGACTACGCTGTCCATCGTGGATCTGGCTGAGTTTAACTATACAGTTCCCGATAAGCTCGGTTCGTTCGGTCAGTCCATATCCGATTTGATCAAGAACGAAGGATATAAGAGCGTGTCCGACGCCAGATATAACTCAAGAGAGTTCGGCCAGTCCACCGATATAGATTCGGTCGACCTGATAGATCTTGCCCGGAACATGAACAATTCAGAGGGCAGGGCTCTGGCTGATGCCGTTGATTCGGCGGTTAAGTACAGCAGAAACTCGTCAGGCATGAACTTTGCCCACGGCGTAGCCATATACTTCCCCCAGAACCAGAAGAGTCTGATCAAGAAGGCTAATACCAGCTTCGATCAGATCGGCGTGGACAATCGTTATCTGCAGTGTATTACCGACACGGGAGCCTTTGCTTCACAGGGCCAGCAATCCTCGGGTGAAGGATATGACCTGTTCAGCAGTCTCTTTGATGCATTCCTTTCAGGAAGGAGCATGCCTGCCGGTAACGGCACAGACGATACGGATGTCGATTTCAGCGATAAGTCCTTTTCGAATGAAGCCGCTGCCGAGTTTATTGATCTTAACAGTGTGGAAACAGATGATCTGTTCTGGCTGTCAGGCGACGGCGGAGCTCCTTATGTATCCATGTCTTCCGATCAGTGGGATCTGATACATGATATCGATCTGAACATGTTCATAGATGACGGATCCGGATTCATCGATCTCGGTCTTGATAATGTATTTACCTTTGACGGTGATGATATGTATGCCGATACATCGGGAGCATGGCTGGGACTTAACGGTCAGATCATGCCTTACTATCATACCGATACATATGAGAACGGAGATGAATACCGCATCACCGGTTATGCTCCCTGCCTTCTTAACGGAGTCAGATCCAAGCTGATCATCGTATTCGATAACGATAATCCCGGCGGATATGTGGCAGGTGCAGTGACTGATTACTCCCATGAATCCACCGTTCCAACAGAAGCTTCGGCAAAGAGCACAGTAGGTCTGAACATAGGTGATAAGATCCAGTTCGTATGTGATTACTATGATTACAACTTCAGATACGATGACTCATATATGTTCGGTAATGAGATCACGGTAGGTAAGGACCTCAAGGTCAGCGACGTGACTCTGGATGACCTGGATATGGTCATCACCTACAGACTGGTAGATATATACCAGCGTGAATACTGGCTGCCCAAGATCGTGCCCTCCGAGGATCTGTGATCACCTGCGGGTATGAGACATGATACCTGATATCTGCGATAAGAGGAGATTCGAAGAGGCTAAGGTCAAGGTACTGTGCGGCAATCATGATCCGCACGGATTCGGTACACTGGCCGAGAAGACAGTCCACGCTGTCATGAAACAGTATTATCTGCCCGACGAGGATTACCATGAGGTACCGATCGGGACTTATATCGCCGATATCTATACCGGAGACGAGATCATAGAGATCCAGAACGGCAACTTCGGACACATGAGGGATAAGCTTGCGGCGTTTCTGCCGGAGTACCAGGTCTATCTGGTATATCCTTTTCCTCATAAGAAGTGGATCATATGGATCGATCCCGAGACCGGTGAAGCTACGCAAAAGAGAAAGACACCGATAACCGGGAGCGCATACCATGCGCTTCCGGAGTTCTATAAGATCAAGTCATATCTGACACATCCCAATCTTCACATACGTATACCTCTGATAGATATTGAGGAATACAGACTGCTTGACGGAAAGAGGCGTAAAAATAATCCGAAGATCGGGTCGCACCGTTATGACCGTGTACCGCTCGAACTGTTTGACGAGGTGATACTTGACGATATCAGGGATTACATGCAGTTGCTGCCGGTGGATCTGCCTGAGGAGTTCACGGTTAAGGATATGTCGCAGTTCGCGCATATCGATAAGTTTCTCGCGCAGGAGACTCTTAAGCTGATGTATGATATCGGATTACTGACGCGTGATAAGGTGGGAAAGGCATACGTATACAGGGCATTTGAGGTTGACTGACATTATGTCAACTATATATAGTGTATAAA
>Ga0129306_1002989_pt1 | contig 13696 bp, 9 predicted proteins | sample P827metagenome_FD_94438 | JGI IMG/M metagenome (GOLD analysis project Ga0129306, IMG submission 94438) | Capybara group fecal microbial communities from Wisconsin, USA - P827 metagenome | ecosystem: Host-associated > Mammals > Digestive system > Large intestine > Fecal | place: USA: Wisconsin...
CTTCTCCTTGCCAGACGACGAAATCCCTCGACAGTTCATCGGGCTCATTTAATCAGTGTTTCCTAAAAAATCAGGCCGAAAGCCTTCCCCCGCGCGGGGACGCTTTCGGCCTGATCTTTTTGCGCTACCGTCGCGCTTCTTTCTCTTTTTTGCTCCGCCGCCAGACGACGAACAGACCCAGGATCAGCGTGACGACCGTGAGAACGCCCATGGCGTAAAAGCCGCCCTGTGAGATGGGCCCGTCGGCCTGCACGTTCTCGGGGCCGGCGTTGAACATCGCCGCGGCGAAAAACAGGCTCCACAGCGACGTGGCCCAGCGAGTTGCCTTACCGTATTTGCGGCCCAAAAAGAACACCAGGTTGCTGACGTAGGGCGCAAAAACGCCGATCATGCCGACGATGACGACCACGAACAGCGACGCGGCCGCCTCGCCGGCCTTTTTGACGGTGCTCGTGGCGGCCTTGGCCAGGTCGTCGGTGTAGCCGCAGGTGGCGCAGGTGCGGGCAAACATGCGCGCGCCGCAGCGCGGACAGATCCGTCCGGCGTCGTCAAAGCGGATGCCGCATTTGGGGCACACCGCGCCGTCGTATTCGGCGCCGCAGTTTTGGCACACGTGGTCCGACGAGCGGCCCCCGCAGTGCGGGCACTCCGTCAGCGTCGCGTCGAACAGCGAGCCGCAGTAAGCGCATTTTTTCTGCATGGTCATACCTCCGATCGCGACAACGGGCGTTATTCGCTCTTTTTCCAGGTGGCGTCGGTGAACACCGTGCCAAAGCGCACGTCCACGCCAAATTCCGGCGTTTCCGTCAATCCGTCGGTGTTGCGCGTTCCCAGCCCGGCGGCGACGGCGGCCGCCTGATCGGGGAACTCGGTGACGGGCGTTTCGCTGTCCATGAAGGCGCGCGGCATCACCTCGGCGGAAAAACCGTAGCGGCGCAGGCAGGCTTTGGCGTGTTCGGCCAGCAGCGCCACTTTTTCTTCCGCGGCAAAATAAGCGCGGGCGTAATCCCACACGGTGTCGCCGGCCGGCTCAAGTTTGACGGCATACGACACGGCCTGCTCCAGGGCGGGATAGGGCAGTTTCTCGTTTCCTTTCAAAGTGCCGAAACCGACGATAACGGCGCCGGCGTTCAGCAGATTGGCGCGCAGTTCTTCTCTCAAAACACCCATGACGGCTGATTCCTCCTTGATGATGGCAGCGGCACGAAACGCACTCGTGCCGCACACATGCCTTTTTCTGACGTTCTTATTATATACCAGTTTGCGCCCTTTTTGCGGAATGTGACAAAATGATTGATATCGGTTTTTTAAATAAAAACGCATTTGGGTACTTTACTTTGTCTCAAAAAGTTGGTAATCTTAACTTGCAGTATGTTATTTAAATCGCTTCTATTTTATACGTCTGGAGGATGATCTTATGAACAAGCGCACGATGGCAAAGGGTATTTTCGCGGCGGCGGCACTGGGACTGTGTTTCGGCGCGGGAGCGGCTTTTGCGGGCAAGAACGACGACCGCGTGCTCAGACTGAGCATCCTCGCTCCGCTGACCACGGTCGATCCGCAGAACACCGGCAACCTTCAGGATTTCATCTTCTTGCGCCAGGTGTATGAGGGGCTGTTCAACCAGAACGAAAAGACGGGCGTCTACGAGCCGCGCATCGCCGAGAGCTATACCATGTCCGACGACGGCACGGTCTACACGTTCAAGATCCGCAAGGGCGTCAAGTTCCACAACGGCGACGACCTCAAGCTGAGCGACATCGTCTTTTCGTACAAGCGGGCGCTGAAGCTGCCGAAAATGCGTATGCACACGGCGGCCATCAAAGACGTGCGCACGGACGGCGACGATTTTGTCGTCGAGCTGAAGGCGCCGCAGGCGTCGTTCATCAACAGCTGCTGCCGCATCTGGATCCTTTCCGAGCGCGAGGTGACCGAGCAGGGCGACAAGTTCGGCACGATCCTGAACACCGCCGGCACCGGCCCGTATTACCTCACTTCGCTGCAGCACGACGTGGAGTGGACGTGCAACTCGTTCAAGGATTATTACCTGGGCGAGCCGGCCATCAAGAAGCTTGATTACAAGCCGATCACGCAGGCTTCGGCGGGCCTGATCGCGTTTGAGGCGGGTGAGCTTGACTGGTACATCGCGCCCATCGCCAACTGGGACGACCTGAAAGACAACGACGCCTACAACACCGAACTGGTGCCGGCCAACCACTGCTCGTACATCACGATCAACCCGGCCAAGGCGCCGCTGAACGACGAGAACCTGCGCAAGGCCATCGCTTACGCCATCGACAAGGACGCGATGAACATGGCCTGCTACGACGGGCTGGCCGTCAACGCCGATTTCCTTGTGCCGGCGCAGAACACCGGCGCGCCCACCAAGGGGCTGGTTTACAACTACGACCTGGATAAGGCGCGCGAGTACCTGGCCAAATCGGCCTACCCCAACGGCGTCGATGTGGGCGTGATCTCGTGCTCGGCGGGCGGCTATTTCGAGAAGATGGCTCAGGTGCTTCAGGACAACCTGAAGGAGATCGGCATCACCAGCAGCATCCAGCGCCTCGACTCGGCCACCAACATGAACAATCAGCGCAAGCAGCTGTACGACATCGGCACATCGGGCTACGCGCCCTACGGCGATTTCGTCATCCTCTACAACTACACGCACACGTCGGCCGTGGGCTCGTACCGCGTCAAGTACGCCGACACGCCCTACGACTGGAAGCACATGAACGAGCTGTGGGACAAGAGCGCCGCGGCCAAGACGCCCGAAGAGAGACTGGCTATCGACGAGGAGATCGTCAACTGGGTGGCCAACACCGCCACGTTCCTGCCCGTGTTCTACAAGGTGCAGCCCTACGTCTGGGTGAAAGACCTGGTCATCCCCTGCAACTATCCCACCGATCCGCGCGTGTATGAGTGGTCGTGGAAGGACTGACCGTCAATCGCGGAGAGCGTAACGGGATTTTTTAAGGTAACGGCGGGGCGGGCGAAACTTTCGTCTCGTCCCGCTTTTTCGTAAGCCTTTTCAGCTTTTTAAGGAGGGCTGTGCATGTACCGCTTTGTGCTGAAACGCCTGCTGCTGATGATCCCCATCGTCGTGGGCGTCTCGTTTCTGATCTTTACGATCCTGAACTTCATCCCCGGCGACCCTGGCTCCAATCTGCTCGGGCCCGGCGCGCTGCAGGTGGACATCGACGCGCTGAACGAGGAACTTGGCTACAACAAGCCGTTCTTGCAGCGCTATCTTTTGTATATGTACAACGCCGTGGTGCACTTTGACCTGGGCACGTCGTACGCCACCAAAAAGCCCGTGTTCGACGAGATCATGGGCCGTCTGCCGGTGTCGCTGAAAGTGGCGTTCAACGCCATCTTGTTCTCGCTGGTGTTCGGCATCCCGCTGGGCGTGCTCTCGGCGGTGAAGCAGAACTCGCTGGTCGACCGCGTCTCCACGGGCACGGCGCTGCTTCTGGCCTCACAGCCGGGCTTTTTGATCGGCATGATATTGATGCTTATTTTCTCGCTCAAGCTGCGCTGGTTCCCGGCCACGGGCGCGGCTTCGTGGAAGAGCTATGTGATGCCGATGATCGCGCTGGGGCTGCCCTACGGCGGCCGTCAGCTGCGCTTTACCCGCTCGAGCATGTTGGAGACCATCCGCCAGGACTACGTGCGCACCGCGCGCGCCAAGGGAGCGAACGAGCGCATCGCCATCTGGCGGCACGCCATGAAAAACGCGCTGATGCCCGTCATCACCGTGGCGGGGACCAGCTTCGGCATCCTTATCGGCGGCGCTATCGCCACGGAAACGCTGTTCGGGCTGCCCGGTCTGGGGTCGTTCATCGTGGCCGGCATCAAGCAGAAGGACATCCCCGTCGTCACCGGCGGCATCATCATCTTCGCGCTGATCTTCTCGTTCGTGATTCTGGCGGTAGACCTCAGCTACGCCTTTGTCGATCCCCGGATCAAGGCCAAATACGCGGGAGGAGGGAAACGCTGATGAGCGCTGCTTACGACGAAAAACCTTTGATGAACCTTACGGAAGAAAAGGTGGAGATCAGCTTCAAAAAAGAAAGCCAGGTCAAAGAAGTGTGGCGGCGGCTGAAAAAGGACAAGCTGGCCATGTTCGGCCTGACGGTGATCGCGCTGATGGTCGTCATCGCGCTGTGCGCGCCGCTGATCTGCCCGTATGACGACGCCATCAAGATGAACATGCGCCTCAAGCTGGCGCTGCCGTCGGCCAAGCACTGGTTCGGCTGCGACGGCTACGGCCGCGACCTGTTCGCGCGCTGTCTGTACGGTTCGCGCGTGTCGCTGACGATCGGCTTTGCCACGTCGTTCGCCACGCTGGTGATCGGCAGTCTGCTGGGCGCGTTCGTTGGCTACACCGGCGGCAAGATCGACGACCTGATCATGCGCAGCCTCGACATCTTCTCGGCCATCCCCTCCACGCTGTTTGCCATGGCCGTGGTGGCCGCGCTGGGCTCGGGCATCGTCAACATCTGCATCGCCATCTCGCTGACGCGCATTCCCAGCTTTGTGCGCATCGTGCGCTCGGCCGTGCTGGGCATCGCCGATCAGGAATACATCGAGGCGGCGCGCGCCGGCGGCAGCAGCACCATGCATATTTTGCTGCGCCATGTGCTGCCCAACGCCATCGGCCCGCTGATCGTGCAGACGACGGCCAACGTTTCGATGATGATCCTGTCGGCGGCCACGCTCAGCTTTTTGGGCCTGGGCATCAACCCGCCGCAGCCTGAATGGGGCGCTTTAGTCAGCGAAGCGCAGGAGTTTTTGCGCCGTCGGCCGCACCTGCTGATCTTCCCCGGCTCGCTGATCTGCATCGCCTCGTTCTCGATGAGCGTGCTCGGCGACGGTCTGCGCGACGCGCTCGACCCGCGGCTGCGCACCTAAGGAGGCGGTTTGAATGTCCGAAAAATTTTTGCAGGTGCGCGACCTGAGCGTGCAGTACCGCACCGACCTGGAGACGGTGTACGCCGTCAACCACATCAATTTTGAGCTGGAAAAGGGGCAGACGATCGGCCTGGTGGGCGAAACGGGCGCCGGCAAAACGACCACGGCGCTGACGCTGATGCGCCTGCTGCCTGAAAAAACGGGCCGTGTGACAAGCGGCACGGTGACGTTTGAGGGACAGAACATCTACGACCTTCCCGACGAGACGATGCACACCATCCGCGGACATCACATCGCGATGATCTTTCAGGACCCGATGACCAGTCTCAACCCCGTCATGACCGTGGGCGAGCAGATCGCCGAGGCGCTTGAGCTGCACAACACCGACGGCAAGACGCGCGAGCAGATCGAGGCCCGCGTTGACGAAGTGCTGCGCATGGTGGGCATCCCGCCCGAGCGCAAGACCAACTTTCCGCACCAGTTTTCCGGCGGCATGAAACAGCGCGTGGTCATCGCCATGGCGCTGGTGTGCGAGCCCGACCTGCTGATCGCCGACGAGCCCACCACGGCGCTCGATGTGACCATTCAGGCGCAGGTCATCAACATGATCCGCGAGCTGCGCGACCGCCTCGGCACGGCGATGATCATGATCACGCACGATCTGGGCATCGTCGCGCAGACGTGCGACAACGTGGCCGTGATGTACGCCGGGCGCATCATCGAAGCGGGCACGGCGTTTGACATCTTCAAGGGCGAGATCCGGCACCCCTACACGGTGGGGCTGTTTTCGTCGATCCCCAACCTGCGCGAAAAGACTGCCCGCCTCACGCCCATCCCCGGCCTGATGCCCGATCCCACGCAGCTGCCGGCCGGCTGCAGTTTCGCCCCGCGCTGTCCGCACGCGACCGAACGGTGCCGCACCGAACCGCCAAGCGTCTGGCGCAGCGGCACGCATGTGATCGAGTGCCACCTGCTCGAAGGCAGGGGCGGCTGGACAAAGGAGGGGCGCGAATGACCCACGAGAGCAAAAAAAGCGCCGTCCCGCTGATCGAGACGCGGGGGCTGAAAAAATTTTTTAAAGTGCGAAACGGCCTGCTGCACGCTGTCGACAACGTGTCGATCACCATCCCAGCGAAAAATACGCTGGGCGTGGTGGGCGAATCGGGCTGCGGCAAATCGACGCTGGGGCGCACCGTGCTGCGGCTGATCGAGCCCACGGCCGGTCAGGTGCTGTACGAGGGCGAGGACATCACGGCGTTCGACAAACACCAGATGCGGCAGATGCGCCGCAAGATGCAGATCATCTTCCAGGACCCGTATTCCAGCATCAACCCGCGCATGTCGGTGGCCGAGATTATCGCCGAATACATGCTCATCAACCATACCTGCGCGAGTAAGGCCGAAGCCTTCCAGCGCACCGCCGAGCTGATGGACGTGGTGGGCTTGGCGCGCCGCTATGCCGGCGTGTACCCGCACGAGCTTGACGGCGGACGGCGCCAGCGCATCGGCATCGCCCGCGCGCTGTCGCTGCGGCCCAAATTCATCGTCTGCGACGAGCCGGTGTCGGCGCTCGACGTGTCGATTCAGGCGCAGATCCTCAATCTGCTGATGGACATTCAGGACGACATGGGACTGACGTATATGTTCATCACCCACGACCTGTCGGTGGTCAAGCACATCAGCGACGAGATCATCGTCATGTACCTGGGCCAGTGCGTGGAGCGCGCCACCTCCGACGGGCTGTTCGCTTCTCCGCTGCACCCGTACACGCAGGCGCTGCTGGCTGCCATCCCCGAGCCGGATATCGAAATGCGAAACAAAAAGATCCAGGTCATCCGCGGCGAGGTGACCAGCCCCGTGAACCCGCCCCCCGGCTGCCGCTTCGCATCGCGGTGCGAAAAGGCGACCGACCTGTGCCGCGCGCAGACGCCTGAGCTGATCGAACACACCTCTGGCCACTGGGTCGCCTGTCATTTGTACGACAAATAATAATGAAAGTGAGATGACGCTATGTTTGACTCTGCTGTCAAAAACGCGTTGATCGTCGACGGCACGCGCAGGCAGCCGTTTGTGGGCAATATCTACATCAAAGACGACCGCATCGCCGAGGTGACGACCGACGACCATGACGCCGCCGAAACGTTCGACGCCTCGGGCCTGGTCGCCGCGCCCGGTTTTATCGACATCCACACGCATTCCGACGCCTCGTTCCTGATCACGCCCACGCACGAGGGCAAGCTGCTGGGCGGCGTGACGTTCGAGCTGGCCGGGCAGTGCGGCCTCTCGATCGTGCCCAACTCGGCCGAAAGCCGCGACGAGAACGTGTATTCCATCACCAAGCCGTTCCTGGTGACGCCCGACGAAAACGAGTTCCCCGCACGCGACGTAGCCGGCTACGCCAAGGCGGTGGAAAAGCGCGGCGTGTCGGTCAACCTGGCTACCACGGTGGGGCACGGCGCCATCCGCGCCGCCGTGATGGGCTACGAAAACCGTCAGGCCACGCCCGAAGAACTGGCGGCGATGTGCGACCTGCTGGCTGCGCAGCTGGACCAGGGGGCGCTGGGCGTGTCGTTCGGGTTGATCTACCCGCCCGGCAGCTTCTGCGACACGGCCGAGGTGACGGCGCTGGCCCGCGTGGCCGCTTCGCGAAATAAAATCTTGGCCGTGCACATGCGCAACGAGAACAACCACATCTTTGAGGCGCTTGAAGAGATGATCGGCGTGGCGCGCGAAACGGGCGTGAAGCTGGAGATCTCGCACCTCAAGCTGATGGGCCGCCCGCAGTGGGGACGCGCCGGCGAGCTGCTGGCCCGTATCGATCTGGCGCGCGCGCAGGGCGTGCGTATCCATGCCGACCAATATCCATACTGCGCCTCGCACTCGGGGCTGAAGTCGTGCTTCCCCACCTGGGCCACAGCGGGCGGCACGGCCGGCTTTCTGGCACGCCGCAAAGACGACGCGCAGTGGGCGAAGATCGTGTCCGACGGCCCGGGACTGGAAGCGCGGATGCTGGCCCGCGGCGGCGCCGAACGCATCAACGTGAGCAGCACCAACGGCGCGTTCCCGCAGATCGAAGGCCTGTCTCTGCCGGAGGTGGCCGCGTATTTAAAGCTGCCGCTGCTTGACGGCGTGCGCGAGGCCCTGATCCGCTGCGACGGCGCGATCTCGTGCATCTATCACGCGATGAGCCGCAAAGACATGCTGGCCATCATGAGCCGGCGCGACGTGTGCGCCGCCAGCGACGGCCGCGCCTATCCGCTCGACGCCAGGCTGGGCAAGGTGCACCCGCGCAACTCGTCAACGTTCGTGCGCTTTTTGCGCACCGTGCGCGAGGAGCGGCTGATGCCTATCGAAGACGCTGTGTACAAGATCACGGCGCTGCCGGCGACGCTGCTGGGCCTGGACGACGAGCTTGGAACCATCAAGCCCGGCCACCTTGCGTCGCTTACCGTCTTTGACGCGCAAAAGGTGACCGACCGCGCCACCTACGCCGACCCGATCGCCAGGCCGGAAGGGATCGCCCGCGTCTACGTCAACGGAAAACTTGTGCTGGATAACGGCGTCATCACCGACGCGCGCCCCGGGCGGTTCTTCCTGCGGTAGACGCCGCTGAGCAGTTTTTTCCTTCCCAAACAGCGGCACAAAAATCAGGATCAGTCTAAAAAAAGCGGCGTTCCTCGCACCTGGACCGGGGTGGGGAACGCCGCTTTTGTGTATGATTTTTCTTTACGCTTTGAATCCCTTGCGTTTTTGCTTCGAATTGGGGGCGGTTTTACAGCTCCCAGCGCAGTGTGGTGCCAATGTTCATGTCCTTCTCGCTTGAGCTGCGGCGGAAGCCGGCGTTCAAGCTCCAGGTGAAGTTTTTGCGTCTGGCCTCAAAGCGCACCTGCCCGGCGAACGTGTCGGCGTCGCCTAGCGGGGTGAAGACGCGCGCGCTGTCTTCGGGGGCGCGCACTGCCGCCCTGGCGCGGCGCGAGCCGATGGTGCGGATGTAGCTTGCCTCAACGATGGGCTTTGTGCGCCAGCCGTTTTTGCTCTCGCTCTCGTTCCACTCAAAGCGCACGCCCATGGGCACGTGCAGCTGCCCGACGCTGAGTTTGTCGCTGAGGAGGCCGTTTGTAAAGGCAAACTCGCTTTGGCGGAAATAGTTCCAGCGCAGACCGACGAACGGGCGCACGTTCAGCTTGCCCGGTCCGTGAGTGTCGATCAGTTTGTAGTAGGCGCGTCCGCCGGCGGAGAAAATGCTGCTTTTTGCCTTGTCGGCGGTGGCGCCGCTGGCACGGTTGTGGTCGGTGCGGTACCACGTAAACCCTGCGTCGCCGGTCAGCAGCCATTTGTCCGTTTCGCGGCGGCCGTAGAGCAGCACGCCCCAAAAGTCGCTGTCGCCGGTCTCGCCGTCGCGCGCGCCTTTGCCGCTGTGGCTGGCTTTGCCGATGTGCGCGGCCAGGCCCAGCGTCTTTTTCTCGTCGCGGCTGAGGTCGCGGCCGACCACAGCGCCCCAGGCGTCGGTCTTCATCTCCAGGGCATCTCCGGTGTCGTACAGGCGGCCCATGTCGCGCCAGCCGTGGATCCAGAACTGCTTGTCGGGGGCCGGCTCGTGCGCGGCGGCCGCGATGGACACGCTGCGCTGCACATTTCCCGCCAGACGGTGCACGGCCGGGGTGACGGGCTGCTGCGGGGTTTGCGGCTTGGGAGCGGGTTGTGGCCGCTCTTCCTGCGGCGGATCGTCGTCGATGATCTCGCCGCCGTCATCGATCTCGCTGCTGTTGCCGCTGCCCCCTTCTGTACTGTTCGGTTTAGGTTTGGGCTCCGGTTTGGGCTTAGGTTCTGGCTGGGGCTCCGGCTCCGGTTCTGGCTCAGGCTGCGGCTCAGGTTCCGGCTCAGGCTGCGGCTCGGGGGAAGGATTTTCCGGGGTCTGCGTGATGATGAGCTCGTAGTCCTTGCCGTCGTCGGAAAGTTTGACTTCGGCCAGGTACTGCTTTCCCGTGCCGGGGTCGTCTTCTTTGTCGATCAGGCCGTCGTAGCCGACGACGGAGAGCGTCGTGGTCTTGATCTTGTTCCAGCCCTTGTCGTCGATCGTGTCAAAGTCGTGCAGCAGTTTCCACGTGCCGGTGGCGCCTTTTTCGATGCCGCTGATCGTCAGTCTGGCGCCGCTTTCGACCGTGGCTTTGGCTTCGCCTTCGCCGGTGAGGATGAAGGCGCGCGTATCGGGAGCCCAGGTGCTGCCGGCCGTAACGACAGTGCGGCTGCCCGTTTTGGCGGTGAATGAGTCGATGACGCCGTAGCTTGACAGCGCGTTGACGTTGAAGGTCGAGCCGTTTTCAAGGTTCAGGCTGTGCATGACGCCGCTGCCCTCTTCAAGGGTGAGGACGCCCGTGCCGGTCACGGTGTAGGCGCCTTCGACAGGGCGGTGTACGGTGGCGTTTCCGGCCACGTTCACGGGAGTCTCGACAAGGGAGACAAGGTTGGTGAAGAGGGCCTGCGCGCCTTCGCCGATATCGACGCTCTCAAAAACGCGCACGGGCAGCCGGAAATCGGCAGTCGTGCCGTCGTTGCTGACGACGAGCAGGTCAGTGCGCAGGTGGGCGTTAGGATGCGCGTCGACAGGGCTGAATGTGTACTGCCCGCCCACCACCCACACCTGGGCGGCGGAGATGTTGGGCGTCTCGGGGTGGTCGGGATGGAGAGCGTCGCCGGTGTCGCTGCCGGCGATCTTCACATTGGGCTCGCTGTCGCGTCCGTCGAACACGACGATGTCGCCGCGCCAGAAGCTGTCGGGGATGGGGTGTCCGTTTTCGTCAAGCTCGGGCGAGAAGATGTCGTCTTCTTTGGCCATCAGCCACACCTGTTTGCTGTCGTTTGCGGCCTGCCACACATCGCCCGGCCGGCCGTTCCAGATGAGGGAGTGGCGGTCGAACTCCAGCACCAGCTTGGCATTTTGAGTCAGCCCCAGCTCAGCGCTCAAGCGCTGACTGTCGGCGTCGGGCACTACGGCGGTGTCCAGCCACAGTTTGCCGCGGCGGTAGTTTTTGATGTCAAGCGCCCAGTCCTCGTCGGTGACATCGGCACTGGCGGCGCCGCCGAGCACATGCTGCGCAAAGTTTTCGTTCACCAGCACAGAGACCACGTCGATCTTGTAATGCCGGCTGGACTGCGGGTTGTCGGGATCGGGCACGGGCACGAGCTTGTCGTAGTCGGTCAGCGTCAGTTTGGCGCGGTTGAACGATAACTCATGTCCGCCGAAGAGGGCCATGTCGCTCATGTTCACGTCGTCTTTGGAGACAAACCCCTGCACGGTGAGCGTGCTGCCTTCGCCGAAGATGACGCCGTTGCCGGCGGCAAACGACGTGCCTGGCTTGGCGATGAGCATGCCCTCGATGAAGATATTGCCGCTTCGCGCAAACACATCGTCGGTGGCCGTGGCAAAATCAAACACGGCGCCGCGGTCGGAAGCACGCCGCAGCGTGATGTCCCCGTTTTCGGAGTAGATGGCGCCGCCCAGGCCCATGCCGTCGGCGCCGGTCGCGGAATTGCCGTTGAAGACCAGGTCGCCGATAGTATTTTCATCGCCCATGGTGATGGTGACATCGGAGCTGGCCCAGATGGCGCCGCCCAGAGCGGTGCCCTGCGGCGCAGTGGCGGTGTTGTTTTTGAACAGCGCGCCTTCGGTGGCGTTGATGAACAGAGGCTTGAGCGCATAGGCAAAGCCGCCGCGGGCTTCGCCGCCTTCGCCGGTGGCCAGAACAGCATTATCTTCATAAAAGTGCTGCGCCCCTGTCAGCGTTGCGGTTTGCGTTCCGTCATAGCGGAGTCCGGCTGCCCTCGCCTTGGTAATACCTTCAGCCGTGTTCTTTGCAAACTGGATATGATCGGCCTCGATGTCAATCGAGCCGCTGTCGGTATACATAAAAAGAGCGCCTGATGCTATGCCGGTCTGCGTCGTCCTCTGTGAACGGTTCTCCCTGAACGTCAGTTCTTTTGCGCGGATTGAAAACGTGCCTGCCGAGTTTGTTATGAGCGAATTTGCGTATTGTGCTTTGTTTTGCGAAAACTCGATCGTGTCTGCGGAGATAAGGTGAGAAGACGGAGTATTTCCTTTAAGTACATACAAGACACCGCCTTGGGCGTTTTCCCCGGCTGCTTCATTATTTCGGAATATTATTGATTTGGCGTTCATGGTAAGCGGGCCGGATTCGATACGAACGGCGCCGCCGAGCCGCGCATGATTTTGTTCAAAGAGGATCGTGTCCGCAGCTTCGAAAGTTCCGCCGTCGCCAGCTAAAACGGCACCGCCGGCGTAGAGGCTGCTGTTGCCGCGAAAGATGAGTTTATCAGCTTTCATCGTAAGGCCTCGGCCGGTGTTGTAATTGCCTGCGCAGATTGCGCCGCCGAATCCGCGCGCCCTGTTGTTTTCAAACAGGATCGTCCCTCCGGCTTCCAGACGCATGACGCCGTTTGTCTGCACGGCGCCGCCCTGGCCGTCGTGAGCGTCGCCGTTGATATCCGCGCTCAGTCCTGCAGAATTGCCGCGAAACGTCATCGAATCGACAGCAACAAGAGTGATTGGCCGTAATGCATTTGTGCATACGGCGCCTCCCTGGCGCCCGGAATGGTTCTCTTCAAACAGCATGTTATTGGCCGTTATCGTAACTTCGTTATTGCCATGGAACGCGCCGCCGGCACTGCATATATATCCCATGCCAACGCCATTGGAGACGCCGCCGTGCAGCGTGTAGTTGCCCACAGCCGTTATGTCGCCGTCGATGTCGATCAGCAGGCTGTTTTGCGCAAACACAGCGCCGCCATAAGGCGATCCCCAGCCGCTCAGCCCGTTGTCGTAAAAATACAGATTGCCCGTGCCGGTGATCGTCAGATTAGCGCGGCCTATTATCGCCGCGCCCAAATGTCCGTTCGAGCCGATCGATTGTTCGGGAGTCGAGACGTTGCCGCGGAATTCCAGATCGCCGTCCAGCGTGATCGTGTGATTGCTGCCGTAATACTCGCGCCCCGGCGCGGCAAGGGCGCCCTGCCCAAACAGCACAAACGCCGAAAGTGCCAAGGCGGCAGCACGCCCCAGGCAGGCGCGGCCCTTTCCGCGGCAATGGGGCCGCGCGCTCCCGGCGGGGGCGACGGTAAGGTCTTTTACGGTGTGCGGTGCGTCATGTGCGCGCATGTTCTGGCCTCCTGTTTAGGTCAAATGAAACGACGCAAGGGGTGAGCCGGCGTCGTGCATATCTCATGATGGTTATAACTGTGTTGATTATCTCACAAGTTTTATAGACTTTCAAGAGTATCATAGCCGCCCCTTTAGCGAGGTAAAAGACGACGCGTGCCCGGCAGCGGCGAATTTTGTTCAGTCTATCCCCCATGCAGTCAGCAAAATTATTTATACGTTGCAAAATCATCACAAAATTTTATGGCTGATCTTTTTATCGTTGCGCGGCGGTGCCATGTTCCACGTGGAACGATCATTCGTAAACGGCTTGTTTTTCTGCATGTGTTGATATATTTGCGGCAAAGGCAGTGCTCGTTTTGAGGCGAAAAAGGGGCAAAAACGCCATAAATTTTTGTGATGATACGGCGCAGGGTAATGTTGTAAATGTGCAAAATAGGCGGCAAAGCGGCGCGGCACGCTTCCACCCGCCCGGTTGTCATACTAGTTTTCGTTAAGGAGACGCTGATTAAATAATATTATGCAAAAATTGACCAACGCACAGGAAACCTGAGAAAATGCGTCAGATCCGAAGAAACCTGCCCGGAAGGGGCTTCGGAGGCGTAC
>Ga0129306_1002990_pt1 | contig 13692 bp, 3 predicted proteins | sample P827metagenome_FD_94438 | JGI IMG/M metagenome (GOLD analysis project Ga0129306, IMG submission 94438) | Capybara group fecal microbial communities from Wisconsin, USA - P827 metagenome | ecosystem: Host-associated > Mammals > Digestive system > Large intestine > Fecal | place: USA: Wisconsin...
CGGAATTGCTATCTGGAACAACGACGCGTGCGAGGCGCAGGACTGCACAGGGATCACGATACGGAACAACACCGTCGAGAACAACTGGCGCGCGGCTTCCATCGCCGTCTTCGGCGGAGACGGACACCTCATCGAGAACAATTTCATCAAGGACGGATTCAAGGGCGCGGGAATACGCCTAAACACAGACTTCCCGGGACATCAGTTCCGCAACACGAAGGAGATCCGCTTCGTCGGCAACACAATCGTCAACTGCGGAACCTCCTGGGACTGCTACGGCGACCAGGCTCAGGACCGTCCGTCTCCGCGCGGCGCGATAGACTTCCAGGGTGAGGTCAGGAACATCGTCTTCGAGCGGACGACGATTGTCGGCGCGCATCGTGCGGCGATTCAGATGATCGTCGGGAACATGGAGAACATCCGTTTCAAGGACCTTGTCGTGGATACCATCGGGACGGACGGCGGGACTAAGTCTCGCTATACATGGGCGGAGGATCTCGGCCCCGGGCGCGTGTTCCATCTCCTCGGCGAGATGAAGCCCGTCGTCGACGGAATAACGATCCGCAATGTTTCCAGGGACAACCTCGTCAACCTTCAGGAGAAGGACAAGAAATCGATCGTGTGGGTAAAGGAGCCCGTTTTCGCGTCATCCGAAAACAGTGGAAAATGAGGAGTGATATTTATTTTCTTCTTTTTTCTGCACGGGGTGTTTGTTTGTGCTATAATAGTTTTGACTAAAAAAGAGAGGGTATGTAGTGGTGCGCAATATTCACGGTACTTTTTGCGCAATATAGTCGTTTGTGACCTTGGGAATATGATATAATAACTTCAAACAAATATGCAGGGAGTCTAATTATGTCCAAAAAATTGATCAAGACCCTTCTTTTCGCAACGTCGTCGGCGTTGTCCTTTGCGGCTTTTTCTGCGCAGATCTACTGGAAATCCAGTGTAACAGAAGGATACATCAACGCGACTGGCGACAACAGTGGCTGGACCGGCGGTGTCGTGCCTGTCAACGGTGATGCAGGTGAATTCAACAGCTCGCTAAGCGCGAATACAACTTATACGGTAAAGATACCTCAGGTTGAAGGAGGCTACTCGTATTCCGCTTCCACCTATGGCAATGGGCTCCCTCAGGGCACCAAGGTCGTTTTCGATGCAACTGGGACGAAGTGGACAGTTGAAGATGCGAATAGTAATTTGAACAACATAATGAATTTCAAAAGCAACAACCACATTTTCAAATTTGAGGGCGAGCTAGGGAATTACGGTTTTTCGCTTTCGGATGGCGTGCTAAGCTATGCGCATGACAACGAAGGATATGTGGTGACGCTTGAAAGCGGAACGTTCGATTCCGCGTTCCATGCTGACGGAACGACGGCCACCTCTCATTCGCTCAAGCTTTTGTACGCCCAAAACAACGCAAACGACAGAGTGGTCTTCAAGGATGGAACAGTGACAAAGCTTCGCAATGTCGAACTCCGCGGACATAGCGAAAACGGCGAGTTCCTGATAGAGGGCGGCGAACACCATATCTACGGACAACTTAGGCTGGGTTCGGAGTCTGAGTCGGGCTTTCCCATCTCTCCCATGCGCATCACCAACGGAACTGTGACGGTTGAAACAGATACTGATATTAAGATTGGAGACGCTGCCAATACAACGCGGTTAATTCTGGAGAAATCTGGAAAGTTCGTGCATAACGGCAACAAAACGGTATTCTGTCCTAACAACTCCGCTTCCACAGGCATCATCACGTTGAAAGACAATGCAACCTGGGAGCATAAGGCAGGGTACGGCCTTGCCCTGGGGCACAACGGCGGAACCGGCATCATTTCCATGGGGGACAACTCCGTCTTCGCGTCGCCAGGCGGTATCAATGTCGGCGACGGCAATAACGGCACGGGTCGCATCCTGATCGAGGATGAGGCGGAAATGTCCGTAAGCACCATCACCCTCAGCCATGCCGCCGGTACGACGTCCGAGCTGACAATGCGCGGCGGCACGCTGAAACTTGCGCCCAATGCTTCCATCACCTCCGGCAACGGATCGCCGTTCAAGGGCGGCGCGGGCACGGTCAAGTGCCTTTTCGACGGCGGCACGATCATCCCCGGCGGGAACGATTCGCAGACCGTCCAGAGCGTGCCTGCCGTCGAGCTGGGCGTGAACGGCGTCACTGTCGATACCGGCTCCAATGGCAACGTCAAGTGGAGCGCGAAGACGCTGAATGCGAAGGACGCCGATGACAACGACGTCGCAGGTCTCTTTGTAAAGGACGGCTCCGGCGTGCTTATCGTCAGGATGTCCGAGACGGACGGCAACGCCCAAGGCATCTACGCCGGACGCTCGCTCAACTCCGAGCATGCGAATACTCTCGTCAAGGCGGGTACGCTTCGCTTCGACAACCAGAACGCGACGGACGGCTACTGCAGGTTCGGCAAGTCCGTTTCAGTCACCGATGGCGCGGTTCTTTCTCTCAAAGGAAGCGGAGTAACAAAACTCGTAGTCGACAATCTTACGCTTGGCAATGGAAATGGCGCAACCTTTTCTACAATCGCCATGGATTCCGGCGATGTGGTCGAGATCGGCAGCTCTCTCGCGGCGAACGCCGGCGCAATCGATGCGTCATGGATCAACGGGGACGGCGAGTACACGATCTTCACCTGCGCGAACGGCGTCACGGTCGATCAGTCCGCGCTCGACAACATCGTGCTTCTGAATCCGCCTTCGGGCAAGGACTACATCTGGGTGACGTCCGTAGACGAAGTGACCGGCGTCACCTCGTGCAAAATCAAGGTCGGAGATGAGGGGACGCTAGGTCCGCACTCTTCCATCGTCTACACGGATGGCGTTGGTGTCGTGGACCCCGATGGTTCGACCGATCCCGTCGGCAGCATTTCCGGCTACGGATCTGCTCAGGACGATCTCAATCTTCACCGCGTCGCTTCCGCGACGGTTGCCGAGAACAATACGCTCACGCTCGGCGGAGCGCTTACGGGCGACGGACGCACCACGCTCACGAAGACCGGGTCCGGCAAGCTTGCGATTACCGGCGACAATTCAGAGACCTACAATGGCGGATTCGCAGTTGACGGCGGCATACTGTCGATAGAGGACAAAGCTGCGCTCGGACCTGTCGGGCTTCTCACAAAGAATCTGGCGCTCAAGTCTGGCACGCTCGCGTTCGAAAATGGCGACACGTCGGACATCGATCCGATCACGCTGACGATTGCAACAGGCGAAAACAAGAAGCCCGCGATAGTCCAGGTGGCGAACGGTGCGACGCTTACCGCGCAGAACGTCGTGCACCTGAGCGGCGCGCTCGTCAAGACGGGCGCAGGAGAGCTCGCGCTCGATCTCGGAGCTGGCGAATATACGGTTGTGAAGAACAACGGGAACGAGAACAACGACAATTCGATAACTCTGCCAGCGAGCGGCGATTCTCCAACGGAAACGGCCACGTTGTCTGCGCTCACCGTGCTGGAAGGCTCGCTGCACATCATGGGCAGCAGCGCCGATAATACGACGGTGAAGGCCAACGACCCCGTGCTCATCGGCGGAAACTACGCGGGCAACTCGGCCCCGTCCCTCGTCCTTGAGGACGTCACGTTCTCCACGGAAGGGAAGCACATCTCCTTCGGGCGCAAGGTCCCGTCCGGCGGCAAGGCTTCAGAGCTCCACATGACGAACGCAGTGATGAGGACGAACAAGCTCGAGGTCGGACATGACGGCTCGACCGACAACCTGGAATTCATCGTCGACCTGAAGAACTCTACGATTGTCGACAACTGGAAGATCCAGTTCTGCTGGGGCAATGCGGCTGCCCGGATCACGGCCGACAATTCAGTGATTGAATGCACGGGGGACAACGGTGTAATCATCGGGCGGATCAATTCCGCCGTCTTCACCGGAGACAATGCCGCGCTCCGCGCCACGAAGGCGGACGGAACCGACAAAGCTGGACGGCTCCTGGTTTACAACAGCAACTTCTCGGAAGGTTCCGAAGTTCGGTTCGCGGACGGCGCGCGTCTGGTGACGACACGCGGGGTGCGCTATGAAAACTCCGACAATTCGAAGGGCTTCCTCGCGACAGTGTTCGACGGCGGCATATTCGAGGTCAATGCCTCTACTGCGGAGCAAAACTGCCGCTCGCGCATGGCGCAGTCTGAGCGTCAGGGTTTCACCGTTGAAGACGGAGGCCTTGAAGTCGCGATCGCCGACGGCGTGAACCACTACATCACGTTCCCGATACGCGGAACGGGCGACATCGTGAAGACAGGAGCCGGAACACTCTACCTCACCGAGTCGTACGATCTTGACACGGCTTCGACCGAGAAGCTGCTTCAGGTGTCCGGTACGACGGTCGTCTCGAACGGAACGCTCGTCGTGGACGGATCGCTCGTGGACGGCGCGAAGTCGTTCGAGGTCGCAGAGGGCGCGACGCTTGACCTTAACGAAACGACGCTTGCAAGTGCGACAATTTCGGGCGCTGGTGTCGTCACGAACGGCACGCTCTCTGCGGCGACGATCGCCTACGACGCCGATGCGGCGCTCACCTTCGAGGATGTTGCGTTCAACGGCGCGCTCACGGTGGACTTCGGCTGCACGGCGGAGAATCCTCTCGACAGGGATGCCGGCAGGGCGGGCATCACTGTCGCGCACTACACCGGTGAGGCGGCGCCGGTCATCGCGAAGGTCGTTCCGGCCAACACCGGCATTGTCCGCGCCAAGGCGAAGGTGGAGTGCAACGAAGGCGACATTGTCGTGACCGTCGTGCAGAGTGGACTGCAGGTGTACATCCGCTGATGCGTCAGGAGTTGCCGTCATGTCTGGAGGCGCCGTGTGCTTAATTTGCGCCGGCGCCTTATGTCTGCGCAAATTTCACGGTTATTTGTGCGTTTTGTTCACGGCGAGGGTGGTGGAAAAATTGTATAATGTTAGCGTAAATCCGAGGTGTAGGATTTGCATTGCGTTTTAAACATAAAAACGAAAGGTCGAAAAATGAAACGAACGATGGCAGCAGCCGGCATGTCGCTCATGGCGATATCGGCTTTTGCGGCGCTCGACGAAATCGAGCTCAAGGACTGGACGCTTCAAGACGCAACGGTCGTCGAGGCGCAGGCGAAGAAGGAGGGTTGGTTCAAGTACAACTCCGCCTGCCAGACGACCGAGGGCGAGAAGCTGTCGCTGAACGGATACGACGCGAAGGGCTGGTACAAGGCCACCGTTCCCGGAACGGTCCTCACCACGCTCGTCGACAACGGAGTCTATCCCGAGCCTACGTACGGCGAGAACAACCGCCCCGAGATCATCCCCGACGACCTCTGCAGGAAGGACTGGTGGTACCGCACGAAGATCCGCGTTCCGGACAGTTTCAAGGACAAGACGGTCTGGCTCAACTTCGACGGCATCAACTACCACGCCGAGATATGGGTGAACGGACGCATCACCGGCCGCATGACGGGCGCGTTCAAGCGCGCGTCGTTCGACCTCGCGAAGAGCGGCGACGCGAAGGCGGGGAAGGACATCTCCATCGCCGTCAGGATCTCGCCGCAGCCCACGGTCGGCGTGCCGAGCGAGCACACGATGGGTACGACGGGCGGACCGTGCGGAGGCGTCGCGCGCCTTGACGGCCCGGTCTTCGGATGCTCCGTCGGCTGGGACTGGCTCAGCGGAATCCGCGACCGCGAGGCGGGGCTCTGGCGCAAGGTGACGCTTTCCGCGACCGGCGACGCGAAGATTCTCGATCCGCAGGTCGTGACCGATCTCCCTGTGCTTCCGAAGCTCGACACGGCGACGGTCAGCGTGAACGTTCCGGTCAGGAACCTCTCCGAGAAGCCCCTTGAAGGCATCGTCACAGTCGCGTTCGACGACGTTAAGGTCTCCAAGAAGGTCGCGCTTGGGCCTTCCGAGACGAAGACGGTCGCTTTCGCGCCGACGGAGTTCGCCGCGCTCAACGTGAAGAATCCGAAGCTGTGGTGGCCGAACGGACTCGGCGAGCCCGCGCTCCACGATATGAAGATATCGCTTGCCGCGGCTGGGAAGGACAGCGACGAGAAGTCCCTCAAGTTCGGCATCCGCAAGTTCGACTACTTCGCCGGGAACAAGCCCGAGTTCGCGCTTGCGGTCAACGGCGTGAGGGTGTTCATGAAGGGCGGCAACTGGGGCCTTGACGAAATGCTCAAGCGCATCCGTCGCGACAGGATCGACGCGCAGGTTCGCCTCCACCGCGAGGAGAACTTCAACATGATCCGCGACTGGGGCGGGATGAGCCAGAGCGACGAGCTCGCCGATGCGTGCGACAAGTACGGCATCATGCTCTGGGAGGACTTCTGGCAGTTCAACTCCATCGATCCCGTCAACACCGACTTCTACTTCACGCACGTGAAGGACACGATCCTCAGGTTCCGCAACCACGCCTCGCTCGTCCTCTGGTGCTCGCGCAACGAGGCGACGCCTCCTAAGTACCTCGACGACGAGATGCGCTTCCTCCTCAAGGACCTCGACCCGACGCGCCACTACCAGGCCAACTCGGGCGGCGGCTACGGCTTCAACTCCGGTGGTCCGTACGACTGGGCTCCGCCCGCGCGCTTCTCGCGCTTCATGGACGATCCGTCCTGGAAGAAGCAGGAGACGTTCAAGACCGAGATCGGCGGCGTGTCCATCCCGACGATTGAGTCGCTCATGTCCATGTTCCCGAAGGCCGACTGGGACGGCATCACCGATGCCTGGGGCGAGCACAACATGTGCGCCGGCGGCGGCAGGAAGTATCCGCGCTTCATGGCCACGCGCTATGGCGAGATCAGGAACTTCGCCGACTTCGCCCGCAAGGCGCAGCTCATGAACTACGAGACGCACCGCGCGATCTACGAGGGACGCATTGGACGTATGTTCGAGCCGATGGAGGGTGCTCTCCTGTGGATGAGCATCCCGGCGCAGCCGAGCCTCATCTGGCAGTCGTTTACCTACGACCTCGACACGCACGCAACGTACTTCGGCATCAAGAAGGGCTGCGAGCCGCGCCATGTGTTCTTCAACGAGTCCGCCGAGGGTGGAATCGTCCAGGCGGTCAACCATGGCCGCACGCCGTTCGAGGGCAAGGCCAAGTTCTCGATCTACAATCTCGACGCGACGCTCGCCGGGACGCAGGAGTTCGCCGTGAAGCTCGGCCCTGCGCAGAAGATGAAGCTCGGTGACGTCAAGTGGCCGGAGAACCTCTCCAAGGTCCACTTCATGAAGGCGGAGCTCTTCGACGCAGCCGGTAAGCTCGTCTCCGACAACTTCTACTGGCACAACCGCGCGTGCAACCCCGCGAAGGCGGACGAGCTCAGGGACGACAACAAGATTGTCCGCTACGACGACCTCAAGGACCTCGATACGCTTCCGAAGGTTACGCTCGAGGCGAAGGCGAAGAGCGCGGTCCGCGAGGGCAAGACGCTCGTCGCTGTCGAGCTCAGGAATCCGTCCAAGTCCGTGGCGCTTATGGCGCACATCCAGCTTCGCGGCGCGAAGACGGCCAAGCGCGTCCTTCCGACGACGTACTCCGACAACTACGTGTCGCTCCTTCCCGGCGAGACGAAGAGAATCGTCGCGCAGTGCGACACCGCGCAGCTCAACGGTGAGCAGCCTTTCGTGACGGTCGACGGATGGAACGTCACGGTCGCGAAGAGCGAAATGGTCGGTCCGAACGAGATCGCCTCGCCCGACGCGAAGGAGTGGGCGCACCAGAAGGGCTTCGGATTCCTTCCCAAGCCTCTCGTCGCGAAGAAAGTCGTGCGCATCAACTGCGGCGGATACAACCGCGGCAACTTCGAGAAGGACCCGGGTTTCCTCGAGGCTCCGGTTGGGTTCCGCACCGAGCCCATGGACCTTACCGATTGCCCTGACGCAGGACCCGAAGACATGTACCGCACGGTCCGCTGGGGCGAGTCGGTCTACTCCAACCTCCTCGCGAAGGCCAACGCGCCGTATACGGTCCGTCTCCACTTCGCGGAGAGCGAGAAGTCCAAGTGCGACGGAAAGAACATGATGGACGTCCTCGCGAACGGCGAGCCGATCCTTACGAACTTCGATCCCGGGTTCGCCGGACTCTACAAGGCCGGCGTCAAGGAGGTCAAGCACGTCAAGTCCGACGCGAAGGGCTACGTGAACCTCTCGTTCGTGAAGGGCAAGAAGGTCGGCAACGAGTCGCGCGATCCGCGCATCAACGGATACGAGATCATACCCGAGTGACATTGGCGAAACTCATTCCGAGTGCATATTGCGTCCGCGCGGCACATCTGCCGCGCGGGCGCTTTTTTTCTGCATTCAGATCTGAATTTTCCGGTTGGTGATAGGCATTTTCCGGAAAAGATTCGGTTGCGCAAATTTCACGATTGTTTTTGCGCGAAATTCGTTCTTTGCCTGCGGCTATTTTGTTACAATATAGCCGATCATTGACCAAGGAGGATCGAATGAAACTTGCATCTAGCAAATCATATATTAAATCCATCTCGTCCATGAGATGCCTTGCGGCGGCGGCAGTAGCCGGCGTTGCGGCGTTTTCCGCCAACGCAACCGAGAGAACTTGGCAGCCGCAGGGCGGCTCCACCGACATCAGCGAACCGCACAACTGGGGCGGAACGCTTCCCGACAACGGAGACAGGAAAAAATTCGCGGACGGTGGATACGCCAGCGACTATACGGTAACTATTCCGGCGGCCACGGCGGAGAACCCGTATCGCGACTATGCCGGACTTGTGTTTGACGCCGTCACCGACGGGCAGACGGTGACGCTGGACGCGACAGGTACGTCGTGGCTGCAGATGGGCGATGCGGGCCAGGCGTGGCAGGACAATGTTCCGTTCCGCGTCCGCTCCTGGGACCACATCTTCGACATCGACAACGCGCACAACACGGCGAACCCCGCGAACAACTTCGGCTTTTCGCTTACGGACGGAACGATCTCGTTCAAGCGCGACTTGACGAATGGCTCCGTGCTGACCTTCAACGGCGACTTCAACATGGCGGTCGCCCCCGATGGCACGGAGAATGCGCACAGGACGGTTCTTTTCCACGACACGAATCCAAACAGCGCCAACTCCAAGGTGATCTTCCACAGCGGCGAGTCCACGCTGCGGTATGTCCAGCTCCGCGGAAAGACGCAGGGCAACGAATTCCGCGTCGACGGAGGCATTCTGCACGTGCTGAGCGGTCTTGCAATCAACGAAGACTCGACAGGCGTCGATACAGATGCGTACATGCACGTGACGGGCGACGGCCAGGTGTCCGTTGATTCCGGCTCGCTGTGGATCGGCCGCAACAACGACGGGCGCGGCGTGCTGCGAATCGACGGGAACGGCAAGTTCAAGATAAACAGCGGGACTACAGCCACTTATTTCCCCGATGGTTCTGCGCAGACAGGCCTTCTTTCCATCGGAGGGAACGGCGAGTGGAATTCGGTGAAGGACATGAATGTCGGCCATAACGGCGGCACCGCCGACATTCTTGTCGAGGGGAACGGCGTCTTCAACCATTCCGGGGCGTTGAACTTCGGCGCCGGAAACGGATGTTCCGTCTCGCTTACTATGCAGGACGACGCATGCGCCGTTTTGCCGGCCGTTTCGATGATGCGGGACATAGCAGCCGACCAGCAGCGCACGGGCGTCATCACGCTAAAGGACGACGCGGTTCTCGATATCATGGTGCGGTTCGGAAACTGGGTCAACGGAGCGAGCGGAGACTTCACCCTTAACATGTCGGACAATGCAAAACTGCGCGCAAGCCGGAATGACGGCAATGACTGGATTCTGTTCGGTGACAACAACACCTCGAAGTTTACGCTCAATCTTGCAGGTGGAACAATCGAGAAGTTCGGCGGTGGCGAACTTGTTCACTTCCAGCTGAAGGGCGGTGCTGCGAGCGAGTACAACTTCTCCGGCGTGACGCTCAACACGCAGAACTTCGCCATCGAAGGCAAGGCGGATACATCGGCGCCAGATGCCTGGCATATCGCCTGTCAGACGGCAGGCACGATCAACATCCGCCAGCACGGCTCTGGAGACGGACTCGACATCCGCGGTGGAAACGGACGTAATGCGATGTATCTCCTCGAGGGCGGCACGCTCAACGTCGGCAACATGATGCGCGTCGGACATAACATAGCCGACAGCAGCAGGCAGTGGCGCTCAGTGTTCCGCCAGACTGGCGGTCAGGCGAACATCAGCGCGAATGTCAATATGTGCGACTCCGCTACGATGGCCGAATTCGAGCTCCTCGGCGGGCGTACGCGTCTTACTTCCCTGCGCGGCTGGAACCAGAGCGTTGCGCGCAACGTCAACGGTGCCTGGGCGACGGCGCTCTTCGACGGCGGCACCATCGAGCCGTGGGCGGATGGAAGCGATCTCATCTGCACGATGCCTGAGCTCCGTCTCGGTGCGAAGGGGTTGACGATCGACACTGTCGGATACGCGGAGACGCGCATCGCGGCGAAGTTCCAGAACGAGGGCGAGGGGACGGAAGACGAGGTTGACGGACTGTTCGTCAAGACCGGCGCTGGCACCCTCAAGGCCAAGATGATTGAAACCGACAACAAAGCTGTTGGCGAATATGCCGGGCGCGTGCTCAAGAGCACGCACACCTATACGCGCATCGACCAGGGAACACTGCAGCTGACTGAGGCTGCGGACGCTGCCTTCGGAAAGAACATCGCCGTGAAGGGCGGCGCGACGCTCTCGCTCGCGGGTACTGCCCAGACGCTCACGGTCGACACGCTCACGCTCGGCGACGGGAACGGTGTGGCGGCCCTGGCTCTTGATGCCGGCGACAAGATAGTAGTCAATGCCGAAAACGGACTTTCGGTGAACGCCGCGATGGTTGATTTCTCGTCTGTGACGGTTAACGACATCTATCCCGTCTTCGTCTGCGCCGGTGCCGTCGATATTGCGGCGGTGAGCGACATCAACATCATTCCGAACGCGGACCATGACTGCGAGTGGACCAGCTCCTATGACGAAGGAACCGGCGCCACGACGTTTTCGATACACGTTGCCGCCGCAGGGACGATCGGCAAGACCATCACATACGGCAATGGATCCGTCACCACGAACGGAGAAGGTCGCGTCGCCAGGCTCATCGCGAACGAGACAGGCACGCAGTACGGCCAGCTCGACCTGACGAGCGCCGCTGCCGCGACAGTCGATGCAGGCGCAACGCTGACGCTCGGCGGCGATCTTCACATCCCCGCAGGCGGAACTCTTTCGAAGCGCGGCTCCGGCAAGCTTGTCGTCGACGGAGACAATTCCGGTTTCGCAGGGTCCTTTGCTTCCCATGGCGGAACACTTGAGGTCGACGGCGTTGAGGCGCTCGGGAAAGATCCGCTGTCCTTCCCGCTCGTGCTCGGCAACGGCACGTTCAAGTACACGGGCGATGCCGTCACGTTCAACGCGGCGCTCAAGTTCCAGGGCGAGACGGCCGGAAAGTCCGTGATTCTCGAGAATGACGGCGACATGACGTTCCCCGACGTCCAGCACGTGAGCGGAACCTTCGTCAAGAAGGGCGTCGGCGCGCTTACGCTCGATCTCCCCGCGGGTTCGTTCAAGCTCGGCAACGACGCGGTTGACGGGGATTACGGAATACAGGACGGGACCGTTGAATTCCCGGCGAGCGGCGATGCACCGGAGTCCAAGACCGGGCTCTGCGGCGTGACAATCGCCGAGGGTACGCTGAAGGTCAAGGGACAGGGTGCCGACACGACCATCGTCTCCACCGAGAACACGTCGATTCTCGGCACCGGCTACTTCGCCAAGGCCGCTCCTGTCCTCGAAGTCGAGGATGCGCGCGTCAACTTCGGAAAGGCCTCCCGCCACAGCCGCATCATGGCGCGGTATCCTGCCGGTGCGCCCGTTCCGGAGATACGCCTCAAGAACGCCATCTTCAACACGAACAGCGGTTATGTAGGGACCAGCTCCGACGCGTCCGACCGCCGTGGTCCGATCATCACGATGAAGGACTCCGTATTCTTGGGCGACTACAACACCTATCTCGGCGTTGCCGGCTTCGCCAGTCCGGAGGTCGATGCGGACAACTCGAGCTTCATCACCGAAGGAGCGCTTGGAATCACCATCGCAGCCGCGAAGCTGACGGCCGACTTCTACGGAACGAACGCGGTGTTCGGATCGTATTCGAAGATCGAGGCTGGGGCGAACTACGGCGGACGCATCGCCTCCCAGAACCACGTTACCGGCGAGGTGAAGATCCGCGACGGCGCGCGTATGAAGACGACCCGCGGAATCGACTTCGCATTCGGTTCCTTGTCCGTTGTGTTCGACGGCGGCATCTTCGAGATCGTCTCGCACAATGTTGAATCACAGCGCGCCTGCACGTCGCTCTGGCAAAAGGCGGAAACGGCGTTCGTGACGCAGGGCAAGGGCCTTGAGGTGCTCATCGCCGAAGGCTCCACGCATGACTTCAACTTCCCCGTCGCAGGCGAAGGCAAGGTCGTGAAGACGGGCGAGGGCACGTTCAGGCTCGTTACGGCGCGTGCAGAGGGCGAGAAGCTCCTCCAGTACACCGGCGGAACGGTCGTCTCGAACGGCACGTTCGTCGTCGACGGATCGCTCGTCGCGGACGGCGCGAAGTCGTTCGAGGTCTGCGCTGGTGCTGTCCTCGACCTGAACGGCTCCGTGCTCACGAACGCAACGATCGCCGGCGCGGGCCGGGTCGTGAACGGGAAGCTCGTGAACCCGACGCTAGCCTACGACGCAGATGCGCTTACGACATTCGAAGGCGTGGAGTTCGACGGTGTGCTCTTCGTCGACTTCGGACGCACGGCGGAGGATCCGCTCGACAGAACCGAGGCAAGGGCAGGAATTCTCGTCGCGCACTATGCCGAAGGCACTGTCCCCGAGTTCACGAAGGTCAAGGCGCTCAACACGGGCATTCCACGCGCGAAGGCAGGCGTGAGCTGCGTTGACGGCGACATTGTCATCACAACGGTCCAGACCGGATTCGAAGTGCGCCTTCGCTGACGGGCTGACGCGCTACTTTACAACTTCCCCTCACGCACCGTCGCATAGCGGCGGTGCGTGTTTTTCATTTGAGCAGGCAGGAGTTTCGTTGTCACCAAAGCCGCTTGCGTAAATTTCACGGAATATTTTGCGTGTTATTCTCGCACAAGGGAGACTGTCTGTGGTATTATACAAGCATGAAAACTAAAGGACTCAGAATTTGTTCTTCCGTTGTCTTTTCTGTGGTGGCCCTTTCGGCTTCCGCGGTTGTCAGGCCCGCCGCCGTCTTCACCGACGGCGCCGTGCTGCAGGCTAAGCGTGCCGTGCCCGTGTGGGGCATGGCCGATCCGGGCGAGAAGGTCGTCGTCAAGTTCGCCGGGCAGACGAAGACGGCAAAGGCGGGCGCGGACGGCAAGTGGCGCGTCGCGCTCGATCCGATGGAGTATTCTTCCGTCGGCCGCGAGCTCGTCGTCGGTTCGACGAAGTTCTCCGATGTCCTTGTCGGCGAGGTGTGGCTCGGGATCGGACAGTCCAACATGGAGTTCCCGCTGGAGCACTGCGATGAAGGAAAGCGCATGGCCAAGGGCGGCGTGCTGCCGGAGACTGTAAGGTTCTTCCACATGCCCAAGGACGGAGATGAAAAGCCGCGCGACATGTTTGCAGTTCCCGAGGGGACGAAGTGGCTTTCCTACACCAAGGAGAACGA
>Ga0129306_1002992_pt1 | contig 13671 bp, 11 predicted proteins | sample P827metagenome_FD_94438 | JGI IMG/M metagenome (GOLD analysis project Ga0129306, IMG submission 94438) | Capybara group fecal microbial communities from Wisconsin, USA - P827 metagenome | ecosystem: Host-associated > Mammals > Digestive system > Large intestine > Fecal | place: USA: Wisconsin...
AATTCAAAAATACAAGGAAAAATTTGCTGCATAAAGAAACTCACCGCTACCAGTTTGGTAACGGTGAGTTAATGGAACTATTTTTATTTATTTACCTGGTCTACTTGACAAGGGGCGGATCACTTGCTCCCGGCGGCTCACGCGGTATCATCAATAGGGACTCAGCGGCATTTCAGCGTATCGGCATAAAACTGGTCCAGTTCCTCCTTGGTGGGGAACACCGCTACATACATCTGGTTACCCATGGCGCCGGACAGCGCGTCGGGGATGCGCTCCACCATCCGCATCTGGGGGGCGTATTTCTCCATGACCTCCTGGTGGCTGAGTACAAAATCCTTGCCGTCCCGGCGGCCCACAAAAGCGCAGTAGGCATGTTCTCCCACCGGCATATCGGAGCGTCCAAAGGCGATCATGTCGGCCCAGATCTTGTACACGTTGGTGCTGTGGGCAAAATTGATCATGTCGGGGGTAAAGCCGCCGCAGGGGCGCATGTTGACCTCCAGCCCCACCACCTGGCCCGCCTTGCCCAGTCCCTTCTGGTCCTGGGTGAGGCGGAAAAACTCAAAGTGGACGAACCGGCTCTTGACGCCGAAGGCTTTCACCGTATCCCGGCCGGCCTTGCGGGTGTCCTCGGGCAGGTCCCGAAGGATGTAGTAGACGGAGTTGTCGTTCTCGTTGACGATATCCATGATGGACATAGGGGTAACGTTGCCCGTCTCAAACAGGGGCTCGCCCCGGTCGTCGATGATCGCGTCGTAGGAGTTGACCTCGGCGTGGACAAACTCCTCCATGATGTACGGCACGTCCGCTTCCTTCTCCGCCATAAAGCTCTCCAGTTCCTGGCCACTGGTAAGCTTATAGGTGTGGGAGGCGCCTACGCCGTTATCCGGCTTGACCACTACCGGATAGCCTACCTTTTTAATAAAGTCCCGGCAGCCCTTCAGATCCTCCACCAGATAATACCGGGCGGTGGGGATCCCGGCCTTGGCATAAAACTCCTTCATCTTGGACTTGTATTTGACCCGGGGCATATCTTCCGTCTGGAACCCGGAGGTGATGTGGAAGTCGGTACGCAGCCGGGCGTCCCGCTCCAGCCAGTACTCGTTGTTGGACTCCAGCCAATCAATACGGCCGTATTTGAAGATGAAAAAGGCCACCGCGCGGTATACCTGGTCGTAGTCCTCCAGGGTACCCACTTTGTAATATTCGTTCAGACTGGCCTTCAGCTCGCCGCTGAGCTCATCGTAGGGCTGATCGCCGATGCCCAGCACGTTCATGCCGTTCTTCTTCAGCTCCTGGCAGAACTGCCAGTAATTGGTGGGAAAGTTCGGTGAAATAAAGATGATGTTTTTCACGTTCACTCCTGCTTTCTCTTTTTATGTAGGGAAGAACTCGGTCACTCCAGCAAATAGGGAAGGAAATAAGCCACCTGCTTGTGCCACCAGGGCCAATCGTGATTGACGTCCCAGCCCCAGAAATCCACCCACAGTTGGATTCCCTTTTCCTGGCAGATCTCCTGAATACGGCGGGTGGTTTCGGGCAGTTCCCAGGCCCCCTGGCCCACGCAGATGACGCCCTTGTGCTGGTTGTACTGCTGGATAAAGGGGTGGTCCTCCGGCAGATTGGCCAGATAGTCCACAGGGGAATTGAGATAGACCACATCGTCCATGTACCCGTCAAAGCCGTAGCTGGCGGTATAGATCCCGCTCAGCGCCAGCAGACCGTCGAACAGGTCGGGACGGCGGAAATACAGGTTGGCGGCGTGGGTGGCCCCCAGGCTGCACCCAAAGGCCATGACCCCTGGGAACCCCGTCCAGCCGTTGCAGGAATTGACCATGTCCCGCATAAAGGGGACCATCTCGTCGGTGATGTACTGGATCCACTGCTCGTGCCGCCGTGCCCGCCAGTAGGGATCGCCCGCCTTGTTGGACCAGGTCTCGGCGTCCATGGTGTCGATGGAAAAGACCATGACCTGGCCCGATTCGATCCAGGGCGCCCAGGTATCGGTCATGTGGAAGCTTTCAAAGTCAAAAAAGCGGCCGTCCTGGCAGGGGATGAACAGCACCGGCCGGCCGGCGTGGCCGTATACCTTGCACTCCATATCCCGGCCCAGCGCGGGGCTGTACTGCTTAAAATACTGAGTCTGCATGGGGGATACCTCCATTATTCCAGCTCATAGAGCAGGGTATTGAGAAAGAAGGGGATCTGCCGCTCCCAGCTGGCCTCGCAGTGCTCCCCTCCGGGGACGATGCGGCAATTCAGGAGGACTCCCCGCTCCAGCAGCAGACCGGCAACGGCGGCAAATCCCCGGGACATGTCGTCGTGGTTGGCCAGTTCTCTGGAGCCGTAGTCCATGTAGACCACGGTGTCCGGCCGAAGCCGGGCGGTACGCAGCAGCTTTTCCAGCTTGTCCGGCGCCAGCCAGATGGAGGGCGACAGGGCGGCGCACCGGGAAAAATATTTGTTGTACTTGGCCACGGCATACAGGCTCATCAGTCCGCCCATGGAGCTGCCTGCAATAAAGGTGTGGCTCCGGTCGGGCAGAGTGGGGAAGTTCGAGTCGATCTCCGGCTTGAAGGTCTTCACCATCCAGTCCATGGTGACCTTGCCCAGCCCCTTGATCCGGCCCATCTCCGGGTCCCGGCAGGAGAAGGGGGAATACTCGTTGAGCCGGCCGTTGTTGGGGTCATGGTTGCACTCTACGGCCGCAATGATGAGGGGCGTCTGGGTGGCGTCCATGTACTCCAGCATCCCCCAGCTCTTCCCATAGGTGGCGTCCCCGTCAAAAAACAGGTTGTGGCCGTCGAACATGTATAAAACCGGATAGCGCGCGTCAGGGTCCTGGTTCAGGGCGTCGGGAAGATAGACATAGGCGCGCCGCGGCTCATCCCCGGTCAATTCCGGGATGGTAAGATTCCAGGTTTCGATCATGGCAGAGTCTCTTTTCGTTGTATTACCAAGGATTGAATAGGTATTAGTTTAGCACAGCAACCTCCAAAATTCAATTGGCGCTTTCCGCAAATTCCGGACTCTCGAACCCGGGCGGGCAAGTCTATTTGAATGGAGCGGGCGTTCAGTTCATATAGTAGAGCGGCAGAGACGGCAAACCAAAACACGGTAAATAAGGAGGAGAATTATGAAAGTCAAGGTCATTTTGCTCAGGCGCAGGCTTTTGTCCCTTGGGGGCTGCCTGCTGGCAGCACTGGGGATCTTCTCTATGGTAAACTTCCCAACGGCGGTGGGGGTGTCCGCAGCCACGCGGCAGCTGCCCATCTACTGCGTCCAGCGGGATCAGAAACTGGTATCCATCAGTTTCGATGCGGCCTGGGGGAATGCTATTTTGCGGACGTTGAGCCCCAAGAGTTTTGGGGCTCAACGTCCGCATTTTTCTGAAAATCAGTACAGCACAAATTAACTATAAAGGCAGGCGCTTTCTCCCCAAAAAGAGCGGAGGAAACCAGGATCTCCTCTGCCCTACCGCCCCAGGACCCCCAGGTCATCGGAAAACGTGTATGTAATTTCCACCCGGCTATCCTCAAAGACCAGGATCTGCCTGATGGCCTCGGCCACGGTGGTCCGGTCAAGGGCGGTCAGCTTCCCATGCTTCAGAAGTTCCGTCACCCACGGCCTGTCCAGCTCCCTGTCCTGCGGCTGTTCCATCTGCTCCAGCTGTCCGGAAAGCAGTTCCTCCTGGCGTTTGTAGTCCGCCTGATAGCGCAGGAAATCCTCCTTGGAGATCAGACCGTCCTTGTAGTCCTCATAGGCCGACTTCTTCAGCCTACGGACCCGCTCCAGGCTGCTCCGCAGGCGGTCCCGCTCCCCTTTGCGGTCGTAGGTCTTTGCCTCCGGCTGGGCCTCCTCCGCCAGTTTCTTCAGGTCGCCCACCGCCGAGATGATCTTGTTCAGGTCCGCCAGCACGATCTGCTCCAGCATCCGGTACGAGATGCCGTGGCGGCTGCACACCGTTGGTCCGTACCGTTTGTAGGAGCCGCAGCAGTAGTACGCGCCGCCCGGACCGTTGGTCTTGCTCATGGCGCGTCCGCAATCGCCGCAGCGCAGAAACCCGGCAAAGGGGCTGACATTTTCCTTGAAATTCAGCGTCCGGGTGTCCCGCTGCAGCAGGGACTGGACCCGCTCCCACTGCTCCGGGTCAATAATGGCCTCGTGGGTATTTTCCACCACCGCCCATCGCTCTTTTGCCAAAAGCTTGGCTCTGCCGTGCATGGTCTGGCGCGGAGCCCTCCCCTGTTCCATGTTGCCCGCGTACATCTGGTTTTTCAGGATGCGGTGGATGGTGGCGTAGGTCCAGTAGGTCGTCCCGCCCAGCTTTTGTCCGTTGTGGTACTTTTCGCCGTTGAGCTTTTTGTACTCGCTGGGACAGAGCACCCCCTCGGCGTTTAACAGCTTGGCGATCTTGACCTTTCCGTTCCCCTGTTCAAACAAGGTGAAGATCCGCCGCACCACAGCCGCCGCGGTGGGATCGATGACCAGGTGGTTATGGTCCTCGGGGTCCTTCCGGTAGCCGTAGGAGGCGAACGCCCCAATAAACTCGCCGCTGCGCTGCTTGGCCCGGAAGGAGCTTCGCACCTTTTGTGAAATATCCCGGGCGTACTGCTCGTTGATGATGTTTTTCACCGGCAGCAGCATGTCATAGGGGCCCTTCTCACTGTCGATGTTGTCCCCGATGGCAATAAAGCGCACGCCGCGCTCCGGAAACCACCGCTCCAGATAGCGCCCCACGTCGATGTAGTCCCGGCCAAAGCGGGACAGGTCCTTTACCACCACGCAGTTGATCCGCCCTGCCTCAATGTCGCCGATCAGCCTCTGGAAATCCGGGCGGTCAAAGTTGGTGCCTGTGTAGCCGTCATCCACATAGAGCTGGACATACTGCATGTCCGGCTGCCGGGACAGGTAGTCCTCCAGCAGCTTCTTTTGATTGGAGATGCTGTCGCTCTCCGGCTTGTCCCCGTCCTCCCGGGACAGGCGTGTATAGAGGGCGGCGCGCCACATGGCTCCGCCGGCGTGATCCGTGTTTGGAATGTGCCGTGTGCGGGCCATGGGCGCGCCTCCCTTCTGACGCACGTTTTGTTTGCCGGTTTATACAGGCTCTGTATGGGCGCAGATCAGCCGTCTCAGCATCTCCCGGCTTTGACGTTCACAGGAGAAGCGGCGCTCCACTCGGATCTTACGAGCAGCCTGCCCTTTCTCCGGGGGCGTATGTACCGTCTCAGACTTTGGCATATGGCGCGTCCTTTCCTACTGTATTGTGGGCAATGTAAAATTATTCGCAGGAACCGCCGGATAGAAGCGAGTCAATGCAATAAGCCGAAATTATAAAATATGCGGCAAGGGGATGGGACGAAACAATATGATAAAAGCGTGCGTATCTGTGTCCGCACCGGGCCCTAAGTTGAACCATTTTGCCTAGGGGAAGGTTATACCTTTTGGCCGAAAATGGAGGCTTTATAGGGTTGAAATACGAACTTGCTTGCTATATAATGAACTCACTAAAATGGGGTGATATAAGCCCCGATGCAATTGGAGGAACTCACTGTGAGCGGAAAGAAACCCAGTATCCGAATGGGGAAGCAGCCGGCGGTGCAGGCTGTGCCGGACACGCCCACCCCTGTTTCGGAACCGATCACAAAAAAAGATCAGATTTGGATCGCGGCCTACGCGGTCCTGTTATTCCTGGCCATGACTGTTCAGACCGGCGCCATGACGCTGTTTCTGACGGTCCTGGCTTTGGTATTGTCCGTTGGAAAGGGGCCTTTGAAGCGCTTCAGGGCTCGCTTTTGTATCCCGGTGATCGGGCTGCTGGCTTTTGCCCTGATGAACGGGCTGGCAGCCATCTACTCCGACTTCGGCAGCTACGCCGTGGGCGAATATTACAAGTTCTTGGCCGCCTTTTCCATGGCGGTGATCCTGCTGGCCCGGTTTGAGAAAAAGCATGTGCGGGGCCTGCTGTGGGGCTTTGCCGGAGTCGCGGCTGTAATTTCGCTGCTGTGCATTGATATGGGCAGCTTTGGAAAGCTGTTTGACCTGTTTGCCGGGGTGATGGGCTCACTGGGCGCTGATTATTCCAGCGTCCTGGAGAATAGCCAAGGCATCCGTGTCAACGGTATCTATAATGACGCGAACGTTACCGGCGCACTTCTGGGGACCGCAGTCCTTCTGGGGCTCCATCTGGTCCATACGGAGCGCGATACCAGACGGAGGGTGCTGGCTTCCCTGCTCATGGGCGTTTCCGCCGTTGGCTTTCTCATTGCCATGAGCCGTGGCGCAATCTTGTGCTTCGGAGTGGCGGCGTTGGTCTATCTGGCTGCTGTAGACGCCAAGGACCGGTTTTCCCTCTTTGCCCTGATGCTGGCGCTGGGTGTGTCACTGGCCGCTACCGGGGCGGTCGCTATGACGCATATGGCGGAGGGGGCCTTCCTGCCTGTCCTCATGGCCCTCCTCTGCGGTGGGATCGCTTTCCTGCTGGATTGGGGCGTGGGTCAGCGGGTGGCCCGCAAACTGTCCGGCCACGGCAAGGCGGTGGCCGCGGTCTGCGTAGGATTGATCCTTGTGGTATGCGGACTGGGTTTCGCGGCCATGCAGGTGACGGAGCCCTATGTCTTTGAGGATGGCTCTCACCTCTACCGATCTTTGGCGCTGGAACCGGGGGAGTACACGGTTTCTGGTGACTGGGACGGTGAGGATACTACCAATGTGCTGATTTACAGCCGGAGCGATGAGGAAGCTCTGATGAATCAGACGACCACGCTATACCGGGGAACGCTGGCGGACGCCCGCTTTACCGTTCCGGAAGATTCTGTACTTGTATTTTTCTGGTTTACAGGGGCACCGGGTGATACACTGCGGTCGGTTTCCCTGTCAGATGGGCACAATGTTCCCTTGTCTTACCGGTGGGTGCCGGAGATGATCGCCTACCGCCTGCAGGAAGGGTTCCTTCATGGACACAGCTACCTGCTGCGCGTGCAGTTTATGAAAGACGCCTGGACCCTCTTTACCAAGAGTCCTCTGATCGGTCACGGTCTGGGCTCCACAGAAGGTCTGTATACGGCGGTCCAGCCCTTCTACTACGAGTCCCTCTACGTCCATAACCACATTCTGCAGGTCATGTCTGACATGGGCCTGTTGGGCCTGCTGTCGTTCCTTGCTCTGCTGGCAGGCGCGCTGTGGCTGATCGTCTGCCAGCTCCGGAGTGAGCAGCGTGCGTTACCTGCAATGCTCCTCGCCTGTTGGGTCATGATCAATGCCCACAGTATTATGGAGATCAATTTTTCTATCCGCGCGTTTCAGTGCTTTGCCTATCCGCTGCTGCTCCTGCCCGTGGTGCTTTACGGAAAGCCCATGGCTCAGAAGGCTGTGAAGCGGTGTGGTTTGGCGGCAGCGGGCTTTGTTTGGGCTTATTTGGCGGTGTTTGGCGGACTTCTGGCCAGCCATCGCATGGTCCAGCAGGCGGCGGCCGATTTCACGCCCAGCAGCGCCTATCAGCTGATGCACACTATGGAGACCTATACCCAGCGGGATGTGTTTGACCATGAGCAGTACCAGCTCAACTATGTGGGCAATGCTGTTCTGCTGAACGACAGCAGCTACGCGGCAAACGCGGAGAAGTATGTGAAGGCTTTGAGATCCTCCGGTACCTATACCGCCTGCTCGGGTCTGGCGAGATATTATTACCTGCCGCTGGGTGAGTTTGAGGAACTGTTTGCCTGTTCCCGGGAGGGGATCGCCCAGGAGGCGTCCGCCAAGGAGTCCTGGAATCTGCAGTTGGAGTTCTATCGCAATGAGGTGCTGCCCGCCGCCGGTGCGGAACATATTGACGAGTTTATGGATGGTTTGCTGGCGCTGCGGGACTATTTGACCGAGTACAGCCAGGGCCGTCTGGAGGAGATCCAGTTGACGGAGGAAAATCAGAGCTTCCTCTCGATGGTGTCTTCCGCGGAGGAGAACGGTATTTCCGGAGAGGCGGCTTATGTGCTGCTGACCACTTTAGCCGCTGGGGCATCTGAGAGCACGACTCCCTGATTTCATATGAGCCCCCTGGCAATTTTATCGCACCCTGGCATGGGGCGCCGGTGAAATTTCCGGGGCCGCTTTTTATGCGGTTGAGATTTTTTGAGTTAGACCGTATGGTTTGACCATGCCTGTGGTTCAAGGAACCTCAACAGTAGCGTTCTGGGATAGCCTATTATTTAGGAGGCCCTTTATGTATACTAAACATTTTAAACGATTGATAGACCTTCTTTTGTCCGCCGTGGGACTGACAGTGCTGTCCCCGCTTTTTCTGATCTTAGCCATCGCCATCAAGGTGGATGACCCCGGCCCGGTGTTTTTCCGGCAGAAGCGGGTGGGCATCCACAAGACCTATTTTGACATCCTGAAATTCCGGACCATGAAGATGGAGACGCCCCATGATATGCCCACCCATCTGCTGGAGAATCCGGACCAGTACATCACCCGGGTGGGCCGCTTCCTGCGCAAGACCTCTTTGGACGAGCTGCCCCAGATCGCCCAGATCTTCACCGGAAAAATGTCCATCATCGGCCCCCGGCCCGCCCTCTGGAACCAGTATGACCTGATCGCCGAGCGGGATAAATACGGTGCCAACGACGTGCGCCCCGGCCTCTCCGGCTGGGCCCAGATCAACGGCCGGGACGAGCTGCCCATTGAGGTGAAGGCCCGGTACGACGGCGAGTACGTGGAGAACGTCAGCTTCCTGTTTGACTGCAAGTGCTTCTTCGGCACCATCGGCAAGGTCCTGCGCCATGACGGCGTGGTGGAGGGCGGCACCGGGGCCATGGAAAAGCAGGAAAAGGAGACGGCTGTCAAATGAAACGACTGTTCATCACCGGCCTGACCGGCAAGTCCGGGGCGGTGTTCGCAGAGCTGCTGTCGAAAAACGGCGCTTCCGGTCAATATCATATCTGGGCCGCCGTGCGCCCCACCTCCGATACGAAGCGTCTGGTGGCCCTGCTGCCGGAGGCGGAGCTGTGCCCCGGGGACCTGTCGGACGAAGCCTACCTGCGGGCGGCCACCCGGGACGTGGACGTGCTGTTCCACATCGCGGGCATCGGAAAATCCCTGCCCCTGGTCCGGGCCGCCGCAGACAACGGCGTGAAGCGGATGGTGCTGGTCCATACCACCGGCATCTATTCCAAGTATAAGGCCGCCGGGGAGGGCTACCGGCAGATCGACGCCGCCATCGAAGCCCTTGCCCGGGAGCGGGGGATCGGCCTGACCATCCTGCGGCCCACCATGATCTACGGCACGCTGGGGGACCAGAATGTGGTGAAGTTCATCAAAATGGTGGACAAGCTCAGCCCCATGCCGGTGGTGGACCACGCCCGGTATCTGCTCCAGCCGGTCCACGCTACGGACCTGGGCCATGCCTACTTCCGGGTGCTGACCCATCTGGAGGAGACGGCGGGGAAGGACTACATTCTCTCCGGCCGGGACCCTATTCTGCTGATGGACCTGTTCCGCGTCATCGCGGACGAGCTGGGGGTGGGTCGCCGCTTTCTCAGCGTGCCCTTTCCCATTGCCTACGCCGGCGCCTGGGGCGTGTACCTGCTGAGCCTGACCCGCATTGACCTGCGGGAGAAGGTCCAGCGCCTGTGCGAGAGCCGGGCCTACCCCCATGAGGAGGCGGTCCGGGACTTCGGCTACGACCCCATGCCCTTTGAGGAGGGCCTCCGCCAGGAGGTCCGGGACTACCTGAAGGCAAAAAACACGGCCCCCTGAGGGGCCGAAGGAGGGCCATGATGAAGATTCTGGTGGTCTGTCAATACTATCAGCCGGAGCCCTTCCGGGTCTCCGACATCTGCGCCGCCTTGGTGAAGGCGGGCCATGAGGTGACGGTGGTCACCGGTACCCCCAACTACCCGGAGGGGGAGATCTACCCCGGGTACGAAGGTACAGCCCACCGGGATGAGGTAGTGGATGGCGTGCGGGTCCACCGCTGTCCCATCCATCCCCGGAAGCGGGGAGCGGTCCACCGCTTCTGGAACTATTACAGCTTTGTGTTTGCCTCCCGCCAGTATCTGGCCGGGCTGGAGGAGGATTTTGATGTGGTTTTTGTAAACCAGCTCTCGCCGGTTATGATGGCGGAGGGCGCTCTGGCCTGGGCAAAGCGCCACGGAAAGCGCTGCGTGCTGTACTGCCTGGACCTGTGGCCGGAGAGCCTGACCGCCGGGGGCATCCGCTCCGGCTCGCTGGTCTACCGGGTGTTTCTGGCCATCTCCCGCCGCATCTACCGGGCGGCTGATCGGATCCTGGTGACCTCCCGGGGCTTTTTCCCCTATTTCCGGGAGGTTCTGGGCATGGATGACGGGGCGCTCCGCTACCTGCCTCAATACGCCGAGGACCAGTTTGAAGCGGTGCCGCCGGTGGAGGCCCATCCCGGCCCGCTGGTGTTCCTGTTTGCCGGGAACATCGGGGAGGCCCAGTCGGTGGAGACCATCGTGGAGGCCGCCCGGTTGCTGAAGGACGATGTCCGGGTCCATTTCCACATCGTGGGGGACGGGGTCCGGCTAAAGGCCTGCCGCACGTTGGCACAGGGCCTTCCCAACATCACCTTTTACGGTCGCCGGGATATCACCGAGATGCCGGACTTTTACGCCAGAGCCGACGCCATGCTGGTGACGCTGAAGGACAGCGGCGCCATCTCCGGCACGCTGCCGGGGAAGGTCCAGTCCTATCTGGCCGCCGGGCGGGCTATCGTGGGCGCCGCCGGAGGAGAGACCGCCGCTGTGGTGGCGGACGCCGGTTGTGGGCTCTGCGGTCCCGCCGGAGACGCGGCCACGCTGGCGGCTAACATCCGCACGCTGGCAGATAACCCGGCGCTGCTGTGCCAATATGGAGAACAGGCCCGGGCCTACTACCGGGAGAACTTCCGCAAGGACGCCTTTCTCCGGAAGCTGACCGAGACGCTGGAGGAGGCCTGCCGCTGAGACGGCCCCGTTTACGGAAAGATTAGAAAAGAGGAAACGCCATGTTTCATGGAAAAACACTGATGATTACCGGCGGCACCGGCTCTTTCGGCAACGCCGTTTTGAACCGCTTTTTGGAGAGGGACCTCGGGGAGATCCGCATCTTCTCCCGGGACGAGAAAAAGCAGGACGATATGCGCCATGAGTTCCAGGCGAAGATGCCGGAGGCCGCCGAGAAGATCAAGTTCTTCATCGGCGACGTTCGGGACTTGTCCAGCGTGAAAAACGCCATGTACGGCGTGGACTACATCTTCCACGCCGCCGCCCTGAAGCAGGTGCCCTCCTGCGAGTTCTTCCCCCTGGAGGCCGTCAAGACAAACGTCATCGGCACGGACAACGTGCTGACCGCCGCCATCGAGGCGGGGGTGAAGTCCGTCATCTGCCTGTCCACGGACAAGGCGGCCTACCCCGTCAACGCCATGGGCACCTCCAAGGCCATGATGGAGAAGGTGATCGTGGCCAAATCCCGCACCGTCAGCCCGGAAAAGACCAAGATCTGCTGCACCCGGTACGGCAACGTCATGTGCTCCCGGGGCAGCGTCATCCCCTTGTGGATCGAACAGATGAAGGCCGGGACCCCCATCACCGTCACGGAGCCGAAGATGACCCGGTTCATCATGTCTCTGGAGGAGGCGGTGGACCTGGTGCTCTTCGCCTTTGCGCACGGCGAGAGCGGCGACATCCTGGTCCAGAAGGCCCCCGCCTGCACCATCCAGGTGCTGGCCAGGGCGGTGGCGGAGCTGTTCCGCCCGGAGACGGAGGTCAAGGTCATCGGCATCCGCCACGGCGAGAAGCTGTACGAGACCCTGCTGACCAACGAGGAGTGCGCCCACGCCATGGATTTGGGCGATTTCTACCGGGTGCCCTGCGACAAGCGGGATCTGAACTACGACAAGTACTTCAAGGACGGCGACACCGCCCGGAACCCCCTGACGGAGTTCAACTCCAACAACACCCAGCTCCTGACGGTGGAGCAGGTGAAGGAAAAGCTGCTGGCCCTGCCATATATCCGGGACCAGCTGGCCTCCTGGGAGGACCGCTGACATGAAGCTGCTGATCACCGGCGCCCACGGCTTCGTGGGCCGGAATTTGGTAGAGACATTGAAGGCCGTCCGGGACGGGAAGGACCGCACCCGGGGCCTGTCCACGGATTTGGACATCCTGGAGTGCACCCGGCAGACCACCGCTGAAGAGCTGGAGGATTTCTGCGCCGAAGCCGATTTCGTGTTCCACCTGGCGGGGGTGAACCGCCCCCAGCGGGAGGAGGAATTTCTGGAGGGCAACCGGGACTTCACCGGGGAGCTGCTCTCCGCCCTGAAGCGCCACGGCAACCCCTGCCCGGTGCTGCTGGCCTCCTCCATCCAGGCGGAGCGGGACAATCCCTACGGCCGCAGCAAGCGGGCGGGGGAGGAGCTGGTGGCGGCCCACGGGGAAAGGACCGGCGCCAGGGTGCTGATTTACCGTCTGCCTAACCTGTTCGGCAAGTGGTGCCGCCCCAACTACAACAGTGTGGTGGCCACGTTCTGCCACAACATCGCCCGGGGCCTGCCCATCACGGTGAACGACCCCGCCGTGGTGCTGACCCTGAGCTATATCGGCGACGTGGTGGACGAGTTCCTGCAGGCCCTGCGGGGCCGGGAGTTCCGGGAGGGCGCATACTGCGCCGTGCCCGTCACCCACACAGTCACCCTGGGCCGCGTCGTGGAGCTGCTGCAAGCCTTCCACGCCCAGCCCCGGACCCTGATGATGCCGGACATCCCGGCCGGGTCCTTTGAAAAGAAGCTGTACTCCACCTACCTCTCCTATCTGCCGAAGGAGGAGGTCTGCTTCCCCCTGAAGATGAACCGCGACCAGCGGGGCAGCTTCACGGAGCTGCTGAAAACCGCCAACTGCGGGCAGTTCAGCGTGAATGTCTCCAGGCCCGGCGTCACCAAGGGCCAGCACTGGCACCACAGCAAGTGGGAGTTCTTCATCGTGGTCTCCGGCCACGCCCTCATCCGGGAGCGGCAGGTGGGGGGAGACGAGGTGCTGGAGTTCGAGGTCTCCGGCGACAGGATGGAGGCCGTCCACATGCTGCCGGGCTACACCCACAACCTGATCAACCTGTCCGACACGGAGGATCTGGTGACGGTGATGTGGGCCAACGAGCCCTTCGACCCGGCGAAGCCGGACACATTTTTTGAGGAGGTATAAGCCCATGGAACGGAAGCTGGACTACGCTGACGTGGGGTTTCAGGACAACGGCAAGCTGAAGCTGCTGATCATCGTGGGCACCCGGCCGGAGATCATCCGCCTGTCCGCCGTCATCAAAAAGTGCCGGCAGTATTTTGACTGCCTCCTGGCCCACACGGGACAGAACTACGACTATAACCTGAACGGTGTGTTCTTCCACGACCTGGGGCTGTCAGACCCGGAGGTCTACATGGACGCCGTGGGCGACGACCTGGGCGCCACCATCGGCAACATCATCGACCGCTCTTACAAGCTGATGGTCCGGACCCGGCCCGACGCCCTGCTGATTCTGGGCGATACCAACTCCTGCCTGTCGGCCATCGCCGCCAAGCGGCTCCACATCCCCATCTTCCACATGGAAGCGGGCAACCGCTGCAAGGACGAGTGCTTGCCGGAGGAGACCAACCGCCGCATCGTGGACATCATCTCCGATGTGAAC
>Ga0129306_1002993_pt1 | contig 13656 bp, 13 predicted proteins | sample P827metagenome_FD_94438 | JGI IMG/M metagenome (GOLD analysis project Ga0129306, IMG submission 94438) | Capybara group fecal microbial communities from Wisconsin, USA - P827 metagenome | ecosystem: Host-associated > Mammals > Digestive system > Large intestine > Fecal | place: USA: Wisconsin...
ACCCCACCGCGGGCGGCACGGCCATCGGCGCGCGCAAGTTCCTTGTGGCCTTCAACGTCAACCTCAACACCACCAACGTGGAGATCGCCAAGATCATCGCCAAGCGCGTGCGCGCTTCCGGCGGCGGCTTCACCACGGTCAAGGGCATGGGCGTCGATCTGCCGGAGAAGAAGCTTGTGCAGGTGTCGATGAACCTTGTCGATTACGAGAAGACGGCCATGTACAGGGTGCTTGAGTTCATTCGCATGGAGGCGGCCCGCTGGGGCGTCACCGTCAACGGCACCGAGGTGTACGGCATGATCCCCGCCGGCGCGATGCTGGACAGCGCCGCGTATTACCTGCAGGTTGACGATTTCCACAACGAGCAGGTGCTGGAGCTGAAGCTGCTCGACCTAATGAGCAAGCAGTAGGAGGCGCGCCATGACCCTGCGTTCGATGACACTTACGGATTTTGTCGCCGAACTGGCGTCGTCGTCGCCCGCTCCCGGCGGCGGTTCGATCGCGGCGCTGGGCGGCGCGCTGGCCGCGGGGCTGGCTTCGATGGTGGGCGAGCTCACCGTCGGCCGCGAGAAGTACGCCGACGTTCAGGATGAGATGACGCGCGTCAAGGACGAGGCGAAAAAGGTGGCCGCCGAGCTGCTTGAGCTGATCGACCGCGACACCGACGCGTTCAACGCCTACATGGCCGCGCTGAAGCTGCCCAAGGGCACCGACGAGGAGAAGGCCGCGCGCCGCGAAGCCATGCAGCAGGCCGCCAAGGGCTCGGTGGAAGTGCCGCTGCGCACGCTGGAACTGTGTGCCGCCGCCGCCCGCCTGGCGCTTTCGGCCATTCGCCACGGCAACGCCAACGCCGTGACCGACGCGGCTTCGGCCGGTCAGTTCGCCCGCGCCGCCGCGATGAGCGCCGCTTACAACGTGAGGATCAACCTGCTGTCGATCAAGGACGAGGTATATGTGACCGAACGCCGCCTGGCCGTCGCCGACCTGCTCGGCAGCGTCGAAAGCGACATGGGATCGATCAGCGAAACGATCGAGAAGGCGCTGGCGTAAAACCGCCGTCTAAACCGGGCAGGAAGCGAACCGATGCAGCCGCGCTTCCTGCCCTTTTTTTGTCATAACGACTATCCGCACACAGCTATGCTTGCATTTGCTTGCACAACGGAGAGATTGATTCTATAATCCCACCGAAAGGACGTGATAAAAATGGCTGCAACATCAGCTTTGTACGCTCGTATCGATGCCGAGCTCAAAGAACACGCCGAAACGATCCTCTCTCAACTGGGCATTACACCGGCAAGCGCTATTCAGATGTTTTACAGTCAGGTGATTTTACAGCGGGGACTGCCTTTTACGCCGCGTCTCACGCCGGTAAAACCGCGGGCGCTCGGCGCGATGGACCGCGAAGAACTCGACGCCGAACTTGCCAAAGGCTTCGACTCGCTCCGCTCCGGGCGAACATACAGCGCCCAGGAAGTTGACGAGGAGCTGCGCGGGGAATTTGGGATATGAGGGAGGCGTATCGCATCGTCTACTCAAGCGAAGCGCTGGACGACCTGAAAGATATTTATCGCTACATAGCTTTCCAGTTTTCCGCTCACGATACAGCGCGCGAACAAACCGGCCGCCTCCGTGCTGCTGTCCGTTCGCTCGGCACACTTCCCCTGCGGCACCGCAAAGTGGAGTGAGAACCGTGGAGCAGCCTTGGCGCGCGCAAAATGCCAGTGGACAATTATGTCATTTTCTATCTCCCCGACCGCAGATCTCGCTTAGTGCAGATCGTTCGCATCTTTTACGGCGGCAGGAACATCGAAGACATCGTCAGAAAAAACCGATTACGCCGCAAAAAGCGGCCACGCCAAAGCAGCAGCATAAAAATACCCGATAAAACGATCGCGGCAGAGCCGAGTTTTTCAGCTCTGCCGCTTTTTTGGGCAAAAGATCGCTCTTCAGGCGCCAAAGTTTGGGCGCGCACGGCGCAGAAAAAAGCGCCCCTCGGCAAGGGCAGATGTATCTGCTGCGTATGTGCCAGGCGGCAGTCAGCCTTTATATAAAGACGCTCTATCATCTTGATAAAATTCGCGTATTGGTCTTTTTGAGAATAAAAAGGTAGTATAGCCTTAAGAAATTACCTGACAAAGGCGTGCCATTTTAGGGCGTGCCCGCGTCGGAACACGATCTTTCGAGGAGGAGAAATAAAGCATGTGGAGCAAGCAGCAGCGCATGGAAGCCGTGATGCACGGCGAGCCGGCCGACCGTCCGCCGGTAACGGCCTACCGTCATTTCCCCGGCTATGAGGAGGATGCCAAGCTGATCGCCGAGGCGATGGTGGGCTTCCAGAAAAAATACGACTGGGACTGGGTGAAGATCAACCCCAGCGCCGTGTACTACTACGAGCCGTGGGGCAACGTCTACGACTACGCGCACTATCAGGGCACCGTGCCCACGCGCGTGAAAGTTGCCATCAGTGAGCCGGAGCAGCTGGAGGGTATTGTCGCTCATTCCGGCCTGTACGGTTCGTTCGGCACGCAGGTTCATGCCGTGCGCCTCATTCGCGAGGCCCTTGGACAGGACATGCCCATCTATCAGTCGATCTTCACGCCCATGTCGGTGCTGCTCAACCTGTGCGGCAGCCGCAGCCCCGGACGCTACCGCGAGTCGCCGCGGAATCAGTGCCCGCTGCTGCCCCTGTTTGAGCACCACCGCGAGCTGGTGCACAAGGCGCTTAAAAACATCACCGCCACGCTGGCCGATTACGCGGCCGAGTGTCTCAAAGCCGGCGCCGACGGCATGTTCTTCGCCGAGATGGGCCTGGCGCGCGAGGGCTACCTGACGCTTGAGGAGTGGAAGGAGTTCATCGAGCCCTACGACCGCGCCATTCTGGACGTGATCTCGCCGCGCCCCTGCGCGTTCCACACCTGCGGCATCTACGGCAACCCGGAGCGCTTCATTCAGTACAAGTACCCGATCACGGCGCTGCACTGGGCCGAGAGCGCGCCCGGCAACCCGCCGATCGCCGGTTCGCAGAGCTGGCTGGGCCGCGTGGCCGCGATGGGCGGCGTGGACGAGCGTCTGTTCGGCACCGGCGCTGCCGACAAAATCGCCGCGATGGCCAAGGCTTCGGTGGAGGCCAACAAGGGCCGTCCGTTCCTGCTTGCGCCCGAGTGCACCGTGGACGCCGCCACCAGCGACGAGGAGTACGCCGCTCTCAAAAGCGCCTCGCACGACTAGGCGCAATCGGACTCTCACTTCAAAAGCGTAACACAAAGACACAAAGACGCGAAGGCACCAAGAAAAAAGCAAGCGAGATGCCCTGCCGGCGGCGCCGTTCATTCTCCGCGTGCGGGCCTTGGCGTTTTGCGCGTGAACGAGCATCAAACTGCGTCCTTTGGGGAACACACCGTTGCCGTTTCCGCCGCGCGGCAGCCTCATATCTTTCCTTTGGGTCTTAGGGGCTTCGGGCCTTTGTGCCGGCTTTGAACTTGCTTTTGGCTTCAAGTACCACATTTTTATATATTAAGGAGTCGATCCCTTATGACTATCGCACAGTTGTTTACCGACCTCGGCCTCCTCAGCCTGTTCCTGCTTGCCGGCCTCGCCCTGCGCGAGATCATCAAGCCGCTGCAACGTTTGTTCATCCCCGCCTCCATGGTGGGCGGTATGCTCGCGCTCGTCTGCGGCCCGCAGGTGATGAACTGGGTGGCCATTCCCAAGAGCTACGGCCAGCTTTCAGGCACGCTCATCAACCTGATCCTCACCTGCCTCGTCTTCGGCGTGACTATTAACAAGAAGCGCCTTGCCAACTACATCGACTACTGCTGCCTGTCGGTGGGCCTCAAGGGCGCGCAGCTGGCCATCGGTGCTGCGCTGGGGCTGTTCATGACCTACATCTGGTCTGATCTGCCCAAGGTCTGGGGCACGATGGGCGTGTTCGCTTTCGTCGGCGGCCACGGCAACGCCACCGCCGTGGGCAAGATCTACGCTCAGCTGGGCGTTGAAGGCATGGCCGACATGGGCATTGTGCTCTCCACCATCGGTCTGCTGGCAGCCATCGTGGGCGGCATCATCCTCATCAACATCGGCGCCCGCCGCGGCTGGACCGCGCACATCAGCTCATCGCAGGGCAGCTCGCTGGCCAACGCCGGCAAGGCCCTGCTCCCCGCCGACAAGAGATCGCCCATCGGCATGGCTCGCGTCATGAACGACAGCGTCAACAACCTGCTGCTGCAGTTCGCGTTCCTGTTCGTGGCCATGTGGCTGGGCAAGCAGTTCTTCGCCCTGCTTGGCACGTATGTGCATCCGTTCTTCAAGGGCTTCCCCTCGATCATCAACGGCGTGGTCGGCGGCGTGGTGCTGTGGCCGGTGATGCGCGTGCTCGGCCTGGGCGAGCTGGTCGACCGCAAGACGATCAGCAACATCTCCGGCATGGCGCTCGATATCGTGGTGCTCACCGCCGTGGCCAACATGAACCTGCGCTTTGTGGCCGCTCATGCCGCGCCTATCGCCGTGTACTCGGTCATCATGATCGCCTTCACGGTGTGGTACTGCATCTGGTTCGCCAAGAACACCAGCGAGGAAGACTGGTATGAGAAGGCCATGTGCGCCTACGGCATGGGCACCGGCACCAGCGCCACCGGTCTGGCTCTGGTGCGCGCCATGGACCCCGACGCGCAGAGCGTGGCTATGGAAGCTCACGGCGTGCACAACGGCACCACGGCGCTGCTGACTTCCACCTACTTCCCCGCAGCCGTTCCCATGCTGGCTTTGAGCAACGTGTGGATCACCGTCGGCCTGGGCGCGGCCTATGCCGTCGGCGCCACGGTCATCGGCTGGATGCTGCTGCACAAGCGCGTGCTGCCGCTGCTTGACAAACGCCGCTAAGCGAAATATCAGCTCAATAAAAAACGGAAGCCCGTCTCGGTGTGAGATGGAGCTTCCGTTTTTTTGCGTCTTGCATTTTCCCGAAATCGTTATTTCGCGCCGAGGCGCCCGGCCAGCTCGGCCTTTTGCGGACTGTCCTTCATGCGCCTGTTGGCGGCAAGCAGCTCGGTCAGCGTCGCTGTGCCCTTTTTGTGGGGATACGTGCCGCCCGTGTCACACCCCTGATCGAGCAGCCACAGCGCCAGATCGGGCGTTTTGCCGCTGCGCACGGCCAGCGACAGCGCCGAATCGCCTTTGTTCGTGCGCGCGTCCAGTTTGGCGCCGCGTTGGTACAGCAGTTTCACCGGTTCAAAGTTGCCGCGTTCGGCAGCGGCCAGCAGAGGGGTACGGCCGTTTTTGTCGGCCGCGTCGATGTCCGCGCCGCGCTCAAGCAGCAGCGTGACGACCTCGGCACTGCCGTTTTCGGCGGCGATCAGCAGGGCTGCGCGTTTGTATTCGTCCTCCGCCGCGATATTGGCGCCGCAGTCGAGCAGCAGTTTGACGGCGTCGGCATTTTTGCTGCCCGCGGCGGCTAAAAGCGGCGTGCTGCCGTTCTCGCGCGCGGCTTCGATCTGGGCGCCGCGGTCAAGCAGCAGCGCGATCATGGCGGCGTGTCCCTTTTCGGCGGCCGCGTACAGCGGCGTGCGGTCGTCGTCGGTGTCGCACTTTTCGATCCCAGCGCCCTTGTCGAGCAGCCAGCGCGCCATGTTCAGGCGGTTTTTGTGCGCCGCGTGGACGAGCGGCAGCGTCGTGTCTTCGTCGGTGAAGTTCACGTCCGCACCCGCGCCGACGAGCAGCTCGGCGACGCCGGGCGCGTCTTTTTCGACGGCCAGCAGCAGCGGCGTGTCGTCGTACTCGTCGCGCGCGCTCACGTCGGCGTCCTTCGCGATCAGCAGGCGAACGAGCTCTTCATCACGCTTTTCCACGGCCGCGTGGAGCGCTGTCGTCTTGCGGCTGCCTTTCGCGTTCACGTCCGCGCCCTTTTCGATGAGCAGCTTTGCCGTGGCGGCCAGGCCGTCTTCGATAGCGTTGATCAGCGGAGTATTGCCGTCTTTGTCGCGCGCTTCAAGGCTGGCGCCGGCACTGATAAGCAGCGCGGCCAGCGGCTCGTTGTCGTTGTAGATGGCCCACAGCAGCGGCGTGCGGTTCTTTTCGCCGCGAGCTTCAAGCGGCGCGCCCTTCATCAGCGCGGCTCCGATCTCCAGCGCCTTGCCGCGGCGCAGGATCGCCCAAAATTCCTGTTCGCTCACGGCGCTTTTGGGCACGTGATGGTCTGCCGGGATATTCGCCTGCGCGGAAGCGCAAAAAGCGACCAGCAGCAACGCGAATAGCAATTTTTTCATGGGTATATCTCCTTTTTAAACTATGTCAAAAAGTGCCTCTTGCGTTCTTCGGCCTGAAGAATGGAGCGGCGCTTCATCTGCGCTATTTTTTAACAGGGTGGATGCGGTCAATCAGCTTCTGGCGCTCGGCCTCGTCGCGCATGGCGGTGGCACGCGATCTGCCGCGCACGAGCATATCGTAGAACGTGTAAACTTCTGCGTCGGGATCGGCGGCCTTGGCGCCGCGGTCAAGCAGGAACAGAGCCATATCGGCCGTTTTGTATTTCTTGACGGCGTAGTACAGCGCGGAAAAACCCTCTTCGTCGCGCGCGTTCACATCAGCGCCCGCGTCGATCAGAGCAGCAGCCGGTTCCTGTCCATTGGCCTTGCTGGTGAGGACGATCAGCGGCGTCTCGCCGTTTTTGGCGCGGACGTTGGGATCAAGACCGGCGGCGGCAAGCGCTTTGATCGCGCCCGTGCAGCCGTCGCTGGCCGCCCAGGTCATTGCCGTCCAGCCGCGGTTGCTTTTCACGTCGGTTTTCGCGCCCCTTTTGATCAGCAGTTCGACCACGTCGGGACGATCGGGGAATTGAGAAGCGCGTATCAACGTGCCGTCGTTCATCTTCGCCCCCTTGTCCAGCAGCAGTTGCGCGATCTCGGCCGTGCGGGCCGACGACAGCGGTGTTTCGCCCTCTTTGGAAACGGCGTTCACATCAGCGCCCATTTCGACCATGCGTTTCACGATCTCTACGGTGCACTCGGCTGCCGCGTACATCAGCGGCGTTTCACCGTCGAAGCTGCACGGGGCGTTCACGTTCGCGCCCTTGTCAAGCAGCGCCGTCACAACGTCGTTCATGCCCTCGCGGAAGGCGTAGAAGCACGCCTCGCCAAGCGCGGTGCTGCTGCCGTCGCGCGCGTTGGGATTGGCTCCCTCAGCGAGCGCGGCTAAAATTTGCGGCGCGGCTTTGTCTTTGCCGCACAGGTCGACGAACTCCTTGTCGCTCATCGCGGCGAATGCGGACGAAACGGCGGCAAGCGCCAGCCAGAACGCAACCAGAACTTTTTTCATCACATTTGACCTCCTTGGCGATCATTGCGCAGAGCACTTCAGCGCCTCAAAAACATTTATGCGCGGCGTTCGCGTTGCTCGCTTTTAAAAAGAGCGCGAAACGCCTTTTTCATAAAAATCTTCTCCGTGTCTTCGGGCCTTTGTGCCTTCGTGTCGGCTTTGAATTTAGATCAAAATTCCGCGTTTTTTCGCCTCGAACGTCAGCTCGTCGCGGAAGTTGGGGTGGGCGATGGCGATCAGGCTGCGCGCCCGCTCTGACAGCGGCCGGCCGCGCAGGTGGGCAACGCCGTACTCGGTGACGATGTAGTCAACGTCGTTCTTGCTGGTGGTGACCACGGCGCCGGGCGTGAGGATGGATTTGATCTTGCTGATGGTGTCGTTCTTGGCCGTGGAGGTGAAGGCGATGAAGCTCTTGCCGCCGCGCGACTGGCAGGCGCCGCGCACGTAATCCACCTGGCCGCCGGTGCCGGACATGTGGCGCGTGCCGACGCTTTCGGCGCACACCTGCCCCCACAGGTCGACTTCCAGCGCCGCATTGATCGACACCACGTTGTCGTTGCGCGCGATCACGGCCGGATCGTTGACGTACTCCACGGGCAGGATGAGCATGGCGGGGTTGTCGTCAACGTAGTCGTAGATACGCTGCGAACCGAACGCGAACGTGGTGACCGATTGGCCGCGGTGGATGGCCTTTTTGCTGTTGTTGACGGCGCCGCACTCGATCAGCTCCACCATGGAGTCGGTGAACAGCTCGGTGTGGATGCCCAGGTCGTGCTTGCTCTTCAGCGCCGCGCCCACGGCCTCGGGGATGGCGCCGATGCCCAGCTGGATGCAGGCGCCGTCGCCGATGCGCTCGGCGATCAGCTCGCCGATCTTTTGGCTGACGGGGTCGATCTGTACGGGCGGCAGCACCGGCAGCGGCTGACTCACTTCGACAAAGCCGTCGATCCGGCTGATGTGCAGCTGCAATCCGCCCACGGCCCGCGGCTGACGGTCGTTGACCTCCAGAAAGATATGGCGGGCCTTGTCGATCATCGCGCCGCAGTACGACGACGTGGTCGCCAGCGAGAAATAGCCGTGCTTGTCCATCGGCGAGACGGAAACGCAGAAGGCGTCGTAATCGTAACCGGCACGGATCAGCCCCGGCGCGTCGCGGTAGTAATTGGGGATGATGTCGCCGTAGCCGCCGTTGACCGCGCGCCGCGAGCCGCCGCCGGAAAACCACGCCTCGCTTTGCAGCCTGCCGAACAGGCTGTTGTCGGCAAACATATCCATCGGGTACACGTCAAGCAGCGTCTGCACCTTCACGCCGCTCAGTTCGCCTTTGCGGGCACGTTTGGCCACTTCTGCCAGGAGCGTGGGCGTCTGCGCCGCGGCCGCGTCCATGCCGATCAGCCAGTTATCACCGACGCGCGAAGCCAGCTCGGCGGCGGTGGTCTTTTTGCTTTGATACTCGGTAGTAAAGTCTCTCATTGGAAATCCCCTCGATCTTCGGGAAACGCCGGCCGTTTTGGCCACGACAGTTCACCGAGGCTCATTGGGCAGTGTTCCGCTTATTTTCTTCAACCGTCTTCAGCCGGGGCGTGATCACAATGCTGTCACTGGCCCCAACGGTGCCCGCGGGCGCGCGGACTATGATATAGTCTACTCCGTTTTCCAAATCTTTCAAGGCATAGACGGAGAGTTCGCTTGAAGGGAAAGGTCTGTTTTTGCCGCTGACTTTCTCCAGCTGCCATTTTTCGCCGGCACAGGAACTGCCCTCACATAATGCCCAAACGATGATGCCGAAAACCAGCATTTTCAGCGCCTTTTTCATTCAGGAACACCTCCTCGTAAAAATCATGACAAACTGCCTATCCTGATGCCGGCACAGCCGGCAAAACGTTTTTTCTTCGCGCGGCATCTTCCTGCGGTGCTTGCCCCAAAAAGCGGAAGTGCTGCGGCCGGGATGCCCCGCGACTCGCTGTTTCGGATGACGCCGCGAAACGTCGACACGCCCTCCGGAGATCATCTTCACGCTTTCGCGACAGGCTTTGAACTGAAACATGCCGTCCTAACGGATCGTCGCTTTCGCCTGCGGGCAGCGTTTCACGATGTAGTCGAGCACGAAGTCGAAGTCTTCGCCGTCGGCGTAGACCTGATTTTTGAACAGCGTCTCATTCACCTTGATGAGGCTGCGCTTTTTGTCGGCCTCGATGCTTTTGACATGCGCAAACTCCGAGCGCATCCCGCCCGACGAGGCAGCCACCGTCATTCCCTGCCCTACTGTGCCGACGCGGCGGCCAAGCAGGCCGGCGATTACGGCGATCATGCCGATCCTGCGCGCCTTATCCACCTGGGCTTTCACCTGCTGATGATCGACGCCGCGCTCGTCCATCGTGAACTGAACGCAGTACCGGCCGCCCATGACGAGCGCGTAGATGTAATAGCCGGCGGCGCACAGCACCATCATCCCCCCGCCGATGCCGCCCAGGAACTTGGAGGCAAAGACGAAAATCTCTTTGAAAGAAAGGAGCCCGTCGAACAGTTGGAGGGCGAAGATGAACAGCCACAGCCCCAGCAGGATCCAGCCCATGATCTTCCAGATCAGAAAAAGGATGTGCGGATTTTTGTACAGACTCAGCTCATATGCCCAGCGGTATTTGCCGTCGGGGCCCTGTTCGATGGTCTTCATAGCGCGCCACCTCCGCAATGATCAGGTGATTTTATTGCAATATCATTATAATTTGAACGCCGCACGCTGTCCATACTACTTTTCCTTATAGCACCATAACGAAAAAGACATCCAGCCCGTTTTGCGGTATCATAGGCGCACCCCGCGCGAAAGGAGAATAACAAATGGGAGTAATGACACAGCGGCTGCTGTCTTTGGCCGATCCAGTCTACCGCGACTTTATGGCCGGCATTTTGCCCACGGTGGACAAAAATACGATCATGGGCGTGCGCGCGCCCCTCATGCGCGAACTGGTCCGCCAGGTGCGCGGTACGCCGGAGGCCGAAACGTTTTTGAACGAGCTGCCGCACGAGTGGTACGACGAAAACGCGCTGCACGCCTGTCTGCTGCGCGACGAAAAAGATTACGAAACGTGCCTGCGCCGTGTGCGCGCCTTTTTGCCCCACATCGACAACTGGGGCGTCTGCGACGCCCTCGTGCCGCGCGCCTTTGCCTCGCACACCGACGAGCTGAAGTCGTGTGTGACCGGCTGGATGCGCGACGAGCACCCCTACGTGCGCCGCTTCGGCTTGAGCATGAGCATGTGGTTCTACCTTGACGAGGCGTTCGATCCGGCGCTGATGGACCTGGCCGCGGATCTGCGGTCAGACGAATATTACGTGAACATGATGACGGCATGGTACTTTGCCACGGCGCTGGTCAAACAGCAGCGGGCCGCCCTGGCCGCCATCGAAGCAAAACGGCTGGATACGTGGACGCACAACAAGGCCATCCAGAAGGCGATCGAAAGCCGCCGCGTTTCTCTCGAGCTGAAAGCGTATCTGCGCACACTGCGGCGTAAAATGGATTAAAACCGAACCCAGCACAAAGAAAAACAATTCGGGGCATGACGTTCCACGTGGAACATCTGTACGTGGCTGTTCTACGTGGAACATTTTCATCAAAAAAAAGCGATAAAACGAGATCGACGCGCCGGTCCAACGACACGATGAAAAACTGATTTATGAAAACCGCCCCCCATGACCAAGGCGCAAAAAAACTTTCTTGGCGCGACGTTCCACGTGGAACATAGTTAAGGAAACACTGATTAAATGACCCCGATGTCCAGCCAGGGGATTTCGTTGGATGGCGCGAACGAAGCGAAGAGGCATAGTGGGGCTATGTTGACGACGCGAAGCTAGTCCTTTAGGATGAGCTTCGCGAGCAGCCAGCCGACGAAAGGCCCGCGCTCTTTCGACGAAATCCTCCGGCAGGTTATCGGAGGCAACGAATCAGTTTTTTGAACTGCCCCCCTTTCCTGTTTGTGAGTGTCCAATGTTTTGGGTGCAGTTCAGTCTTTGCGACTTCGCGTCGGGTCCGGTTTTCCTGATCTCCACAAAAATCCCGCAATTAAGTTGGTTTTCGGCTTGAATAATACGAACGACGAATTATAATGTATACGCGCTTGTGAAATAAAGCGCGTATATTTGTGTAAGTGCGAAAGGAGTTTTTATTCATGGCTGTTACACTGATCTCGCCCGCGCGCTATGTGCAGGGCCGCGGCGCGATGAAGGAACTGGGCAGTTACACCGCCAAGCTGGGCAAAAAGGCCTTGTGCCTGATCTCCGCCGGCGGTATCAAGCGCGAGGGCGCCACCATCGAAAAGAGTTTTGAGGGATGCGGAGCTTCCGTCACGTTTGAAAAGTTCGGCGGCGAGTGCAGCCGCACGGAGATCGACCGCCTCGTCAAGCTGACGGGCGAGCAGAGTTTTGACGTGATCATCGGCGTGGGCGGCGGCAAGATCTTCGACACCGCCAAGGCTGTTGCGTATTATGCCAAGCTGCCCGTGGTGATCTGCCCAACGATCGCTTCCACCGACGCTCCCTGCTCGGCGCTTTCGGTCATCTACACCGACGAGGGCGCGTTCTCCGAGTACCTGTTTTTGCCTTCCAACCCCAACGTCGTGCTGATGGACAGCGAAATCATCTCCAAGAGCCCGGTGCGCCTCACCGTCAGCGGCATGGGCGACGCCATGGCCACCTACTTTGAGGCGCGCGCCTGCGTCAACTCAGGAGCGGGCAACTTCTGCGGCGGCAAGGTGGGCGTGGCTTCGTTCGCCATCGCCCGCGCCTGCTACGACACGCTGATCGCCGAGGGACGCAAGGCCAAGGCCGCGCTCGAAGTCCAGGCCCTCACGCCTTCGGTGGAGCGCATCATCGAGGCCAACACGCTGCTTTCCGGCATCGGATTCGAGTCGTGCGGCATCGCCGCGGCGCACGCCGTGCATAACGGCCTGACCGTGCTGCCCGAGTGCCACCACATGCAGCACGGCGAGAAGGTCAACTTCGGCACGCTGACGCAGCTGGTGCTGGAGAACATCCCCGAGGAAGAGCTGGCCGACATGCTCGACTGGATGACCGACGTTGGCCTGCCCGTCACGTTCGCCGAACTGGGCATCACCGACACGACTCGCGAGCACCTGTTCCCCGTGGCCGAGGCTGCCTGCGCCCCCACCGACACGCTGCACAACATGCCTTTCGAGGTTGACGCCGAGATGGTGTACAACGCTATGGTCGCCGCCGACGCGCTCGGCCGCCAGGTGCTTGCCGCCAAAGAACTGGACGCCTAGAGAATCGCTGATACAGCCGCATAAGAAACGGGCCGCCGTCTGCGTACTAAACAGACGGCGGCCCACTTTATTATGTTTCCCTAAAATCCCAGTCCTGCCAGCCATGTATCGACGGCGGCCTTGGCGGCGGGGCGATCGTTCTGGGCGGTGGCGCCGCGCAGGGCGAGGCTGGTGCCGAACGTTGCGCCCGGCAGCACTTTTTTCAGCGTGCGCTCGCTGCGGCCCATGCCGCTGCCCTCGTGTGTGGCAAACGGGATCACCGTCTTGCCGGCAAAGTCGTGCGCCTCAAGCCAGGTGAGCACGGCCATCGGCGGCTCGCCCCACCAAATGGGATAGCCCAGGAACACGGTGTCGTACTCCTTCACGTCTTTGTCTTCCGCCAGCGCGGGACGGGCGCCTTCGTTCAGTTCGGCCTTGGCGATGTCGGTCGTGACGGTGTAGCCTTCGGGATAAGGCTTGGCGGGACGCAGCTCGAACAGGTCGGCGCCAGTTGCCTGTGCGATCATTTTGGCGACGATCATCGTGTTGCCCTCGGTGATGGTGCCGACGGCGTACTGTTCGCCCGTCTTGGAAAACACGGCGACGAGCGCCTTCCCCTTAGGCGCGGCAAACGCGCAGCCAGCGGCCAGAGCGCTCAAAGCGAGCGCGGCAAAAAGTTTTTTCATGGTGTTGTCCACTCCTCTGTGAAAAAATACGGATTTAGCCTGTTAAGGAAACGCGGATTAATTCGCCCGCGCCCCGCCGTGCCTTTTGCCGATTGGCTGCTCGCGAAGCTCATCCTAAAGGACTAGCTTCACGTCGTCAACATAGCACCACTATGCCTCTTCGCTTCGTTCGCGCCAATCGACCAAATCCACTGACGGACCATCGAGCTCATTGAATCAGTGTTTCCTTAAAACCTCGATCATTGTATCATTGGAGTTTGCTCCAAATATAAGGAACTGCTCACAGCTGTTTGACAACGCGCGCGGGATTGCCCACGGCGACGCAGTTATCGGGCACATCTTTGGTGACGACCGATCCCGTGCCGACGATGGCGTTCTCGCCGATGGTGACGCCGGGCAGG
>Ga0129306_1002994_pt1 | contig 13642 bp, 5 predicted proteins | sample P827metagenome_FD_94438 | JGI IMG/M metagenome (GOLD analysis project Ga0129306, IMG submission 94438) | Capybara group fecal microbial communities from Wisconsin, USA - P827 metagenome | ecosystem: Host-associated > Mammals > Digestive system > Large intestine > Fecal | place: USA: Wisconsin...
AATAACACTCAAATAGGAGGTTTAATAGGCGTTTTATATAATAGTAAGATTATAGATTCTAACAGTAGTGGCGAATTATCTGGATATACAATAGGAGGAATTTGCGGAAGCTTATCACAAAGTAATATAAGCAATTGTAGCAACACAGGTAAAATGACAGGTTACTATGTAGGTGGAATAATAGGAACTGCTTCAGAATCTAATGTAAATACATGTTTTAATGTTGCTGAATTACATGGTACAATAAATGGAGGAATAATTGGTAATGCGTCTATTTGCGAAGTAAACAATTCATATAATACTGGTAATATGAGTAGTGAAAGTAGTGAAAGTAGAGATAATAATATAGGAGGAATTACAGGTAATGCTTCACAAACTGATATAAATAATTGCTTTAATACAGGAGACATTACAGGAAATTATTTATTAGGTGGTATTTCTGGAGTTTACAGCAATAGCGGAAAAATGAGCTGTTGTTATAATACAGGAAATATAAAAGGAAAAGATTACTCTAGGATTGGAGGTATTGCTGGCTATACATATAATAGTGTAATATGTGATGTTTATAATAGAGGAGAAATTAATGGTAATTATACGCAAGGAGGTTTAGTTGGATCTTTAGGAAGTGGAATTTTAGAAAATGGATATAATACAGGTAATATTATTTGTTCTAGAACAGATAATTATTATAGCTATTCAGGCGGAGTGGTTGGTGATACAAACTATAGTAATAGCATTGCAAGAAACTGCTATTATTCAAATACAATAACTATAGAAGGAAAAAATATAAACAATCTTGGAGGAGAAGTTACAGAAGTTGAAATGACTACAATGGATTTCTATACAACTTTAAATGTAAATGAAGTATGGAAATACAATTTTGGTGATTATCCAACATTGGCAATAATGGATTTATTAAGTGATGCAAATGTTACAGAGTCAACTGAGCTTAGAATAGAAAATACAATAAGAAAATTTGTTATTACAACTGAAGTAGAGAATTTAGTAGGTGGAACTGTTTCGGGACAAAATGATGATTTTTACGAAACTATACGATTTGGAGAAGATAGTACAAAAGAAATTGTATTTACTCCAGATTTAGGCTATCAAATAACGAAGATAAAAATAAATGACCAAGAATTGGGATTTCTACCTAATGAAGATGGTACATTTACGATTCCAAGTGGATACTTTACTAATATGCAAGAAAGTAAACATATTTCTGTATCATTTACTGCAAATGATCAAGTTTTAATAATCAATAAAGTGGCAGAAGATGATAGTAATAAAGTATTACAAGGGGCAAAATTTGCTATATGTGATGAGCTAAGAGAAGAGGTCAAAGATGAATTAAAAACAATTGAAAATAATGGAACATATTATTTTGAAGAGATTGATGGAAAATATGTATCAAACAATCAAAGTAAACATAGTACTACTGCTAATTCATATATTCCAATTGATTTAACTAATAATACAGGAAAATATAATTTAATTGTTAATGCACAGATATCTAGTCAAGGTGGATATGATATGGGGTATGCAACAGTATCTGAGACCACGAGTGCTCCTGCGTACAATAATTCGGAAGGTAGATTTATTTATATATCAGGAACTCAAAATGCAAAAGATTATACTACTGTTCTTGAGGCAGGAAAAATGTATTATTTACACTTAGGTTATTACAAAAATAATTATACTAATTATGGAACAGATACATTTACAATAAATAGTGTAAAATTAGAACTTAATTATGATGATATGTATTATGAGGAAATAGTAACTAATGAATATGGACAAGCAAGAGTTTCTATTCCTGGAGACGCAAGAGTTTCTATAAATGAGCTCGAAGCACCAGATGGATATACATTAAATGCAACTGAAGTAATACATTCTATGACGCCAGGTGTAGATAATGAAGTAACTGTAACTAATAAAGAACAAACAATGTTAACAATACACCATTATTTAAAGGGAACTACAAATAAAGTAGCAGAGGATGAAATTTTAAAAGGTGATATTGGTGAAGAATACAAAACTAGTCCAAGAACTGATTTGGAAAAATTAGTAATTGCAAAAGATGAACAAGGAGTATTGACTGTTCCAGAAAATGCGAGTGGTATTTATGGAGAAAATGCAATTGAAGTAAGTTATTTTTATGAGGCAGAACCAATAATTTTAACAATACATCATTATTATGAAGGAACAGAAGATAAATATAAACCAGACGAAACTATAGAAACAATTCCATCTGTTGTTTTTGATGAAGATGGTAAATATAGTATTTCTACAACTGATTTACAAGAATATAGTTTAAAGGATAATGACGTATATAATTCACTTCCAGAAGAGATAGAATTAATTTATATAAAAACAACAATAAAAGATGAAGTAGATATTGAAGATGTATTAGAATATAATGAGGATTCAGAAATAACATATTATTATAGAGCTAGAGAATATGAATACAAAATCCATTACTATTATGATGGAATAGAAGATGAGAGTGCATTTGAATCTGAAATGGGTGAATTTGGTAGAACTATCGAATTCGATGAGAAAGACAAAAAAGGTTATAAATTTGAAAGAGCAGAAAATAATCCTTTAATTATAAGCAGTAATGTTGATAATAATGTTATAAATGTATATTATGTTATAGATGAAACTCAAACAAAGGATTTAAGTTATACTGTAGAATACTATAAAGATGGAATTCTAGTAAGAGAAGATTTGCAAAAAGAAATTGTAACAGTCCAATGTTTGCAACCAAATATAGTTACAGTAAATAAAGATAATATAAATATTGTAGATAAATATATAGGTTATAAATTAGATACGGAAAATACTAAACCAATACCTGATGAGGTTAATAATAGAGAGGCTATAAAAGTATATTATATTTTAGATGAAAGCCAAGTTAAAGATGTAAGCTATACAATAGAATACTATAAAGATGGTAATTTAGAAGAGACTGAAATAAAGGAATTTACAGTTCATGTTTTAGATGAGAAGTTACCGGTAGACAAAGAGGCACTTGATAATAAATATTATGGAGCTATGATAGATACGGCTCTAACAGGAAATATTCCAGATATGGTAGATATAGGTGCTACATTGAAAATATATTATAAGGTAAGAGAATATATTGTAACTACAGAAATAGCTAAAAATGCTAATGGTTCACGAGAAGGTGGTTCTATAACAGGTAGTTTTGGATATTACAATAACACGCATTATCAATATGAAGATAATATTAGATTTGTTGAAATGGTAAAACATGAGGAAAATGCTACAAAAGACATAGTTATAACTCCATATAATGGTTGGGATGTGTTGAGTATTACAATAAATGGCGAAGCATATGACTATACTATTGAAAACAATAAAGTAATAATTCCAAAATTTGATAATGTTACACAAGATTACCATATAGTTGTTAGATTTGGATTTTTAAGTAGAACATTAAAAATTGAAAAGGAAGACAGAGAAGGAAATAGATTAAAAGATGCAAAATTTGAAATAACTAGTGATGATTATGTAAATGCTACAACATATATTAGTTCACTTAAATCATATAATTCAGATTACTATAGCTTTAGTGAACAAGATGACTATACATTTATATCAACTAACCATAGCAATAATACAGCTTCAGTAAGCTATATAGTAGTTGATATGAATAGTCTATCTGATGATTATAATTTAGTAATTAATGCAAAGATATCAAGTGAAGAAAATTGTGATTATGGATATGTGATTGTAAGTGAGGATGAAATAGGTGCGGCAACTTCAACAGGAACAGGAACTGGAACAAGTTCTTCTTATGATTCTTATTCATCAAGTTCATATTATAATCAATTTGATTCATATAGTACAATGTTTAGAATATCTGGAGAAGTGGATAGCCAAGATTATTCACAAACATTATATGGTGGAAGAACATATTATGTATATTTTGTATATGCTAAAGATTCTTCTAGCAGTAGAGGAAATGATAGATTTACAATCAATAATGTGGAATTAATAAAAGGTCAAAAAGTGACAACAGTAACTGACGAAAATGGAGAAAGTTATGTAGAATTACAACGAACTGGTGAATATACAGTAAAAGAAATTGAAACGCCAGAGCATTACATTTTAAGTGAAGATGAAAGAGCTTTTGAATTAGTTAATTCAAATACATTAAAGGTAGAAAAATTTATAAATGATCGTAAGCCTATTGTAACAGTTCATCATTATTTTAAAGATGGCGATGGAAATTATACTAATAATAAAGTAGCTGAAGATGAAGTGCTGGAAGGAAATCCAGGTGAACGCTATTCTACAAATCCATATAATTTAAGTGGATTGAAAATAGAAAATGTAAATGGTAATAATGTTATTCCATCTAATGCATCTGGTGAATATCCTGGTGCAAATGAATCATTAGAAGTAAATTACTATTATGAAATAAGTCCAGTAAAATTAACGATACACCATTATAAGCTTGGTACAAATGAATCAATAGTAGATGATGAGATTGTAAATAAATTGTTTGAAGTAAGGTTTTATGATAATACTTATACAATAAAATCAACTTTAAGCTATGATTTGAGTGCAAATGATAATTATGCTACAATTACTGATTTATATAACTTGATAAAAATAACTAATAATAGTGATTCAAACTCTAATTTGGATTTCGAAGAACCTTTAATTTATAATAGTGATACGGAAATAACATATTACTATAAAGAAAAAACATATTCATATACAATATACTATAAAGAGCAAAATACAGATACAGAAATAGCACCTAGAAAAGAAGTAGGTGATAATAAACTGGGTAGTATTGTTGATGAAAATGCTATAGATATAGAAGGTTTCTATAAAGTGACAAATGCAACTAGTATAGAAATAACAAGGGATGTTAATGAATATACATTCTATTATACGAGACGAAATGATTTAATTTATAGAATTAATTATGTAAACAAAGAAACTGGCGAAGAAATATGTGACACAAAAGTGGTTAACAATGGAATTTATAAAAATGTAATTAATGCTCAAGATGAAATTATAGTTGTACCAAATTTGAAGTTCCATAGTTCAGATAAAGAAAATATAGTTTTAGAACTGGATGATACAAATAATGAAATTACTTTATACTACGCTCCAGCATATTCAATCTCAACTTTCACAAACGAACATACTGAATCATACAGAGATGGAACAACATCATCAGGAGTAACTGGAGGAACAATTTCTGGTCAAAGTGAAGATGTTTACGAGAGTGTATTAAGTGGTGATGATGCAACGAAGAATATTGTAATAACTCCAAATGAAGGATATCAAATTGTTAGAGTAACTATAACAGTAGGTGAAGAATCTGAAGATTTAGATATAGATTCTTACTTAGATTCTAATGGAAAAACAATAACGATAATTCCAGAAGAAGATGATAGATTACAAGGTGTTACATCAGATATTAGTATAGAAGCAGAATTTAGAAAACAATCAACAGTAACGGTAAAATACTTAGATAAAGAAACGCAAGCTGAGATTACAAGTCCATTTGTAATCAATGGATTAGAATCTAGACCGTTTGAAGTAACCATTCCTCAAATATTGGGATATAGAAGAGCTAGAGTAAGTCTAGGTAGTACAACAGAGGAACCGCCGGTATATTTAACAGAAGTAAATGGAGAATCTCAATATACAGAAATGACAGAAGAAAATAATACAATATCTGCAGATTCAACAATATTAATTTACTGGTATGAACCAATTCCAGAAGGAACAATTTTAGTAAGACATATAGAAGTTGATGAAAGCGATATAAATGGTACATACAACTTAGATTCAGGAACAGAAATATCAGTAGAAGAAATAGCTTCATTAGAAGAATATGTTGGACAAGTAGGAACAACAAGAACAACATCAAGAAAAGAATTTACAGATTCAGAAACAGGAAGAGCTTATATTTCAGTAGATGGTCCGGTAAGTAATGACGAAAATATTGTTGTACTAGATAAAGATACAGATAATTATACAATAACAATCGAAGAAAGAGACTTAGATGATGATGGATTCATAGATATTCAAGAAATTAGATATTATTATGAAAGACAATATGAAATAACAGTAAAAGATAAATCTAATGAAGAAATTGTAAGTGGATTAGATATAACAGTAGATGGTGGACTTTATGGAATGATTTCAGGAGATGGCGAAAATGCTTATGAAATAGTAAACAGAATGGGATCTAATACAAAAGTAATTGAAGCAGTTCCAAATGAAAAATATATAGTAAAAACAGTTAAAGTAAATGGATTAGCAATTGATTTAACAGATTTAACAGATGAAAATGGAAAAGTTACAATTCCAGCTGGATACTTTACAAATATAGTTGAAGATATTGAAGTAGAAGTGTTCTTTGAAAAAGCACCAGGAAAAGTAATAGTAAGATACGTAGACAAAGAAACTAACGAAGAGTTAGATAAAACAACAATAATTGGAAAAGTTGATGATGAATATGAAACAGAATCTAAAGAAATTGAAGGTTATGATTTAGATGAAGCATCAAATCCAGGAAATGCAAAAGGAACAATGACATTAGAAGATATTGAAGTAATTTACTATTATAAGAAACAAGAAATTGTAGAACCAATTGAAAATCCAGACAAGCCAGAAACTCCACAAGAGCCTGAAAAACCAGAAGATGAAGAACCTGAAATACCTCAAGAACCAGAAACAATATATGAAAATGGTGGACAGGTATTGCCAGAAGAAACACCAATAATAGAAGAAGGTGAAGGTGGAAAAGAACCAGATATAACAATAGAATATACAAATACAGGTTCAAAATCACAAACAGTAAGAAGATATAATAATGTAAAAACAGGAGATAATATAATACAATATGTTGTAACATTAGTTGTATCTGCGGTAGTAGGAATTTTAACTGCAATCAAGAAATTCTTGAAAAATGGTGATAATAAATAATTGATCCAATTTGAAAATAAAAAATGGCTATAAGCAAGTTGGCTTATAGCCATTTTTCTATTTTTCTCCTTTGACTTTTTTGAGCAGATATGATATTTTGAATAAAATGAAGTTTCTTAAAAAATGAAAGTTTGATTTAATAAATAAAAATTAAGAAGTGGAAGAAAGAGTATGAAAGAAATAAAAAACGAAAGAAAAATAGATAAATTAAAAAATTTTTTGAAAAAAGATTGGAAAATGAGAAGCTTAGTTTTATGTGTTTTTTTGAATATTGTTTATGTTTTTGTAACAAGCTTTTTAGTAACAATAAAAGTAATGAAAATTAAATATATGTCAAAAGGATTTATTGCTTTACTTATATTAAATATTTTTGTTGGATTAGCTATTATAATAAAAAAACGTTATAAAAAAGATTGGATTCATTTATGCATAGTTTTAATTTTATTATTTCGGAGCAATTTCCAGTATTTTTGCAATAAATCAAGAAACTGCAATAAAAGGAATTGGTGGAAGGTACGAAGGTTTAATTACTATTGTATATTACTTTTCTTTATTTTTTATAACAGGTTTTGTAAATAAAAAATATAAAAAATGTATAGTATTTTCAATTTTATTAACTGGTTTGGTTCAATTTATATATGCAATCTGTCAAATATATGAAGTCGAAGGTGTATATAGAATGATACATAGTTCTAAAAAGATGCAATTTACGGTAGATGGAATAAAAATGGACAAAGAAATTTGGGCAACTGGTTTTGCAACAAATCCAAATTTCTTTGGAACATATATGTTACTTTGTTTTTCATATGCTTTAGGATTGTTTATAGATGGAAAAAATATGATTAAAAATATAATATATTTAATATTATCAGCAGTATTTGCATTTGGAATTTTAATAAGTAATACAATGAGTTGTGTAGTGGGTTGCGTTGCAGTTTTGGGATATATTTTTATTTTTGCTATAAAAAATAAGCAAATTAAAAAAATTTTGATAATTTTAGCTATTGCAGTTATAGTTTCTATAGTTGGTGTAAAGAGTGGTAAAACAAGAATAATTAAAGAAATGCCTAAAATTGAACAACAAGCTACAGAAATTGCTCAAGGAAATATAAATGATAAAATTGGAACAAATAGAATATATATATGGAGAAATGCTTTAAAATTATTGCCAAATTGTTGGTTACATGGAATTGGAATAGATAATTTTTATTATGCCTTTAATGGAAAACCATTGCTTTCTCCAGATGGTAAATATTTTTATGATAAAGTTCATAATGAATATTTACAAATACTTGTAACAGAAGGAATTTTTTGTTTTATTACATATTTGGTAATGTATGGAATTATTTGTATAAGAGGATTAAATAATAGTTTCAAGAATAAAGAAATTTATTTAGTATTACCAATAATCGGTTATTTAGTTCAAGCGTTTTTTAATATAAGTGTTATAGAAGTGGCACCAGTATTTTTTATTGCGTTAGGATTATGTTGTAATAAGGATAATAGGTTAAATGAAGAGAAGTAAAAGAAAATTTTACTTCTTTTTTATTTAACTTTTTCTAGTGTTTATAATTGTATTTTTTCTTTTATTAATGATAGAATGTATAAGGAAAATTATGAGATATAATTGAACAAAATATTTGAGAGGATATATGAGAAGTAAAAAAGCTTTAAGAAATGTAATAACCTCAGTAATATTGCAAGCATGTAGTATTATATGTGGTTTTATAATACCGAAATTGATAATTAGTAATTATGGTTCTGTTGTAAATGGATTAATTGTTTCGATAACATATTTTTTATCTTGTATAACTTTATTAGAAGCTGGTTTTGGGCCAGTAATAAAAGCAGATTTATACAAACCAATTGCACAAAAAGATAATGAAAAAATTAATCAAATATTGAAAGCTTCAGAAAAAATATTTAGAACAATTTCATATATTTTTTTAGTGTATATAATTTTATTATGTATAGTGTTACCTTTGAATGTATCGAGCCAATTTGATTATATATTTACAATACTTTTAATAATTATTATTTCACTTAGTACATTTGCAGAATATTATTTTGGAATGACATATAGATTATTTTTGCAAACAGATCAAAAATCTTATGTTGTTAATTGTATTCAAATAGTTACAACGATTTTAAATGCAATTTTGGTTATTTTACTTATTAACTTAAAAATGAATATTATTATAGTTAAATTGGTAAGTAGTATAATTTTTGTACTAAGACCGATTTTGCAAAATGTTTATGTAAAAAGAAAATATAATATAAATTTAAAAAATGTTAAATTAAATTATAAGTTAAAACAAAAATGGGATGCATTAGTTCAACATATTGCATATATTATTCATAACAATGCAGATATTGTAATTCTTATGATTTTTGGAAATTTAATAGAAATTTCAGTATATTCAATATATTCTACAATAGTTAATAGTATAAAAAGAGCTTTACAATCTTTTAGTAATGGGATAGATTCAGCGTTTGGAAATATGATAGCTAATAATGAAAAAGAAAATTTAAATAAGAGTTTTAAAATGTATGAAGGAATTTATTTAACAATTGCAACAATTTTGTTCAGCTCAACTTTATTTCTAATAATTCCTTTTATAAAAATTTATACAAAAGGAATTGATGATGCTAATTATATAAGAACTGCTTTTGGTGCAGTAATTGTTATTGCAGAATTTATTTGTATGATAAGAATGCCATATAATGATTTGGTAAAAGTTGCAGGAAAATTTAAAGAAACTAAAAATGGGGCATATATTGAAGCTATATCAAATATAGTAATATCATGTATATTAGTAAACTATTTAGGGATAACTGGAGTGGCAATAGGAACTTTAGTGGCAATGAGTATTAGGACTATTGAATTTATGTATTATTCTTCAAAATATATTTTAAATAGAAATGTGGTTTATGGATTTAAAAGATTTATTGTAGTATTTTTGGAATTAGCATTAATAACAGTATGTGTGAATTTATTGCCAAAATATAATATAGATGGATATTTTGTATGGATAATTCAAGCAATAGAAGTTTCTATAGTATCTACAGTAATAGTAGTAGCTATAAATTCTGTATTATATAAAGATAATTTAAAAAATATTTTAGATAAAACAAAAAGTTTATTAAAGATTAAATAAATTTATACTTATTGCTTATTTAATAATCAAAAGTTATAATAATTATATAAAATTAAAAATGTTGAAAAATATAGAAATATAAATGTACAAAAGAAGGAGCGAAAAAATGAAGTGGTACTTATTTTCTTTGCTAGTTTCATTGGTTTTATTGAATTTTTCATTTAAACTAATGCTGAGTAAGAAAAAAAATCAATTAGCTAAAATTTGTTCAATATCTATAGGACTTATGTTATGGTGGTGCTTTTTATTAATTTTACAAATAATATGTAGTGCTAATTTTGGAATGAATCCAATATATTTTGATTATTTTGTATATATATCCAGCACTTTTTTGCCAATATCAACATATTTTTTAGGTTGTGTTTATGAAAAAACAAATATAAAATTTAAGAAAAAACATTTATTATTATTTATAATACCAATTGTTACTTTATTGATAGTATGGACAAATGATTTTCATCATTTGTTTTATGTTGAATATTCAATAAATATACCGGATACAAAAGTAGGCCCATGGTTTTTAGTTTATACAATTTATGAATATATTTTAATTTCTATAGGTTGTTTCAAACTTATTAGATTTACTATTAAGAATTCAGGGTTTTTCTCAAAACAAGCTATATTCTTATTAGTTGGAATTGCTATACCAGTATTTGCAAATGTTATTGGATCTTTGAAAATAATTCCAATGACTATATATGTTACTCCAATTTGTTTTACTTTAACATTATTCTTTATCGTAATATCTATATTTAAATTCAATTTTTTGTCTACAGCACCAATTGCTTTACAAAAGATTGTTGATAATATTTCTGATTCATATATAGTTTTAGATAAAGCTGGAAAAATTACAGATTTTAATCAACCATTTATAAACATATTTGGATTAGATAATCAAAAAATAAGAGGAAAAGATGTATATGAATTTTTTAGAATTACTAAAAATTTAGATAAATCAAAAAAAATATTAGCTTGTATAAATCTAGTAAGAGCAACTTCAAAACCAGATACTTTGGTAGAAGTTTTTGAAGATATAGATAAGATTTTTTCAATTGAAATTAGTTCTTTAGAATCTAATGATGAATGTGTAGCTATAATATTATTATTTAAAGATATTACTGAACATACAAAAGATATGAAGAAACTTGAAGAAAATCAATACATAATGCAAAGACAAGCTCAATTTTCAATTTTGGGAGAGTTTGCTGGGGGGTTAGCACATGATTTGAATTCCCCACTTTCAGCTGTTCAATTAGATATAAGCACTTTACAAAAATATATGAAATCTGATAAAATTGATGCAGAACCAGAGGTAAAGGCTGTTATTATAGAAATGCTAGAAAATATAGATAGTAGTTTAAATAAAATGACTAAAATTATTGCTGGTGTTAGAAATCAAATTAGGGCTACAGGAAATACTGAAAAAGAAACATTTAATTTAAAAGAAATGGTTGATGGAATTGAAATTCTATTTGGAAGTATTTTAAGAAAAAATAATTGTAGAATAGAAAATATAGTAGATGAAACTATAGAAATATATGGTGAAAAGAATAAATTAGATAGAGTAATAGGAAATGTAATAAAGAATAGTATTGATGCATATGTGTCAGATGCCAAGAATGGAATTATTACTGTATTTTCTAAAATAATAGATGATAATTGTGTGATAGGAATTCAAGATGATGCCGGAGGAATTCCTAGTGATATTGCTAAAACTTTATTTAAAGAAATGAAAACTACAAAAGCAGAAACTGGTACAGGTTTTGGTTTGTATTATTCAAATACAATAATTGAAAGTAGTTTTGGTGGCAAGATGAGTTTTGAAACAGAAGAAGGAAAAGGAACAATATTTTATATAAGTTTACCTATGATAAAGGAGGAAGTATAATGGAGAATTTATCGTATAAGGATGCAAAAATTTTAGTAGTAGATGATGTAGAAGAAGTTTTAAGATCTACTAAAAATAGTTTAGTGTTTGAGGGAATGGATGTAGAATGCATGAATAATCCATTAGAAGCACTAGAATATTTGAAAACTCATCATGTAGATGTTTTATTATTAGATTTCTTTATGCCAGATATAAATGGTGATGTTTTTGTAAAGAAACTTAGAGAATTTAATAATGAAACAATAGTAATTCTTCGTACAGGATATTCAGATCAAGTACCACCACTTAAAGTAATAGATAGTTTAAATGTACAAGGATATATAGATAAACTAAAAGGTGAAGATGAACTTATTTTAATGACAAAAGCTGCTATTAAAACAGCATATTTAACAAGAAGCATTAAAGAAAAAGATTCTCAAATAGAGTTATTAAATTATAAAAGTACAGCTGTTGGTAATTTAGTTACACAATTAGTTAATGAAGCTGAAAGCCAAATTTTCTCAATATCTGGTGCAGTAAATATGCTAGAAGGAGAAGAAGCAGATTCTGATTTAGTAAGAATAATTTCAAGAGCAAATGAGAATATTGAAAAATTATTCAGAGCCTTGAGATTTGGAAGTAGTGAAAATATTAGAGTAAACGAATTTATAAGTATAATAAGAGAATTACTAAAAGCAAGATCAAAAATGGATTGTATGGAATTAAAATTATCTACAGATATAAATGATGCTTTAGTTGCCGGTAAAATTGATGTTTTAGTATTAGGTATATTAGAAATTTATTATTATTTACATTCAGTAAATGCTACAGAATTAAATTTAAATATTGCAAACGAAAGTGGTAAAGTAACATTTACAATTGTTCATAATCCAAATTATACAGATGAATTTCTAACTAAATTGAAGAATTTATTAAAGAGTGATAGTAGATTAATTTTAACTACAGACAATTTCTTAAAAATAACATTATATGCATAAAAAGATGAGAACTGAGAACTATGGGAACGTAGTTTTTAGTTCTCTTTTTGAATCATGGTGAACCACGGGGACGGGGTTTTTGGTCTAAATTTTATAATATAATAAAAAATATAAAAAAAATTTAAAAAAATATTGACAAAGTGTAAAAAAAATAGTAATATATAGAAGCAGTTTGCAAAAAAACTGTATAAAGTATTTGAGATGGGCTATTAGCTCAGATGGTAGAGCACTTGACTTTTAATCAAGTTGTCCCGCGTTCGAATCGCGGATAGCTCACCACGGCCCCTTGGTCAAGCGGTTAAGACATCGCCCTTTCACGGCGGAGACATGGGTTCGATTCCCGTAGGGGTCACCAAATCAAATACTTTTTTATTTTTATATGCCACTTTAGCTCAGCTGGTAGCTGAATAAGCAAGCGCGTCCTGTGGACGAGTAAGCGAGCTTATGAAGGCGCAGAAACTTTACTTTTGAAAAAAGTAATTAGTTTCAAGCTGTCTGCGACTGTGTGTATATTACTAAAAATATTAACAAATAAAATTTAATACGTGCCACTTTAGCTCAGCTGGTAGAGCAACTGACTTGTAATCAGTAGGTCGCCCGTTCGATTCGGGCAAGTGGCTCCAAACGATAGTAGA
>Ga0129306_1002996_pt1 | contig 13639 bp, 8 predicted proteins | sample P827metagenome_FD_94438 | JGI IMG/M metagenome (GOLD analysis project Ga0129306, IMG submission 94438) | Capybara group fecal microbial communities from Wisconsin, USA - P827 metagenome | ecosystem: Host-associated > Mammals > Digestive system > Large intestine > Fecal | place: USA: Wisconsin...
AACATTGCAAGCATCTTCGGCGGCTTCATGACCGTCGACGACTGCGCGCCCATCCAGGACGCCTTCATGAAGCTCGAAAACCTTTCCGTGAAGCTGCGCGATCTCACCGCGAAGAAGAACAAGGCTGAAACCACTCTCGCCGACATCCGGTATCAGAATGAAAACGGCGACGCCTCCGAGGCAAAGGTCTCGGCGGCTGCCGATAAGGTCAAGGCGGCCGGGGCGGAGATTGAAGCCCTGAAGAAGGACCTCGACGCCGCCCACGCGGAAATCGCCGCCATGCGCGCGAAGTATCAGGACGATCCCGAATTCCAGCGCTGTGAAGCATTCCGCGACGACGGCATTGATCTCGCACGTCTCACGACGAAGGAAATGCGCGAGCTCCGCTCCGACATGCAGCTGATCTTCCAGGACCCGTACTCCTCCCTCAACCCCCGCATGACGGTCGGTCAGATCATCGGCGAGGGCATGGTCGCGCACGGTCACTACGGCAAGAACAGCCCGCGCATGAAGGACGAAGTCCTCAAGATCATGGATATGTGCGGTCTCGCACCGTACTTCATCCACCGCTATCCGCACCAGTTCTCCGGCGGTCAGCGTCAGAGAATCGGCATCGCGCGCGCACTGTCCACAAACCCGAAGTTCGTGATCTGCGACGAGGCGGTCTCCGCGCTCGACGTTTCGATCCAGTCCCAGATCATCAATCTTCTGCAGGATCTGAAGGAACAGAATAACCTGACCTATCTCTTCATCACGCACGACCTCTCCGTCGTGAAGTACATCTCCGACCGGATCGGCGTCATGTACCTCGGCAACATGGTGGAGCTCTCCGAATCGCAGGAGATGTTCGACCACCCGCTGCATCCGTACACCGAGGCGCTCCTCTCGGCGATCCCGACGACCAACGTGGACGACGACCGCGATCTCGTCATCCTCGAGGGCGATATCCCGTCCCCGGTGAACCCGCCGAAGGGCTGCAAGTTCCACACGCGCTGCAAGTACTGCACGGATATCTGCACGAAGATCACGCCCGAGATGAAGGAAGTCCGCCCGAATCACTTCGTTGCCTGCCATCACATGCTCGAAACCTTCGAGGACAAGACCATTCAGAAATAAGCGGAATACGCGCGGGGAGGCGGCAGAAACGTCTCCCCGTCTTCCATTTGACCGGACAGTGCGTCCGGAACGATCCGGCAGGAGGATCCGATGAGCAAGAGAAAAGACAAAGCCTTCGAGGCGATGCGGGAGAGCAACCGGCTGTACCTCGAAGACATGAGAAAAAAAGAAGGCGGGGAAGAGGGCTACGACCCCTCGCTCACGCCGGAGCAGATCGAAGAACTGAAGGCCGCCGAAGAAAAAGCACGCGCATTCCACGAGACGAACGGAAAGGCGGAAGGCGTCTGGCGGAGCGACACCTGGGAATCCGGTGTGGAGGAGACGGTGGAGGACGGCGAGCGGAAAGCCCGCGAATTCCACAAGGATGACAACCTCCCGCTCGAAAAGGGAGACGTCCCGGCGCTCATCTTGTCCGCACTCCTTGTGTTCGGGCCGATTTTCCTCGTGATGATCGGCATCGTGGTGCTTGCGTGGTTCTTTCTGCATTGAGCGAAGGGCCGAATGGGGAAGGGGGACAGGATGAAACGGTACATCAGAAAAGCGGCGGCGCTGCTGGCCCTGCTCTGTGCGACGACGGGATGCAGCATACTCCCCATCCGGAAAATCGAACCGAAACCTTTGCCGGATCCGGTCGAAACGGTGGAGACGGAAGTGCCGGAGACTGTGGCGCCGGAAACCGAGGAGCCGGAGGCCGTACCGGTGCTCGCGGAAAACGTCCGGATCTACACGGAGGAAGAGTTTTACACGCCGATCGGGGATCGACTCTGGACACTAAATCTGCCCTTCCGCCCGGGAACCGTTTCCAATCTGGAGGACGGGAAGTTTCTCGTCGGATGCGCGCGGGAGGGTGCGGTGGACATCGAACTCGCACTCGTCGATCTGGACACCCTCACGATCACGGTCGGGGAATACGCCTTTGCGGATACCGGCGAGGAGATGTATTACGGCTATGCGCTCTATCTGATGAACGGGACGCCCGTCATTCTGGATTACAGCCGGCATGCGCTGTGCACGCTCGATGAGGGTCTCGGCTCCCCGGTCCTCTCGGCTTTCCCGGAGGAATCGATCTATGGTCTCACGCGGATTGATGAGAACCGGTTTGCCGTTCAGAGCAATGGGACCGATTTTACCGGCGCCGATCTCGGGGAAGACGGGACTTTTTCGTTCCATGACATCCCGTTCACGACGCCCGGACGTTATGACGACATCGACGTCTTTGCCGTGATTGACGAGGATCACTGGCTCGTGTCCTGTTATTCGACCGAGTCTTTCGATTACTGCAGCGGGATATATGACGTTAAAAGCGAGACCGTCCAGCCGTTCCGGAGCGGCACCTATTCGATGAACCTCTGCGGCGGACGTCTGATCGAGAGCGACTACAAGACGGGCGAGATCCGGATTTACGATCCCGCCTCGCCGGAAGCCTGTCTGTCAATCCGGATGCCGGATTCGTATTATCTCAGTTATTCGATCGACGGAGCGGAGTATCTCTACGTGACGGACAGCGGGGAAGGGTTTTCCCATGTCCTGCGTTATGATCCGGAGACGGGCAGGCGCGTGGACGCGATCTCCCTCCCGGTGCCGGAGGGCGTCTGGGGCTATGCCTACGGATTCCTCGATTATGGCGGCGATGTTTTCTTTTACAACGACGTCCAGAACAACCTGACGTTCTGCCGCTGGGAAGCCGCGGAAGAGGACAGCGACGGTCCGACGAGCTTTGATCTGCTGCTGCGGAGCGACGACGCCGGGACGAACGAAGAACTCATCACCGAACTGTATGAGAAATACGGCGTCACCGTCTACACCGGGACCGACGCTGTGCGATACATGTACGGCTACGCGGTCCTGCCGGAGACGGACGAGGAGCTGATCCGCGATACGCTGCTTACGTTGAAGGAGTTCTTCGAGCACACGCCCGAGGGCTTCCTGCAGGAGGTCGTCTCGTGCTTCTCGAGCCTCGATATCTGCCTGACCGGGCGCATCATCCCGGAGCTCGGCAATCGGAACTCCATCAGCGACGCGACCGCGTTCACGACGGAGACAAACGGGATCGAGCTGGCGGTCTTCGATATCCAGCAGAGCGGGATCGATGTCACCGTCGCGCACGAGTTCATGCACGTCTTCGAGAACGCGGCAGCACATCTCAGCTGGGAAACGGACCGCGAGCTCGAGCTCTTCAACCGCTGGAGCATGCTCAATCCGCCGGACTTTGAGTACCGCTACATCTATACCGACGAGAACGGCAATACCTACAACTGGGATGACAACGACATGAACGGCCAGTACTGGGTGGAGGGCACGGATCCCGACGGCATTTACTTCGTCGACGGGTATTCGATGACCTATCCGACCGAGGATATGGCGCGGGTCTTCGAGAACATCGCGATGCAGTGGAAAACCGAACTGCCCGGATACTTCGCCGGGGAGCACATGCAGCTGAAAGCGGCCTACCTCGCAGCCTGTCTGCGGGACGCCTTCTCCACGATCACGGACGACGTGGTCTGCGTCTGGGAGGAAGGCCTCAACCCGGACTACACGCTCGACTGGTTCCGCGAGAACTACGATCTCGAGGCGTGGCTGGAAGAGCACGCGATGGGATGAGCGGCGGAGGAAATAGCATGAAGAACGGACTTCTGACGATCCCCGACGACGGGGAAGCGGAACAAATCCTGAACCGGCGGATCCGAGAACGCGCCGTGCTGCACGAATGGCCGCTGTCCCGCGTCGAACGGATCACGATGGCGGATGGCTCGACTGCGATCCTCAAAACCCAGCTCACCGCGGCGAGCACCGAGCGGGCGTTTTACCGCGCCGTCCGGGATCCCGCCCTCCTCACGCCCATTGCGGACGGAGAATGCGGCGGCTGCGACTGGATGCTCCTGCCCGACCTTGGGGAAGCGCGCGAGGACTGGAGCGGTCTCTCCGATGAGGCGATTCGGGAGCGCGTGCGGGATCTGCGCCGGATCATCGGGCGTTTGGACGACGGGCGCGTTCCGGTCTTCTTCGATTTCTCGACGCCGGAGAAGAGGGCGGATGCCTGCCGCGCGATCCTGCCGACGCTCGGAGAGGCCGGAATGGGAGAGGAAGAGCAGCACGCGCTTCTCGCCTGGACGGAGCAGGCAAAGTGCGGGGACGCTGTCCTTCTGCACGGGGATCTCAAAGACGAGAACGTCATCCCGACCGGAGACGGCGTCGTCCTCCTCGACTGGCAGCGGCCGATCCTCGGCCCGGAGACTCTCGAAGAAGAGCTCGCACTTCTCCTCTCTGACCGGGAGAGCCGGGGAGAGGGAGCGGCCCTCGCGCGCTTTGTCATGGGATACTGGTATGCGTGGGCGTACCGGACCTGCCTGCCGTACCCCTTCGTCCTCGGCATGGCGAAAAAACACCTCCGCGGTGTCCTTACAGTCAGTGAATAGAAAGCAGTACCAACGGAAAAAGACCGTACGCAGACAGGATCTCTGTGTACGGCCTTTCTGTTTTCCGCCGTTTTATTCGATGTTCACGCTCTTCTTCGCGATGCGGACGCTCATCCACCAGAACACCGCCGCGAGGACCGCGCCGATGCAGATCTGGGTGATGAGCCAGGCGTTCGGGCTGAAGTCTCGGTATTCGACTGCGCCCATAAACAGGATGCTGTATCCGAGCAGGCTCGACGTGGAGAAGATCGAGGTCACGAGGTTGACGACGAAGTTCACCGCAAAGACCATCCCGACCGCCGCGAGCGCCTTGTTCTTGCGCACGACCGACGCGCCGAAGAGGATCGCGCCCGTGATCTGGAAATACCAGCGGATCATGGTGACGATACAGCAGAGGACGAGAAGGAAGACGGTCAGCGGATTTTCCGCGAGCGTGTCGATCAAATCCCCCCAGAGCTCCGTCATCGCTACACGGAACTCCTCGCCGCCCGCGAGGACCGCGCCGGTGTACATCAGGCCGCCCGCGAGCGTCAGCGCGATCCCGCCGAAGAAGAACCACACCGCCGACGAGAGGAACTTCGCCCCGATGAGCTGTCCCGCCGTCACGGGAAGGGTGAAGGTGAGATACGCCTCGTCTGTCACCATCGAGCGGTAGAACCGGACGAAGATCAGGACGGCCATGACCGTCATGGCGGCGCCGAGCGCAAGGAAGATGAGAAGCGTCCCGCCGATCGCCGCGCTGAGCATCAGAGGGTAGCCGTCGCTCTCCTCGGAGATGAGCTGGCCGCTGCCGGTCCCCGCGAGGAAGAGCATGTTGAAGAAGCCGAGGATTGCCGCTGCCGCGATGGCGATGAGCACCGGGATCTGGGCCCGGCTGTGCGCGCGGAAATCATGTTTGAACAGTTTTACCAGCATCGGAACACCTCCCGGAAGAGCTCGTCAAGGGATTTGCCGGTATCCGCCCGGACCGTTTCGGCGTCGCCGCTCATGATGACCGAGCCGCTGCCGAGGAAGACGAATCCGTCGAGGATTGGCTCCACGTCGCGGATCAGGTGGGTCGAGAGGATCACCGTCGCGCCGGGTTCGTAGGCCGTCACAATGGTGTGGAGGATGAAGTCGCGGGCCGCGGGATCGACGCCGCCGATGGGTTCGTCGAGGAGGTAGAGCTTCGCGCGCCGCGCCATGACGAGCACGAGCTGTACCTTCTCGCGTGTGCCCTTCGAGAACGTCTTCAGCTTGCCGTCGACCGGCACGCCGAGGACCGATAGCATCTCCCGCGCGCGCCGCTCGTCAAAGTCCCCGTAGAAATCGCGGAACAGTTCGATGCAGTCGCTCACGCGCATGCCGGGATCGAAGACCATGCGTTCGGGGAGGTAGGAGACCATCGCTTTGGTGCGTACGCCGGGCTCCTCGCCGTGGATGAGGACTGCGCCGGCCGTGGGCTTGAGAAGTCCCGCGAGGATCTTGATGAACGTCGTCTTGCCGCTCCCGTTCGGGCCGAGCAGACCGATGATCTTGCCGGCCGGGAGCTCAAGGGATACGTCGGAGAGGGCGGGCGCTGAACCGTAGCGCTTTGTCAGGCCGTAGCACGCCACCGCCGCCATGGGACGCCCGACGGGGGCAGACGGCGTTTGAGCGATCGGATCGGCAACCGGCGAGGGATCCGCCGTACTCGTGATGACGGGCTCTCCGTCGGGATCGGGACCGAACGTGATCTCGGCAAGAGGCGCGGCCGGTTTCTCTTCCGGTTCCGCGGATCCATCCGCCGTCACGGCTTCTTCGACCGCTTCGATTTCCTCGACCGGCTCCGTCTCTTCGACCTTGTCGGTCACTTCGGTTTCTACGGTCGCTCCGGTCTCTTCGGTCTTCTCGATTTCATCGCCCGTCGTGGGAGGAAGAAATGTGGAATCCAAAATCGTAAGTCCTTTCTTGTTTGCTGTGCGATGCTATTATAGCACGAAACAACATGCTTGACAATAACTTTTTATCGAAAAACGATAAATTCTTTTCGCGCTTCGCATCCGGAACAAAACAGAGCCCGCAGAACAGGCTCTGTTGTCCGTGGATCAGTCCGCGTAGACCGACGTGATGTCAAAGTACTCTTCCAGCACCTTTCCGCTGTCGTGCAGCTTCTGCGCAAGCTCCTTGCCGACGTACCGGACATGCCACGGCTCGTACATAAAGCCCGTGATGTCCTCCTTGTCCTTCGGGTAACGGAGCGTGAAGCCGTATTCCCACGCGTGCGCGGCGAGCCACTGACCTTCGGGGGTCTTGTCGAAGTTGTCGTCGAAGGAATTGAGGTCGAAGGCCAGCCCCGACTGATGCTCGGAATGGCCGGGACGCGCCGAATACCGGTCCGCGGCGTCCTTGCCCTCGCGTCCGACATAGGTGTTGTAGAGGTTGAGCTGCTGTTCATAGGAGCGGAAGCCGGATTCGATCCAGAACGAGAGACCGTCTTCCGAAGCGCCCGCGATCAGCTCGTCGAGCGCCGCTTTGGCTTCCGCGCTGACGCCGGGATTGTAGGTCTTCGGCAGGGCATACGTCCGATTGACGATGAGGGTGCCGTCGATGTACGTCGGTTCCTTGACCGTTTCGCCGATCTTGACGTTGACCGTGACCTTCGCCGTCACGTCCTGGTTGTCCTTCGAGCGGACCGTGACCGTACAGGTGCCGGGGCCGACGCCCATGATGTGTCCGTACTGGCTGACCGTCGCGACGGAGGTGTCGTCGGAGGTCCAGATCTCGCCCTTATCCTGCGCATTGATGGGGTACATGGTGACCCACGGCATATCGGACAGGCCGACGAGAATGTTGCATTCGTACTTGTCGAGGGTGATCTGCTTGACGTGGATGACATCCTGATCCTCCACGACCGTGACGTCGACCGTGGCCTTGACGTCCGGGTTGTCGGTCGAGCGGACCGTCACCCTGCATTCGCCCGGTGCCACGCCGGTGATCTTGCCGTAGGTGCTGACCGTCGCGACAGCGGTGTCGTCCGAGGTCCAGATCTCGCCAACGTCGAGCGCGGTGGACGGCAGCATCGTCACGATCGGCATCTCGGATTTTCCGACCTGCACGGCGACGATATACCGGTCAAGCTCGATGCCCGTCACACGGGTCCCGCCTGCCTCCGGATCGCCGGCTGTGCCGCTGGGCTCCGCCATACCGGAGGATCCGGGATCGGGGACGACCGGCGTGGGCAGATCGACCGGATTTGCCTCGATCGGGGAAGGATCGCTCCCCGACGGGTCAGCCGGTTCTCCACTCTGGCTGCCGGACGGGTTTTCAGCCGGATCGCCTTCCGGCGGTGCGATCGGATTGAGCGCGGGATCTTCGGTCGCCGCTGCGGTCGCGTTCGGGTCGACGGCATCCGGATCGGTCTTGTCGCCGCCTTTGAACAGGGAACATCCTGTCAGCAGAAGCCCTGCGAGGATACCGCAAAGGATCCTCAGTTTCAGTTTGGTCACGTCCGCCTCCTCCGCCGGCATACCGCCGGGATTTGATGAATATGGTTACGCGCTTATTATACATGATTTCCGGGCAGAATGCAACGGGGCGGAGGACAGAATTTACAATTCATTGACGGATACGACAAAAAATGATCGGTCTGACGGACGAAAACGGCAAAAAAGGAAGAAGCGCGCGGAAACACGCCTCTTCCTTGTCTTGCGGGGATCGTCGATCAGTCCTCAAATCCCGTGATCGTCGTGATGACCTTTTCCACCGCTTTGAGGAAGGACTTCTTCGTCTTGGCCTCGGTGGACGCGAAAGTAAAGGACGAGGTCTGGATCGCGCTCTCCAGCGTGGACTGCAGGCTTGTCGTACTGTTGTAGGCAAGCGCGATGTCGAGGTTGCGGTTCGCGAAGATCAGCTCGAGCATTTCGCCGGACTGGTTATCGCGCGCAGCCCGGAGCGTCAGCGTGTAGTCGTAGTACGCCGGGAGGATCGTTGTGTGCGCGTACATTTCGTATGCCTCGGTCAGCAGCGCGATTTTCTCGGGATCCGCGGCGGTCTTCGGGATCGATACGGCGTGGGCGTTGTTGTATTGGAAGGTCGAATAGTATCCATCTTGTTCCGCGTAGACCTTCGGGAAGGGCAGGATCCCGAAATCCGACTCCATGTCCCCTGCGACGAGCGTGGGCGTGCCGAGGTGTCCCATATAGAACCCGATCTTGTCCGCCATGAAGAGCTTCCGGAATTCCACCCAGAGATTCGAGATCTCACCGTGATCGTTCGCGTTCACGATCCAGTCGGCATCGGTGTTCATGAAGTCCCAGACCTTCTCGAGCGCGGTCAGGCTGCGGTCGGAGCCGAGGTTGTAATCGTATGTCCCGTCCTCATGTACGGAGATGATCTGATCTCCGGTGCCCAGAAGAAGCGGGAGGACCACTTCGTTCTGCAGGCCGAGTCCCCAGACGTCCTCTCCCCACGTCATCGCGCCGTCGCCGTTCGTATCCTGCATGATCTGCTGACCGTACTGCTTCAGAAGATCGATGGTCCATGTCCCTTCCTTGACCGTCTCGTACAGATCGGGGATCCCTGCGTCGTTCACGAGCCGTTTGTTGAAAAGCACCGCCCATGTCGCCTTTTTCGCGTTGAGCTGGCTGTCGCCGATGGCGTAATACACCTTGCCCGCGATCGTCAGACTGCGGATGGCCGTAGTGTCCCACCAGGCTTTTTCGAAATTGAGGTAGGGAAGAGCCGACATGTTGAGTGTCCAGCCATTGATCGCATCCGCGGCAAGGTTTTGCACGTGCGTCTGCAGGAGGGCGAATTCGTCCGCGCCGGAGGTGACGGCGGTCCTGGCCACGCCTTGCGGGTCGGCTTCCAACCGCTCTTTCACATTGACGCCGAAGCGGTCCTCCATGAGAAGATTGCGCTGGAAGACGGCATCGTTGATGCGTTCCCCCGTCTCCTCTTCCGTGTAGATGTCCTGAACCTGCCATGCAATCGACGATGCACCGTGTTCATGACTGAGAACGATGTAATCGAAGCCCTCGTATTTCATGTCGGTCGGGAGCTCGTCGAGGACAGCGGGATCGTCTTCTTCCTCGGCGGGCGCCGGTTCATCGTCAGCCGCAGATGACGCGTCCCCGGCGGACGATCCGATCGACGCAGACGGATCTGCGTTGCTGCCGGGGGTGTTCGAGCATCCTGCGGAGAGAAGCGCACCCGCGAGCAGCAGGATGACGAGTAGAGCGGAGATCGTTTTTTTCACGTTCATGATGGTCCCTCCTTGTGGGCAATTCGAACGGATTGGAGACAGAAGACCGCGTCCCCTGTGATTTCGGGGCGGGATGATCCGACGAGAAATGCGGGAGGCGCGGTCTGTTCGGTTTTGATGCGTTTAGATATTCACAAGGTTGTCAAACATGTCGGCGTGGTCGCGGAGGGTCTTTTCGCTGCCGACGGCGCACAGATAGCCCTGCGCGCAGATCTTGTCGAAGATCTCTGCCGCCGCGTGGAACTGCTCCGCCGTGATCGAGAGCATTTCCTCGCGCTCCTTCACCACGTCCTCATAGGTACGGCCCGTGAGCCAGGCATCGAAGGAACGGCCAGCCTTGCCGGCGGGGGACATGGGACGCTCATAGCCGGAGAACGTGCCGATGATGTACTTTGTCAGCTCGGCCTCGTCGAACTTTGCGTTCTTGACCCAGTCGCCGGTGCCCCGGTAGACTTCGTCGGTCTCGGTGAGCTTCGGATCGCGGTAGGAGGTGAACTGCACATTGCCGGTGCCGCCGCCGATGCCGCATCCGCAGCCGTATGCGCCGCCTTTGACGCGGATTTGCTGATAGAGCCAGTCGGTGCTGACCGCCGTCCGCACGACCTGCAGGGCGCCGTTGTAGGAGAGTCCGTCGAAGGCGAGGTTGCCGACGCGGGCGACATACTGCACCTGCGACGGGATGAGGATGCCCTCGTTCTTCTTCACGGGGACGTATTCCTCCGCCTCGCCGAGCTCTTCGCGCGGGATGGCACGGAGACCGTCGATCAGGGCGGGCAGGCTCTCCTCGATCGCTTCGATGCCCGCCTCATCGGCTGCAAGGGAGAGCACGACGTTCTTCGGATCAAAGACCGCCGCCGCGACCTTCGCGAGGTTTTCCGCGAGGGCGTCCTTGCGCTCGTCGAAGTTGTCCGCGAGATCCTTGACGAAGAAGTAGAAGTCGAGGCCGTTCAGCGCCTGATCGTAGCAGTCGAATTTCGAGAAGTAGGAACGCGCGCGCGCCGACGCCACGGAGTTGCCGTTCGAGATGATGGCGCGCTGACGGTCGGATTTCAGTTCCGCGAGGATGGTCTTCAGGCGCGCCGTGTCGGAGAATTTCGTTCCGCGCGCGATCTCAAGCGCCGTCTCGAGGGCGAACGGAATGTTCTCGGCAAGCGCCTTGGTGTGGATCGCGAACATCGGGCGGTAGTCGTCGAGCGTGCCGAACTTCCGCGGCGTCGACGGCCAGAAGGACAGGCTGCCGAGGTTGAGGCGGATGTTGATGGTGAGCTCGTCGTAGGTGTGTTCGTCCGTATCAACGCGGCCGAGGATGTGGCCGAGCAGGCCGAGGTACGGGACATACTTGTGCGGGAGCTTGCCTATATCGAAGTAGAGCGCGGCGTAGGTGATGCCGTTGGTCTCGACCGGATGGAAGATCGTCTTCACGCCGCCGACCGTGCGCTCTTCGTTGTAGAAGGGAATGGTGTCCTTCGAGATGTCCTCGCGCCGCAGGGACGGGATGCAGTTGAGTTCCTCCTCCGTCGGCTCGTGGGACTGGTATTCGCGCAGGGCTTTCGTGTCCGCGACGATTTTGGCGACCTCCTCGGGCGTGAGGGAGGCCTTGTAGGCGGCGAGCTTTTCGCGCAGCTCTTCGTTCTTGCGGTCGACGAGCCCCGGCTCGGGGAGCAGGGTCAACAGGACCGAGTGCTCCGAGTCGAGCAGGACGCGGCGCACGAGATCCTCGTAATAGCCCGTGCCGATGCGCCGCTTCAGCTCCGCAAAGTCGTCGAGCACGTGCATGTAAGTGAACGCGCCGTCCTCGTCGTAGAGCCAGGACTGGAGCATGTCGGACGCCACGTCGAGGCCGCGCGGGTATCCGCCGTAATCGGCTTCGCGGAAGTGGAATTCGCGGATGTTGATCGCGGCGAGCAGGGCCTTTTCGTTGATGCCCTTCTCCACCTCGGCGGCGAGGGTATCCTGAATGATCTTGTAGAACCGGTCGAGGTCCTCGGCCTTCGCGTTCTTCGCGATGACGGAGAAGGAATCCTCGATCATATGGGAGTCGTATCCGCCGTAGATGTCCTCGCCGATGCCCGCGTCGTTCAGGGCCTTTTTCACTGGCGCGCCGTCGTCGTTGAGAAGGACGGAGGACAGGATGCTCCACGCGCGGCAGTCGAGGACGTCGAGATTGGATCCGCCGAGCGCGGCATATGCGAGGAACGCCTTGCCCTCGGTCTCGTCGTTCGCGCCTACGGAGTAGTGGGATACGGCGCGGCGCGGTTCCTTCGATCCGAAGCGCGGCTGGGTCTTGACTTCGGAGTGCGGATCGATGGCGTCGAAGGCGGAGAGGTAATTCTCGTCCATCCAGCGGAGCCGCTCGTCCATGTCGCAGTTGCCGTAGAGGAAGATGTAGGCGTTGGACGGATGATAATGGCTGCGGTGGAAGTTCAGGTAGTAGTCGTAGGTCAGGTCCGGGATGACGTCCGGGTCGCCGCCGGAGTTGACGCCGTAGGTGGTGTCGGGGAGGAGGACGTTGTTGAGCTCGTCCCACACGGTCCGGTCGGGGGAGGACATCGCGCCCTTCATCTCGGAATACACGACGCCGTTGATTTTGAGTTCATCTTCGGGGTTTTCAAGCTCGTAGTGCCAGCCCTCCTGCATGAAGATCTGGCGGTACTTGTAGATGTTCGGATAGAAGACCGCGTCCATGTAGACGTTCATCAGGTTTTTGAAGTCCTTGTCATTGCAGGACGCCACCGGATACAGGGTCTTGTCCGGGTAGGTCATCGCGTTGAGGAAGGTGTTGAGGGAGCCCTTCGCGAGCTGCATGAAGGGATCGCGGGAGGGGAAGTTCTTCGATCCGCAGAGGACGGTGTGCTCGATGATGTGGCACACGCCCGTGGAATCCTCCGGCGGGGTGCGGAAGGCGGCGCAGAAGAGCTTGTTCTCGTCGTCGTTCGGGAGGATGCAGACGCGCGCGCCGGATTTTTTGTGCCGGAGCACGATCCCGGCGGATTTGATGTCGTCGAGGGTCTCCTCGTACAGGAGTTCGTAGGCGCTGTTCGGCGCGAGGTCCGCGTAGCTTTTGATGTCGGCCATGGGATGTTTCCTTTCGCGTGGATGATTTTTCCCCTCTATTATGCCCTTTTTTCCGCGTTTTGTCAAGGGGGTGGGCGAAGATTGCCGCGCGGGATGCCGCCGAATCCGTCAGCTCCGCTCCGCCAGCCAGATCGACGCGCGGGACTGGATCTTCGCCGCCCCTGCCGAATGCTTGACAATTTGCGGGATTCGTGTTATACTGTGTCTGCAAAGATCCGTTCTATTTGAGGAGACACCATGTCCGTTTTGAAAATCCTTCTCCCGATCGTGCTCGGCGCATTGATCGGGTATTTCACCAACGATCTCGCCATCCGGATGCTGTTTCACCCGCGCAAGCCGGTTTTTATCGGGAAATGGCAGCTTCCGTTCACGCCGGGGATCATCCCGAAGAATCAGGGACGCATCGCCAAGAGCGTCGGCGACGCCATCAGCACGCAGCTTTTCACGCAGACCGATCTGGTAGATCAGCTGAAAAACAGCGGCGCGAAGGATGAGATCGCCCGGAAAATCACTGACGCGGTCTTCGAGACCGAAATCTCTCTCGCGAGCCTCTCGACGGAAGAGAAAAAGCCGGACGAGCCGAACGAGCCTCTCTCCGACGGAGAAGAACCCGCGCCGGAGGAGGACGAGGGCATCGCCGGGCAGATCGGGACCTTCGTGACGGACCGCGTGGTCGAGAAGATGACCGGGGCGGACCTGCACACCGCGATCGAGGATCTCGTCTGGGAAGCCGTACAGGACTACCGCCGGAATCCGATGATCGCCATGTTCCTGAACGCCTCCGCCGTCGACGCGATCATCGACAAGG
>Ga0129306_1002997_pt1 | contig 13639 bp, 12 predicted proteins | sample P827metagenome_FD_94438 | JGI IMG/M metagenome (GOLD analysis project Ga0129306, IMG submission 94438) | Capybara group fecal microbial communities from Wisconsin, USA - P827 metagenome | ecosystem: Host-associated > Mammals > Digestive system > Large intestine > Fecal | place: USA: Wisconsin...
GGGAACGTGCAAATTTTGATTTTCCTCCAAATTCACATCTTGTCGAGATTGAACCTCCATCTTCATGGAAATGGCGCGAAGATTTGGTTCGTTCTCTTGACGAAGCCGGCTTTTATACGCTGCTCTCTGAAGGCTCGAGCAAAAAGTTTACCGTCTTAACACCCCGAATGGCTCATCTGCGTCATTTTCTGGAAAAATATTTTTCGATCAAACGTTCACGTTTCGGTTTTCCTAAAATTACCGTTTGGTCAGATTGATTTTTATTGATTAAGGAGTTTCACATGGCCATAGTTTCTATTGTCGGACGCCCCAATGTGGGCAAATCTTCTCTTTTCAACCGCATCATTGGCGAGCGTCGGGCCATAGTCGATGACATGCCCGGTGTGACCCGGGATCGTTTGTACGGTCGCGTGCAGTGGAAAGAAAAAAGTTTCTATGTTGTCGACACAGGCGGCCTGCTGATGAAAGATCGCGATCCGATCATGGAAGGGATGAAAAGCCAGATCTTCCAGGCCATCGAAGAAAGTGACGTGGTGATTTTTGTCGTCGATGGCACGCAGGGGATCACATGGATGGATGAAGACGTAGCCCAGGTGCTCAGAGCATATTCGTCCAAGGTGATCCTTGCTGTCAATAAGATCGACGACTTTTCTCACGAAGATGATGTCGTCGAAGCCTACAGTCTCGGTTTTGATACCGTGATCGGTGTCAGTGCTCTCCATAATCGCGATATTGACACGTTGCTTGATAAAACATGCACTCTCCTTGAGAATATTATGCCGGAATCATTAGACGATGCTGACACGATCAAGGTTGCTCTTGTCGGCAGGCCAAATGTCGGTAAATCAAGTATCCTCAATGTTCTGACCGGCACTGAGCGTTCTTTAGTGAGCGATGTTCCGGGCACGACGCGTGACTCTATCGATGCAGTTATTGAATACAAAGGCGAACGTTTCCGTGTCGTCGATACGGCGGGACTGCGTCGCAAGAGCCGGATACGGGACGATATCGAATTTTATTCGTCAGTACGCACGATGGACAGCGTCGACCAGTGTGATGTGGCGATTTTTGTCATGGATGCTCGTGAACTGGCAACAGAACAGGATCAACGCCTTGTCAACGAGATCCTGACTCGCGGAAAAGGCGTGGTCTTGGTTGTCAACAAATGGGACCTGCTCCCCAACACGCCGGAAGTTGGAGATGAAGTACAATCTAAGCTTCGCGAAGAATTCCGCTTCGCTCTGCATGCTCCCGTACTTTTTACTTCTGCAGTATCAGGACGACGACTGCACCGGCTGCTTGATTTAGTAAGCCAGGTTTATAAGCGTCGACAGTCTCGGTTCAGTACGACTGTGCTGAATCGGATCATCCGTGATATGCTTGCGTTTGATCGTTTACCTACTGACGGGACCGGCCGGCGTCTGCGGATTTATTATTGTACACAAAGCGCAGCGGTACCGCCTACTTTTATATTTTTTGTCAACGATACCGCGATCGTCACCAAGAGTTTTGAAAATCATCTTTCTCGAAAGATCCGTGAAGCGGGAGATTATGACGGTGTTCCTTTGCGTCTTTATTGGCGCTCAAGCCACGGAAATAATGAAAAGACTTGACCATAGCCTGTTTTTGTGATTATAATAAACCGCCTCTCGATGGGGCGGTTTGATTTTAGGCATTGTGCCTGTCAATACTTTTAGGAGGAGAACAAATGACTAAGAATGATCTGATCAATGAAGTTGCAGAAAGTGCAAAGGTGAGCAAGAAAGTCGCCGGTGAGGCAGTTACGGCTGTATTTGCCGCTATCGAAAACGCCTTGGCCAAGGGCGATAAGGTGCAGCTGGTAGGCTTTGGTTCCTTCGAAGTGCGTACTCGTGCTGCTCGTATGGGCAAGAATCCGCAGACGAAAGAGCCGCTTGAGATCCCGGAGAAGAAAGTGCCCGTTTTCCATGCCGGCAAGGGCCTGAAGGACAAAGTTTGTTAGTTTCTATCTAAAAAATGTAAAAACACGCTCCACCCGTTTAAATGGGCGGAGCGTGTTTTTTAAGTGTTGATCAATTGTTTGCCAGTATTACGGCATTGCTGTGATCGATTCGTCTGAATAGACTTTGCGGCAAAAAAGGAAGAGCGCTGCAATCGCGACCGTACCGGCAAAAGAGACGGCAGGGTTCTTCCACATGGCGGCCAGACCAAAGGCGACGAACAGCGTGCGGATCCACATTGGGATCTTGCCGCAGCAGTAACCGGTAAAGCTGAAACCGACGCCGAAGACGAGCGCTATGCCGCTCATGATGGAAATGATGTTATGCAGCCAGTCAAGCTGGAGCAGAAGTCCCGTGTCGTAGCAGAACGCAAAGGGAATAACGAACGCCAGGAAACCAAGACTGCATGCAGCCCATCCCGTTTTATTGGGGGCGTCCTCAGCGATTGAAGCTGCGGCATATGCGGCTAGTGCAACAGGCGGCGTTATGTTCGAGATGATGGCATAGTAGAACACGAACATGTGTGCAGCCAATGGAGTAAATCTAAGTTGTCCAAGAGCCGGAACGCACAGTGAAGCCGCAAGGATATAGGCACTTGTTGTCGGCAGCCCCATGCCTAAAATAAGGCAAACAATCGCAATCAACATGAGCGTAATTACGGGTATACCGCCAGAGAGAGAAAGCACAACGGTAATGATCTTAGGTCCAATGCCGGAAAGTGCTACAGCACCAAGTACAAAGCCAGCTGATGCGCAGGCGGTGCAGACCACAGGAATGCCCTTCGCACCATCGTGGACTGCGTGTAAAATGCCGATAGGTCCCATGCGGCGCTTGGGATTGGGCAGCGAAACGAGCCAAGCAAGGACAATCCCCCATGCGGCAGACATTTGCGCTGTGAAACCTGTGAGGAGCAACACAATCAGAAGAAGGATCGGTGACATCATGTAAATGCGTTTCAACACGTAAGACTTTTTGGGCAGTTCGTCCTCATTCAAGCCCCTCAGGCCGTCGCGCTTGGCAGTCAGATGGATCATAACCATCACGGCCGCATAATAGAGCAGAGCAGGCAGCAGCGCAGCGATAACGACTTTGCTGAATTGAATATTCAAAAACGAGGCCATCACAAACGCACCGGCTCCCATAACGGGAGGCATGATCTGGCCGCCCGAACTTGCGACGGCTTCGACCGCTCCGGCATAATAAGGCTTGTAACCGATTCTCTTCATCAGAGGGATGGTGAAGGTGCCTGTGCCGTATACGTTGGCGACGGCCGAGCCGGAAATAGAGCCGAACAGGCATGAGCTGACGACAGCAATCTTGGCTGGACCGCCTGCCTGAGTGCCTGTGAATGCCTGCGCAAACTCCATGAAGTATTCGCCGACGCCGCTGTTCTCGAGAAACCCACCGAAGATCAGGAAGATCATCACAATCGTTGCAGATACACCAAGCGAAGACGAGTAAATTCCCTCGTCGAGCAGGTACATTTCTTCAACAAGTTGTTTGTAAGCTTCCTTGAAGCAGAGCCATATGTTGTCGGTTATCGAAGCAAGACCGTTCTGCGCGGCGATATCAGTCATCAGATAGTACATACAGTAACTCATGAAGGCAAGCGATACAAGGATGATCGGCACCCCAACTGCACGGCGTGTAGCTTCGATAAGCGTGAGGATGATGATTGTGCCAAGAATGATCTGGATCATCGTGACCTCGTCAACGCCGGCCATGCGCTCAACGATCTCCATATAATTGAACATGATGTAAAAACCAGGTATTGTCGAGATCGCTGCCAGGATCCAGTCATACCAAGCGACTGTAGTCGTGGGAGAGCCGTCCTTGCTTTCAAACATGGGATAGACGATAAAGACCATTGGCAGTACCCATGTCAGATGGATCGCGCGTTGCAGGTATGCTTCAAACGCGCCGAAAACTGCGGTGTACAGATGGAACAGGCCCATCAGCAGGACGTAGACCCACAGGGCTTTGGAGATAACTCCATCGAGTTTTCTTTTTGTCATGATTTATCAGCCTCTCTCGTGAGAAAATCTAAAGGCCGCACGTGGCGACAACGGTATTAATAGAGAAGGCAGGCCCGGAGCCTGCCTTCTAGGTGGTACTTGAATTATGTTGTTCGATCAAAGATGTTATTTCGCAGCTTGAACGTCTTTCCAGTACATGACGGCGCCGGGGTGGCAGTCAAGCCCCTTCTCGGGGGTAGCGGTCTTGGGATCGAGCTCGGCAATGTCTTTCACGCCCATTGCCAACATTTCGACGTTAGTGTGCATCGACTTGCAGAGATCATACACGACTTTGTCGTCAAGATCGCCGCGAACAACAATGCACGTGTAGTCACCGACGACTTTAACAGGCTCCGCTCCTTCTGGAACGGACTTGTAGATACCGGGGTCGACGTTGAATGTAACGGTGCCGATGGCCTCGCCAACCTTGTCAAGTGTAGCCTGCTCCATACCAAGGATAACGATATCGGTCGTGCTCTCGATCTGCATGACGATCGCAGCGCGTTTGCCAACAGAGAAAGCAAAGACGTCAAGGTGGTTATCGGCAATTAAGTCAGCGCCACCGGCATAGGACGCGTATTCAACTGTGCCGCCCCACTCTTTGAAAGCTTTGCGGTAGTCGATACCGAAGCCGGCCTGGAATATGTTCTTGACAACGAACTCAGAACCAGTGCCCGTCTTGAGGGTGGCGAAGCGGAAGCCCAGCTTCTTATTGATCAGGTCATCAACGGTCTTGATGCCGTTTTTCTCGCAGAAGTCTTTACGAGCGATGAAGTAAGTGTACTGCGTGTAAAGGTTGGCCATCAGCTTGGCGTTTTTGACTTCCTTTTTGAAAGTGCCAAGGTCACTGCCCTTCTGAGCCACAGCTACCATCGACGTGTTGGAGAAACCGAGGTCGCCCTTTCTCACGTTGGCATTGATGATGTTGCCGACGGCGCCGCCGGTAACGCTGGTGGTGGGCAAGACTTCCTTGCTCCATAAGTTAGCGAGACTGTTGCCCAAGGCATTCCAGTTGCCGCCGGGAGGGCCGGACATGAACTTGAGCTGCGAAGGCGTATCAGCCAGCGCGGTTCCTGCCATAACTGTCGACATCACGACACAAAGCGCCAGAAACTTTTTCATTAAACCCTACCTCCTGAACGAAATTTGGTGGACGAGTACCATAGCGAATCATGATACACTGCCTCCACTTTTAGAAGTATACATGCTTTGAGTTCCGACTGTCAAGGTGCGATAATTTGCTATTTAATTTAAATGTTTTTGATAATGTCGATCTGCCGGAAAATCCAGTATAATACGAAAGTGATTCTTACCTGATGTATGAACCGAGGGGAGTTGTATGTTGCGAGGGCTCATCTTTGATTTTGACCTGACGTTAGTGGACAGCGCTGTCGGCATCTGCGGCAATCTAAATGCGCTGGCGCGCGAAAAATCGCTGCCGCAGCTCAATATCGAGCAAGTGCGGCCGACGATCGGCTGGGCGCTTGTCGATGCGATGCGTAGCTTTTGGGGCAATGGGCCGGCGGAGACGGAGTGGCTTCCGCGTTATCGAGCTTTGTTTGAAGAACGCAACTACGCGGGCGTGCAGCCGTTTGCAGGGGTACCTGACGTTTTAGATGAACTGCGGGAACGCGGGCATGTGCTTGCCGTAGCCACTAACCGTCTGACGCCGCGCGGCATCGTGCGCGCCTCCGGTCTGGAACGTTTTTTTGACGCTATCGTCGGCATAGAAGCATTGCCGGCCAAACCCGATCCCGATATCGTGCTGGAAGCTGCCAGCCGGATTGGGCTGTCAGTCGATGATTGTGCCTATGTCGGCGATACTGAAATCGATATGAAGACTGCCGTCAACGCCCATGTTCTGCCTATCGGCATCATGACGGGGAACCATAACGCAGAACAACTGAAGAAATCGGGCGCTGTCAGCGTGATCGCAGAACTGAAAGATTTGCTTGAATTAGTGGGGGATACTCATGGCCTTATGTAAAGATGCATCTAATGAACACCTGCGTACTATGTCTGCGGGGAAGATCAAATGGCAGATGTGGGGGGCATCGGTGCTGCGCCGTGCAGAAGAGACCGACCGACCGATATGTTTATGCATCGTCAACGCCTCAAGTTGGTGGAGCCACGCTATGAAGGCCAATTTCGATCATGATGAGATCGTCGCAATGCTCAACAAGGATTATATCCCTGTCATGTGTGAGGACCACGCCGCTCCTAACCTGACTCTGGCAGCCAGAGCGATGGCGCAGATCATGATGGGGCACGCCGGCTGGCCGCTTTTTTTGTTCTTGACGCCCAAGTGCGAACCGATTTTTGCTTCGTCTTATATGCCGCAGCAAAGTAACAGTCCGGTGACGCCAGGTATGTTGGAGGTGCTTCGCAGGATCAAGTGGCTGTGGTTGATGAAACGCCCGCAAATCAACGAAGCTGCGTCCAGTTATTCGGCTCAGTTGAACGAAGCTGTTTCTCCCTTTGCGGAAACGCTTGAGGGCGAGCTTCGCACGCGGGTACTTTCGATGCTTTATTCTGAAGCAGACGAAGCCGGCGGATGGAGGGGCGCTCCCAAATTTCCCCAGGCCCCCAAGATTTTCCTTGAAACATGGTTGAGTCGTACATCTCAGGACGATGTCTCTTTAAAAAAACATATCGAGAAAACTGTGAAGGCTCTGACGGAAAGCTCACTTCATGACCTGCTCGGAGGCGGCTTTTTCGATTACTGCCGCGAAGCTGACTGGACTCAACCCTATTTGGGAAAGCGCGCGGCGCAAAACTGCATTGTACTTTTGGCGCTGCTTGAATGTTGGCGTGTCACTCGCGACGCATCCTTGCTGAAAATTGTACGAAACGGCGTTGATTTTGTTAAAAGGCGTTTTGCCAACGAAAAAGGAATCTTGTGTACTGGCGAGGACATTGGCGCATCTCAAGAACTCGAATCGTATTACCTGTTGAACAAGGGCGTGTGTGACGCTCTTTTGACTGCGAGCTCGCATTCTCTGTCCTATGAAGAGTATACCGATCCATTTACCCGGCAAAGGAGCGGAAAGTATTTGCTTTCCTATGGGGGCGCCGCAGCCGAAGTTGACGTTGTTTCGCCCTCGGTGCCTGAGATTGCCGGCCGCAGACTGCCTCCTCTTGAAAAGAGCTGCCTGTTGCGTGACAATGCATATTTTGTTGTGTTGTTGGCTCGTGTCGCGCGTCATTCCGACGATACCTGCCTGTATGACGAAGCCGTGAGAGCCTGTACGGCAATGGATAGCAATTTCTGTCAAGGCGGGATTTTTTATCATGCGGTCTATGACGAAAAACCGGAAGGAGCGATGACGCTGGAAGATGCGAGTACACTCTTGTGGGCAGAGCTGGAGCTCTATCGCTTTGGTAGAGAGGAAACGCGTCTCAAAAGAGCCGCAGAAATTGCCGAAAGCATCTTAACCCGATTTGACGGTAACGGAGCCTTGAATCTGGTCGAACGTGCCGAGAACGAACTTTTGTCTGCCTGTGACGCCGGCGATGATTTCTTGCCGTCGGCTAACGGCGTCATGACCAATAATCTTATTACCCTTGGCAGATTGACGGGTAACGATTCATGGTCAAAAAAAGCAAAAAGTATCGTTGATTCCTTTGGCGGAGCTCTAAACAGGTATCCCACAACGTGCGCTGAACTGGCCTTGGCTGCGCTGCGCATGTCAGAGGCTAAATTTATGAACGTGTAAGAATAAGATAAAACGCGGGTGCCGAGTTGTGTAATAGACACGGTGCCCGCGTTTATTCGTGATATACAAAAAAAGCCGCCTCCCGAAGGAAAGCGGCAAAGCGTTACCTTTTGCTTACAGAGAAATAGCCTCAACAGGGCAGGTGCTGACGCAAGTCCCGCAGTCGACGCAAGTACCCTCATTGACCGTCGACTTGCCGTCGACCATGGAGATAGCGCTAACAGGGCAAGCGCCCTCGCAAGCACCGCAACCCACGCAAACGTCCTTATTCACCTTAGCAGCCATGTAAAACACCTCCTAGATATTTGTTACCATGCGTAAAGTTTACAATAAGTCGAAAAAAAACGCAAGTGATATTTTAATGTTAGTCTAGGCAAACAGCACTGCGGTTTGCTCCAAAGTTTCAAAGTTGCTGCGAAGGCGCTTCATGAGAGGGAATTACGCTTCGGGTTTGGGGGCGCGGGAGAGCAGCGAACTCATCGCGTCTTTCAATGAAAGACCGCCGTAAAGAATCTCGTACACCGCATTTGAGATGGGCATCTCCACTGCCAGTTTTTCTGCCAGCTTTTTGACGGCTTTAACGGTGTAGATGCCCTCAGCGACTTGTCCGAGCGCTTTTGTTGCCTCGTCAAGTGTTTTGCCCTGTCCAAGCATCTCGCCAAGCCGGAAATTGCGTGAATGGCGGCTGTATGCTGTCACCATCAGATCTCCCACGCCTGCAAGTCCGGAAAAGGTTTGAGCGTGCCCCCCCAGTGCAACGCCAAGCCGCACTATCTCTGATAAGCCGCGGGTGACCATAGCTGCGGTGGCGTTGTCGCCCATTTCCAGGCTGTGCAACATTCCGGAGGCTACGGCCACGACGTTTTTAACGGCGCCGCCTGTTTCCACTCCGATCACATCGCCGCTAGTGTAGACACGGAACATATCACGGTTGAATAGATCCTGCCATTTCTTTGCTGTGACTGGTGAAATGGATGCACATACAAGCGCCAGCGGCAGGTTGCGAATGGCTTCCTCAGCGTGGCTGGGGCCCGAAATAACGGAATATGATGAGCCTGGCAGAACTTCTTCAACTATCTGACTGATCAGCTTCAGAGAACTGATTTCAACACCTTTGGCTGCGTTGGCGATCTCCACTTCGGGGCGGTACCAGACACCGAGCTGCTGCAGGAGCGAGCGCAGAAACTGCGTGGGCGTAACGAACAGCCAGTAGTCGGAGAAGCGCGCGGCCTCTTCCAGGGATTCGGTGGCTGTCACCAGCGGAGACAGCTGAAAATCCGGGAGGTAGACGGGATTGTAATGTTCCTGATTGATTGCAGGCGCAAGGTCCTTTTCAAAGCACCATACGCATACATCATGTCCGTTGCGTGCCAGGCTTTGCGCTAAAGCAGTGCCCCAGGTCCCTGCACCGAAAATTGCGATTTTGCTCATACTCTGTTTTCCTCCGAATTATGCTTCATTTTTGATTTTTTCTGCTTTTTTCCGTTCTGTCATGTCGAGTATCGTCTTACGTATGCGGACTTCTTTTGGGGTGGCCTCAACAAGTTCGTCGTCGGCGATCCATTCGAGAGCTCTGTCGAGGATGACGGTGCGCGGCACGTCCAGGTGTGTTGCCAGTTCTTTAGTAGAAGAGCGATAGTTTGTCATTGCCTTTTTCTTGGTGGGGTTACAGGGAATATCGTTGGGGCGCGAGTGTTCGCCAACTACTTCACCGGCGTAAACCTCAGTTCCAGGACTGATGAAAAGAACGCCGCGCTCCTGCAGGTTTTCGAGCTGGTAGCTTGTCGCCGCACCGGTATCCATGCTCACCATCGACCCACGGTTGCGGCTGACGACTTCGCCGCGCCACAGGTCATAGCCGCGGAAGCGCGACGACATGATCCCCAGGCCTCGCGTGTCTGTGAGGAAGGTATTGCGGTAGCCCAGCAGACCGCGCGTCGGGATATCGAACTCCATACGGACGATCCCGGTTGACAGGTTCGTCATGCTTGTCATCTCCGCTTTGCGGGCGGCGAGTTTTTCGATCACGACTCCCTGATAAGCGTCGGGTACATCGACAATCAGTTGTTCCATAGGTTCAAGCAGGTGACCGTTTTCGTCAGTTTTGGTGATGACTTCGGGACGCGAGACGCACAGTTCAGAACCTTCACGGATCATCTGTTCGACGAGGATCGCCATCTGAAGTTCACCGCGCCCGGAAACTTTAAGACCGTCAGGACGGCCGAGGTCTTCAACTTTAAGCGCGACATTTGTCTGGCATTCTCTTTCTAAACGGGCTTTCAACTGACGAAGTGTCAGAGGCGTGCCGTCGCGGCCGGCGAAGGGGCTGTTGTTGACTAGGAAGAACATGGAAACGGTAGGCTCTTCGATGTCAAGCGGCGGAAGTGTTTCGCCGTTAAGCTGCTCGGAGGCCATCGTATCGCCGATGCTGATAGTTTTTGGACCAGAGAGCCACACAATGTCTCCGGCGAAAACTTCCTCGACTTCAACTCGGTCAAGACCACGAGTCACCCACAAATGAACAGCCTTTTCGTGATTTGCGGAAACAGTTGTCCATCCTTTGTCTCTGTCGTTTTCATCGATCCAGCGCGTCGTGCTGTGGATGAACGAATCGTTTTTGTGAAGCGTTCCGGCGACAACGCGCCCGCAACCGATCTGTCCCACATAATCATTCCACGCAAGCGTGCTGACCTGCATCAAGAAAGGTTTGTCTGATGTGGAGGGAGGCGGCGGAACACGATCAATGATCGTTTGGAACAGGGCGTCCATGCCTTCGTGAGGGTCTTTCTCTAAATCCCTGACTAGCCATCCTGCCAGTCCAGATCCGTATAACACCGGAAAATCAGCTTGTTCGTCAGAGGCACCCAGCTCGATAAAAAGGTCAAAAGTTTTTTCCAGAGCGATCTCAGGCGTAGCAGCGGGGCGATCGACTTTATTGATAATCACGATCGGCTTGAGCCCCATTGCCAAGGCTCTCGAAAGAACGTATCTTGTTTGTGGCATCGGACCTTCATTTGCATCGACCAGCAGAAGTACGCTGTCGACCATAGAAAGAACTCGCTCAACTTCACCGGAAAAGTCGGCATGTCCTGGAGTGTCGATAATATTGATCAGATAACCGTTCCATTCAACGGTGCAGTGCTTTGAAGTGATTGTGATCCCGCGTTCGCGCTCCAGCTCGCCGCTGTCCATGACACGTTCGGCTACTTGCGCATTTTCACGAAACGTATGTGCGCCGCGGAAGATCGAATCGATCAATGTTGTCTTGCCGTGATCGATATGTGCGACGATGGCAAGGTTTCGTATCTTATCAACTGAGTACATAAAAACAATTCCTCATTTCATTTGAGCTGATTTGAAAAAACGTTGCAGCCGCTCAGCGCTTTGAGTGACCGCGATCATAGTGAAAATGTTCGTCTTGGAAAACGAAGAACATTCAATCTTACGGCATACCTCTATAGAGATAAGAAGCTACGATAAGCAGAGACGCTCCGCAGATAAAATCAAAAACAGCTTTGCCGGGACGACCGTTACGTTTAAAAATAATACCCAGGCAAAAGAAGGCAAAAGCGCAAATACAAAGTATAACGGGAGCGATTTTAGCAGCGAACATTTAATATATCACCTTATCTGTCAATAAGTCTTTGAAGTTTCATCAGGTTTGATGAGATCGTAAAATTCCTGGCTATTGCTTGAAGAAGGAGCTTGGTCACCAGATACTGATTTTTTATTTTTGTTCAATTTTATGGAAACGCCAAGCCCAACGCCGCCGTGCGCCGGGCGAAGTTTAGCGCTTTCAGCTTCAAGACCCACCATACTTAACGGCTTTTTAACGATGTCGAGCGCTTTTTGATTGATATTTTTGATCGTTTTACCGGCACCGTCTACAAACTTTTGCATTCCCGGCGAAAGTTTGATACTTCCCTGCTTTTCAGGGGCAACAGTCCCTCTTTGTGTAATATTGTCTGTTTTTACAAAACCTGTATCAACTGAGCCGTTGGGAATACCGATTCCTTTAAAGTTTTGAACCTTGCGGGCAGGGTGATTTTTCCCTTTAGTATCAGAGAGAGGGGACGGACTGGTCGTAGAAAACTCGTCGTGTGTCGTCAGACTGACCCGTTCAGGCTTGATGGCTGTGACTGCCGCTATGCTCAAGTTGCAGACATTGTTAAGCATGAGCAATGATGACAAAGATAATATTACATAGCGGATTCGTATTTTCAATTGTTATCACACTCCTGCTTTCAGAATAAAGAAATAATAATATTTACTCACCAAAAAGGTTTTTGCTGGAAAAAATGGGGTCGCAGGTCAGGTTCATGCCCAACTTTCTAAAACCTATTTCATCTCCGGGGGCGGGAATATGTGACAAATGACACTCACAGTTGCGTAGGTTGGGCAGCTGCTCGACTGCGGCAGCGGCGGCAGGATTGGAAGCGGCGCTGATACTGAGTGCAAGCATCGTTTCTTCCAGATTGAGGGCTAATTTATTTTCTGCAAGAATTACCTTTTTGAAGCGTGAAAGAGACTGAAGGATGTTGGCTGGGAGAAGATCTATACTGTCGGGGATGTGGGCCAGCATTTTGGCAGCGTTCAATACGGCGCTGGAAGCTGAATGCAGGAGAGGAGAATTTTTTCCGGTGATGATCGAACCGTCGCGGAGTTCTATTGCGGCTCCGGTAAATACCCCAGCATCGCCTTTACCGCGTGTTTTGCCTTCTTTAACAGCTTCGCGAGCAGGTAGAACAACCTTCCTGTCTTCAGGAGTAAGATCAAGTTCTTTCATGATCAGTCCGATGCGTTGTAGGCAAATTTCTTCAGTCTGTCCCAATGCGACTTCGCAAGAAGTCCGGAAATAGCGGCGAATAATCTCCTGGTTTGAGGCCTCGCGAACAACATCGTCATCGACGATCCCGCAGGCAATACGATTAACCCCCATATCGGTCGGAGAGCGGTATCCTGCGTCAGCGCCGGTAATACGCTGGAGGATACGTCTGAGGATCGGAAAAGCTTCTAAATCTCTGTTGTAGTTTACAGTTTTTTCATCATACGCCTCGAGGTGAAAGTGATCGATCAGATTAACATCGCCCAAATCAGCAGTTGCGGCTTCATAAGCGCAATTGAGGGGATGTTTAAGCGGCAGATTCCACACAGGAAAACTTTCATATTTTGCATAGCCGGAATGAATGCCATGACGATAATCATGATAGATCTGCGACAGGCATGTTGCCAGTTTGCCACTGCCGGGCCCAGGAGCCGTAACAACGATGATGGGTTTAGTAGTCGGAATATAGTCGTTTCTCCCGTAGCCTTCCTCGCTGACGATCACGTCGACGTCGGTCGGGTACCCTTTGGTCGCGTAATGGATAAAAACCGGAACGCCCCGATTTTCAAGGAGATGTTTAAAATTCTGCACGGCTGTCTGGCCCTCAAATCTCGTTATGACGACGCCTGCTGTTTTCAAACCCAAAGAAGAAAACTCGTCAATCAGACGCAAAACCTCAGAATCGTAAGTTGTGCCGAAATCAGCTCTGATTTTTTTGCGTTCTCCGTCGCCGGCGTATAGGCAGATGATCACTTCGGCCTGGTCTTTGAACATTTGCAAAAGCCGCATTTTAACATTCGGGTCAAAGCCGGGAAGGCAGCGAGCTGCATGATAATCAAACACAAGTTTGCCGCCGAACTCAAGATAGAGCTTTTCGCCGTTTTGTTTTACTCGTTCAGTGATCGCGGCGGTTTGCTCCCGAAGATATTTTTCGTTGTCGAATCCAATCTTAAAAGTCATGTTCGGGCCATCTATTGATTTTTGCCACAACAGAATTTGTACTTTTTTCCGCTTCCGCAGGGGCAAGGATCGTTGCGGCCGACTTTAGGTGTCGAACGTATATAAGTTTCGGGTACGACCTGACCGTCGACAAAGAACCAATTA
>Ga0129306_1002998_pt1 | contig 13637 bp, 12 predicted proteins | sample P827metagenome_FD_94438 | JGI IMG/M metagenome (GOLD analysis project Ga0129306, IMG submission 94438) | Capybara group fecal microbial communities from Wisconsin, USA - P827 metagenome | ecosystem: Host-associated > Mammals > Digestive system > Large intestine > Fecal | place: USA: Wisconsin...
AATATTAAAGTAAAAAGGAGCCCTTTTATAGTAAACTATATGAGGACTTCTTTTTACTTTAATATTTTTGATCGGGAGCGACACAAATGTTTATCCAGTTAACACCTAAGGAGATTTTTTATAAAGAGTACAAAAAGGCCAGACTGTCAGGGGGAGAAGAAGAGGTTAAGAAACTTATTGATTCTTATCCAAAGGGCTTTTTTGAAAGAAACCTGCTGGTAATACCGGAGGTTCACGGGCTTAACAGTGTAACCTTTTTTCCTGAAAGTGTATATTTCCCAAAGGAAGGATGTAAGGAAAGCGTAAGGGTATTGCGTCACGACAGGTATCAGCCGGCGGTAGATCACGCCCATGAGTCTTTTGAGATCGCTTATGTACTTAGCGGCAGCTGTGACGAGTGGATAATGGGGGAAAAGCATGAGTTTAAAGAGGGAGACCTGTGGATACTTGCACCAAACACCATGCACCGAATGTATATAGATAACGACGATGGAATAGTACTTACCTGTATTTTAAAGAAGAAAACCTTTGAAGATGTATTTGCGGAAATGTTAAGGCGCGATAACATCCTTACAGAGTTTTTCCTTTCGGGTATTTATTCCGGCGCTGCCAATGCATATATAATCTTTCCTACAAAAAAGGATGTTACCGTATCGGGAAATATATATCACCTTTACAGAGAAGGGATAGAGAAAAGAGAGTATTATGAAGAGATCCAGACTACGCTCTTTATTTCAACCATGATGTATATAATGCGAGAATACGGGAAAAAGGCCATTATGCCGGATTTTAAGTCTAAAAATGATGTAACAGACTACGCCATAATAAGATACATTAAAGAGCATTTTGCCGAAGTTACCCTAAATGAGGTGGCAGATAAGTTCCACTACTCGGTTAGTTATGTAAGCCGCCTTATACCAAAACTTACAGGCATGACGTTTAAAGAAATACAGCAAAAACTTCGTATGGAAAAGGCGTGTAACCTTATGAAATATACAGACTGCCCGGTTTCTGAGATCTCGGAGCGGGTTGGCTATGTAAATACAGAAACATTTATAAGAGCATTTAAGAAGCAGTATGGGTGCGTGCCGAGCTCAATGCGTAGATAAAGAAAAGCCCGAAAACAGGATTTATACCTGATTTCGGGCTTTGATCTTATAAGCTATTTATACTGCGTAGCGTTTTCTTTGCTGACTGCCTCAAACGGAACAAAAACGTGAAGGTTTTCTTTGTCTACACCTTCGATGGTCTCAACAGAGCTGCCCTTGCTAAGGAGTATACCGGCATTTACGGCTGCGATACCCTGACCCTTTGCTGACTGATAAACAGTAAAGGAAATGCCGCCATTTTCAAGGGAGGCAAGGCCCTCAGCCGTGGCGTCGATACCAAGAACAGGTTTTTCGCTTGTGCTGATTCCTTTTGAAATCATATAATCTGCCACAGCTACGGCCATAGTGTCATTATGGCAGACAACAGCGTCGTAGGCCTGGCCTGTTTTAAGGAACTGCTCAAACTTTGATACAGCGATCTCACCCTGCCAGTTTCCGTAATCATCAAATACGTAATTTATCTTGATGCCGGAATCTTTCATGTGGTTTACAAAGCCTGCCTGTCTTCCTACGGTACCTGAATGGTCCTTTTCGCCTTTAAGCATCACGATATTAAACTCTTTTTTGTCAGGATACATACTAAGAAGCTTCTCTGCCTGGAAGCGTCCGGCTTCTTCCTCGCTTGATCCCACATATATGTATTTATTTGCCTTCATATAGCTCTCGTCCGGCATACTGTTACAAAAAATGATAGGAATGCCGCCGGCGGCAACCTCAAGCTGCTGAGCGGTGGCTGAATTGACGGGGATACAAAGGATGGCTGTGCAGCCTTCGCTCACTGCCTTTTTGATTGACTCAACCTGCTTTTCAACCGTTGAATCATCAGGGCCTGTAGCAACGTCTACGCCCTGCGCTTTTGCTTCTTCTACGGCAGCACTTGCAAATGCATTTCTGAAAGTATCCTGTGAATAGGAAACAAAAAGCTTAACACTGCCGGAACCCGCAGAATTTCCACCCTGCCCGCACCCTGCAAGAAGGGAAGCGGACATAACCATAACCATTGCAAGTGAAATTAATTTCTTTTTCATGTCTATGCCTCACTTTCGTCAATGCGGAACTTGCTCATATGCTCTGAAAGACTTTCAGAAGTCTTGGCAAGCTCGATAGAATCGTTTGCAACTATCTGGCTGTTTTCGGTGATGCTCTTTGCCTGCTCCACCATAGTTTCGGAGGTGGCAAGGATCTCTTCGGAGCTTGCGGCCTGTTCCTGTGTAACTGCCGCCATATTGGTAGCCACGCCGTCAACCTCACCGATCTTAACAAGAACTTCATTTATAAGTGTATTAGTAGCCTGAATATTGCTGTATATCTCGTCGAAAGTATCGGCTGCGCCCTTTATGGAACCGCTGCTTTCATTGATATTTTTGGCACTGTTGTCAGCCTGATCCATAGCATCTTTCACAAGATTGCCGATCTGGCTGATAAGGCCTGATATGGTATTAACAGAATCTGTACTGGTGGCGGCAAGCTTTCCTATTTCAGAAGCAACTACCGCAAAGCCCTTACCTGCCTCGCCCGCTCTTGCAGCCTCGATCGAGGCGTTAAGGGAAAGAAGATTGGTTTCTTCCGCGATCTCGCCGATAAGTCCGATTATCTTTGTGATCTCTTCAGAAGCAGCACCTACTCTGTTGATAGCTTCCTGAAGACTTGCCATGTTGGAAAGGATCTTGTCCATAGCGACGCCGACTTCTTCCATTTCTGCTTTTGCTTTAACGGATACATCGACTGTGGTCTTCATCTTGGCATCCGCATCGTTGCCTTTGTTGCGTGTTTCTGCCACAACATTTGCAAGAACAGTGGCATTTTCGGCAATATCGTTAACAGATACGGTAAGCTGGTTAACTGTTTCTTTGAGCTGATCCATGGAATCGCCCTGGATCTTGGCAGCTTCGTACATCTCTGTAGCCGCGTTGCTGCTGTTTTCAGACTGAGCGCTTAAGTTATCGGCTGTCTGTCTTATGTCTGCGATCATATCGCGCATAGTTCCTGAAAATCCGTCAAGGGACTGTCCCATTCTTGCGATCTCATCTTTTCCGCTTGTTTTGGTCCTGATGGTAAAGTTGCCTGATGACATCTCGGCGATATTACCTGTAAGAACGCCTATAGGTTTTACAAGGAATCTTATAACCCTTGCAATGATAACCGAAATAGCCACAACTGCCACAAATCCGATAAGAAGCATTATGGTACCAAGCTTGTTGGAGTCGGCAAAAATAACATCATCAGGAATGTAGGAAACAAGTACCCATCCTGTAGAGCCAACCTTTTTAAGGAAGGTCATATTACCGTCTATATCTGCAAGGCTGTAGTCCCTGTTTTGCAGCTTCTCTGCCACTCCTTTAAGAAATGAATCTCCTGTGCTGCCTACAACTGCACCAAGGAGCGAACTGTCTCTGTGGGCAAGGATAGCCATATCGTTTGTATCCACAAGGAATGCGGAAGCTCCGTCCATACTGATGGAAGAGTTTACAATGATAGTAACAGCATCAAGGGTCATATCTGCACCGATAACGCGAACGGTATTCCCCTGCTCTAAAAGCATGCCGGTCGCACTTATCATTCTGTTACCGTCAGAACCGATATAAGGTTCTGTAATAGAAAGATCAACGGTAGTAAGACCATGAGTGTACCACTTTTGATCCTTAAAGTTATCCATCTGTTTTCCTGAAAGTGAAGGCTTAAATGTGCTTCCGTCAGAAGATGCCACATAGATGCCTTCCGGGAAATCACTGTCAAAACCGTAATAACCTTCAAGTACTTTAGCAAGCTCAGCATCAGTGTACCCGCCTGTCTCAATCCCCTTTTTAACGGCAGAGAGAGTACCGAGCTTTTGCTCCACCCAGCTGTTGATCTTTGCAGCCTGGCTGGCAGCAGAAGACTTAAGAAGTTCTTCCGATGTTTTTTTGATCATGTTTTTTGAAACATTGTAAGACACTGCTATAAGTATCACTACCATTGCCGTAACAATAGGTATGATAACCGCCAGCATCTCAGATTTCATAGAGGTAAATCCCAAAAATCCCCTTCCCCCGGTATTTTCTTTTTTTGTTGCCATGCAAATCTCCTTTCATGTTGCAAATGGTTAATTGTGTCCGGGATAGGTCAAAAAGACTAAAACAGATATTTTGTCATACTTTAACTATATCGTATGAAAATGTTTTGTCAAGGGTATAAATTCATAGTATAGACTTGACATTAATTAAGTAGAACGTTATACTAAGATGGTAAAAGCTAAAAAAAGGAGTGAAAAGCATATGAAGACTGTAAGAATAGGCTCAGGAGCAGGTTATGCCGGCGATCGTATCGAGCCTGCCATAGACCTTATAAAGTATGGAAATCTTGATTATATTATATTTGAGTGCCTTGCAGAGCGTACTATTTCTCTTGCGCAAAAGGCTAAGAGGAGCAATCCGGAGCTTGGTTACAACGAGCTTCTTGAATACAGATTTGAAAGAATACTTGATGCCCTTAAAGATGAGAGCATCAAAACAAAGGTTATAACCAATATGGGCGCCGCAAATCCTGTAAGTGCCGCTAAAAAAGTGCGAAAGATGGCAAATGAGCGCGGCCTTAACGCTTTAAAGATCGCGTACGTAACAGGCGATGATATCGGCGACAGATTAAAAGATTACATGACAGGATATACCGTTATGGAAACAGGAAAGACCCTCTCTGATATAGACGGTGAGATACTTTCTGCAAACGGATATATTGGTATAAAGGGAATCCTTGAGGCTCTTAATGCCGGCGCAAACATTATCATAACAGGCCGAGTGGCAGACCCTTCTCTTTCACTTGCCCCTCTTGTATATGAGTTTGGCTGGAGCCTTACAGACTACGAAAAACTTGGAAGAGGAACCTGGGTTGGTCATCTTCTTGAGTGCGCGGGCCAGGTAACAGGCGGATATTATGCGGTGCCGGGTATCAAAGACGTACCCGATCTTTGGAATCTTGGTTTCCCTATTATAGAGGTAGATGAGGAAGGAAACGGGGTTGTTACAAAGCTTTCGCAGGCAGGCGGCATGGTAACTGAAAGCACCGTAAAGGAGCAGACCTTATACGAGATCCAGGACCCGTGCAATTACTATACTCCTGATGTTATAGCAGATTTCAGTAAAGTTACCACAGAGCAGATCGGAAAAGACAGAGTATATATAAGCGGGGCATCAGGAAAGGCTCCAAACGGATTTTACAAGACCAGCGTGGGCTATCATGACTGCTACATAGGTGTGGGCGAGATAAGCTATGGCGGCGAAGAAGCCCTTGCTAAAGCTGAGCTTGCAAAGGAGATCCTTGAAAAGAGATTTGAGCTTATAGGCCTTAAATACGAAGAAGTAAGATTTGACTATATCGGCGTCAATTCACTTTTTAAAGACGCTATTTCTTCTAAGATGCAAAGCGGTGCGCCGCACGAAGTTCGTCTTCGCGTTGCTGCAAGATGTAAAGAGCTGGCCGAGGCAAGGCGCGTAGGCAATGAGGTAGAGGCTCTTTATACCAACGGACCATCAGGCGGCGGCGGAGCTGAAAAGCAGATCAAGGATATCGTAAGTATCGCTTCTATCCTTGTTCCTGTAGAGCATTTTAACATCAGCATCGGTTTTGCAGATTAAGGCGGTGAAGAGTATGAAATTAAAAGAAATAGCACATAGCCGTACAGGCGATAAAGGAAACATTTCGGTAATCTCAGTTATAGCATTTGAAGCAAAGGATTACCCGGTTATAAAAGAGAAGGTCACTACAGAAGTAGTAAAAGAATATTTTAAAGAGATAGTGCACGGAAACATTACACGCTACGAGATGGACGGCATCTGCGCCCTTAACTTTGTTATGGAAGATGCTCTCGGCGGCGGCGTTACAAGGTCTCTTGCCATAGATATGCACGGCAAGACCCTCGGCAGTGCGCTTCTTGAGATGGAGGTATAGATAATGGATTGGGAAGAAATACTTAGAAGGCTGCAGGCTCTTTACGATGAGGCAGAGCCAAAGGCAAGCGCCGAATATACCACTACTGATACCGTTATGGTGGAAATGAGCGACGGAGTACATATGAAGACGGAAATCTTCAATACTTCAAAGCCTACAGGTGCAGTTATCCTGCAGAGAACCTGCTATCCACATATGGATAAGATGCTTTATATGCAGGCAAGAGAGTACGCAAAGCGCGGATTTACCTTTGTAATACAGTGGTGCCGCGGCATTAACGGCTCCGAAGGAACCTGGGAGCCAAATATCTACGACAGACAGGATGGCCTTGATACCCTTAACTGGCTTTGCAGGCAGGACTGGTGCGACCGCATCGGCTATCTTGGCGATTCTTACCTTGCTTATACCGGCTGGTGCATGCTTGACTCGGTACCTGATAAGGTAAAGACCATGTACCTTGGAGTGTATGGCTGCGACAGACATACCTCAGCGTATAAAGACGGCCTTTTCAGACAGGATATCCTTACAGCCTGGGCAAAAGACAATGCCGGCGTTAAGATAGATGCAGATTTCCTTGAGTCAGCTAGGTTCCGGCCGCAAGTAGAAGTTGACGAGAAAATGTGGGGAGTACACCTTAGCTGGTACAGAGACTGGATAACCCACACAGACAGAAGTGACAATTACTGGAAAGAAGGCCTTTGGGGCGCATTAAAGAGTGTTCCTTCAAAGGTAAAGATCCCTGTATTTGTAAAAGAAGGCTGGTACGATCATCACCTTGGCAGCGCTATGGTAACATACAGAAGCCTTAGCAAAGAAGCGCTTTCTACAAGCACACTTAAGATCGGGCCCTGGAACCACGGCTATATGAATGCCACAACTCACCAGAAGACAGATAATCTTGGTGAAGACCGTATTTCATCGCCTCTTTCCTGGTTTGCAAAGATCCTTCTTGACGGTGAGACACCAAAGCAGAAGGCATCTCTTTATATGATCGGAAAAGACGAGTGGCTTGAGCTTGATAAATTCCCTGAAGATCTGCCTGTTAAGAAGTTTTCACTTACAAGCACGGCAACTTCCGGAAGCAAGGCAGCAGGCGGAATAGATGTAAAACCGGACTCAAGCGAGAGCAGTGTTACTTTCGTGTATGATCCTGAAAACCCTGTTATGAGCCACGGAGCTGAATCTCTCTTTAACACACAGAAAGAGGTTGGTTCTCTTACTCAGCCTGAAGTAGGCTACAGAGACGACGTAATCAGCTTTGTATCTGAGCCGCTTACAGAGGACATCGACATTTTAGGTCAGATAAACGTTAGGCTTAACGTATCATCAGACGCAGAAGATACGGCATTTACGGCAAAGCTTATGGAAGTATTCCCTGACGGAACCGCTGTAAATATCAGAGGAACCATTACCACACTTGCTTATAGGAACGATAGTGATGTAAGGCTTACATACACACCGGGAAAGGTTGAAGAGATCAATCTTAAGATGTGGGATGTGGCCTGGGAAGCAAAGAAGGGTTCAAGACTCAGACTTGATATTTCATCTTCTGATTTCCCTCAGTATGCAGTACATCCAAACAAACCCGGGGTATGGTCTACACACGCAACAACCAAGAAAGCAACGCAGACAGTACACTTTGGAGGAAAGTATGATTCCTGCATAGAACTGCCTGTATACGGAAAATAATTTAATCGGGAGAAAAAAGATGAAGATAGAAAAGATTCTTATTGCGGGAGCAGGTACCATGGGGTACTCTATGGCACAGATCTTCGCAAGATACGGCTATAAAGTAACTATGTATGATGTGTCAGATGAGGCTCTCAGTAACGCAAGGCAGCGTATTTTTGAAAATATGACAACTCTTGCGGAAGAAGGCGAGATCACACCTGAGGTTAAAGACCACATTATCGACAGCCTTGCTTATACTACCGACAAGCAGGCATTTGCTGACTGTGACCTTGTAGTAGAGAGTATCATTGAAAACCTTGATATCAAAAAGAGCTTTTATGCTGAGATTTCAAAGATCGTTAGAAAAGACACCATTCTTGCAACCAACACTTCAGGCCTTTCTATAAACGCTCTTGCAAGCGCGGTATGCGGCCCTGAGAGATTTATCGGTATGCACTGGTTTAACCCTTCACACCTTATTCTTCTTATCGAGATAATTAAGGGCGATGCAACTACAGATGAGGTGGCAAAGGCCATCAGAGACCTTGCTCTTTCAATCGATAAAAAGCCTGTTACCGTAGAAAAGGATGTACCCGGCTTTGTGGCAAACAGAATTCAGTTTGCGGTGCTTCGTGAGAGCCTTGATCTTGTGGAAAAGGGCGTTATCTCTATGGAAGATGTGGACAGCGTCATGAAATACGGCCTTGGTTTCAGATACGCGTGTCTTGGACCACTTGAAGTAGCGGATTTTGGCGGCCTTGATACCTTCCACCACATCAGTGAGTACCTTATGAAAGACCTATGCGCAAGCCCTGATGTACCAAAGCTTCTTGCAGATCACTTTGACAAGGACGAGCTTGGCGTAAAGACCGGAAAAGGCTTTTATGATTACTCCGGAGATAAGGCTGTAAAGGCTACCGAAAGCAGAGACGAAAAGCTTCTTGCTGTTTACAGGGCACTCTATAAATAACTAAATGAACAAATAAGGATTATATCGGTTTAGACAAGATTCGGCATGAATTTGGTCTAAACCGATATTTTTTTATTCATTTTAGACTGATTTCATGCTGAAACTTGTCTAAAATTGGTTTTTACTCTTTGACAGCCCCCATGTTTAGCTCAGTCACAAGATATTTCTCTCCAAAAATGAAAGCGATTAGAGCCGGAAGAGAGTAAAGCGCAGAGGCAGCAAAGAAGATGCCTCTGTTTGCTTCCCAGATGTTGCTGAGATAAACTGACATAGGGGCTTTTATTTGAGTGCGGATAAAAACTACCGCCTGGTCGATGATATTCCAGTTATCTGAAAAGAGAACAACTGCAAGAGCGGCGATAATCCCCACTATATTTGGGCATACTACTTTCGTATAGAGCTTCCATTCGCTTGCTCCGTCTATTCGTCCGGCCTCAAGTATTGCATTAGGAAAGCCCTTTATCTGCTGCCTTATTAGGAACACGCCGAGGGGATGAAAGATCGCAGGAAGGATGATGGCAAGATAAGAGCCTCTTATATTAAGCCACCCTGCCACAATAAAGTGCGGCACAAGCGAGATCTGCATCGGCATAAGCATAACTATAACGTACATGACAAACAGAGCCTCTTTGTACTTGAAATTCCAGTATTCCATGCCGTAAGCGGCGGCAGGGGCAATAAGGAGCTGACCCAAAAGGATCGGCACCACAAGAATGATCGAGTTTTTTATAAGATTAAGATAGGGTTTGGTTTTTGATAAGACCTCGGCATACTGCTCTAAAGTCCAGGTACTTGGCACAAAATGCACCTTAACAAAGTGCAAAGTGTCCATATGAAGATCGGATACATTTTCCTTGGTAACATATTTTGAATAATTGTTTTCGGCCTCATACTTAGTCATAAAAGAATTTGTATAAGTGATCACAATAGGTAAAACAGCGGTCACAATAAAGAATACCACCAATATGATCTCTATTAAATTAATAAGTCCTTCTCCGATCTTTGTTTTCATAATTTCCCCCTAAAATCATTACGATATTTTATCTGTCTTTAAAACTGTCGGTAACCTTCTTTTGAAACTCAAAGATAACAAGCAGTATGACTCCAAGCACCAAAAACATAAGGTAGGCAGCAGAAGATAGTTTTTGCATGTTCATTGAAACAAACTGGTTGTTCATATAGTGTTGCAGCATATAGATTGATGCGGAAGGATAACCCCCATAGAGCATATATATTTCCTTAAAAACTTTAAAAGAATTTACAATAGCCATGATCAATACTACAAATGTGGTTGGAGCAAGATAGACCCAGGTAACGTGTTTGAAAGCATCAAGACTTCCGCCGCCTTCAACTTGGCAAGCCTCGTAGTAGCTATCCGGTATCCTGCTGATTCCTGACCAGAACAGAACAATACTGTAGCTTATATTCTTCCACAAAAAAATAATGACGATGATGGCAAACGAAGTGCTGTTATTTGCCCAGTCAACTACGCTTAGTCCCGCCTTATATCTAAGGGTGTTGATGACACCGTTAACATCAAAAACAGAGTGCCAGAAAAAGATCATGGTTCCTGAAGGAATAACAAGCGGTATAAGCAAAAGAAACAGAAAGACAAGTTTGCCACGTTTTGTGCGCTTTAACGCAGATGTTATCAAAAAAGCCAGGATCATCCCTGTTGGAACGGTAACCAGAATAAACATGATCGAATTTTTGGAAGCCATTCCAAAAAGCTCATTTGAGAAAAGATTTGCATAGTTCTGTATACCCACAAAATTTCTTTTTACCATGTTATCGATAAGAGAATAATAAAACGCGGTAATAAAAGGGATAAAATAGAATAGCATTACCCCTGCAAGACTTGGTAATAAGAATAAAAAGTAAATAAGATTACGTCTTTTTGTGTGCATGTAAATTCCCCCTGCTTTCGAATATCACATTGAAATTTCTCTAAGTATACCTTCTTCAAGTCTGTATATCCTGTCAAAATCCTCAAGATGTTCAAGTCTGTGTGTAATAACAATAATGATCTTATCATTAAGATCTTTAGTAAGCATAGTGTTAAAATACCGGTCTGTCTCTGTATCAAGACCTGAGTTAGCCTCATCTAATATAATGACAGGCGCATCCTTGCCAAGCATTCTGGCAAAAGCCACCTTTTGCTTTTCGCCGCCGGATATCTTGGAACCGTTATTTCCAACATTTTTATCCTGACCAAGTTTATCTGAGTCAAGTTTACACTTTTCGATAAGTGCTTTTGTAGCAGATTCGTTAAGAATGCCCTTCAAATCGATATTCTCACTTATAGAGCCCTGAAAGTAGTAAGTATCCTGATTTACTACGGCAAAAAGGTCGCGGTACATATCAAGCGGGATGTCGGAAATATTAATGCCATTAAAAGTAATGTTTCCGGATTTTGGCGTTATAAATCTTAGGATCAGGTTGATAAGAGTGGACTTGCCACTGCCGTTTTCTCCGATGAGAGCTATCTTTTCTCCTGTATGAACGCTAAGGTCAATTGATCTTAATACATCGGCGTTTTCGTAACTATATGAAAGACTGCGAACATCTATTCGTAAAGGAAGTGAAACATTCTTACTGCCAAGGGTATCTTCGGTTTCGGTTTGCATAAACTTGTCAAGTCTGTCTGCTGCGGGGGAAATCTGTGCAAAAAACATTTTAATGTTTAGGAAATAAGTTATAGGACCGGTTATATAACTTTTGTATGTGCTGAATGAAAAAAGACTTCCGATGGTCATCTCGCCGCGACATACAAAAAGCCCACCAATTAAGTAAATTATAACCTCAAGTAAAAATTCGAGCAACACATCTGTGGAAAAATTATATCTGTCATTTTTTGAAATCTTGACATTGGTTCCGTAGATTTCTCCCATTTTGTCCTCGTATTTTTGGGTCACAGATCCATAAAGATTCCAAAGTTTTATCTCTTTTATACCGGATATCATATCACCAAGCCAGGCGTAAAGATTGCTGGTATCTGTCATGCTTTTTTTAACCAGCGTATTTTTCTGATCGGATAAATAACGTACTGAAAAAAATTTGATCGGGATAACAATTAACACCACTAAGGTAAGTTTGGGGCTGATAACGAGTAATCCGATAAGACCGCTTAGCATACGGATTGCCTGAGTGATGATATACATAGCGGATCTGTTTGCGATTTCGGATGCTATGGAAACATCATAGTTTATCCTGCTTGATATTTCTGATGGCTCGTGGTCTTTAAAGTAATCAAGTTTGCACCTTAGCAAATGTGAAAAAGTTTCTTTTAGCAGCCCAAGCTCTACATGATTATGGATCATTATAAAGCGGTTGTTTTGAAAAATATCAACGGCTCTTTCAACAACAGCCAAAAGAAGTAAAAACAAAGAAGTCCACACAATTATTTTGTAATTAAGCCCGATTAGACCCTTATCTGTCAAATGGCGTGTCATTATGGGTCTAAAGAAAGATATTCCGCCAAGAACGATAAAGCATAATCCGGCCATAACGATGTCGAACTTGCATTCAAATATATATTTTATTATCATCCGGTATGTCTTGCTTGATTTAAACTTTTTTATCACTTGCGATACCTCGCTATACTAAGAGTAGATTTCTTCCAATTTACGTATCAAAGTGTGCTGATCTTCAAAATCGTTTATATCAAATAAATTCTCAGAAATTGAAGAGGCTTTATCCTTGTCATAACCGTGCAACAAAAACAGATCACTTTGCCAGGTGCTCATGATCCACAGCAACTTTGATGCCTGAACGTTTTTATCAATATGAAGAATGCCTTTATGAATCTGTTTTGGTAAAGTAGTTGAAAACACGGCCGCACTGTATTTTTCATCATGTAGCAGCTTAAGGAACGATATTAGCTTTTCGTCACTACCGTAAATTCCTACAATAGGCTTAATAATTGAGAAATTAATCGGTTTTTCCTGTGTATCGCCATAGCTATTATATGTTTGCAGAGAATCCGGATTGATCTCACCGTTAGTGAATTTACCAAGCAGCCAGGGCGCAGCAAGGCTGTTTGTGATCCTGTTTGCAAATCCATATATTCTTCTGGCTAAAGTGACGGATCCGGGCTCTGTAAAACCGGCAATAAATGAACAATTATCAATACTGTCAGGATTTTTATATATTCCTTTTATTTCGAAAGCGTATTCTACGCTAATAACCTCGTCTAAAGCGGCAGGATAGGAGACAAGGCCCGAATTCGCCTTTGCTGCTACCAAAATAACTTTCTGTTCGGATAGTTTTTTTATCTCTCTATAAAACCACGGTATTTCAATGATAACATTTGTGCCAAGACTCATGCTGATTCCGGATACGCTGGCATCGAGACACCACTTAAGAGCTTTTCCAAGAGAAGATGCGGACAAATTGCCACTCGCATCAGCTATTGAGAGACATATTATTTCAGCATCTTTTGAAATCTCTGAAAGAATAGCCCCGCAAACAGTTGCATGTGAAAGAGGATTATTAACAAATGAATAATCCTCAAAACAATCATTATTTAGCTTTAATGTAGTGACTTTTTTGCCTGTAATCTTTAAAATTGTACCCGCATTACAATCTCCGTCGATAATAACAAGCCTTTTGGGATTTGATGAAGTCATGCTGCAACTTCTCCGGATATCTGGCTAAAAACCTCATCTGCAATATTATTAACACTGTACTCCTTAATGTTATCCACAAGTTTTTCAACAGAGATATTATATTTTTTCTTGAGTTCCATTATGAGGATTATCATATCTCCTGCATTGCATTCGTATTTTTTTCTGAAGAGATTGACATTTAGGTCCTCAATCTTTACATGAACAACCTCAAAAAGGATATCGATTATAGTATTTACTATATCATTTTTCAGATCTGTTTTTTCCATTTTCCTAACCCCTTTCATTGATCAAAACTATATATTGTTTGAAAGCTGCTCGGTTATATTGTTTATAACA
>Ga0129306_1002999_pt1 | contig 13636 bp, 15 predicted proteins | sample P827metagenome_FD_94438 | JGI IMG/M metagenome (GOLD analysis project Ga0129306, IMG submission 94438) | Capybara group fecal microbial communities from Wisconsin, USA - P827 metagenome | ecosystem: Host-associated > Mammals > Digestive system > Large intestine > Fecal | place: USA: Wisconsin...
ATATGGAGATTTAATAAGTATATTAACTGTTATGAAGTCTTTGCCACTAGCTTATAATAAAGATATGCAAGAGGATAAAGAACCTTTCTTTGATGCGAAAGATACTGTGATAAGCTGTTTAAAAGTAATGGAAGGTATAATATCTACGCTAAAAGTAAATAAAGAAAATTTAATGAAATCTGTGAAAAAGGGCTTTTTAAATGCTACAGAAGCGGCAGATTATTTGGTAAACAAAGGCATGGCTTTTAGAGATGCTCACAAAGTCATAGGTGAAACAGTGATATACTGTGAAGATAAAAATTTAGCTATAGAAGATTTATCCCTAGAAGAATTAAAACAATTCTCAGATTTATTTTGTGAAGATATTTATGAATTCATAGATTATAAGAATTCTATAAATAAAGGAATAAAAAAAGAAATGGGATATTTTTAGTGCTCTTTTGTTCTAAAATTACTATAATAACTTTTAAAGGTATTAAAATACAAAATATTTTTAAGGAAAATAAATATCTAGAAAAATAATTAGAATACTTTATTTGCGAACTAATATATAAGAGTGAAATAAACAGGAGGTTTATTTAGCACTGCGCCAAAGGACGTGGAATCAGTGCGTTAACTTAGATATTGGGACGCAAATATTAGTGTTCTTTATTTTTATAGCTATTTATTGATCAAAAGTATTTTGTGTTTTAATTTTCAATCTTTAAAAGCCTTTAATTCATAATTTTCTTATTTAATATATTGTGTTAAAATAAGTTTTATATAAACAGGATTCTTGTTTTAACAAGAGGTTTGATTTTAATTAAAGTTTTATAAATCTATGAATAGCTAGAATATCTGTGGTTAGATAAAAAGAAATAATATTAAGGGAGAATTTGTATGAATGATTACATAGAGGTTATAAAGAAGTCTATAGAATTATCTAATGTTTTGAAAGAAGGAATAGATTATATAAAGGAAACTATAGTTTTTAGAGAGTATGGAGAATTAGATAGTCTTTTAGAGGGAATTGTAGATTCAGTAGAATATGTAGAAAAAGCTTTAAAACCAGTTTTTTTAGAGATAAAGGATAATGAGTATGAGAAAATAATAAAAGATTTTCAAAATAGCTTAAATCTTCTTAAAGATACTTTGGACAATGGAGATATGGATGAGGCTATTAGTTTTATAGATGATAACCTTTCCCTCAAGTATGAAATATGGAAAAAACATTTAGATAGTAAATTGAAGAAATATACTTATTGTTAATTTCTAAAATAAATATTAAAAATCTTATAAATGTTAAAGTAATATAAATTACTTACGATAGAAAAAATATGTGTATATATAAATTTAACCATTTTGGTTTAAAAAAATAGATATTTTAATATTTTATTTTGGAGGTAATAGCTATGAGATTAAGCCATAATTTGGCATCCTTAAATGCCTTTAGAAACTATTCCAAAGTTTTAACGGAGCAAAGTACAGCTTTAGATAAAATAACATCAGGATATAAAGTTAGACGCTCTAAAGATGATCCTAATGTAATGGCACAAAGTGAAAAGACTAAAATACAGATAAGAGGTCTCCAAGTGGCTTCAAGAAATGCTCAAGATGGAGTTAGCATGCTTCAAACTGCAGAAGGTGGTTTGGAAAGTATAGGAAATATGCTAATGAGAATAAAAGAACTTACCATTCAAGCTGCTAATGGAACAAATAATTTAGATGACAAAGAAGTGATTCAAAATGAAATAAATGAACTTATGGCTGGTATAGAAACTACAGCAAAGGGAACAGAATTTAATGGTGTTAAGCTTTTATCTAAGGGAAATAAATTTAGCAATCAAACTGATGTTATGACAAAATCTGTACCTATAGGAGCTAATGTGGGAGATTTAGAGGATATTCCTTTTTATAACCTAACAACAGAAGGGCTAGATATAAAAGGGAAAATAGATGTTACAGATACAAGTAAATTAGGAGAAAGCCTTGATGCTGTAAATAATGCTATAGAGACTGTGCTTTCTGTAAGAAGTGAATATGGATCTTTGGAAAATAGATTCGAGGAGTGTATGAATAATATAGGGGAAATATCTCTTAAAATGGAAGGTGCTAATAGTGAATTAGTGGATGCAGATGTAGCGGAAGAAATGATGAATTATGCTAAATCAGATATATTATATCAATCTTCCCTTGCCATAATGCGACAAACTAATAATTTCCCTATGGATGTACTAAAAATATTAGAAAATGTAAAATCTAAGTAACAAAATGCATCTTTAATAAAGATAAATTAAAGATGCTTTATTTGAGCTTATTTTATCAATTTTTTTATTTATGAAAGTTGAAATAGAGAAAATATCTAGCCTATGAATATGTAGGCGTATCTGAATATACCTGTGTGTTAAATGAGATACATATAATATTATTAAATTTTAATAAATAGTTTAAATGTAAATAGTTATTTATATTTAAAGTGGACAGAATTAGGTAGTAAAACATATTTTGTTATTATATAATACTTGTAGGAAAATGTTTATGATATGTAATTTTTTAATATAAATATTTCCATCGTTAAGGTTATTGTTGGAAAACAAGGTTAATTATATTATAAAAATAAAAAAATACATATAATTTCAAGAGGGTTATAATATAAAGTTAAATTTGTTTAAAAAAATCATTTAACATGAAGAAAATGTATGTACAAAATCCTTTTCTTAATGTAAAATAAAATTGAAGGAATTTGTATATAAATAGTTTATCTTAAAATAATTTGTATATAAATTTTGTAGAAATATATATTGTTGTATTTAATTAAGTAAATATGGGAGTGTAGAGCATGAGAGTAGAAGATATGTCTAGTAGTCAATTGGTTAATGATCTTTTAAAAAAATCTATGGATGCATCATCTTATAGAGGTAGAGCTATTTCAAACAACATAGCTAATTATAATACTCCTGGTTATAAAAGGCATTATGTTACTTTTGAAGAAACTTTAAAAGATAATTTGAATAATATAAATATGAAGGTTACTACGGAAAAACATATGAATAATGGGGCAGAATTTGGACAAGTTAAAGAAGAGGTGGATAATTCCACTAGTATGAGAACAGATGGAAATAATGTAGATATTGATAACGAAATGGTAAATAATTCAGCTAATGCCCTTATGTATAATGCATTAGTTACTCAAGCCAACAATAGATTAGCTACTACCAGATATATTATTAATGGAAGATAACATATGTTATTAGCAGAACATAACATGTGTTATTGATGTAAGATAATTTTGAAAAAAATTTGAAATTTAGTAGAGAATACTCTAGATCAAGCTTAGAAAAAATCTGTCTAGGAATTTATATGTGGGATGAAAAAGGGGGAAACAATATGATTAAAGCATTTGATACTATGAGAATTAGTGCTAGTGGATTATCCGCTGAAAGATTAAGAATGGATACTATAGCATCTAATATTGCTAATGCTACTACTACAAGGACGGAAAATGGTGGTCCTTATAAAAGAAAAATAGCTGTTTTTGAAGAAAATCTTAATAATGAATTGAATAAAAAGAATGGAACAAATGAAAAAAAACTTTATGGAGTTAAAGCTACAGGTATAGTGGAAGATTCTTCTCCTGTAAGAAAAATGTATGATCCATCCCATCCAGATGCAGATGCCGAGGGCTATGTATCTATGCCTAACGTAAATGTATTAAATGAAATGGCGGATATGATGGCTTCAGTACGTACCTATGAAGCAAGTGTAACAGTTATGAATGCAGAAAAATCAATGTTTGGAAAAGCGTTAGAAATTGGTAAATAGGAGAGTTGATTATGAGAGTAAATGAATTTGTACCCAATATTAAGGTTTTTGATAACTTTGGAAAAAACTTTGTTAATGGAAATGAAAAAACAGAAAATACGGAAAAAGTTAGTTTTAGTGAGGTGCTAAAAGATAAATTAGATGGGGTAAATGCAAAACAAGTTAAATCAGATAATAGTACACAGGCCTTTATAAAAGGAGAAGAGATAGATATACATAATGTAATGCTCAATGCAGAAGAAGCTAAAATGTCCATGGAGTTAGCAGTTCAAGTTAGAAACAAGCTAGTAGAAGCTTATCAAGAATTAAGTAGAATGCAATTATAGTAAGGGGAGCTTTCGATGAATAAGCTAAAGGAGTTTTTTAAAGGGTTAAAAGAAAAGTGGACAGGGTTTAGTAAAGTAAAGAAAATAGCTTTTTCTATAATTTTTTTAGGAATTATAACATCTATTATTGCATTATCTCTTTATTTTGGTAAAACTAAGTATGCAGTTTTATTTTCCAATATGGATTCTAATGATTCTGGTGCGGTGCTTCAAAAATTAAAGGACAAGAAAGTTGAAGCTAAGGTAGAGGGAAATAATATATTGGTACCTAAGGATCAGGTTGATGAACTAAGGATGCAAATGTTATCTGAAGTTCCATTAACTAATGGTAGTCAAGGATTTGAAATATTAGATAAAAGTCAGTTTGGAGAAACAGATCAAGAAATGAAAATAAATTATCAAAGAGCCCTTCAAGGAGAATTAGAGCGAACTATAAAGGGGTTCCCACAGGTAGATAATACTAGGGTTCATTTAGTACTTCCAGAGGAAACTGCATTTGTAAAGGAAACGCAGCCAGGTAGAGCATCTGTTACTTTAAACTTAAAACAAGGACAAACAATTAGCAAAGAGCAAGTTAAATCTATAGTAGCTTTAGTAAGTGGAAGTGTAAAAAATATTCCAAAAGAAAATGTAGAAGTAATTGATAATAACATGAATCTTCTTACAAAAAATTTATTTGATGCTTCAGGAAGTTTAGAGGAGGCTACAACTTCAGCAGAAAAGCAACAACAACTTCAAAAAAATTATGAAAAAGATCTTCAAAATAGACTAGTTAGTATGTTGGAAGCTGTATATGGCAAGGACAAGGTTAAAGTTAATATTAACACGGATTTAGATTTTGATGCAGTTAAAACTAATTCTGTATCCTATGATCCTAAAAATGTAGTAGTTAGTGAACACAGTATTAAAGAGAAAAATCAGAATAATGCAGGTGGAAATAATACAAATGGTAGTGTGGTAGATAATAATATGGTAAATAGAACTACACAAAATAATAATGGTAGTGAAACCTCTTCTAGAGATGAAACTACTAAAAATTATGAAATATCAAAAACTCAACAGGATAGTATAAAGGCTCCAGGTTCTGTAAAAAGGCTAACAGCATCTATTGTTTTAGATGGAAATATAGATGAAGAAACTAGAACTGCTGTTAGAAATTTAGCTGTATCTGCTATAGGTTATGATGAAAAAAGGGGAGATGCTATAAGCATAGAGGGTCTTCCATTTGATACAGCAGCTAAGGATAAAGTGAAAAAAGATTTAGAAGATATGCAAAAAGCTGAAAAAACAAAAGAAAGAATAAAATTGTTTACTGCTATAGGCTTGGGTGTATTACTGTTACTAGGAGCAATAATATTCTTTGTTATTAAGAAAAGAAAGAACGATGAAGAGTATGAAGAGGATGAAGAGGGCCTTGATATTTTAATAGATGATAGCGGCAGCGAAACTAAACAAATTCCTAAGTTTAAACCTATAGATTTAGAGGTGCAGGATGAAAAGACTCATGTTGAAAATGAAATAAGAAAATATGCTAAGGACAAACCTGATCAAGTGGCGGAAATAATTAAATCATGGCTAGCAGAGGATGAGAGGTGATAATATATGGCTAAAGATGATAAATTAACAGGAGTTCAAAAAGCGGCAATACTATTTATTACTTTAGGTCCTGAGGCCTCTGCTGGTATAATAAAAAAATTACCAGATTCAGAAATACAAAAAATAACCTATGAAATTGCTAATATAACTTCTGTAAAATCAGAGTTGAAACAGGACATATTAGAAGAATTTATACAAATAAATAAGGCTAAGGACTATATATTAGAAGGTGGATTTGATTATGCAAAAAATCTCTTAGGGAAAGCTTTAGGTAGTCAAAAGGCTATGGAAATATTGGATAAGGTTACAGAGGCTACACAACAATTTAGACCTTTTGCAATAGCTAGAAAAGCAGATCCATCACAGCTTTTAAATACTATATCTAATGAGCACCCTCAAACTATAGCTTTAGTTTTATGTTATATGCAATCAGATAAGGCAGGGCAAATATTGTCCTCCCTTCCTGAAGATTTGCAATCAGAGGTTGCCTATAGAATTGCTACGATGAGTGCTACTTCACCTATGGTGGTTAAAGAAATAGAAAAAGTATTAGATAGTAAGCTATCTTCAGTAGTTAGATCTGATGCTACAACAATAGGAGGAGTTCAAACTATTGTAGAGGTATTAAACCAAGTAGACAGAACTACAGAAAAGAACATTACAGAAGGACTACAAAGAGAGGATGCAGAATTAGCAGAAAAGATAAAGGAATCTATGTTTGTATTCGAGGATATAATAACTCTAGACGATGTAGCAATTCAAAGAGTTCTAAGAGAAGTAGAAACAAAGGATTTAGCTTTAGCTTTAAAGGGATCTTCAGAGGAAGTTGCCAATGTTATATTTAGAAATCAATCTAAGAGAGCCGCATCTTCTTTAAAAGAGGATATAGAATTCTTAGGTCCTGTAAGAATAATGGATGTAGAAAAGGCACAACAGGGTATAGTAAGTATAATAAGACGTTTAGACGAAGCTGGAGAGATAGTAATATCAAGAGGTGGCGAAGATGCAATCATTGTATAGAGTCATTAAAAAAAGCAGCGTAGTAAAACAGGGTGAAGAAAAAATAAAAACTAACTATAAAAAACCAGTAAGCTTAGAAAAAGAAATAGAAAAAGAAATAGAAGAAGAAAATTCTAAAAAATTTATAGATAGTTATGAGAATTTAGCTAGAAATATATTAGAAAATGCTAGGAGAAAATCTGAAGAGTTCTTATCAAAGGCTTACGCTGAAGCTGAAGTCGTTGAAGAGGAAGCATTTAAAAAAGGTCATGAAGAAGGCTTTCATAAAGGCTTGGAAGAAGGAAAAAAATCCGGTTATGAAGAAGCTTATGAAGCTTATATAGAAAAAGGAAAAAATGCCTATGAAGAAATGGTTCAAAAATCTAACAAATTATTTTTAGATACGGAATCTCAATATAATAGTTATTTAAAAGAAAAAGAAGAGGAAGTTAGAAATTTAGTTTTAACTATAGTAGAAGAGGTATTAAAACATGAGGTTAAGGATAAGTCCTCTATGAACGAAATTATATATGAAAAGTTAGAGGAATCAAAAAAATCTGCCACCTTTATAGTTAAAAGTAATACTCATTATTATGAAGAAATAAAAGCTAAAGCAGAGTTTTGGAAAACTCAACTTCCTTATAGGGGAGAAATATTTGTAATAGAGGATATTTCGCTAAAAGAGGGAGAGGTTATTATAGAAACAGAACAAGGAAAAGTTATAGCCTCTTTAGATACTGCTTTAGATAAAATTAAAGAGCTATTAATAAATGAAAAATAAAAGTTATACAATTACTTTAAAGGATAAGGTGTGAATTTAATGTCCATGTTAGATATAGATTTTCAGAAAATAGAAAAAAGAATTAAAGAAACTAATTTTAACTACATGGAAGGTACCGTTAGAAAAGTTATAGGATTAACTGTAGAAGTTGAAGGAATAAAGGCTTTTGTAGGAGAGGTTTGTATTATATATAACGAAAAAAATCAAACAATTCCTTGTGAAGTAGTTGGCTTTAAAGAAGAAAATGTTATATTGATGCCTTTGGGAGAACTTATAGGTATAGCTCCAGGATGTAGGGTGATACCTCAGGGAAAACCTCTTAGTGTTATATGTTCAGAGAATATATTAGGAAAAGTCTTAGATGGACTTGGCAATCCACTGGAGGGAGAGGAATTAATGGAGGGCAGTCCATATGCTTTAGATAGTGATCCTCCAGACCCTATGAAAAGAAGAAGGATAAAGGATGTTATACCTACGGGAATAAAGGCTATAGATGGATTTATGACTGTAGGAGAAGGACAGAGGATAGGTATATTTGCCGGTAGTGGTGTAGGTAAGAGTACTACTTTAGGTATGATTGCAAAATATGCAGAAGCAGACATAAATGTTATAGCTCTAATAGGAGAAAGAGGTAGAGAAGTAAGAGATTTTATAGAAAAAGATTTAGGAGAAGAAGGTCTTAAAAAGTCTGTTATAGTTTGTGCTACCTCTGATAAGCCGGCGTTAGTTAGATTAAAGGGAGCTTTCACAGCTACAGCCATAGCGGAATATTTTAGAGATCAAGGGAAAAAGGTAATTCTTATGATGGATTCTGTAACTAGATTTGCCATGGCACAAAGGGAAATAGGACTAGCTATAGGAGAGCCACCAGCAACTAAAGGATATACTCCTTCTGTATTTGCAAAACTCCCAAGGCTTATGGAAAGATCAGGTATGTCTAATAAAGGATCTATAACAGCCTTTTATACAGTGCTAGTTGATGGGGATGATTTTAATGAACCTATTGCCGATGCTGTAAGAGGTATATTAGATGGACATATAGTTTTATCCAGAAGCTTAGCTGCTAAAAACCATTATCCAGCTATAGATGTTTTAAGTAGTGTAAGCAGACTTATGTCAGAAATTGCTTTAAAGGAACATAAGGATGCAGCAGGCATGGCAAGGGATCTTTTGGCCACTTATAAAAATTCAGAGGATCTTATAAATATAGGAGCCTATGCTAAGGGCAGTAATCCTAAAGTTGATATGGCCATACATTATCATGAACCAATACTATCTTTCTTAAAACAGGGTATTGGTGAGCAACATTCCTTTGAGGAAAGTACATCTATTCTTCAAAATATGTTTAAAAATTAAAAATATCTTTTATTAATTTAATAGTATAAAAAACTATAAATAAAATTAATAGATATTTAATTTAATAATATATTTTTTGATCTTTAAAAGAAGGTAGGTAATTTAATGAAGGGGTATTCCTTTAGACTTCAAAAACTTTTAGATATAAGAGAAAAAAAAGAAGAGGAAAGTAAAATGAAGTTCAAACAGGCTCAAATGGAAAAAAATCATACAGAAGAGAAACTGTTCAATTTAAAAAACAATTATAATAAATACAATAACATAAATTTAAATGATTCTATACTAGAAAAAAAAATAAGGCATAGTTATCTAAACTCTTTAAATTTTTGTATAAATGAAACGGCAAATGAATTACAACAAAAACTTAGAGTAGTAGAGGAAAGAAGAGAAGAATTAAAAATAAAACAAGTAGAGAGAAAAACCGTAGAAATTTTAAAAGAAAAGGATAAATTAGCCTTTGAAAAAGAACAAAATATGATAGAGCAAAGAAATAATGATGAATTTGCTCTCTATGCCTTTATAAGAAATACTGAAAGGAGGTGAGAAATGTGGAATTAAAAATAAGTGGATTTACTAAAATAGAAAATAATTCGGCTACTAAAAAGGTAACTAACCAAAGTGAAAAATCTTATTCCTTTAACGAAGTGTTAAACAATATATCTTCTAATAAAAGTCCTAGTAAAGATAAAAATGTTACTACAAAACAAGGTACTGAGCAAGATAATAAAAGCTATTTAATTAAAGATGAAAACATAAATAATAAAGATAACAGTATGATGTCAAAATTAAACAAAGAGGATATACAAAAAATAAAGAATAAATTAGAAGAACAAGGTTTTTCTAAAGAGGAATTAGATTCTATAAAATCTTTAGAGGATTTAAAGAATTTAGTAGAAAAGATTAAAGATGCTGGAGATTTAGATAGCTTTGTAGCTTTAGTTAACTCTATATTACAGTGCTTATATTCTGGACAAAATGTAAAATTAGGTAAAGAATTAGAACAAAATTTAGATAAATTAAAAGTTTTACTGAATAATTTATCTGAAGGTAATGGGAATAAAGAACAATTACTAATGGAGATAAAAGATATTTTGGGTGAAGAATTTAATAAGCTAAATCTTACAGATAAAAATTCATTAGATAAAGATTTGTTAGAAACTTTTTCAAACAAGCTTCAGACACAAATTGAAAAAGAACCTAATGAAGAAAAAGTAAGCCTTTTAAAAAATATTAAAAGTGAAATGGAAAATATTTTAAAAGAAGAATCTAATAAATTACCTGTAGAGCCTAAAATAAATGTGGATGAACCATTAGTATTAGAGGAAGAAACTGATTCTTCTAATTTAAAAGGAAATACTTCTAAAGAAGATAAACTTTTAAAGGGACTTTTAGAGGATAAAGAACAGTCAGCAGGAGAAAAAATAAATAAAGCTGTTAATTTTATGTCTCATCTTAAAAATTCTACGGACATAAACGAATTATCTTCAAATGAAACTTTAGGTAAATTAGTAATCAATAGGAACACTATGAATGCTGACATAATCAAATCTATAAAATATATGGAATTAAATAATGTAAAAGATTTAACAGTAAAAATAATGCCAAAGGAACTAGGAGAAGTGTTTATAAAACTAACTATGGAAGGTGGCATTATGAAAGCTAATATAGGAGCAACTACAAAGGAAGCCTATAATTTATTAAATGCCAATATGCAATTAATAGAAGACAAGCTTCAGAATTCTGGTATAAAAGTTCAAGACCTTTCACTAAACATATACAACGAAGATACAACATTTTTTAAACAGGGCAATGAAAAAGGGAAAAATAGTAATCCATCAAAATCAGGAAATAAAGAGAATTTATCATCCATGGATGAAATACCAGAAGAAGAAAATATAAGCACTATAGATGGAAATGTAAATATCTTAGCTTAATATTAAAAAATGGAATGGAGGTGTAATATATGCCAACAACAATTAATTCAAATTATTCACCTTATACCGGTAAAACTAATGATGAGAATAAAAAAGAAACGGATAAAAAAGAAGAGGAAAAAGGCATAATAGAGAGAACACAAGAAAATACTGGTATTAAGACTGATAGAGGTACTAGAATTGTTAAAAAAGGACAAGATCTTGATAAAAATGCTTTTTTTAAGATATTAGCTGCAGAACTTGCAAATCAAGATCCTACAAATGCAAAGGATGGTACAGAATATGTATCTCAATTGGCACAATTTTCATCTTTAGAGCAAATGGCTAATTTAAATAGCATGATGAAATTAACAGGAGCTTCTAATTTCATAGGCAAAGTGGTTTTACTTAGAAGGTTTGATGAACAGGGCAATCAATATGCAGGAATAGTAAGAAATGTAATAAAAAATGGTGATGAAATCAAATTAAGTATAGAGTATGCTCCAGGAAAAGTTGGAGAATTTGCTATGGAAGACGTATTAAACATTACAGATGATATAAATGAAAATTCTAAATACAATAATGATTTATTAAATGCTGTAAGTTTAATAGGAAAAAATGTACTAATGGATGATGGAAAAGAAAAAATAACTGGAGTAGTAAAAGGTGTAGTTAGAAATGGTTTAGGAGTAAGCATTAAAGTTACTATAACAAAAGATGGTAAAGAACAAGATATATATGTACCATTTGAATATGTAACAAATGTTCAAGAAGATGGTGACTTTGGTGATATTGAAAAGCCGGATGAAAAACCAGATGAAAAACCAGTAGATCCATCTGATCCTTCTGAGGGAGATGGAAATAAAAATGAGGTAGAAGAAAAAAAATAAGGGTGTGAAAGAATATGTCATTTAAAATTATAAATGGTAAATTACATTTAATAGAAGATTATAATTACGCATCCTTAAAAAATAAAAATATTAAAACTGAACATAAAGTAGGAAGCTTTGAAGAGGTATTAAATAAAAAGTTAGATAATACTGATAAAGCTAACAAAAAAAATAGGGAAGAAAGTTTTATAATATCAAAGCATGCCTTTGATAGGCTAAAATCTAGAAATATAAACCTATCAGAAGAAGATATGATGGGTATAAACAAAGCTATAAATATAGCTGATAAGAAGGGAAGCAGGGAGTGCTTAATATTATGCAAGGATGCAGCTTTAATAACCTCTATAAAAAATAGAACTATAATAACGGCTATGACAAAGGAAGAAAGTAAGGATAATGTTTTTACAAATATAGATAGTGCGGTAATAATATAAGCTGGACCTTTTTAGGAAGCTTTACTTTGTGGAATGAGGGAGACAAAGTTATTACCCCTTAAAAAATTGGAGGAATTTTATATGTTAAGATCAATGTATTCAGGTATAAGTGGGCTTAAAGCACAACAAACGAGATTAGATATAGTAGGTAATAATATAGCCAATGCTAACACTACAGCCTTTAAATCTCAAAGTATTAGATTTCAAGATATGCTAAGCCAAAATATGTCTAGTGCCACAGGACCAAGTGCCAATTTAGGAGGTACAAACCCAAGGCAAGTAGGATTAGGTGTACAAGTAGCTGGTATATTCACTAAATTTACTACAGGAAACATGCAAACTACAGGAAGAAATTTAGATATGGCTATAGATGGACCAGGATTTTTTATAGTAGGAAAAGGAAAATTCTCAGATACAACTACCATAAGTACCAGTGGTGATGATGAAGGAGCTATCAATGGAGGGACTATGGAAGTATCTTTTACAAAGGACGGTTCTTTTAATTTAGATGAAGATGGAAGTCTTATAACTTCAGATGGTCTTAGAATAATGGGGTATGCTATAGATAGTGCAGCTATTACTAAAGATGCAACAACAGGTAAAATCAAAGTAGGTTTTAAAAATGCAGATGAAGATCCAAAAGCGGATGCTACTAAATTAGTTCCTTTAGCTATACCAGACGAGATAGAAAAAGGTTCTGAAAAGGTTAGAGTTCAATCCTTTACAATTGATAAGGATGGTCTTATAGTAGCTTCATTAGTAGATGGTACATCAGCAGCTCTAGGTCAAATAGCAATGGCTTCTTTTAAGAATGAGGGTGGATTGGAAAAGATGGGTAAGAATTTATACAGAAATTCTGCAAATTCTGGAGAAGCTATAATTAGAAGTGGACGTGGAACTGATGCGGATAAGGATAACAGTAAAGGCTATGGAGATATGCTTAATGGTATGATTGAAATGTCTAATGTAGACTTAGCAGAAGAATTTACAGAAATGATAGTGGCTAACAGAGCCTTCCAAGCTTGCGGTAAGATGATAACCACAGGGGATGAAATACTTCAAGAACTAGTTAACTTAAAGAGATAATAGTTTAATAGATAAAGGTTAACTTAACAGAAATAAAAAATAATGTAATAGTTAATAGGTAAAACTATTAACTATTACATTAAACATAAAAAACAAGAATTTTTAAAACTTTAACTAACAAAGGGGTGTTTGTAATGATTCAGCTTACAGGTATGAACCGAGAAAGTTTTACTTTAAATGCAGAACACATTGAAAAAATTGAACAGGTACCAGAAAGTTTGATTACTTTAGTAAATGGGAAAAAGTATATAGTTATAGAAACACCAGATGAAATAATAAAAAAAGTTAAAAAGTACAAAAGTGACATAATCACTTTAGGCATACAGGGGGAGTTTAGGAAATGAAGAAGAGAGATATATTAACACCTATAGGACTTGTTCTTTGTTTTGGATTAGTTATATGGGGAATGTCTACAGGTGGATCTAATCTTAAAGTGTTTTGGGATTTAGCGTCC